>Ga0310690_10000400_pt1 | contig 95672 bp, 82 predicted proteins | sample AusTroGonzalo_MG_2_FD_207661 | JGI IMG/M metagenome (GOLD analysis project Ga0310690, IMG submission 207661) | Bovine rumen microbial communities from tropical cattle in Woodstock, Queensland, Australia - Gonzalo_04 (v2) (version 2) | ecosystem: Host-associated > Mammals > Digestive system >...
GAGATAACCGTCCTAGCAATATTTCTCCATCAAACGTTTGGAAAATCCATAAGAATAGATATTAAAAATCGTCAAAATGTGTATAAAACGTAAAAATCTTCATCCGGTTCTTATCCCACAGCATCATTTGTCGAAGGATTTTGCTATTTTTGCATAGAACAACCTGCAGCAGCGGGCTGACTGAGTCAGATGTCCCCTGCTCCCTGTTGCTTCGCAACCCTATCCGGGAGAATGGTCGCAGGGAACAACCTGCCACAGTCTGAAACGCCCTAATATTGCAGGTTGTTCTAAAGGATAATTAAATAATTGTTTTTGGAGCCCGGAGGGCGATGGTAAGTCCCTTCCCTGAGGGGAGGGATTTAGGGAGAGGGTAACGATGAAGAAAAGAACGTGAGGTGGGGAAAAATTTCGCAATATCACTGAACGTTCGCGTAACGGAAAATTTTATTTGCGAAATTTTGTGATATGGAAAAGAAATTATTTAGAACTACGCTTACCGACCGCTGGATCGGTGGGGTGTGCGGTGGATTCGCTCGGTATTTCGGGCTGGCGGACACTACCTGGATCCGCTTGATCTGGGCCTTGTTGCTCCTGGTCGGCGGCCTGAGTTTCTGGGTGTATGTCATCTGCTGGCTGGTGATTCCCCCTGAGCCGATGAGCCCGGGTGCGCCTGAGGAGCAGTAGAAATCCTTTATGAAACGGGGCTTTGCGCTACTCTCTCTGGCTTTCGCCCTGGGAGTAGCGGGAGCGGCGGCATTCCCGCTGCCCGGGGGAGCGTATGCCGTCCCGGCGCTCATCGCCTCTGCGCTCGCTGCGCTGGCCCTGCTTTTCCTGCTTGTCTGCCCTGCGTCCATGGAGGCTGCCGTGGGCGCATTGCTGTTTTTTGCGCTGGGCTTTATGGTGTATTCTACCTCCGCCCTTTCCGCGCCCTCGGCTGTGCGTCTGTCTTGGGGGAGTCCGGCGCGGGGCGCCCTGCGGGCGCTCGTCGCCCGCATCGAAGCCCTTCCCTTCGCAGGGGCGCATACCGCGCCCCTGCTCCGCGCCCTTCTCGCGGGCGACCGGGCGGCGCTGCCCGCATCGGTCACCGCCGCCTTCCGCGCCTCCGGAGCTTCCCATCTGCTCGCCCTCTCGGGCCTGCACCTGGGCATCCTGTACCTGCTTTTCTCGCGCCTGCTTTCCGTTGTGGGCAACGGTCCGTTTCAGCGCGTTTTCCGCAGCGTACTGCTTGTGTTGCTCTGCGGTTTTTACACCTGGATGACCGGAGGAAGCCCTTCGCTGGTGCGCGCCTTTCTCTTCGTGCTCATCGGCGAAAGCATACGGCATTTCCCCGACCGTAAAAAAAGCCTTGCGAGGGTGCTGCTCGCCGCCCTGACGTTGCAACTGCTTTTCTCCCCGCTGAGCATCCGCTCCGTAGGCTTTCAACTTTCATATCTGGCGATGGCGGGCATCACCCTGGTCTATCCGCAGCTGAAAGACTGGTATCCGGCAGCGCAGGGCAGCAAAAGCCCTTTCCGCTGGATGTGGAACAGCGCAGCTCTTTCCGTTTCCTGCCAGGTCTTCACAGCACCGCTGGTAGCCCTGCGCTTCGGCACCTTCGCCCCCTACTTCCTTCTGACCAACCTGTTGGCCCTCCCTCTTACTGAACTACTGATAATCAGCGCCCTGCTGAGCCTTTCCCTGTTCCCTTCCGGCCTCCTCCCGCAGCTCACCGACCACCTCGCCTCCCTCCTTGTCTGGTTGTTAGAAGTAATTTCTCGTATGTGATTTCTTATTGGCGGCGAAAAAGCGGAGCGGAAATTGGTTTTTCCGCAAACTTGTCGGAAAAATAATTTCCGGCCGCCCGTCTGGAAGACTTCGCCGCCAAGAAAATTTTGTATATTTGTAGTCTATAACCAAACCAAGCGAACCAATGATCATTCTCGTAATCAATTGCGGCAGCTCCTCCATCAAGTACCAGCTTCTGGATATGCAGGACGCCAAATCCTACAGTGTCAAGGCCAAAGGCCTCGTGGAAAAGATAGGCCTGCCCGACGGCTGCCTTACCCACAAGCCCGAAGGAAAAGACAAATACGTGGCTGAATGCCCCATTCCGGATCATAAGATCGGCATGAAGATGGTGATGGACGCCCTTGTGGACGCGAAACACGGCGTGCTCAAGAGCTTCGACGACGTGGACGCCGTGGGCCACCGTATCGTACAGGGTGCGGACTTCTTCTCCGGCAGCGTGCTCATCAATGATGATGTCCTGAAGAAAATCGGCATCTGCTGCGACTTTGCCCCGCTGCACAACCCTGCGCACCTGCTGGGTATCGCCGCAGTGAGCGAAGTGCTCCCCAAGGTGCCGCAGGTCGCGGTCTTCGACACGGCTTTCCACCAGACCATGCCGGATTACGCGTACATGTACGCGCTTCCTTATGAATATTACACGAAACACCACATCCGCCGTTACGGTGCCCACGGCACCAGCCACCAGTACGTCTCGCGCAGAGGTGCCGAGTTTGCAGGCCTGGACCTTGGCAATTCGAAAATCATCACCTGCCACATAGGCAACGGCAGTTCTGTCACAGCGGTAAAGAACGGCAAGTGCGTCGATACGTCGATGGGCTTCACTCCGCTCGAGGGTATGATAATGGGCACCCGCTGCGGAAGCATCGACGCCAGCATCGTACCCTACGTAATGAAGAAGGAAAACCTGACGCCGGACGAGATGACGGCCGTAATGAACAAGAAAAGCGGCTTTCTGGGCCTTTCCGGACGCAGTTCCGACTGCCGCGACCTTCAGGATGCGGCCGATGCCGGAGACGGGCGCGCCGCGCTTGTGCTCAAGAAGCTCAGCTATGACATTACCAAGCTCGTCGGTTCCTACATCGCGGCGATGAACGGGGTAGACCTCATCGTATTCACAGCCGGCATAGGCGAGCATAATAGCGCAGTGCGTGAAGCCGTATGTGAAAACTTTACTTATGCCGGCGTAAAACTGGACAAGGCGGCAAACGATAAGGCCTTCGGCGAGGAAGCGATGCTCACCACTCCCGATTCGCCCGTCAAGGTAGCTCTCATCCCCACCGAAGAGGAAATGATGATCGCCCTGGAAACCATGCAAATCGTAAAAAAACTCTAATATGACCCTTCTGGAAAAAATCATTGCGCGCGCCCGGTCGAACCGGCAGCGCATCGTGCTCCCCGAATCCCTTGAAGAGCGCACCCTCACGGCGGCGGACAAGGCGCTCGCCGACGATCTTGCCGACATTATACTAATCGGAGCTCCTGCAGAGATTTTCGCCCTTGCGGAAAAGCTCGGCCTGAAAAATATCGACAAGGCGACCATCATAGACCCCGCCACCTCCCCCAAGACCGAGGAATACGCGCAACTGCTCTTCCAGCTCCGGCAGAAGAAGGGTATGACCATCGAGAAAGCGCGCGAACTTGTGCTGAATCCGCTCTACTTCGGCTGCCTTATCATCAAGAGCGGCGATGCGGACGGCCAGATCAGCGGCGCCCTTTCCACTACCGGCGATACCCTGCGTCCTGCGCTCCAGATCATCAAATGCGCCCCCGGAATCACTTGCGTCAGCGGTGCGATGCTGCTGGTGACGGACAAGCCCCAGTACGGCGAGGACGGTGTCCTGGTGGTCGGCGACGTGGCCGTAACCCCCGTTCCCGATGCCGACCAGCTGGCGCAGATCGCCGTCTGCACGGCCCAGACCGCAAAGAGCGTCGCGGGATTCGCGGATCCGCGCGTTGCGATGCTGTCCTTCTCCACCAAGGGCTCAGCGAACCACGAGGTAGTGGACAAGGTCATCGAAGCGACGGCCAAGGCCAAAGAACTGGCTCCCGAACTGAAGATTGACGGCGAACTGCAGGCGGATGCGGCGCTCGTGCCTTCCGTCGGCGCCAAGAAAGCCCCCGGCTCCGATATCGCCGGCAAGGCCAACGTGCTGGTATTCCCGTCGCTGGAAGTGGGCAACATCGGCTACAAGCTGGTGCAGCGCCTCGGCGGTGCCGATGCCATCGGCCCCATCCTGCAGGGCATCGCCCGGCCGGTCAACGACCTGAGCCGCGGCTGCTCCGTGGACGACATCTACAAGATGATCGCCATTACCGCCTGCCAGGCCATGGACGCCTCTTAGCGCGTTCTTATTCTTATTTACAGAAGAAGCTGAAGTGCACCCGTCCATATTCCTTCTCACGAAGGAAGTGCGGGTGCTCTTTGAAGGAATGCTCCCCGCCGTGCTCCAGGACCAGCCAGGCCTCCGGATGCAGGATGCCCGCCTCAAAGACCTTGTCGGGAATCGTCTCCAGCCCTTCCAGGGCGTAGGGCGGGTCGGCGAAGACCAGGTCGAATTTTTCCTTGCAGAGAGGCAGGAAATCAAAGACGTTCGCGTGGACGGCCGTAATGTTTGATAGGCCCAGGCGGGCGGCCTCGCTGCGGATAAAGGCGGCATGTTCGCGCTTCATCTCCACACACCACACGTGCCCGACACCCCGGGAGGCGAACTCGAAAGATACGGCGCCGGTTCCTCCAAAGAGGTCCAGCACCTTCAGGCCGTCAAATTCGTAGCTGTTGTCCAGGATATTGAAAAGCCCCTCCCGGGCATAATCTGTCGTGGGACGGGCTTGATAGTATTTCGGCGGGACAATCGTCTTCCCCTTTAGTTTTCCGCCAATTATCCTCATACTTCTTTATTCGGCCTTTATTAGGATTTTTTAGCTATTTCCCCTGGCTGATAAGGGAGTGTAGCGGGCCTACATGACCGAAGAAGACGGAGGAAAGAGCAAAAAAGACAATAAAGGGAATTATTCCCAGTTACCGGCGTTATTGTTCGGCTGCGTGACAGAGCCTACCTGCAACCCTTCGTACTTGTTCTGGTCACGCCGCTCGGCATCCAGATTGATGCGGAGCTGGTTGTTCATGCCCTTGAGGAGCTTCTTGTAAGGCATACGGGCCTCGAAAAGGGGAACCTGTACACCGGAAACCATACGCGAGACGGCCTCCATTTCAACCTGCTCGCCTCCGGAGAAAGGTATGAACGCGATGGAATCCACGTTGAAGGAAGCGGTCAGGTCTTCCTGAACGGCATCCTTGACGGGAACTTTGCTCTCTATTGCGAACACAAGGTCCTTGTCTCCGGCAAGATACATCTGGTAGAGGTCTACGGCCTTGATCTTGGGATTCTTCTTCTTGATGGCCGCGGTGTGCGCGACAGCCAGGGAATCGTCATTGGATCCGATCTGCATGATTACGGACATCTGCCCCTCCCTGTAGAAGTTCTGGAGCGAGTCCAGCGTGGAGGCAAAGCGGTTGTTCGCGCCCTTGAACGCGACCTGCAGGGTGCGGATATCCTTGAGACGGGAGATCGCCACACTCTCGCGGAAGGCTTTTTCCTTATTGAAATTCACGGGCTCCATGATGGAGGAATAGATGCGCCATACGAGGAATACCGCAATGCAGAAAAGCAGAATGCCCAGGCAGATTTTCCAGAATCCTTTCATATCTTTTTGTTATCGGTTACACAATCCTTGCAAAAATAGGAAATTGTTTTCGGATTCCAAAACAATTCAGTAATTTTGCAACGTATGGAATTCGTGCGGGAAGATATCCTCCGGCTGGAAGCCTTCATAGAGGCGTCCGTGAAACCCTGTGTCGTCTCCCATCCGCGTCCGGACGGGGATGCAGCCGGGTCATCCCTGGCCATGGCCTCTTTCCTGCATGCGCTCGGCAAGGATGCAAAGGTGCTGCTGCCGGATCCGCTGCCCTCCAGCCTGAACTTCCTGGAAGGTGCCGATGGTATCATCGTCGCGGCAAGGAACCCCGATGTGGTCCGCAATGCCCTGAACGATTGTGATTTGCTTCTTTGCGTCGATTTCAACTGCCTTTCGCGGCTGGAAGCGCTGGAAGCGCCTGTCCGGGATTGCCCCGCGCCGCGGGTGCTCATCGACCATCACCTGAACCCCGAGAAGGAAAATTTCGCACTTGTTTTCAGCGAAACGCAGATTTCATCGGCCAGCGAGTTGCTTTTCTGGCTGCTGAAGGCACTACCCGCCGTAAGCGGCGATACGCTTAAACTGCCTGCCGCCTGCCGCTGCGCCCTGATGACCGGGATGACCACCGATACCAATAATTTCTCGAATTCTGTATACCCTTCCACCTTTGCTATGGCCTCGGAACTGATTGCTTCCGGGGTCGACAGGGATTTCATCATCGACCGTCTTTACCGCGATTACAAGGAAGCCAGGGTGCGGGCCATGAGCGAGATCCTTCTCAAAGAAATGGAAATCACCCCCGAGGGGGCGGCGTTTTTTATGATACGGGAAGAACTCTGGAAGCGTTACGGCCTGGAGGAGGGAGACCTTGAGGGGCTTGTCAATATTCCTCTCAGTATAAAGGAGGTGCGCCTGAGCGCATCGCTGAAGGAAGCTCCGGACGGGCTGTGGCGTGTCTCCCTGCGTTCGAAAAAGGGCGTTTCCGCCAACCGCATTGCCCGGGAATGGTTCCACGGCGGAGGGCACGAACAGGCCTCCGGGGGCAAACTTTTTGTGGGGGAAGATGTCGCTTCGGGCGAAGAAGTCCCCGCTTATGTGCGCAAAGCACTGTCATGCATATGAAAAGAAACATCATACTTGCAGCGATCCTGCTGTTTTCTGCCTGCGCCAAGGCGCCGGTAACTTCCGTCAGCGACGCATCTAAAATCTGGTTCGATGCCTGGCTCGATGTAAACGACCCCAACCACGAGTGGGTCAGGACGCCCCTTGGATGCTACATCATGGAAGATGTGCCCGGCAGGGGAGCGGAAGTCCTCACTGACACAACGGAAAACCATTATCTCTGGACGGAGTACAGGATTTATACCATAAATAAGGGCCTTGCCAATTATACCGACGCCTTGTCCGCCCGCCAGATGAACAGTTACAGGGAATACAACTATTACGGCCCCCGCGTATGGCAGCGCGGAGAGAACACGATGTACGCAGGTGTGGACGACGCCCTTGTAGGTATGAAGGAAGGCGGATATCGTAAATTCGTAATGCCGTCATGGCTGGGTACATACCAGCGCTACGCATCCGAGGACAAGTACATGAACGAGGTGTCCGGAACGACGGGAATCTACGAGGTCAGGCTCGTCAAGATAATTCCGGAGATACATAAATGGGAGTCTGACTCCGTATGGAACTATGTACACCGCCACTATCCCAGGAAGGAGTACAAGGACTCCATCGTGACCGGCATGTATTATATCAGGACCAAGGCTCCGTCTACCACTACGGACATGCCCAACGATACCACCTGCTATATCAACTACATAGGTCGTTGCCTTGACGGGCGCGTATTCGATACGAATATCCGGGATACGGCGGTCTATTATGGTATCTGGAACTCGTCAAGGACCTACGGACCCGTGTCCATCAAATGGGCGGAAAAGGCGGAAGATATGAAAATGGACGGCTCTTCATCGCTCATCAGTGGCTTTTCGGCAACCTTGAAGCAGATGAAGCCTGACGAGGCTGGAACCGGTGTATTCACTTCCTCCTGGGGATATGCCACATCCGGTTCCGGGGACCTGATTCCGCCCTTCTCCCCGCTCCGCTTCGACATCGAACTCTGCGCAGCGCCGTAATGCCTTCCCCAGCTGCCGCCCCGCTGGAACTGGGCACCCGGAAAATCAGCCATCTGCTGCGCGATTACGCCGTCCCGGGCATTATCGCCCAGACTGCGGCGTCCCTGTACAATATGGTGGACAGCATCTACATCGGGCATATTCCCGGGGTAGGCTCTTCCGCCATCAGCGGCCTTGCCGTTACATTCCCGCTGATGAACCTTTCCATCGCCCTGGGTACGCTGGTGGGCGTAGGTGCGATGACGCTGATTTCGGTGCTGCTCGGGCAGAAGAATTACGACACGGCCCGCAAGGTGCTGTCCAATACACTTAGCCTCAACCTGATAATCGGTGTGCTCTTCGCCATCGTCTCCATTGCATGGCTCGACCCTATCCTGCGTTTCTTCGGCGCGAGTGACGTAACCCTGCCCTACGCGCGGGATTATATGCTGATTATCCTTGCAGGGAATGCCATAACCCACCTGATGCACGGGTTCAACGGCATAATACGGGTTTCCGGACATCCTAAAACCGCGATGGGGCTGACCCTCTTCACCGTCATATCCAACGCGATACTGGACCCGATATTCATCTTTGCCTTGGGGCTGGGAATACAGGGTGCGGCGATTGCAACCGTCCTTTGCCAAATCATCGCCCTGATCTATACCCTTCGTTTCCTGGCCGACAAGAACCGCTTCCTGCACTTCCCGAGGCCGCTGTTCCAGCTTGACCTAAGGATTGCGAGACAGTCCATGGCCATAGGTCTCGGTCCCTTCCTGATGAACGTGGCAGCCTGCCTGGTGGCACTGTTCATCAACCAGCAGCTCGGGCGTTACGGCGGAGACCTGGCCATAGGCGCCTTCGGCATCGTAAACCGCTTCACGATGCTCTTCATAATGATATGCATGGGGCTCAACCAGGGCCTGCAGCCCATCGCAGGCTACAACTACGGCGCGCGCCTCTACGGCAGGGTAAGGGAAGCCTTCGTGCTGACGGCGAAATGGGCTGTACTCGTCACCTTCCTGTGTTTCCTGCTGTCGATGTTCTGCCCCCGCCTTGCCGTAGGCATGTTCACTGCCGATCCGGAACTCACCGACCTGGCCGCCCGCGCAATGCGCATCATGAACTGCGGCTTCGCCATGGTGGGCTTCGGCATGGTGACCTCCAATCTTTTCCAGTGCCTGGGCATGGTAAAGATATCGGTATTCCTGTCGCTCAGCCGGCAGTTGATTTTCCTGCTGCCGCTTATTTACGCCCTGCCCTTCTGGCTGCAGGTGGACGGCGTATGGTGGGGCTTTCCGGTATCGGATTCGCTGTCCGTTATCGTATCGGCGTTCTTCATCGCCGCCCTCTTCAGAAAATTCAACAAACTGCAGGATGGAGAAGATCCTTCAATCCTTGGCAGTAATATAGATGGATAATAGAAATAATAGGATATGGTAATTTGTATCGGAAGACAGACAGGAGCGGGCGGAAAGCGGGTTGCTGCTCTGCTCGGACAGCGCCTTTCCATCCCGGCCTATGACAACGAACTCGTCGCCGAAGCGGCCCGGGAAAGCGGCTTCAGCCCATCTCTTTTCCGCAAAAGCGACGAAAAACGCCACTTTGCACTCATTGGAAGTATCTTCGGTTCCAACCGCTACGGCAGCTTCAACGGCAACTCCATCAGCGAGGCGGAACTTTTCAGGATACAGAGCGAAACCATCCGCCGCATCGCGGAAAAGGGGGCGTGCATTTTCGTGGGGCGGGCGGCGGACTATGTCCTGCGCGAGCGGGACGACCTTGTAAGCATCTTCATGACGGCGCCGCTCCCGGACAGGATTGCGGCCATCGCGGGGCGCGACCAGCTCAGCGAAAAAGACGCGGAAGCATACATCCGCAAAAGCGACAAGGCGCGCAGGGACTGGTACGAATTCTACACCTTCGGTCACTGGGGGGACTCAACGCAGTACGACCTATGCCTCAACTCCTCGCGCCTCGGCATAGACGGTACGGCGGACCTGATTATAGCTTATCTGCGGCAGCGGGGACTGCTATAGGCCTTTGGCCTTGCCTTCGTCCCAGATCGCATCCATCTGCGCAAGCGTAAGGGAGCGAAGGTCGATGCCTTTTTTCAGGGTGTTCTCTTCAAGATAGCCGAAGCGGCGGCGGAATTTGTCACAGGCCTTGCTAAGGGCCGCTTCCGGATCGGTCCCGTAAAGCCTGGAGGCATTGATGACGGCAAAGAGCAGGTCGCCGAACTCTTCCTCGATATGTGCGGCATCCTTCTCGCCGCAGGCCTCGCGCACTTCGCCGAGTTCCTCGCCCACCTTGTCCCACACATCCTCGGGCTTCTCCCAGTCGAATCCGCATCCGCGGGCCTTCTCCTGCATCGAGAGGGCCTTGAGCACCGCCGGCATCGCATCGGGAATGCCCGCCATCACGGTCTTGTTGCCGTCCTTCTCCTTAGCCTTCACAAGCTCCCAGGTATCGGCGATTTCCTTGGCGCTGGGTACCCGGCCGCCGTTATCCCCGAACACGTGCGGATGACGGAACACCATCTTGCTGCAAATCTTTTCAAGCGAATCGGCGATATCGAACTGTCCCGCCTCCTGCGCTATGCGCGCGTAAAAGACCATATGATAAAGCAGGTCGCCTATCTCTTTGCAGACGGCGGCGGAATCGCCTTTCAGGATAGCGTCGCTCAGCTCGTACACCTCCTCCTCGGTCATCGGACGTATGCTTTCCATCGTCTGCTCCGCATTCCACGGGCACTTCTCCCGCAGCGCATCCATTATGTCCAGCAGCCGCCCGAAGGCCTGCATTTTTTCTTCTCTCGTACTCATACAATTTCGCCTGTCAATGCAGTGTGTCTTTCCATTACCTTTACGGCATCCAATAATTGCGGCAAAAATATAGTTAAAAAATTTAATCGTAAAATTTTCTTTATAAATATCAGTTGATTATTTTTGCAGAGATGTTTCGTTGCGAACGAAATGGTAGTGGCAGATGTCCCCTGCGACCTTTTGCCCGGATAGGGTCGCGAAGCGACAGGGAGCAGGGGATATCTGCTACGGAGAACCATGTAGGAGCAACGAATTAGTATATTGTTGGGATTATGAAGAAAATGAATTTTGTTACCGCGGATGAGGCCGTCAGCCACATCGCATCCGGCAGCCACGTCCACCTGAGCAGCGTGGCCAGCGTACCACACTGCCTGATCCAGGCCCTCTGCCGCCGTGCCGACGCGGGCGACGTGCGCGACCTCCACTTCCACCATTTCCATACCGAAGGCCCGGCTCCCTACAGCGAGCCGCGCTACGAAGGCATTTTCTTCGACCAGGGCTTCTTCGTGGGCCCCAACGTCCGGGCAAACGTCAATGCCGGATATGCCGACTACCTGCCGGTCCATCTGCGCGAAAGCCAGGCACTCTACCGCAGCGGGGTGATCAAGCTCGGAGCGGCGCTGGTGAACATATCCAGGCCTGACAAGGACGGGATGGTGAGCCTCGGCACATCGGTGGACTGCTCCGTCGCCGCAATCGAAACGGCAGACGTCGTAATAGGCGTCGTAAATCCCAACGTCCCGTTTGCGCACGGGGACCTTGTCAGCCTGGACCGGTTCGATTACCTTGTGGAGGACGATACGCCGCTGGTGACAGCCGGCTTCGCCGAGCCTACCCCGACGGAAGTGCTCATCGGTAAGAACTGTGCTGAGCTCGTGGATGACGGGGACTGCATCCAGATGGGAATCGGCGCCCTGCCGAACGCACTTGCGGCTCAGCTGGGCGGTCACAAGAACCTCGGACTGCACACTGAAATGTTCGCGGACGGGCTGCTGCGCCTCATCAAGGCGGGGGTCATCAACGGCGCCTGCAAGAAAATCGATACCGGCAAGGTCGTGGCTTCTTTCCTGCTTGGCTCGCAGGAGGTCTATTCCTTCATCGACGACAATCCGCAGGTACTGATGAAGGACATCAAATACACCAACGATCCCTGGGTGATTGCGCAGAACCCGCACATGAAAGCCATCAATTCTGCCGTCGAGGTGGATCTGACCGGCCAGGTGGTGGCGGACTCCATCGGCACCCGCATCTTCAGCGGCACCGGCGGACAGCTGGATTTCGTGCGCGGGGCGACAATGTCCGAAGGCGGGAAATCCATCATCGCCTTCGCCTCCCGCACCAACAAGGGCAAGAGCAAGATATGCCCGTTCATCAACCAGGGCGGAGGAGTGGTAACACCGCGCGCAGACGCCCACTGGGTGGTGACGGAATACGGTGCGGTGGACCTCTACGGCCGTTCCCTGCAGGAGAGGGCCAAGCTGCTCATCAGCATAGCCCATCCTGACGACCGCGAGGCGCTGGACCGTGCCGCCTTCGAGCGTTTCGGAGCGCATTATCACAATTTCAGCATCTGATGCCCTGGACGGAGCGTACCGCCCTGCTGCTTGGACGTGACGGTCTCCGGCGGCTGCAAAAAGCCCATGTCGTCATCGTAGGGCTCGGGGGCGTAGGCGGTGCCGCAGCGGAAATGCTCGCCCGTGCGGGCGTGGGCCGCTTGACGCTCATCGACAGCGATACCGTCGCCGACACCAACCGCAACCGGCAGCTTTGCGCGCTGGTATCGACGGTGGGAAAACCGAAGACGGAAGTGCTTTCCGCGCGCCTGCGCGACATCAATCCGGCGATAGTGCTGCGGGAAGTGCGGGAATTCCTATGCGAAGAGAATGTGACCGCGCTGCTGCCTGCGGATGTGGATTATGTGGTGGACGCCATCGATACGCTCAGTCCCAAAATCGCCCTGATACAGTATTGCCTGAAGGCCGGAATTCCGCTGGTAAGTTCGATGGGCAGCGGTGCCAAGACGGACGCGACTGCGGTGCGGATTGCCGACATCTCCAGGACCAGGCAGTGCCCGCTTGCGCACATGCTCCGCAAACGCCTTCATAAATTGGGCATCAGGGAGGGCTTCAAGGCCGTTTTTTCCGAAGAGGCCCCCATCGCCGAAGCCGTTGTGCAGGAAGAGGGACGCAACAAGAAATCCAATGTCGGAACGGTCTCTTACATGCCTACGGTATTCGGTTGCATTTGTGCCCAGACGGCTATTTGCGATATCGTAAACTTTTCTTAACTTTGTAGGTTGTATAGACCTGTCGAAGATGCACATCGGTGTAGCCGGAAATATCGGAAGCGGGAAAACCACCCTTACCGAGATGCTCTCAGCCCATTACGGCTGGGAACCCCGCTATGAGGCGGTGACTTACAACCCGTATCTGGAAGACTATTACCACGATATCCCGCGCTGGTCCTATAATCTTGAGACCTACTTCCTTGCGCAGCGTTTCCGCGACGTGCTGGACATTGCGAAGAGCGAAGGCGTGATTATCCAGGACCGCACCATACTCGAAGGCGTGAACATCTTTGTCGCCAACAACCACGATATGGGCAATCTGAGCGACAGGGATTATGATACCTACATGCAGCTTTTCGAGCTGCTGATGTCCACGGTCAAACTGCCTGACCTGCTGATTTACCTGCGCTGCGACGTACCGCACCTCGTGCAGAACATCCGGAAAAGGGGCCGTGAATACGAGCAGGCGATGAGCCTCGATTACCTTACGGGGCTGAACGAACGCTACGAGCGCTGGATCGAAGCTTACAGGGGAAAAGTACTTACCGTCGATACCGCCGGTCTCGATTTCAAGGAGAATCCCGAGGATTTTGCGCGCATCACCGACCGCATCGACGCACTGTTATACGGATTATTTTAAGAAAGAGAATATGCATATCGCCATTGCAGGAAACATTGGAAGCGGAAAGACGACGCTCACGAGGATGCTCGCCGCCCATTACGGATGGACCCCCAAGTACGAGTCCGTGGACTTCAATCCTTATCTGTCGGATTTTTATGAAGATATGGAGCGCTGGTCCTTCAACCTGCAGATTTACTTCCTGAACAAGCGGTTCAAGGATGTGGTGGACATCTCCCGCTGCGACGATGTGATAATCCAGGACAGGACCATCTACGAGGATGCGCGGATCTTCGCCCCGAACCTGCACGATATGGGACTGATGAGCTCCAGGGACTTCGAGAACTATTCGGACCTCTTTGACCTGATGATGTCCCTGGTGGGGATGCCTGACCTGCTGATTTATCTCCGTTCGTCAATTCCGAACCTTATTTCCCAGATTCAGAAGCGCGGCCGGGACTACGAGAAGGGGATACGCATCGATTATCTCACCGGCCTGAATGAGAAATACGAAAACTGGATTGCGGATTACAAGGGCAACCTGCTCATAGTGGACGCGGACCATATCAAGTTCGGTGACAATCCCGACGATTTCGCCAAGGTGACCGATATGGTGGATGCCCAGCTTTACGGCCTGTTCACTCCAAAGGATATCAATCATGGAGAATAAAGCAAGACCTACCATAATCGACTTCGTCGAGAAGTATTCTCACAAATTCCCGGATAACGTCTATCTCCGCGAGAAGGTGGACGGGACCTGGACTGAAATTACCCAGAAGCAGACCAGGGAGAAAGCTTACCGTATCGGCGCAGGCCTGATGGCCCTCGGCATGGAAAAGGGCGACAAGATTGCGCTCCTGTCCGAGAGCCGTGCCATGTGGATACTGGCGGAACTGGGCGCATTGTATGCCGGTGCCGTGGATGTGCCGCTTTCGGTCAATCTCGGCGCGGAGGCGGACCTTACCTTCCGCATCAACCATTCGGAATCGAAGTGGATCCTGGTTTCCTGCAACCATCTGCAAAAAATCCGCAATATCCTTCCGCAGTGCCCCCAGGTGCAGAAAGTCATCGTCTTTGACGATACCGCTTTCACCGTAAAGGAGCTGCAGGAGAAGGAAATGCGCATCAGCGAGGTCAGTGCTGCGGGCGAGGCCTTCCTTGCCGGAAATGCCGGGGCCTTCGAAGCGCGCTGGCGCAGCGTCGGTCCCGACGATTACGCGAACATCAGCTACACTTCCGGCACGACCGCAGATCCCAAGGGTATCCTGCTGACGCACCGCAACTATACCGCCAACGTGGAGCAGGGGAGTTCCGTCATCGGCGTCGGCGAAAACAGCGTAATGCTGATTATCCTGCCGCTGGACCACTGTTTCGCGCACGTGGCCGGCATGTATACCATGATGATGTACGGCGGCAGCATCGCTTTCGTGCCCATAGGCAAGAATGCCCTTGCGACACTCAAGAACATCCCTTCCGCAATACGGGAGACCCGTCCGCACGTTATGCTTTCCGTTCCCGCCCTGGCGCGCAACTTCAAGAAGAATATCGAAGCCGGCATCAAGGCGCAGGGCCCTGCAGCACAGAAACTTTTCGACTTTGCCGTGCGCAACGCCATAGCCTACAACAGGGAATATTACAACAGGGGAGGCTTCTGCAACTGGTGGCGCAAGCCGCTTATGCTCCTTTTCGACAGGATACTTTTCAGGAAGGTGCGCGAAAGCTTCGGCGGACGGATGCAGTTCTTCGTGGGCGGCGGCGCCCTGCTCGACATTGAGCTCCAGCGCTTTTTCTGCGCCGTCGGCATGCCTATGTTCCAGGGCTACGGCCTTACGGAGGCGACGCCGATTATCTGCGCCAATTCCGCCGGACATGCGATTTTCGGCTCTTCGGGCCGTATCGTCCGGCCTATGGACTGCAAGATATGCGACGATAACGGGAACGAGGTCCCCATCGGCCAGAAAGGTGAAATCGTCATCCGTGGCGAGAATGTGATGGCCGGTTACTGGAGGAATCCGGAAGCTACCGCGAATACGGTCATCGACGGCTGGCTTCATACCGGCGATATGGGCTATATCTGCCCCTTCGACCACGAATTCCTCTATGTCGTGGGCCGCTTCAAGTCCCTGCTGATAGGTTCTGACGGTGAGAAATACTCGCCTGAAGCCTTCGAGGACAGCCTGCCCGAAGTTTCAAAATTCGTAGCCGCAGCCGTGCTGCACAATAACCAGAACCCCTACACCATCGCCCTCATCGTACCCGAAAAGGAAGCTCTTGCCGAGTATGCGAAGGGCCTGGGGCTCGATCCGAAGAGCCGCGATGGCAGGGAGGCGATGCTTCGCAAGATACAGGCGGAAATCGATACATATAAGACCGGAGGTCCGCACGCCGACCTTTTCCCCGACCGCTGGCTGCCTTCTGCGGTAGTCATCTGCGACGAGCCCTTCTCTATCGCCAACGGCATGCTCAACTCCACCATGAAGATGGTCCGCCGCAAGGTAGAGGAGCATTATGCCGACGGAATCACATATGCATATACCCCTGAGGGCAAGCAACTGCTCAACGAGCGCAACCTTGCCGCCATCAGCTGAAATCAATAACCTTTAAAACCAATAACAATGTCAAACACAGCATCAAACAAGAGCTACGCACCCGCCATCGTGGTGATGTTCGCCCTGTTCTTCATGATTGCCTTCGTGACCAACCTCGCCGGTTCTATGGGCGTCGTCGTCACCAACCAGTTCGGCGCCAACAAGGCGCTCAGCCAGCTGGGCACCCTCGCCAATTTTATCGCCTATGCCTGTATGGGTATCCCTGCGGGGCTTATTCTCAAGCGCAAAGGCTATAAGTTCACTTCCCGGCTTGCCGTGGTGGTCGGCCTTCTGGGCGTAGCCATCCAATTCCTTTCAGGCTATGTGGAGTCCTTCGGCGTATATGTCGCAGGCGCTTTCGTGGCCGGCTTCTCGATGTGTATGCTCAACATCGTCGTTAACCCGATGCTCAACACCCTCGGCGGCGGCGGAAACAAGGGCAACCAGCTCATCCAGTGGGGCGGCTCCTGCAACTCCATCGGCGGTACCCTCGCTCCCGTTTTCGTCGGCTGGCTCGTCGGCGGCAGCATCGAGGATGCTACTGTCTCCAAGGTAGCCCCCGTCATGATTATCGCCATGGCCATCTTCGCCATCGCCTACATCGTCATTTCCTTCACCGATATACCCGAGCCCCATATGGAGACCGCCGAGGAGAAGGCTGCACGCCTCTCCGGCAAGGCTGAGAAGGACCCGCACAGCGCACTTTCCTTCCGCCATTTCGTGCTGGGCGCTATCGCCATCTTCTTCTATGTCGGAATCGAGGTGGGGATCCCCAACACAGCCAACGTGTATTTCTCCGGCCTTGACTGGGTAGGACCCGCCATTACCGGAACATTCATCGGCGCATACTGGTTCTGCATGCTGCTCGGCCGTCTGGGCGGCGGCGTCATCGGCGGTAAATTCTCCAGCAAGGGCATGCTGCTTTGCACTTCTTCGCTGGCAATACTCCTGATTATCGGCGCGATGTTCATCCCCGAGAGTGCTAAGATAACCATCGCCGGAAATACCGTTCCCGCCAGCCTCGGCTTGCTGGTGCTCTGCGGATTCTGCACTTCCATCATGTGGGGTTCCATCTTCAACCTTTCCGTCGAGGGCCTCGGCAAATATACCGCAGCGGCTTCCGGAATCTTCATGACACTGGTCTGCGGCGGCGGTATCATCCCCTTCCTGCAGAACCTCATTGCCGACAAGGCAGGCTCCATGCAGAGCTACTGGCTGCTCGTCATATGCCTCTGCTATCTGGTATTCTATGCGGCCGTCGGCAGCAAAAACGTTAACAAGGACATTAAAGTAGACTGATTATGGCACAGGAATTAGTGGTTGGCGTCGATATCGGCGGTCAGACTTCAAAAATCGGTATTGTTGACAAGCACGGCGAGATTCTCGCGCAGAGCGTAATACGTTCCGATACCTATGGCACGGACGCCAAGGCCTATATCGCGGCACTTGCCGAAGCAGTGCTCCTCTGCATCAAGCAGGCGGGCAAGAAACCCGGGGATATCCGCGGCGTGGGCGTAGGTGCGCCCAATGGGAATTATTATACCGGCGAGGTAGCCTTTGCCCCGAACCTCGCGTGGGCGGCCAAGTGTTCCGTTCCTCTCAAGCAGTTGCTCTCCGAGTCCCTCGGCGGCCTGCCCGTAACCGTTACCAACGACGCGAACGCCGCCGCACTCGGCGAAATGACCTACGGGGCGGCCAAGGGAATGAAGGATTTCATCATGATTACCCTCGGTACCGGTGTCGGCAGCGGTATAGTCATCGACGGCAAAGTGCTTTACGGGCACGATGGCTTCGCCGGTGAGCTCGGACACGTTACGGTTGTGCGCAACAACGGCCGTATGTGCGGATGCGGACGCAGCGGTTGCCTGGAGGCATACTGCTCCGCCATGGGCATCGCGCGCACGGCACGGGAGTGGCTGGCGGCGACCGACGAGCCTTCGCTGCTCCGTGAACTGGACAATATTACTTCCAAGGACATTTACGATGCAGCCAAGAAGGGCGATGCCTTCGCCATGCGGGTTTTCGAATATACCGGAACCCTGCTCGGCCGCAGTTTTGCGGATTTCATCGCGTTCAGCGCACCGGAAGCCATAGTGCTCTTCGGCGGTCTCGCGCGTGCGAAGGAATTCCTCTACGAGCCGATGAAGAAAGCCATGAACGACAATGTCCTGAGTATTTGGAAGGATAAGGTGAAGATTATCTTCTCTTCCCTCAAAGAAAGCGATGCGGCAATCCTTGGCGCCTCGGCTCTTGCATGGTAATAAACTCAATCAATAAACAAAACAATTATGAAAGCATTAAAATTCATTGCAATCGCTTCCGCGGCGCTCGTTGTTTTCGCCTGCGGAAATTCGAAAAAGTATCCTGCCGGCGCCACTGCCGAGCAGAAGGCCCAGATCGACTCCGTAACTCCCACCAAGGCTGAGATCGACTCCGTCAGTTTCCTCCTCGGTATCAACTACGGCGCTTTCCTTGTACAGCAGGGTTTCAAGGACGATGTGAATATGTCCCAGCTCATTGCCGGTATCAAGGACTTCCTTGCCGCGAAGGGCGACATGAACGACGAGGGCTTCACCGAGCAGTTCAAGATCGACCCCATGGAGATGGGTGCCATTATCGGCCGCTACATGGACAAGAAGAGCAAGAAGACGCTCGTTTGCAACAAGGTTGAAGAAGAGACCTTCCTTGCAGCCAATGCATCCAAGGAGGGCGTGCAGACCACCGAGTCCGGTCTTCAGTACAAGATTGTCGAGCCCGGCAACGATGTGCATCCCGGCCCCGCCGACACCGTATTCCTGACCTATAAGGGAACCCTTATTGACGGCAAGGTGTTTGACGAGTCGACGGACACCACCAACTTCGCCCTGAACGCTGTCGTTCCCGGTTTCCGTGAGGGACTCCAGCTTGTCGGCGAGGGCGGCAGCGCCATCCTCTACATTCCTGCGGCGCAGGGTTATGGCGAGAGGGGACAGCGCAATCCTTACACCGGACAGTATACCATCGAGGGCAACAAGATGCTTATCTTCGAGGTTAACGTGGTGAAGGTGGCTCCCAAGGTTGAGGTCGTAGAAGAAGAGCCTGCCAAGAAGTAGCGCGAAAAACAGAGTATAAAAGAACCTGAGGCGTTAGGGCACATTTACCCGGATTGGGGTTGCGAAGCAACAAGTGCCCGTTGCCTCAGGTTCTTTTTTGTTTTTTGCGCTACGTTTATTCGTTCGCGTCGTAGATGACCTCCTCCTCGTCGTCGTTGCCCTCCTCTTCCTCGTCATCGTAATCTTCGTCGTCTTCATCCTCATCCGGATCTTCCCCGGGAAGGTGACGCTTTTCGGCCGGAAGGTCTTCAAAGGCTACGTATCCGTTCTCGAATGCTTCGGGTATGGGCCCCTTGCTTTCCAGGAGGACGGGGCGGGAGGTGCCGGAGGCTGCGTCTTCGCCTTCCAGGGTGATGATTACGCTCTTGCGGGAGGCGACATCATAGAAATAAATGAAGCTCGTTACACCTTCCTTGACGGTGCGGGCTATGCTGACCGTATCCACGGTGCCGCACCCTATGTCCATCAGGGCATAGCGGGCCAGTACGCTGCCGTCTGCCCCAAGGGCCTTGAAAAGTATCTGCTGGTCCGAGGGGAATTCCAGGTCGGCCTGCAGCTGCTTGTGGAAAGTGTATAATGTATTGTCGCCGTTGACGGTGTACAGGCGGTAAAAACCTTTGATGCCCGCAAGAGTTACCCGATATCTGTAGTTCATATTGCGAAGATAGGAATATTTCACTAAATTTGGACTGCATTTGGAGATAAAAGATACATATTCCAGCATTGCCGGACGCTCCCGGGGATTGTATAAATCACTCGGAAGCCGCTTCATGGCCTTCGCCGTCCCGGTGGAGACCGAGGAGCAGATAAAACAGGAAGTGCAGGCCCTGCGGCGTGAGTATCACGACGCTCGCCACGTATGCGTTGCATGGCGGCTCGGTTACGACGGGGCCCGCTGGCGCGCCTCCGACGACGGCGAACCCTCCGGCAGTGCCGGGCGGCAGATACTGGGGCGTATCGATTCGGAAGGCCTGAGCGACGTGATGGTGGCCGTCGTGCGCTATTTCGGCGGAGTGAAGCTGGGGATTCCGGGGCTTATCGAGGCGTACAGGAGCGCTACGGCCGATGCGCTCAGCTCCGCTGAAAAGTGCGAAAAAATTGCCTGCGCGCGCTATCGCCTATCCTTCGGATATGCTCTTATGCCCACTGTTATGAAGTTGCTTAAAGATATGGAACTCAAGCAGATAAATCCGGTCTTCGAGGCCGATTGCCGCCTTGATACGGATGTGCGTCTTGCACGTGAAGAAGCCTTCACCGGGGCGGTCTCCCTGATCGACGGGCTTGTTTGGGAGAAACTTGTTTGAAATGTCCGAATAATTGAGTAATTTTATCGTCCCAATTATGGGGTAGTATATTAACTTGTTAAAAATGATGAAAAAAGTACATGTTTTCAATGCCGGTCCATGCCTGCTTCCGCAGGTTGCGATCGACGCTGCGGTTGAAGCGCTTAAGGATTTCAAGGGTACCGGAGTTTCCCTGATCTCCATCTCCCACCGTGCCAAGGAGTGGGAAGGCGTCATGGATGAATGCCGCGCGAATTGGAAAGAACTGCTCAATATTCCTGATGAATACGAAACCCTTTTCCTCGGCGGGGGAGCGAGCCTGCAGTTCCTTTGCGCTGCGATGAACTTCCTCGAGAAGAAGGGTGCGTATCTCGAGACCGGCGTATGGGCAAAGAAAGCCTACAAGGAGGCGAAGGGCATAGGCAATGCGGTGGTGGTCGCTTCGTCCGCGGACCGCAACTACTGCTATATCCCCAAGGATTACGAAATTCCCGCCGATGCGGACTACTTCCACATCACCACCAACAATACCATCTACGGTACCGAACTGCATAAGGATATCGACAGCCCCGTGCCGCTTATCGCCGATATGTCTTCGGATATCCTGAGCCGCCGCATCGACATCAGCAAATACGCGCTGATTTACGGCGGTGCGCAGAAGAATGCGGGCCCTGCCGGCGTCGCCTTCGCGATTGTACGCAAGGATGCGCTCGGGAAGGTCAGCCGCTATATCCCGACTATGCTCGATTACCGCACGCACCTCGACAAGGGATCCATGTTCAATACTCCGCCGGTGTTCTCCATCTTCGTGATGAACGAGACGCTGAAGTGGCTCAAGAGTATGGGCGGTGTGGATGCGATGCACGCCATAGATGTGAAGAAGGCTGAAACGCTTTACGCGGAAATCGACCGCAACCCCTTCTTCGTAGGAACTGCGGACAAGGAAGACCGTTCCATCATGAACGTATGCTTCGTGATGGCTCCGGGCAAGGAAGAGCTCCAGGATGAGTTCCTCTCCTTCGCCAAGGAGCGCGGTATGGTGGGCATCAAGGGTCACCGCTCGGTGGGAGGCTTCCGCGCATCGCTCTACAATGCCTGCACCCAGGAGGATGTGGAGGCGCTTGTGGCCGCGATGCAGGAATTCGAGAACCTGAAAAAGTAAGGAGGACGCAGCGATGAAAGTATTGATTGCCACCCAGAAGCCCTTTGCGGCCGTTGCCGTGAAAGGCATACGTGAGATTCTTGAAGGCGCGGGCCACGAAGTGGTGCTGCTGGAAAAATATGCGGAGCAGGCGGACCTCGAGAAGGCCGTCGCCGATGCCGACGCGATGATTATCCGCTCGGACAAAGTAACTCGCGAGGTGATTGCCGCCGCACCCCGTCTCAAGACGGTGGTGCGCGCCGGTGCGGGCTACGACAACGTGGACCTTGCCGCCGCGACGGAAAAGGGCGTGGTCGTGATGAATACCCCCGGCCAGAACGCCAACGCGGTTGCCGAGCTTGCCGTTGCCATGATGATCTATATGGCACGCACGCAGTTTACCCCCGCCACTGGCTCTGAGATCCAGGGCAAGACACTTGGTATCCAGGCCTTCGGCAATGTAGGCCGTCTGGTTGGAGCCAAGGCAAAGGCCCTGGGGATGAAGGTCAAGGCCATAGACCCGTTCCTCTCTCCCGCCAAGATCGAGGAAGGCGGCGCCGAACCCGCAGCGAGCCTGGAGGACCTCTACGCCACCGGCGACTATGTGAGCATCCATATCCCCGCTACGCCCGAGACGATCCGCAGCATAGGCTACGACCTCATTACCAAGATGCCCAAGGGCGCGACCCTTATCAATACCGCCCGCAAGGAGGTCATTGACGAGGCCGGGCTTGAGAAGGCTCTCGAGGACCGTCAGGACCTCAAGTACGCTGCCGATGTGGCCCCCGACAACCTTGCCGCCCTGCAGGAGAAGTTCGGCCTGCGCGTCTTTGCCACTCCCAAGAAGATGGGCGCCCAGACCTCCGAGGCCAACATCAACGCCGGCCTTGCCGCCGCGCGCCAGATCGTAGCTTTCTTCGAGAGCGGGGACAAACGTTTCCAAGTCAATAAATAATATGGTAAGAGTAAAGCCCTTTGCCGCATTGCGGCCCCCGAAGAACATATTCACCGAGGTGGCGGCTCCGCCTTATGACGTGCTCAATTCCGCCGAGGCTGCCCGGATAGCAGGTGAAAAATCCCTGTTACACATCACCAAACCCGAAATCGACTTCGAGCCCATGCTCGCGGAGGATGATGAGCGCGTCTATGCCAAGGCCGTGGAGAATTTCAAGGCCTGGCAGGGCCGCGGGTGGCTTGTCCGGGATGAAAAGCCCTGTTACTACGTCTATGCGCAGACGATGGGGGAGCGTACGCAGTACGGTCTGGTGCTTTGCGCCCATACCGACGATTATGCCTCCGGCCGCATCAAAAAGCATGAACTGACCCGCAAGGACAAGGAAGATGACCGGATGGTGCATGTGAAAATCCAGAGTGCCAACATCGAGCCGGTATTCTTCGCTTACAAGGACAACGCCTCCCTTGCGGAGATTGTCGCAAAGGCGTCCGCCGGAGTGCCGGAATATGATTTTATAGACGACAACGACTTCCGTCACCGCCTGTGGGTGATTGACGACGATGCCGTCGTCGCTCGCATTACGGCCCTCTTTACCGGCGAGGTGGAGGCCTTCTATGTGGCTGACGGGCATCACCGCACTGCGGCTGCGGCCCGTGTCGGCGCGGAGCGCCGTGCACTGGACCCCACGGCAAGTACGGACAAGGAATACAACTTCTTCATGGCGGTATGCTTCCCGGAGAGCCAGCTGAAGATCCTCGACTACAACCGTGTGGTCAAGGACCTGAACGGACTTTCGAAGGAAGCATTCCTTAAGGCCCTGGAAGAAGATTTCGAGCTGGAATGCAAGGGAACGGAAGTGTACCGCCCTGCGGAGCTGCACAACTTCTCGATGTATCTGGAAGGGCAGTGGTATTCGCTTACGGCCCGTGAGGGGCGCTGCAATGACGCGGACCCCATAGGCGTGCTGGACGTGACCGTGCTTTCCGAGCGCGTGCTGAACGCGATCCTCGGCATCGGTGACCTGCGCACGGACAAACGCATCGACTTTGTCGGCGGCCTGCGCGGCCTGGGCGAACTGAAGCGCCGCGTGGACAGCGGGGAAATGAAAGTGGCGTTCGCGCTGTACCCGGTATCGATGGCGCAGCTGATTGCCATCGCCGATTCAGGCCTCATCATGCCTCCGAAGACCACCTGGTTCGAACCGAAACTCCGTTCCGGATTGTTTATACATACATTTTAAATGGTGGAGCAGAGGACAAGCTGACATAAACAAAGTGCGAAGAATTATATGCAGGAGCAAATCAGGGAAAAGCTGAAGGATTTTTTCGGCTATGACGCCTTCAAAGGCGACCAGGAGCGCATCATCGAGCACCTGGTCGGCGGAGGCGATGCTTTCGTGCTGATGCCTACCGGCGGAGGGAAATCCCTCTGCTACCAGCTTCCTGCCCTGGTTATGGAGGGAACGGCGATTGTCATTTCCCCTCTCATCGCCCTGATGAAGAACCAGGTGGACCTGCTGCGCAGTTTCGAGGCGGGAACTGGTTCCCTGGCCCATTTCCTCAACTCTTCCCTCAACCGTTTCCAGATTGACGAGGTCCGCGAGGACCTGATTTCCGGACGCACCAAAATCCTTTATGTCGCCCCCGAGTCCCTGACAAAGGAGGAAAACATCAGCCTTCTCCGTGGGGTTAAGATTTCCTTCTACGCCGTTGACGAGGCGCATTGCATATCCGAGTGGGGCCATGATTTCCGCCCCGAGTACAGGCGTATACGTGCGCTTGTCGATGCCATTGGCAGGGCGCCAATAATAGCCCTTACGGCCACGGCTACGCCAAAAGTGCAGAGCGACATCCTCAAGACGCTCGGAATCCAGGATGCGGCGGTCTTCAAGTCTTCGTTCAACCGTCCGAACCTGCAATATGAGATCCGCGACAAGCAGGAGCCGGAGAAGGATATAATCAAGTACATCCACCAGAACAAGGGGAAGTCGGGTATCGTCTATTGCCTCAGCCGCAAGAAGGTGGAGGAACTGGCGTCCTTGCTCTGTATCAACGGAATAAAGGCATTGCCCTATCACGCGGGACTGGACGCCAGGACCAGGGCCGAGAACCAGGACAAGTTCTTGATGGAAGAGGTGAACGTCATAGTTGCGACCATTGCCTTCGGAATGGGAATAGACAAGCCTGATGTGCGCTTCGTGATTCACTATGACATCCCCAAGAGCATAGAGAGCTACTATCAGGAGACAGGCCGTGCGGGACGTGACGGGCAGGAAGGCCAGTGCATAGCCTATTACAGCTACTCCGATATACGGAAGTTCGAAAAATTCATGCAGGGCAAGCCTATTGCCGAACAGGAAATCAGCCGCCAGCTGCTGAGCGAGGTAGTGGCTTACGCTGAGTCCAGCCAGTGCCGCAGGAAGTTGCTGCTCAATTACTTCGGCGAGGATTACGGACATCCGTCCTGCGGTGCATGCGACAATTGCCTGCATCCGCGCCCCACCTTCGACGGAAGGGCGGAAATGTGCCTTGTGCTCGAACTGGTGGAATCCCTGCCGGAGCATTTCAAGACCGACCACCTTGCAAATATCCTGGCCGGCGTGAACAATTCGATGATTTCCTCGTTCAAGCACAACAAACTGGATTTCTTCGGAAAGGGTGCGCCCCACAGTGACAAATTCTGGTGTACGGTAATACATCAGGGGCTTACGATGCACCTGCTTGAAAAGGAGATCGAATCCTACGGCCTGATTTACGCAACCGATGCGGGGCGCGCATTCCTCAAGGAACCCTACGAACTCCGCCTTGTGGAAGACAGGCAGTTCTCCAAGGTATCCGCCGAAGACGAGGATGACGAGGAAACCGTGGCAGCGACCGCCGCCGCCCTTTCCGGAGGCGGAGGGGACAGCAACCTTCTGTCCATGCTCAAGGACCTTCGCAAATCGCAGGCGCATAAACTCAAGCTGCAGCCCTGGATAATATTCGGAGATCCGGCCCTCGAGGACATGACCATACTCTATCCGGTGAGTATTGAGGACCTCCAAAAGTGCCAGGGTGTGGGCGAGGGCAAGGCTAGGAAATTCGGAGCCCCGTTCATTGAGTTGATCAAGCGTTATGTGGAGGAAAATGAAATTTCCCGCCCCGATGATTTCGTAGTCAAGTCGGCTCCCACTAAATCGGAGAACAAGATATTCATTATCAAGAGTATAGACCGCAGGATGTCCTTTGAGGACATCGCCTCGGCAAGGGATCTTGAGCTGGAGGACCTGGTAAGCGAGATGGAGTCCATCGTCGCCACGGGAACCAAGCTCAATATCGATTACGAGATACGCGAGACCCTGGACGAGGAGGTGGTGGAGGAGATTTACGACTATTTCAAGAATGAAGCGTCGTCGGATTCGGTAGAGGAGGCCATCAAGGCGCTCGGCCCTGATTATGACGAGATGGAAATCCGTCTGGTCCGGATTAAATTCCTTTGCGAGATCGCTTCATGATCCCCAGGGAGACGGTACAGCAGATTCTGGATACGGCACGCATTGAAGAGGTCGTGTCCGATTTCGTCGCGCTCAAAAGGCGCGGCGCCAGTTTCGTGGCCTGCTGTCCCTTCCATAACGAGAAAACGCCTTCCTTCTACGTAACTCCGTCCAAGGGCATCTTCAAATGCTTTGGCTGCGGCAAGTCCGGAACAGCCGTAGGCTTCGTTATGGAGCACGAGCATTCTTCCTATGTGGAAGCGCTGCGCTACCTTGCCCGCAAATACCATATAGAAATAAAGGAAGAGGAGGAAAGTGCGGAAGAAATCGTCCGCCGCCAGCGTAGCGAGAGTCTGCTTCTGGTCAGTGAATGGGCCCAGAAGTTCTTTGCGGAGCAGTTGCGCTCCGGCGAGGGCCGGGCAGTGGGATATGCTTATTTCCGTTCGCGGGCCCTTACCGACGAAAGCATCGAAAAATTCGGCCTTGGATGGGCCCCGTCGTCCCGTACCGCCCTGCTGGATGCTGCGCGCAAGGCAGGTTACAAGGATGAATACCTGCTTGACGCGGGACTTGTCAGGCGGAAGGATGACAGCGACGTCCTGATGGACAAGTTTGTGGAGAGGGTGACTTTCCCGCTCCACTCTCTGAGTGGCCGCGTGATTGCTTTCAGCTGCCGTACCCTGCGTTCGGACAATCCTGCGAAGTACGTCAATTCCCCCGAAACGGAGATCTACAAGAAAAGCCGCGTGCTCTATGGCCTGTATCAGGCCAAGTCCGAGATAGCCCGCAAGGACGAGTGCATACTCGTAGAGGGCAACATGGACATGGTGATGATGCACCAGAAAGGCATCACCAACGTGGTCGCGACCTGCGGAACCGCCCTGACGGTGGAACAGATACGGCTTGTCCGTAAGTTTACGGAGAATATGACCATTATGTACGACGGGGACTCCGCCGGCATAAAGGCTGCGATACGCGGTCTGGACCTGGTGCTTGCAGAGGGTATGAACGTGCATATCGTAATGCTCCCGGAAGGCGAGGATCCGGATTCCTTCTGCCGCGTGCGCGACCTTGGGGAGGTGGAACTTTACATAAAGGAACATTCCGAGGATTTTATATCCTTCAAGACGGACCTCCTGCTTTCCGAAGCTGCCGGAGACCCGTTACGCAAGGCCAACCTGATAAACGATATCGCCGATACCATAGCCCGTATCCCGGATGCCATCAAGCGCTCGGTGTATGCGGAAAGCGTTGCCATGCGCTTCGGGATAGAGCGGGATATCATCTTCGCACGCATAACGAAAACCCTGCGCTCCGAGGCCGAGCGCCCGCGCGAGGGACTCTCCGCCAGACCGGATCCAAGCCCCGTTCAGGAAGGATTGCAGCCCGCCCTCGAAAATGTCACCCTGGCCAAAGCGGAGTCTGATTTGCTTTACTTCATCCTGACTCACGGCTGCGACATCCTTGAATTCCCCGTTGACTCCGAGTACAGCCCCGGAGAGGGGGAGGATAAGCCCAGCGTGGCGGATTTTATCCGCAATGCGATTGAGGGAGACGGATCTTCGTTTGCCAATTCCGCATACAGGCGCCTGTATGATGCATATATGGACCTGTATGACCAGGGCCTTTCACAGGATGTCATCCTGCGTACCATCCTGGATGGTGAAGACCGTATGTCCGCGATGTTGGCCGCGCAGTTGTCAACGGAGAAATACCGTCTGAGCGTAAAGGTGTTCGAGGAAGCCATGACAACCCCGTCATCCTGGCTGGTAATCTACGTGCCGCGTGCCATCCTTTACTATGCGGAACGGCGTGTGGCATACAGTATTGACTGCCTGAGGCGTTCCCTCGAGGGGGCTACCGCTGAGCAGCAGCTGGAGGCTATGCAGAAAATCGTGAAGTTGCAGGCCGCCCAGCGGAAAATCAACAAAAAACTTGGAAGAGAAAAATAGGTATGGAAAAGAAAAGAACCCTTGTAACCTGTGCATTGCCCTATGCCAACGGTCCCGTGCATATCGGGCACCTGGCTGGCGTTTATGTCCCCGCAGACATCTATGTGCGCTACCTGCGCCTTCGCGGGGAAGACGTGCTCTTTATCTGCGGATCGGACGAGCACGGCGTGCCCATCACCATCAAGGCGCGTGAGCAGGGCTGTACGCCCCAGGATATCGTGGACAGGTATCATGGCATCATCAAGGACTCCTTTGCACGTCTCGGTATAAATTTCGACATCTATTCCCGCACCACATCAAAGGTGCATGAAAAGAATGCGTCGGATTTCTTCCGTAAACTCTATGACGACGGCGCGTTCATCACCCGCGAGAGCGAGCAGTACTATGACCCGGAGGCGAAAACCTTCCTGGCGGACCGCTATATCGTGGGAACCTGCCCGCGCTGCGGAAATCCGGGTGCCTATGGCGACCAGTGCGAGAAATGCGGCTCCACCCTCAGCCCGGAGGAACTCATAGACCCGCGTTCGAAGCTGAGCGGCGCCACGCCCGTAAAGAAAAAGACCTCCCACTGGTATCTGCCCCTGGACAAGTATGAAAAATGGCTTTCCGAGTGGATCCTGGACGGGCACAAGGAGTGGAAGACCAATGTCTACGGCCAGTGCAAGAGCTGGATCGACGGCGGCCTGCAGCCGCGTGCCGTGAGCCGTGACCTGGACTGGGGCGTGCCGGTGCCCGTAGAAGGCGCTGAGGGCAAGGTCCTTTATGTCTGGTTCGACGCGCCCATCGGATATATCTCCAATACGCAGGAACTCCTTCCGCAAAGCTGGGAAAAGTGGTGGAAGGATGCCGATACCTCGCTGATCCATTTTATCGGCAAGGACAATATCGTTTTCCACTGCATCGTCTTCCCGTCGATGCTTAAGGCACACGGCGGCTATATCTTGCCGCAGAACGTCCCCGCCAACGAGTTCCTGAACCTCGAGGGCGACAAGATCTCCACCTCCCGCGGCTGGGCGGTCTGGGCGCACGAGTACCTGGAGGATTTCCCCGGCAAGGAGGACGTGATGCGCTACGTGCTCACTGCCAACGCCCCGGAGACCAAGGACAACGATTTCTCCTGGAAAGACTTCCAGTTGCGCAACAATAGCGAGCTGGTGGCGATTTTCGGCAACTTCGTGAACCGTGCGGTAGTATTGACGCACAAATACTTCGGGGGAGTAGTCCCTGCGTGCGGACCGTTGCAGGAAATCGACCGCGAGGCGCTTTCGGCCCTGCCGGAACTGCGTGCCTCGATGGAGGCGAACCTTGCCGCTTTCCGTTTCCGCGAAGCGCTCAAGGATGCGATGGGCATCGCCCGCGTAGGCAACAAATATATTTCCGACACAGAACCATGGAAGGTTGCGAAGACCGACCTGGAGCGCGCCGGAACCATCCTGAACATTTCCCTGCAAATCTGCGCGAGCCTGGCCCTGGCCTTCGAGCCCTTTACCCCATTTGCGGCGGAGCGCCTACGGGAAATGCTGAAAGTCGGTGTCGATGCGGGATTCGACCACCGCGCCGGCGAAGCGCAGACCGTCAATACTTTCCGCGATGGCGAGGCTGCCGCACTGCATACCGGCGCCGTTCCGTCCGAAGCTCTTGTCCTGCGCTGGGACCTGCTCGCGAGTGCCGATATCCTTCCTGCCGGCCACGTCATCGGCGAAGCGAAGCTGCTCTTCGAAAAGGTTGAAGACGAAGCCATCCAGAAACAGCTGGACCGCCTGGCGGCCATCCGTGAAAAGATAGAAGCTGCGCGCAAAGCAGAAGAGGCCGCCCGCGTTACCCCGCAGAAGGCGGAATGCAGTTTCGATGACTTTGAGAAGATGGATATCCGTACTGCGACCGTGCTGGAGGCGGAACGTGTGCCCAAGACCGACAAACTGCTCAAACTGACCATCGATACTGGCATGGACCGCCGCACCATCGTCTCGGGCATAGCGGAGTTCTATACTCCGGAGCAGATGATCGGAAAGCAGATCTGCATCCTTGCGAACCTCGCTCCGCGCGTGATCCGCGGCATTGAGTCGAAGGGAATGATCCTGATGGCCCGCCAGAACGACGGGAAGATGCGTTTCATCACCCCGCAGGAAGTCCTTTCCAACGGCGCGCAGATAGGTTAGGCTTATTTGAACTCCCTGCCGTTGTAACGATGCTTTTCGTAGCGGTAGAGAGCGTGTGTGCCGGCGTCATACCAAATAGTATAACTGAAGTCTCCCTTTGACGGTTGCAGGGGGGTGAAAGTAGCTACGCTGTACATTTCCGGCAGTTTGGCATTGTTGCGATATTTCAGGCCGGAATAGGCGACCTTTTCATTTTCCAATGCTGCGGACACATAGTCCTGGATGATATCCAGCCATGCAGGCAGGTAGCTGTAATCGTTCTGGCCGAAGCCTTCGAGAGTCGAGATGGGGAGTGAGGCAACATTGAAGGGCCTTTTCCGCTTGTCCGGGTCCTCCGCCTTTCCACCCCTGTCCAGCGACAGGAAAACCAGTCCGCCCGTCGATACTATGCTCAGCACATAGCTATCCTCTTCAGTGCGGACCTGCGTAAAGTCGTCAATATCGCACAATTCCCAGGGGGAGATGGACCAGCACTCGATTACGGCCGTCTTGAAGGTCATGTCGAACATAGCATTCCCGCTCGGGATGACCTTCACGATGGCATCGCGGAATCCATCCAGCAGAAAGCCCTTGGTATAGACCTGCGCCTGTCCCGCCGCCTGCAATACCATTCCTGTCACCAGCGCTGCCGTCATCATATATTTTGCCCATCGATTCATACCGATTCACTATTCTGCTTATCCGGACAAAGGTATAAAAATTAAATTAAAAGTGGGGTGCAGCATAAGGGCGCATTTACCCGGATAGGGTTGCGCAGCAACAAGCGCCCGTTGCTGCACCCTACTTTTTTGTAAAAAGGAATTTTTATCTAAATTTGTAAAATATGTCGGAATATATCGTATCAGCACGCAAGTATCGCCCGGATTCCTTTGAATCGCTGATAGGGCAGGACAACATCGCCCGGACGCTCAAGAACGCAATCCAGCGGGGTCAGCTGGCGCATGCATACCTCTTCTGCGGCCCGCGTGGCGTAGGCAAGACCAGCGCCGCCCGCATCTTCGCAAAGACCATTAACTGTGCGAATCCAGGCCCGGACATGGAGCCCTGCGGCGAGTGCGAATCATGCCGCTCGTTCAGCGAGGGGCGCTCCTACTGCATCCACGAACTTGACGCCGCCTCCAACAACGGGGTAGAGGATATAAAGGCGCTTATGGAACAGGTGCAGGTGCCGCCGCAGGTGGGAAAGTACAGCGTCTTCATCATCGACGAGGTGCACATGCTTTCCACGGCGGCTTTCAACTCTTTCCTCAAAACCCTTGAGGAGCCGCCTGCACACGCGATTTTCATCCTTGCGACAACGGAAAAGCACAAGATTCTCCCGACTATCCTCAGCCGCTGCCAGACCTACGACTTCAACCGCATAGGCATTCCCGACATCGTGCGCAACCTGCGCGACATAGCCTCAAAAGAAGGTATAAGCGTCGATGATGAATCCCTGCACATAATCGCGGCCAAGGCGGACGGTGCAATGCGCGACGCCCTTACGATTTTCGATCAGACCGTCGCTTTCTGCGGCAACGACATACACTACGACGACGTGGTGCGCAACCTCGGCGAACTGGACTACGAATACGGCTTCAAACTCACTGACGCCTTCCTTTCCGGCGATTACGCAAGCGCGCTGCTCCTTTTCGACGAAGTGCTCGCCAAGGGCATCGGCGGCGGCCGCTTCGTCAGCTTCATAGGCGAGCACATGCGCAACCTGCTGGTCAGCCGCACTGGCGGACTGGAGTCTCTGCTGGATTTCCCGCAATCGCTGCGCGAACGCTTTGCCGCCCAGGCGGCCAGGTGCTCCGTGAAATTCCTGTTCGATGCGCTGAGCGCCGTTTCTCAGTGCGAGAGCGGCCTGCGCACAAGCACCAATCAGCGCTTGCACATAGAGTATACGCTGCTTCGTCTGTCGTTCCTTGTCTCGGCCCCCTCCGGCACGCAGCCGGTACAGGCGCCGGTGCAACCCGCGCAGCCGGCCCCTGCCCAAGCGGCACAGCCCGCGCAACCTGCCCCCGCTCCGGCTCCGCAGCCAAAGCCTGAGGAGGCTCCTGCACCTGCCCCGGCGCAAAAGCGTGGCGCTGCGGCCAGGCTGTCGCTCACTTCCCTGATGGAGGAGACGGAGGAACAATCTTCCGGCAAGGATCCGCAGGGCGATACCATTCCGTCCGAAGAGGCAGTCAAGGCTTCCTGGCCCGACCTTGTGAAGAGCACAGCGTCGCAGGGACAGCCCCGTCTGACCATGATGCTCGGCAAGGCGGAGCTGAAGATGCGCGAACAGGACGGCAAACGCATAGTCACATTCGAGGTAAGGAGCGAGCCTCAGAGAAAATGGATAGAAGAAAAGGTCCTGCGCGGCCTTGAATCCACGCTGGTGAAACTGGTAGGCAGTACTCTCCTTTCCCTTCGCGTTGAGGTGGCTCCACAGGAAGAAGAGGAGCAGCAGGTGGCGTATATGCCATCCGATCAGGCAAAGGTCCTGATGGCGGAAAATGAAGAAGTTAAAAACCTGGTCATAGACCTCGGACTTGATATAAAATGATACTCAGAGCCGAAAATCTTGTAAAGAAATATGGCATCCGGACTGTAGTCAAAGGGGTGTCCATGGAAGTCAGACAAGGGGAAATCGTGGGATTCCTGGGGCCTAACGGAGCCGGAAAGACTACAAGCTTCTATATGATTACGGGCCAGGTGGTCCCCAACGCGGGACAGATTTTCCTGGACGACACGGAGATTACCCGCCTCCCTATGTACAAGAGGGCGCAGCAGGGCCTTGGTTATCTTCCTCAGGAAGCATCGGTTTTCCGGAAAATGTCCGTGGAGGACAATATCATGTCCGTAATGGAGATGTCTGACATGAAAAAGGCCGAACGGCAGGAGCGCCTGGAATCCCTTATAGACGAATTCAACCTTTCAAAGGTGCGCAAGAGCCTGGGAATCCAGCTTTCGGGCGGCGAAAGGCGGCGCTGCGAGATTGCCCGCGCCCTCGCCATCGACCCTAAATTCATACTGCTGGACGAGCCCTTCGCGGGGGTTGACCCCATTGCGGTTGAGGACATCCAGTACATTATCGCCAAGCTGAAGTACAAGAATATCGGAGTAATCATCACCGACCATAACGTGGGGGAGACGCTTGCAATCACCGACAGGGCTTACCTGCTGTATGAAGGTACCATTTTGCAGCAGGGAACACCGGAATCCCTTGCGGGTGACGACGATGTCCGCACCAAATACCTCGGTCAGAATTTCGTGCTTAGGAAAGCGGCTGCCGTCGAAAGGGCGAAGGCTGAGCATGAAGCCATGCTGGCAAAGGCTCAGAGCACATAGTCGCGCACATCCTGCGCGCTGACCGGATCGCCGCCGAGAATCAGCAGGCGTTCCACCACATTTCTCAGTTCCCGGATATTTCCGGTCCAGGATTTCTCCTGAAGCAGCGCAACTGCCTCGGGGGATATTTTTTTCGCGGGAAGCCCTCCCTCCGAGCCGATCTGCCCTGCAAAATAATCGACGAGCAGGGGAATGTCCGACTTGCGCTCGTCCAGTGACGGAACATGGATGACGATGACGGAAAGCCTGTGGAAAAGATCCTCGCGGAAACGTCCGGCGGCAATTTCTTCGCGCAGGTCCTTGTTCGTGGCGGCTATCACGCGCACGTCCACGTTTATATCCTTGTCGCTGCCCACGCGCGACAGTTTCTTCTCCTGCAGCACGCGCAATACCTTGGCCTGTGCGGAAAGGCTCATATCGCCTATTTCGTCAAGGAAGAGCGTGCCGCCTTCGGCCTGTTCGAATTTGCCCTTGTGCTGCTTGATAGCGGAAGTAAAGGAGCCCTTTTCGTGGCCGAAGAGTTCGCTTTCAATGAGTTCGGAGGGAATCGCCGCGCAATTCACCTCTATATAGGGCATTGCGCTGCGGGGGCTGCGTTCGTGCAGTTCGCGTGCCACGAGCTCCTTCCCCGTGCCGTTCGCGCCCATAATCAATACGCGGGCGTCCGTGTGCGCAACCTTTTCAATAATCTCCCTTACCCGCAGGATAGCGGGGGATTCGCCAACCATCTTCTGCCCGTAAACCTTCTTCTTGAGTATGCGTGTCTGCGTCAAGAGCGACGCCTTGTCGGTAGCGTTCTTGACTGAAATCAATATCCGGTTCAGGTCCAGCGGCTTCTGGATAAAGTCAAAGGCTCCTTTCTTTATGCATTCGACGGCGGTATCTATGTCCCCGTGTCCGGAAATCATGATTACGGGCGTATCCACTCCTTCTTCCCTGAGACGTCCCAGCAGTTCGGTTCCGTCCATTCCGGGCATCTTGATGTCGCAGAAAATCACGTCGCAGGGGCCGGAAAGCGCCGCTTTAAGTCCGGAAGCGCCGTCTTCGGCAGTTTCTACCTCATATCCCTCGTCCGAGAGAATCTCTTTCATGGAATTGCGGATTGCCCGCTCGTCATCGATAACCAATATCTTCATGATGCAAATATCGTGAATTTTTTACTATTTTTGTAAGCGATGGAGTATCCGGACATAATTATAGCCGTCGATGGCTGCTCTTCCACCGGGAAGAGCAGTTTTGCCCGCGCGCTAGCAGCCACGCTCGGATTCCTGTATTTGGATTCCGGCGCGCTCTACCGGACCGTTACCCTCTTTGCCCGCGAGCAGGGCCTGATTTCCCGCCTTGGGAAGGTAGATCCCGCACTCGAAGGCCTGCTGCCTTCCATCGACATCCATTTCAATGCCGACGGAAAGGCCTGTATCGGTCCCCGCTGCGTCGATCCCGCCATCCGGACGATGGAAGTATCGTCGCTGGTGAGTCCCGTATCGGCGCTTCCGTACGTACGGCAATTCGTAGATTCGCTGCTGCACCGCTTCGGCAGTGCCGGCCGCATCGTGATGGACGGCCGCGACATCGGCACCACCGTCTTCCCGGACGCCCAGCTGAAGATTTTTATGACAGCTTCGGAAGAAGTGCGGGCCAGGCGCCGTTACGACGAGCTTGTCGCGAAAGGGGAGCATCCTTCACTGGAGGAAGTAGTGGCGAACCTCCGGGAACGCGATTACATCGACTCCCACCGCGAAACATCGCCGCTGCGCCAGGCTCCGGACGCCTTCGTCCTGGATAATTCCTCCATGAGCATACCGGAAGAAGTAGCCTGGACCCTGGGCCTGATTCGTGGCCGGTTTGATTTAGTATCGTGAAAATCCTGCAAAATTAGGGCGCATTTGGGAAGCGCACGGGTAGTGGCCTATGTCCTCCGCGACCATTTACCCGGATAGGGTTGCGAAGCAACAGGGAGCGGAGGACATGGGACACGGAGATAACCGTGCGCGAAACTAGAGAGAATGAAAGTAGAAATAGACCAGCAATCGGGATTCTGCGGAGGCGTCATCCGTGCCATCGGCATGGCTGAAAAACGCCTGGCGCAGGCCGGTACCCTGTACTCAATGGGAGACATCGTCCACAACGAGATGGAACTCGAGCGTCTCTCGCAGGCCGGCCTGAAGACCGTGGACAAGGAAAATCTTGCACCCGCGCAGGCTGGCGACTCAGTGCTCATCCGGGCGCACGGTGCACCGCCTGCTGTTTACCGGGAGCTGAAGAACCTTGGTTACGACATTGTGGACTGCACATGCCCGGTAGTGCTCCGGCTCCAGAAAGACATTCGTGCCGCATATGAACGCCTGCACGCGCAAACTCCGGCCGGCCAGCTGGTGATTTTCGGCAAAATCGGCCATGCTGAGGTCATGGGCCTGCTCGGCCAGGTGGACGGGGATGCTGTGGTCGTGGAAAACCTGGACCAGATCCAGGCCCTTACCGACGGCGGAGTCCTCCGCACGGATGCGCCCGTAGAGCTTTTCTCCCAGACTACCATGGGACCTGCTGCATACAACTCGCTCATCCGTTACCTGGAAGAAAAGATGACGGCGCCGCTCACCGTGCACCATACCATCTGCGCCCAGGTCGCTTCCCGCCATGACGCCCTCACCGCCTTCGCCCTCAACCATGACATAATCATTTTCGTTGCCGGGAAATCGAGCTCCAACGGAAAAGTACTATGCCAGCTCTGCCGCAGCTGTAACATCCGCACCTGCCATATCGGCTCCGTCAGGGAAATCCGCCGGGAATGGTTCCGCCCGGACGACAACGTGGGCGTTTGCGGAGCTACCTCCACACCTCGATGGCTCCTGGAAAATGTAGTCGCGGCGATAGAAAATTTGCAATAGTGGCGGCGATTCACTATTTTCGCACTTTGGAAAATTAACAACAACAAACAATTATATGGCAACAACTGCAGATTTCAAGAACGGACTGTATCTGAATTTCAACGGTAAACCCTGCATGATTGTATGGTTCCAGCATGTCAAACCCGGCAAGGGCCCCGCTTTCGTCAAGACGAAGCTCCGCAACCTTGAGAACGGCCGCATCCTGGAGAATACCTTCACTGCCGGCATGAAGATCGAGACCATCAGCGTAGAGCGCAGGCCCTACCAGTTCCTCTATGCCGAGGATGACGGGTTCAACTTCATGCACGAGGAGACCTACGAGCAGATCAAGCTTCCCAAGGACGTCGTTGACAACAGCGACCTCATGAAAGAAGGCCAGCACGTGGAGATGATGTTCGTGGCAGACGAGGAACGCTGCCTTACCTGCGAACTTCCCACTTATGTGACCCTCGAGGTTACATATGCCGAGCCTGCCGTGAAGGGGAATACCGCTTCTACCAGTGCGCTCAAGGAAGTCACTCTTGAGACCGGAGCCAAAATCATGGTGCCCCTGTTCATCAACCAGGGTGATGTGATTACGGTCAATACGACCGACCGCACCTACGGACAGAGGGTCTAAAGTGCCCCGTAACATGCGTTTAGCGTTATCGGCAGGGCTTCTGGCCCTGTCGGTGATGCTTTTGTCTGCATCCCAGGCAAGGGCGGGGGAGGCGGATCGCCATCTGCAAAAGCGCCTTTCCCTGCTGGAAAAGTATGCCTCCAGGGGGCCGTCCGTGGGGAAGCTTCCGCCCGACATGGTCATTTACCGCTATGTGGGGGATTCGCTCTATGCCTGGTCCAACCAGTTCCCCATACGCAACGACGATATCTCCCGTCCTGTCCTTGTCGAACGCTTTCCCGGTCCAAGGTCTACAGTGCCTTCCCCTTTGGTAGATCTTCCGGATACCTTTACGGTAGTTTCCATGGGCGACAAAGCCTACCTTGTCCGGGCGGTGCGCAATGGTCCTGAGACCCGGATCGAGGGATTGGAACTGACAGACCGTTCCCCGGGCCGCCGGCAGGGCAAAGTGGAGGATGTGCTTCTGCATCCGGTGTTGCTGATAAACCTTCTGCTCTTCTGCCTGTCGCTGGGGCTATGGCTGTCGCGCAGACGCTTGCGAGTGCCTCCGGCCCTCGCCTGGCCTGCCGCGGTACTTGTCGGCGTATATGCCGTCCTGGCCTTGCGGAGCCTTATCATGAAGTCCGACATTTCGTTGGAACTGTATAAACTGGGCGAACTGAGCGTTTCGACAGCGCTGGTGTATGCGGCGTTCCTTCTGTTGCTTGCCTCGATTCCGCTGCTGCTCGCTTCTGCGCGGCGACCGGCCCTTTTCCTGCGCTTCCGCCTGACTTATTCGCTGCTGTCAGGCCTGTTCCTTATGCTTGCCGCGGCCTTCCTGGGCTTCCGCAAGGAGCAGGAAAGGGTGGAGAACTGGGCCGCCTGCATGGCGGTGGAGCGGGACTTTGCGCTGGAGTCTCTTCTCCTGACGGCGGGGGAAGAGATGGCGCAGGACAGGCTGATGGCCGCCTATTCCCTGGAAGACGCAGGCGCTGTGGCCATCCGCAAACATTTATCGGAAACAAGTCTGTCCCGCCTGTCACCTGAATACCGCATCAAGGTAATGGTCCTGCCTCCCGGTACCGCTGATCCCGGCCGGAGCCAGTTGCTTCGCAATGTCATTGCCCAGGGAACGAAGATTGAGGACGACTCGCATTTCCTTTATACTGTCCAAAGCGGGCAGGCACGCTACGACGGAGTCTTTTCCTATCCCGGTCTGGCGCCGGGCCAGGTGTGTTTCGTGCTGGTGGAAATCGAGCCGATAGCGGGACTGCAGCGTCAGGGTTATGCCAGGCTGCTCGGCCTCCCGGGCGTTTGGGGCGTGCAGATGCCCGGTTTTTATTCCTACGCAAAGTACGAACGGGGACAGATGGCTTATTGTCAGGGCAGCTATGCCTATCCGACAACCCTGGAAGGTGATTTCCCCGACCGCGGAGCCTACGTGCATTTCCGGAACCCCGTCGGAGAGGACGGGACGCTTATCGTCATATCGCGTCCCCGGATCAGCATACTTAACTATGTTTTCAGTACGCTCTTCCTGAGCATCCTGATGTTCCTGTTGCTGGGCCTGTTCCCTATAAGAGGTAAACGGACCGACCGTGGAGCGTATTTCCGCACACGCATCAACTGGGTGGTGATGCTGTCGCTGACGCTGACTCTGGTGGTGATGTCGGTAGTCAGCGTGCTGTTCGTCTATCGCCGCAACGAGGTGAACCAGCAGGTGCTGCTTGCGGACAAGGCTTTGATGCTCCAGCGCATGGTGCAGCAGGCGGGAGTCAGTCTTCCCGTTGCGCTTGAACGGGCTGCCGCCGATGCCGGGGTGGACCTGACGCTCTATGCCCCTGACGGGAGGCTGGTGACATCTACGGCAGGTGAGGTGTTTGACCGTCTGGTCCCCGGCTGCCGTATGGACGAGATCGCTTTCTCGGAAATCGTGCATGGCAAGCGGCGTTACTATACCCAGCGGGAGACGCTCGGCGGTCATGATTTCATCGGTATTTATGCGCCGATTCATGATGCGCACGGGCGTTTGCAGGGTATCCTTTGTTCGCCGTATACCGAACGCAGCTATGACTTCGTACGCGAGGCGGTGATGCATTTGATGTCCATCCTGACAGTCTTTATCATCTTGCTGATTCTTGCCCGTTTCCTTGTGATGGGTATGCTGGACCGTATCTTCCAGCCATTGCTGGAGATGGGACGGAAAATGGCGCGCGCGGGCAGGGGCAGCCTCGAAACCATCGAATACGACCGGGACGACGAGATCTCCGCCCTGGTGAAGGCCTATAACGGAATGGTGCTTCAGCTGGAAAGCGGGCGGGAGTCGATGGCGCAGGCCGAAAGGGACAAGGCCTGGAGCGGGATGGCAAGGCAGGTAGCGCATGAAATCAAGAATCCACTTACGCCGATGAAACTGCAACTGCAGCGTATCATCCGCCTGAAGGAAAAAGGTGGAGATGCGTGGCAGGACAAGTTCGACGAGATGGTGTCCGTGCTGCTCGAGCATATAGACATACTTACCGATACGGCGAATGAGTTTTCCGACTTCGCAAAACTGTATATCCAGGAACCGGTACGGATTGACCTGAACCGTCTTCTTGAAGATGAGATTGCCATGTTCGACGGGCGCGAAGAAGTTGAGTTTACCTATTTCGGCCTGGAGGGAGCAGTTATAAACGGTCCCAAACCCCAGCTTACCCGCGTGTTCGTGAACCTTATGAATAATTCCGTACAGGCCCTTGAGGGCAGGTCGGACGGAAAAGTGACAGTGTCTTTACGGAAGTCGACACGCGAGGCCTGCTACGACATTGTCTTCGAGGATAACGGGCCGGGAGTTTCCGAAGAAAACCAGGCCAGGCTGTTTACACCTAACTTTACTACCAAGAACGGAGGCACCGGGCTTGGACTGGCTATCTCCAAGAGCGTTCTGGACCGTTGCGGAGCCACCATTTCCTATTCCCGCTCATTTACGTTGGGCGGTGCCTGTTTCACCGTCTGCTATCCGGTGGAATCGACGTAATTTTTCCGTTAAAAAAGTTTGTGTTTTTCCCCGACAGCCTTTATCTTTGTAAGTATGAAAATCACGGGGGCAACTTTCGCGGGCAGCAGTGCCAGGATTGAAGGCAGGCCGGAACGGCGTCTCCCCGAATTCGCCTTTATAGGGCGCTCCAATGTGGGAAAATCTTCACTCATCAATACTCTTTGCGGCAACCGCAAGCTGGCGATGACTTCTTCCACGCCCGGCAAGACCAAAGTCGTAAATCATTTTCTGGTTAATGACAGGTGGTATCTCGTCGACCTTCCCGGTTATGGATATGCAAGGCTCCCAGGCAAGTTGCGCGATTCCCTTAAGGCGATGATCAGCGACTATGTCCTGCGTTCGGATGAACTGGTGCAGCTTTTCGTGCTGCTTGATTCCCGTCATGACCTTCAGGCCGCCGACCGTGAATTCATCACCTTCCTCGGCGAAAACGGCATCCCCTTCGCGCTGATTTACACCAAGGCGGACAAGATGGGACCGGAAGCCCTCAAGGCGCAGATTAGGCGCAACGAAGAGGAGCTGCTGCAGCAATGGGAGTCGCTGCCGCCGGTTTTCGTGACCTCGTCCGCGAGCGGAAGGGGGCGTGAAGAAATCCTCGATTATATCCAGGACCTATTAACTCAATATAAACAATGATTCACAGCCACAGAATGGAATTATTCGCGTGCAGGGCTTCGGAAGCCTTCGCCTGCCGCGTGATTGAACACCTGAACCAGCTGCGTTCGCCCGGAGAACCGGAGTTGCATCTCGGGAAAATGGAAGTTACTCCTTTCAGCGACGGGGAGTTCCAGCCCCATTTCACCGAGAGCGTGCGGGGTGCGACTGTCTATATCCTCCAGTCCACCATTCCGCCCGCAGACAACCTTATGGAGCTGCTGCTTACCATCGATGCCGCGAAGCGCGCATCGGCGGACAAGGTGATTGCCGTGATGCCTTACTACGGCTGGGCGCGTCAAGACCGCAAGGACAGGCCGCGCGTAGCTATCGGCGCCAAGCTGGTTGCGAACCTGCTGCGGGCCGCCGGCGCGGACCGGGTGATGACCTGCGACCTGCACGCAGACCAGATACAGGGCTTCTTCGACATTCCTGTGGACCACGTCTATGCCAGCCGCGTATTTATCCCGTATCTGGCGTCGCTGAACATTGAGAACCTTGCCATTGCGGCCCCGGACATGGGCGGCGCCAAACGCGCCAATACCTATGCCAAGGCTCTGGCGTCGTCGGTGATTATCTGCCACAAGACCCGCGAGCGGGCGAACGTCGTAGGCTCGATTACCGCCATCGGCGAGGTGGAGGGCAAGAATGTCATCATCGTCGATGATATGATCGATACGGCCGGGACGCTGTGCAAGGCCGCCGATGTGCTGAAGGAAAAGGGTGCGGCGAGCGTCTGTGCCTGCGCGACGCACGGCATCCTTTCCGGCAGCGCGCTGGAGAGGATCCACGCCTCCGCCCTGGAGACGGTCTATATCACCGATACGATTCCTCATCCCGAACTTGAAAATGATCCGAAGATCCGCATCGTCTCGATGTCTGAGGTCTTTGCCCGCATCATCCATAAAGTCTATAATTACGAACCCATCAGTCCTGATTTTATTTTTTAAGTGAAGATTCTGTTACTGTCTATAGTCATCGTGGCGCTTTGCGTGCTTCTGCTCTGCTTCAACATCCTGCTGAGGCGCAAGGAGTTCCCGAAGTTCGATGTGGGCGGTAACGAGGAACTGCGAAAGCGTGGCATTCGCTGCTTCAAGGACGAAGACGCCGCCTTGCATGCTGCCGGCTGCTCCGGCAAGCCCGGCCAACCTGTAGACTGCGAAGCCTGCGACTCCTGTAATCTTGGAGCCCGAAGGGCGATGGTAAGTCCCTCCCCCGAGGGGAGGGATTTAGGGAGAGGATAACGAAGTAAGGATGTGCGGAGGGAAAAAGTTTCGCCGGTTCCCCCGGATATCCGAATTGCGAATAACAGAATGACCGGCGAAACTTGTGTATGGCACTTGTAGCGATTGTCGGGAGACCGAATGTAGGGAAATCCACCCTGTTTAACCGCCTGGTCGGAATGCGCCAGGCCATCGTGGACGACGAGTCCGGCGTTACCCGTGACCGCCATTACGGCCGCTGCGAGTGGTGCGGCCGCGAATTTTCCGTCGTGGATACCGGAGGTTATACGAATGCCTCGGACGATATCTTCGAGAAGGCTATCCGCTCCCAGGTGGAGATAGCCGTCGAGGAGGCGGACGTGGTGCTCTTTGTCGTGGAGGCCGGTACCGGAGTTACCGATTACGACTCCGCCATTGCGTCTATGCTGCGCCGGAGCAAAAAGCCGGTCGTGCTTTGCGTGAACAAGGTGGATTCCGGGGAAAAGGTATTCGATACTTATCAGTTCTATTCCCTGGGCCTGGGAGAGCTCTACGGTATTTCCGCGGCGAACGGCAGCGGTACCGGCGACCTGCTGGATGCGGTGGTAGCCGCCCTTCCGCCCGAAACTCCTGCCGCCCGGGCGGATGCGCTTGAGGGTATCCCGCGCGTGGCCATCATCGGCAAGCCGAATGTGGGAAAATCCTCGCTCACCAACGCCCTTCTGGGCGAAGACCGCAATATCGTAACCCCCATCGCCGGGACGACCCGCGATTCTATTTCCACCCGTTACAATAAGTTCGGACACGACCTGATGCTGGTCGATACCGCCGGTATCCGCCGGAAGGCAAAGGTGAAGGAAGACCTTGAATTCTATTCCGTCATGCGCTCCATCAGGGCAATAGAGAACGCAGATGTTTGCGTCCTGATGATTGACGCCACTTCCGGCATGGAGGCGCAGGATATGAATATATTCAATCTTATTGTCCGTAACCGGAAGGCCTGTGTGCTGGTGGTGAACAAGTGGGACCTCTTCGAGAAGGACAGCAACACCATGCGCGAGTACACTCGGGGGATCAAGACCCGCATCGCCCCGTTCGACGATGTGCCGGTGATTTTTACCAGTGTGGAGAAGAAGCAGCGCATCGCAGACGTGCTGGATGCCGTGGAGCAGGTATATGCCAATTATTCGCAGAAGATCCCCACGGCGCGGCTCAATGAGGCCCTGCTTCCCGTAATCGAGGATACGCCGCCCCCGGCATGGAAGGGCAAGTATGTGAAGGTAAAGTATATAACCCAGCTGCCTACCCGCTTCCCGGCCTTTGCTTTCTTCTGTAATCTGCCCCAGTACATCAAGGACCCCTACAAGCGTTTCCTTGAGAACCAGCTTCGTGAACATTTTAACTTTACAGGATGCCCGGTCCAGATTTTCTGCCGCAAGAAGTAGCGCCGCTCGCCCTGTCTGAACTGCAGGAGCTGATAAAAGATGGCGTAGAGTCCGCCTGTCCCGGAAAAGTCTGGGTGCAGGCGGAAATCGCCTCTGTATCCGTCAAGGCCAACGGCCATTGCTACCTGGACCTGGTCGAAAATGCGGACGGAAACGTGCTGGCGAGGGCAAGGGCCGTAGTCTGGAGTTCCCGCTACAGGTTTTTGCGCCCGTACCTGCTGGAAGCGCTCGGGAGTGACCTCCAGGTGGGGATGCAGATACTTTCGAGAGTGCAGGTCAGCTACAGCGGAATCTATTCCCTTACTCTCGTGATCGACGAAATCGAGCCCGAGTTTACCATAGGCGCCGTTGAACTGGAGCGCCGACGTACCATTGAAAAACTGGAAAAGGAGGGGCTGCTCGATGCCCAGAAGGCACTTTCGCTGCCTGACCTGCCCTATGCGCTGGCGGTTATATCGGCAAGTACAGCAGCCGGTTACGGCGATTTTGTACGTCACCTGGAAGGCAATGCGTATGGCTTTGCCTTCGGCGTGCAGCTTTTTGAAGCCGCGATGCAGGGGGAAAACGCTCCCGGCTCCATTGCGGATGCCCTGCAGCGGGTGGAAACCTCCGGAAAGAGCTTCGATGCGGTGCTGATCCTTCGCGGAGGCGGTTCCGCCGGCGATCTTTCCTGCTTCGACGATTACGGCCTCTGCTTTGCCATCGCCTCCTGTCCAATTCCGGTATTTACCGCCATCGGGCACGAACGCGACCGTCATATCGCGGATATGGTGGCTTTCTGCGCTGTAAAGACGCCTACGGCGCTGGCGGATGAGTTTATAGATGCTTTTGCCGCCGAGGATGAGCATCTGCTGTCGGCCCTGTCTTCCTTGCGGCTGTCGGCCCTTTCCCGCCTTTCGGCGGAAGAACAGCGCCTGCGGGCGATAGAAGAGCGTATCGCCGCTTCGGACCCGAAGAAAGTGCTTGAACGCGGCTATTCGCTGGTGACGGACGCGTCTGGCGTTGTGCTCAAGCGCGCAGAGGGTATCGCCGAGGGCAGCGAGATAGAAGTGCTGTTCCGCGATGGACGTCTTAAATGTTTGGTAAAGACGAAGATATGAAAAATTTTGACTATATTGAGGCGCTTGCCCGCCTGGAAAAGATTGCCGCCCGTATCGAGGATCCGTCAACAGGGCTTCCGGAAATAGAAAAGTACCTGAAGGAGTCGTCGGCGCTGGTGGAGGATTGCCGCAAATATCTGCGCAGTCTCCGGGAGGGATGGGAAAAACCGGAGGATTCGCTATGAAAAAGATTTACGAGACCGACCCGTGGCTGGAGCCTTTCAAGGATGCCATAGAGGCACGCCACGCCCAAATTCTTGCAGACAGGAAGAAACTCTGCGGGAAACGCGGCATGCGTGCTTCCGTCAACAATCATCTCTATTACGGCCTTCACCATATGGAGGACGGGGGCTGGGTGTTCCGAGAATGGGCGCCGAGCGCAACCCGTATCCATCTGATAGGCGATTTCAACAACTGGAAGCGCACTCCTGCATGGGCGCTGAAGCCTGTCGGGAACGGTAACTGGGAGCTGGTAATTCCGCCTGGATTCATAAGTCACGGTCAATTCTACAAGATGTTTGTGGAATGGTCCGGAGGGGCGGGGGAGCGGCTTCCCGCCTATGTGACACGCGTGGTACAGAATGAGGAGACCAAGATTTTCAGCGCCCAGGTCTGGGATACGCCCCGCTGGAAATGGCGTCACCGCAGGCCTGGAAAGATAGACAATCCGTTTATCTACGAATGCCATATCGGCATGTCGTCGGAAGAGGAAAAAGTCGCGACTTTCGAGGATTTCCGGAAAACAGTCCTGCCCCGCGTACAGCAGCTTGGCTACAACTGCATCCAGGTAATGGCGTTGCAGGAACATCCCTATTACGGTTCCTTCGGCTACCAGGTGTCCAATTTCTTCGCGCTCTCCTCGCGTTTCGGCACTCCGGAGGAGTTCAAGCGCCTGGTGGACGATGCCCACGGCCGCGGAATAGCCGTGATAATGGACATAGTGCATTCCCATTCCGTCGAGAACGAGGCCGAAGGCCTGAGCCGCCTGGACGGCCGCGACGACCTCTACTTCTACGGCGGTCCGCAGGGGCACCATCCCGCCTGGGGTTCCCGCTGCTTCGATTACGGCAAGGATGAGGTGAAGTACTTCCTGCTGTCCAATTGCAAATACTGGATGGAGGAATACCATATAGACGGTTTCCGCTTCGACGGGGTCACCAGCATGCTCTACTGGGACCACGGCCTGGGCAAGGATTTCGGAGATTATTCGCTTTACTTCGACCAGGGAGTGGATGAAAACGCCGTCAGCTATCTTGCGCTGGCGAACATGCTCATCCATGAGATGAATCCCTATGCCATTACCATCGCCGAGGATATGAGCGGGATGGCCGGGCTGGCTGCGCCCTTTGAAGCCGGCGGCCAGGGTTTCGACTACCGGATGGCGATGGGAATCGCCGACCACTGGATCAAGTGGATAAAGGAAAAGTCAGACTGGGACTGGTCCATGGGAGAAATCTGGTGGGAACTAACCAATAAGCGGGCGGATGAGCGTACCGTCAGTTACGCCGAATGTCACGACCAGGCGCTCGTCGGGGACAAGACGCTGATATTCCGTCTGATAGACAAGGAAATGTACTGGGCCATGAACGAAGGGTCGCAGAACCTGATCGTGGACCGGGGCATAGCCCTGCACAAGATGATACGGCTGGTTACCGCCGCCACGGCCGGGGACGGCTACCTGACCTTCATGGGGAACGAATTCGGGCATCCGGAATGGATAGACTTCCCGCGGGAGGGGAACGGCTGGTCATACAAATACGCCCGCAGGCAGTGGTCGCTCGAGGACAATCCTTTCCTGCGCTACCGTTTCCTCAGTGCCTTCGACCGCAAAATGGTGCATTACCTGCGCGCGTGCGGGGCACTCCAGGTGCGTCCGGAGCTTCTTGTTGCCGACGAAGAGAAAAAAATCTTGATATTCAAGCGACAAAACACTATCTTTGCATTTAATTTCAATCCGGATAATTCTTTTGAGAATTATGGATTTACTGCGCCGCAGGGGGAGTGGACGATGGCCTTCAACTCGGATGAACCGGAGTTCGGCGGCTTCGGGCGTCTTCCCGGCAGCGAAAGGCACGTCGCAGTGGCGGAACGCTGCCCGAACGGGAACCAGGCGTATGACCATACCCTGTACCTGTACCTCCCGTGCCGTTGTGCTATAGTATTGGAACAAAACGACAGATGATATGTCATTTCTGAAATTCAACAAGGCGGAGCTGGTCAACCTCTCCTATTCGCTCAAGCGTGAAATACTGCTGGCGAACAAGAGCGGTGCAGTCTGCAACACTTCGACGGTGACTTGCAACACGCGGCGCTATCACGGCCTGCTTTCGGTCACCCTCGACCGCTTCGGCGGCGACAAGTATCTGCTCCTGTCATCCCTGGACGAAACGCTGGTGCTTTCCGGCAAGCGTTTCAATCTGGGCATTCACTGTTACGGGGATATCTACGATCCCCGCGGCCACAAGTACATTGTCGACTTCGAGGCGGACCCGGCCCCGAAGATTACCTACAAGGTGGGGAACCTGGTGTTCACGAAAACGCTGCTGCTGAATCCCGACCGCGACCAGGTGATGATACGCTATGCCCTGGAGGAAGGTCCGGCGTCGGTAAAACTGCTGCTCAAGCCTTTCCTCGCATTCCGCAACGTACATGACCTTACGCACCGCAACGATGTGGCGATGACCGCCGCGCGCGAAGTGCCTGGCGGGGTTTCCTTCAAGCTTTATCCCGGTTTCCCGGACCTCTTCCTGCAGCTCAATACACGCAGCGCGACCTTTGAACCGTCGCCCTGCTGGTATGAGGGCATAACCTATTCCGACGAGTACCGCCGGGGATTCGACTGCCGCGAGGACCTTTTCGTCCCCGGTGACCTGGAGCTTACTCTCAAGAAAGGGGACGACGTCGTCTTTTCCGCGTCCATATCGGAGGTGAATCCTGCCCAGATAAAGCGCATGTTCAACTCCATCTATGCCGGCATGCCGGAAGTTACCAACTTCCACGACCAGCTCGTGCGTTGCGCTGACCTCCTGATAGTGAATCACAACAACCGCAAGAAAATCAACGCGGGCTTTTCATGGCTCAAGACGGGCCTCCTGCGGGAGACTCTTCTCGCCCTGCCGGGACTTACGCTGTGCGCGGGGCATCCCGAAGATTTCGAGGAGATTCTCGACAACCTGATTGCGGACGAACAGGAACGGCTTTTCAGGCGTACCACGCAGGTGGAGGCGCCCCTTTACCTTCCGGTGATTCTTCAGAAATATATCAAGTTCGGGGCCGATCCCCGGAAAGTCTGGAAGAAATACGGCGTCATTGTACGCGGCATCATTGAAAGCTACGCCCCAGGCGAGCGCCAGGAAGTTTCAGTGCAGCCCAACGGCCTGCTCTGGGCTCAGGCCTACGGGGTGGCGCTCAGCTGGATGAACGCCTATATTTACGGCAGTCCGGTTACGGAGCGGGCCGGCTTCCAGGTGGAGACCAATGCCTTCTGGTATAATGCACTTTGCTTTGCCATAGACATGGAAAAACGTTTCGACGCTTCCGAAAGCAGTTTCGTAGCCCGCTGGGAACCTGTGCGGGACAAAGTGCACGAATCGTTCGTCCCCACCTTCTGGAATCCGGAAACCGACTGCCTTGCCGACTACGTTGACGCTAACGGCCGCAACCAGGACATACGGCCCAACCAGATATACGCGCTTGCCGTAGATTACAGCCCGGTCCCCGACGAACTGGCCCTCCGTATTTTGAGGGTGGTCGACAGGGAACTCGTGACCCGTCGCGGCATACGTACCCTGTCTCCCCGTGACGTAAAATACCGCGGAGTCTACGAAGGTACGCAGATTGACCGAGACCTTGCCTATCAGCAGGGAAGTTGCTGGACCTTCCTGCTCGCCCCTTATGTGGAGGTATGCCTGAAGTTCAAGGGAGAGGCCTTCCTGGGCAAGGCGGAGTGGCTTGTCAAGGGCTTCTTCGAGGATATGGGCAAGCACGGCGTAGGTGCATTCTCCGAACTTTACGACGGAGATCCCCCTCACGAGCCTCACGGAGCCATTTCCAGTGCTACAAGTACGGCCGCGCTCCTGTCGGTTGAGTATTTCATCGGGCATTTCAAGAAGGAGGGCAGCTTATGAGAGTACTGATGTTTGGCTGGGAGTTTCCCCCGCACATCGCCGGAGGTCTCGGTACCGCCTGCGAAGGTATAGTCAAAGGCCTGGCGGCCAACGGCGTACAGACCATCTTCGTGATGCCTTCAGCCTCCGGAGACGAGGACCAGAGCGCCACGACGATAGTGAATGCCAGCGACGTGGCCGTCTCGGAATTCAGCGAGAACCTGGATGAATTCCTCGATAAAGTGAGATTTGTGCGCATTGGTTCCAATCTCAAGCCCTATCTGGATGTCGAGGCCTTCGAGCAGGCCATAGAGATGGAAAAGAAGGGCCAGAAAAAGGAATACCGCATACAGTACGGCCAGAAATATAAGTTTTCAGGCAAGTACGGGGCAAATCTTCTGGACGAGGTTGCCAAGTACGCACAGGTCGCCGCTACCATCGCCCGCGAGCGGGACTCCGAATTCGACCTCATACACGCGCACGACTGGCTTACCTACCTGGCCGGAATCGCCGCAAAGGAAGTGACGGGCAAGCCCCTGGTGGTGCATGTGCACGCTACTTCCTTCGACCGCGGTACGGACGATATGGTCGATACCCGCGTCTATGCCATCGAAAAGCGCGGAATGGAAGCTGCGGACCGCGTAATAACTGTCAGTGACCTTACCCGCAATATCGTCATAAACAAATACGGAATCGATCCCGCGAAGGTGGTTACGGTGCACAATGCGGTGGATTTCAGCGGACGCGAGAATATCAGCGCCGAACGCGGAGTCCGGGACAAGGTTGTAACCTTCCTCGGGCGCATTACCTTCCAGAAGGGGCCGGAGTATTTCATCGATGCGGCGGCAAAGGTGCTCAAGCGTACCAAAGGCGTGCGTTTCGTAATGGCCGGCAGCGGCGACATGATGAACCGCTGTATCAGGCATGCAGCCCGTCTCGGGATTTCGGACCGCTTCCATTTTACCGGCTTCCTTCGCGGAGCCGAGGTGCAGAAGATGTTTGCGCTTTCCGATGTTTACATCATGCCTTCGGTATCGGAGCCTTTCGGAATATCGCCGCTTGAAGCGATGCGGACCGGGGTCCCGTCGGTAATATCCAAGCAGTCGGGTGCGGCTGAGGTCCTTCAGTATGCCTTCAAGGTTGATTTCTGGGATGTGGACGCCCTGGCAGACGATATTTACGCCCTTGTCAACTATCCGGCCCTCGCCCATTTCGCAGGTGTCCAGGGCTATGACGAGGTGAACAACCTCAAGTGGAACAACGCGGCCGCCAAGATGAAGGCCGTTTATGAATCAGTAACAAATACCAAGTAATATGAAGAAATCGATTTGCCTGTATTTCCAGGTGCACCAGCCCAGCCGCCTGAGGCTTTACCGCTTCTTCGATATCGGCAAGGACAGTCATTATTACGACGATTTCGAGAACAGGACCATCCTGAAGAGGATTGCGCAGAAGTGCTATCTTCCCATGAACCAGCTCCTTCTCGAAGCCATAGAAAAGCATAAGGGCAAGTTCAGGATTGCATTTTCCATAACAGGTTCAGCCCTTGAACAGTTTGACCGCTATGCCCCCGAGGTTACCGAGTCCTTCCGGAAGCTGGCCGACACGGGATGCGTGGAATTCCTGTGCGAGACCTATTTCCATTCGCTTTCCTCACTTTCGAGCCCCTCGGAATTCAGCCATCAGGTACTCAAGCACAAGGCGGCCATCGAGGAGCACTTCGGCGTCAAGCCCCAGGCCTTCCGCAACACGGAGTTGATTTATTCCGATGCCATAGGGGAGGAGGTTTATAAGCTTGGCTTCAAGACCATGCTGACGGAAGGTGCCCGCCACATCATGGGTTGGCGTAGTCCAAATTATGTTTATACCAATGATTTGCAGCCGAAGCTGAATCTTCTGCTCCGCAATTACGGGCTTTCCGACGATATAGCTTTCCGTTTCGAGAACAGGGAGTGGAGCGAATGGCCCCTCACCGCAGACAAGTTCGCCTCATGGCTGTCCGCCGCTGAAGGTGACGTGATCAACCTGTTCATGGACTATGAAACCTTCGGCGAGCACCGCAGTGCGGAAAGCGGAATCTTCGATTTCATGCGTGCCCTTCCCGGGAAGGTGCTTGCGGACAAGACTATGGATTTCCAGACTCCGTCCGAGGCCGTGCGCCGTCATAAGAGCGTGTCCGACCTTTCCGTTCCCGAACCCATCTCATGGGCGGATGAAGAAAGGGACCTTACGGCCTGGCTCGGCAATGAACTGCAGAACGACGCATTCAACAAGCTGTACTCCCTTACCGAGAAGCTTGCCCTGCTGAACGATCCCCAGCTATGGGAGGATTTCGGGCATCTCCAGGAGAGCGACCACCTGTACTATATGTGCACAAAGTTCTTCTCCGACGGTGAAATCCACAAGCAGTTCAACCCTTACGACACCCCTTACGAGGCGTTCATCAACTATATGAACGTTCTCAGTGACTTTATGATCCGTGTGAATGATGCGCTTGCGCAGAAGTAGTAGTATAGAACCTTAACAGACAATGCAGTACAACCGAAACGAGACGGGCTCCCCGTCTTGGCAGAGCGTCATGGTGACGCGCCGGCTTCCTGACGAGCTCAGGGGCCTCGAAACTTTGTGTAAAAACCTGTGGTGGTGTTGGAACGACAACGCCAAACTCCTTTTCAAGACGGTAGATCCCGAACTGTGGCACAATTCCGGACATAACCCGATGGCCATCCTGGACAAGGTCAGCCTCAAGCGCTACAAGGAACTGGCAAAGGATGTTGCTTTCCTTTCCATGCTCCGTGCAGTCATGGCCGAGTTCAACGCCTATATGGAACTCAAGGCCCAGCGCAAGGACCCGAAGATTGCCTACTTCTGCATGGAGTATGGCCTGGACACCTCCCTGAAGATTTATTCCGGTGGCCTGGGTATCCTGGCCGGCGACTACCTCAAGGAGTCCAGCGACATGAACGTAAACATGGTGGCGGTGGGCTTCCTCTACCGTTATGGTTATTTCACCCAGAAACTCACGGCCCAGGGAAACCAGGTGGCGCAGTACGATGCGCAGGACTTCTTCCGTACCCCGGCCGAACCTGTGGTCGATGAGAACGGGGAGTGGAAAACCATTACCCTGGCCTTCCCCTGGCGTACCCTTTACGCCCGTATCTGGAAAGTGGCGGTAGGCCGCACCGACCTTTACCTCCTCGATACCGATTTCGAAGCCAATTCCCAGGAAGACCGCCAGATTACCCATCAACTTTACGGCGGCGACTGGGAGAACCGTCTCAAGCAGGAGCTGCTGCTCGGTATCGGCGGTATCCGCCTGCTCCGCACCCTCGGCATCAACGATGCGCAAGTCTACCACTGCAACGAGGGCCATGCCGCATTCATCGGCCTTGAACGCCTGCGCGAATATGTCCAGAGCGGGAAATACAACTTTGACGAGGCGCTGGAGGTGGTCCGTTCATCCGGACTTTTCACCACGCATACTCCGGTGCCTGCCGGACACGATTCCTTTGATGAAGGCATGCTCCACAAGTACCTGGATAATTTCATTCGCCTGCTGGGAATCGATTGGGATACATTGATGGCGCTCGGCAAGATCAACGCCTACGACAAGGACGAGAAGTTCTCCATGAGCATCCTGGCCGCCAATATTTCACAGAACGTGAACGGCGTATCCATGCTGCACGGCAAGGTCAGCCAGGAGATTTTCTCGAACATGTATCCCGGCTACCTGCCGGAGGAACTGCATATCGGCTACGTTACCAACGGCGTCCACTATCCCAGCTGGGCTTCCCACGCCTGGAAAGAGCTGCATGCCCCCGTCTTCGGCGAGGCCTTCAAGACCCACCATTACGACAAACGCTGCTTCGAGGGTATCTACAACGTGGCGGACGAGCAGATATGGAATGTCCGCAAGAACATGAAGAAGGACCTGCTCCGTGCCATTTCCGAGCGTCTTACCGATCCCGTCGTGAGCGGCCATTATTCCCCCAGCCAGGTGGTTACCATTAAAAAGACCCTGAGTCCTGATGTTCTTACCATCGGTTTCGCTCGCCGTTTCGCCACCTATAAGCGGGCGACTCTGCTTTTCCGCGATCTTGACAGGCTCGACGCTATCGTCAACAATCCCGAATGTCCCGTGCAGTTCATCTTCGCGGGCAAGGCCCATCCCGCCGACGGCGCCGGCCAGGACCTGATCAGGCAGATTATCGAAATTTCCAAGCAGGACCGCTTCATAGGCAAGATTGTCTTTGTGCCTGGTTACGACATTACCCTGGCCAAGCGGCTTGTTCAGGGAGTCGACGTTTGGCTGAACAACCCTACCCGCCCGCTCGAGGCTTCCGGTACTTCCGGAGAGAAGGCTGCGATGAACGGGGTTATGCACTTCTCCGTCCTTGACGGATGGTGGGTGGAAGGTTACAAGAAGGACGCCGGCTGGGCCCTCCCGATGGAGCGTGCCTACGAGGATGACAATTACCAGAGCGAACTCGATTCCGCGACCATTTACACCATCATTGAGAACGAGATCGCCCCTGCCTACTACAAGGTGGACAAGAATACCGGACTTAGCAAGACCTGGATCGGATACATCAAGAATACCATCGCCAAGGTGGCGAGCGAATTTACCACCAACCGCATGCTTACAGACTACTGCGAGCGCTATTACCAGCCGCTTTTCGAGCGTTATTCCAAGCTTACGGCGGACGGAGGTGCGCTTGCGCGCGAGATCGCGGCATGGAAGAAGCAGGTATCCGAAGAATGGAACAATGTGAAGGTCCTTTCCTACACCCGTCCCGAGCCCACCTACACCCTTTCCGAGGAGCATCCCATGCGCTGCGAGGTGGTGCTTGACCTGGGACGCCTCAAGCCCGAGGATATAGGTGTGGAGATTCTTTTTACCGGTAGCGACAAGACCGGGAAACAGCACATCAGCGAGCATCGCGAATTCAAGCTGGAGTCCTTTGAGAGCGGTGTGGCCCGATATGCAGTGGAAACGCTGCCCGAGCGTACCGGTCTGTACCAGGTCGGAACCAGGGTCTATCCCCGGAACCCCCTTCTGCCCCACAGGCAGGACCTTCCCCTTGTAAAATGGCTGTAAGCGTTGCGACAGGCTTTTTTGACGGTGTCCATACAGGGCACCGTCTTGTCGTAGACACCCTTGTTTCGCTTGCGCGGAGCAGGGGAGAGGAGAGCGTGGTTGTCACTTTCTGGCCGCATCCGAGGGCAGTCCTCAGGCAGGATGCCGATTCCCTGAAACTCCTCACCTCGCTGGAAGACAAGACCGCGATGCTCCGTGGCCTGGGTGTCGACCGTGTCGAGGTCGTCCCTTTTTCCCGGGAGTTCGGCGCCCTTTCCACCGGGGATTATCTAAGTGAGGTATTGCAGGGGAAATTCGGTGCCGCGGCAATAGTGCTTGGTTATGACAACAGCATAGGCTCGGACCTGCTCTCTCCCGCCGATACTGCCGGGATAGCGTCGCAGCTTGGAATGGAGGCCATTGTGTGCGAGCCTCTCGGGGGGCCGTCCGGACCCGCCGTGAGTTCCACTTCCATCCGCCGTTTCCTTTCCGAGGGCAATATCCTGGATGCCAAGGCTATGCTCGGCTGGGATTATTCGCTCAAGGGGGTAGTCGTACCGGGCAACCGCATCGGACGGACCATAGGATTCCCTACAGCCAACATGCAGCTCTATGAACCCCGGCTCCTTGTTCCTGCAAACGGGGTTTACCTTGTAGGCGTGGAGGTGGACGGGGCCTTCTATCACGGCCTGACGAACATAGGCGTGCGCCCCACCGTAGGCGACGGATGCGGCACTACCATCGAGACGCATATCCTTGGATTTGACGATGACATTTACGGCCTGGACATACGCATCAGCTTCCTGCGGCGTATAAGGGAAGAGCGTCGTTTCGGTTCCCTGTCAGAGCTTGCGGCCCAGCTTTCCCGCGACCGTGAAAAAGCACTTGCAGAACTTTTATAACATCAAGAAGATGAGAAAAATATTAACCGGCCTTTTTGCGGCCACGTTTCTTTTTATTGCGGCGACCGGAGTATCCTATTCCCAGTCTCCCTCCCCGTATTTGACTATGGATGACATGCCGGATCTGGTGAAATGCCTCCCTGCACCTCCCGATACCCTCGATCCTGTATTTGCGCATGATGTCCTGCGCTTCTACTGGGGAAAGGAGCAGCGGAAGAATCCGGAGCGGGCCGCCATCGCCGTCAGGGATGCCGTATGGAATCTGGATGCACTGATAGATATTTTCAGCGAGCCCTTCGGTTACAAGATCTCCCGGGAAGATACCCCGGAGATTTATAAGTTGATGATTAATGCCATTGCTACCATTGAAATGATACGTGTCCGCCCCAAGGCGTATTATGCCCGCAAGCGTCCGTTCGAGCGCCTGAGCGATACCCTTCTTGATGAGCGCGAACGTCCGGAGCTCTCAGGCGAGGGCTCTTTCCCCTCCGGCCATACCATCCGGGGTTGGGGTGCTGCGATGGTGCTTACTGAAATCAATCCTGATGCGGCCGAAGCCCTTTTTGCAAGGGCCTGCATGTATGGGGAAAGCCGCGTTATAGACGGGGCGCACTGGCAGAGCGATGTGGATATCAGTTCCAATGCGGCTGCCATAGCTTATGCGCGCCTTCAGGCGAGTCCAGAGTACCGCAAACAGGTGGCCAGGGCCCAGTCTGAATTCCGTCATATGCGTTAGGATAATTCAAAACAGTTTATTATCTTTGCAGTGGTAAGGGTTCTGCCGCATGGCAGGACTCCTTTTTAATTGACTTTGATTGATAACACGAATGTCTGAAGTGCATTACCTGAGCCAGGAAGGGCTCGAAAACTTGAAGAAGGAACTTGCGGAGGCCATTGCGCAGCGCCCTGTCATAGCCGCCGCCATCGCAGAGGCGCGGGAAAAGGGCGACCTGTCCGAGAATGCTGAATATGAGTCGGCGCGTGAAGCCCAGGGGCTCCTGGAACTGAAGATAGCCAAGCTCCAGGACACACTTATCAACGCCAAGGTCGTTGACGGTTCCGCAATCGGTACGGACAAAGTCCAGATGCTCAACAAGGTAAAGGTGGAGAACCTGGCTGCGGGGCAGGTGATGGAGTTTACCATAGTGGGAGAGAAGGAGGCGGATTTTTCCAAGGGTCGCCTTGCGGCCACGACTCCCATCGCAAAGGCTCTTCTCGGCCATTCCAAGGGAGAGACCGTCGAGGCCCGCGTGCCCTCCGGGATACTTAAGTTCAAGATTCTTGAAATATCTATCTGATGGCTACCATTTTTTCAAAGATTGCAGCGGGGGAGATACCTTCGTACAAAGTGGCGGAAAACGAAGAGTTTTACGCCTTTCTTGACATTAGCCCCCTTGCCAAGGGACACACCCTGGTTATTCCCCGTTCCGTGGAGGACGACTATATCTTCCATCTGGACGAGGGCGTCTATGCCCGTCTCTGGGCTTTTGCCCGCAAGGTCGCCGTCGCCCTGAAGGCTGCCGTGCCCTGCCAGCGGGTGGGCGTGGCCGTCCTGGGCATGGAAGTCCCCCATACGCACATCCATCTTGTTCCCCTCCAGACGGAAGGGGACATGGATTTCCGCAAGAAGCGTCCGGAATTTACCCCGGAGCAGATGAAGGAGACGGCAGCCGCCATTCTTGCCGAATATGAAAAGCTTTAGCCGTTTCCTGCTGCCGGTGCTGCTCGGCCTCGTTTCCTGTGTTGACGGGGCACGGGTCGAGGTGACGCTTGATGTTCCATCCGCGTCACAGCTTACCCTGCGGCAGCTGGACATGAACGTGTATCGCGTATTGGATACGCTCGTTACCGATAATCACGGTCGTGTGGTATTCAAACCGCAGGTCGAGAAGGGACAGCCGGAGTTCTTTTACCTTTTCTACGGCGAGCGGCGCATTGCCGCCCTGCTGCTCGAATCGGGAGACCGCGTGTGCCTGAGTGCCGACACCCTTGGCAATTACAGCGTCTCCGGATCGCCCCAGTGCGACACGCTGCGCCTTTCCGAAAAGGCTTATGCTGAATTCATTGCCGCATTCTCAGCTGCACAGGACGGCAGGGAAATGGGGGCGATTTATTTGCGTCATTACCGCGAATGCGTGCGCCGCATAGTAGCCAATACCCATTCACTGGTGGTCGTTCCCATCCTGTATGAACGCACCCGCGAGGGGGCTGCGGTCTTCAACCGTCCCACTGATGCCGTACTTTTCAAGGCTGCGGCCGATTCCCTGGCTACGGTCTATCCGGAATCCCGGTACGTGAAGGCCCTGCAGAAGGAGGCTGACCGCCGAGGCCGGCTGCTTGAACTCTATATGCAAATGGGTGCTGCCGGACAACTGGATTATCCAGACCTTGAACTTCCCGACATGCGCGGGGAAAAGTGCAGCCTGTCGTCCCTGAAAGGCCCTGCCGTGCTGCTTCACTTCTGGACCAGTGAGGATCCCGCCCAGCGGATGTTCAACCTGGACACCCTGCTTCCCCTTTATGAAGAATTCCACGACCGCGGGCTGGAGATTTATTCCGTATGCGTGGATGCGGACAAGGTCCGCTGGGGTTCTGTGGTGAACGCCCAGAAACTGCCCTGGATTAATGTCAATGACGGGCGCGGCGCCGCTTCGTCTGCCGTTGCCAAATACAACGTCCAGAAACTGCCGGAGACCTTCCTTCTGTCCGGAGGAGAGGCCGTTCAAAGAAACATCGGCGGAGTTTCCGCCCTCCGCCGCGAACTCGCCGCAATCCTGTACTAGTCCCTGAGGCAGAAGGTCTCTTCTGATCATAGGCGGAATTATAGAGTTCAGCCCGGATATTTATGGTTTCCATATTTTCCGGGCTTTTTTGATAGAGGAATCCTGTGGAAATGAGTATATTGTGATTGCAGATAGAATTAACTATTTTTGCAACTGTTTGAAGATGAAACGCTCTTAGGTATGAATGAACAACTGATGCGCTACATCGCGCCGCAGGCGCTTGTCGTGCATGCTGACGGCGCGGCCGTCCTGTGCGAAAGCCCCAAACCCGGCGGGAATGAAAGCCTGGTCTATGAAGAATGGTAAAATCTGTAGGATGATTATGAAAACTGAAAAAATGATATTCGCCGCCTTTGCGATGGCGGCCTTGATGAGCTCCTGTATGAGGGAAGCGGAATCCCCGGAATCTTTGAATACCGGAACAGAGATGGAATTTACCGCCTCCTGGGCGGGGGCTGATGGGTCGAGGACCATCCTGCAGGAAGACGGGACCAGCATCTGGTGGAACGCTTATGAAGAAATCAACGTCTTCATAGGCGAGGATGTTTCTGCGAAGTTCGTCTCCACGAACTCCAAGTCGCAGGCCATTGCGAGTTTCGTTGGGAATGTACTTATCGGTTATTCCGAGCCCAGTGGGAGTTTCCCGGGATACTGGGCCGTTTACCCTTATGACGAGGAGAATTCCTGTGACGGGGAGAGCGTCAGCCTGAAGGTAAGTGAAGACTAGGCCGCGGTGGCAGGCAGCTTTGCGGATAAATTCTTTCCCGCTGTTGCCCGGAGTGCCAACTTCATGCTGGCTTTCTGGAATGTCTGCGGCGGCGCACGCTTCTCGGTGGTCACGGAAGGTGTGCAGAAGGTCGTCTTCCGCTCCAACGACGGCAGCCCGATGGCAGGAACGGTCCAGATAGGCTTTGGCGATGACGATAAGCCGCTGATCCTCGATATTTCCGACGCAAAGGACTCCGTTGTCGTGAGCGCCCCGGAGGGCGGCTTTGTTCCCGGAGAGCATTATTTCGCGGCGATGCTTCCGCAAACCCACGTGCAGGGGATGACGGTCACGCTCTACACCGATTCCAAGAAGGCTGTCAAGGCCATTGATAAATCCATCACAGTTAATAGGTCTGCCTTCGGGAAACAGGATAACGTGGACGAGGGTCTTGAATATAAGCGTTACAAATACGCGGTTCCCGAGATGGTGGATCTTGGTCTGAGCGTCAAATGGGCATCTTTCAACGTTGGCGCTTCCGCGCCGGAGGAATATGGCGAGTACTTCGCCTGGGGCGAGACGGAGCCAAAGGAGTATTACGACTGGTCCACATACAAGTGGTGCAAGGGGGCAAATAGTACAATGACCAAGTACTGTACCAAATCCGATTATGGTTATAATGGGTTCACTGATAACAAGACCGTCCTTGACCCTGAGGATGACGCTGCTGCAGTCAATTTGGGCGGTAGTTGGCGTATGCCTACAGAGTACGAATTTTATGAATTGAAGCAGCAATGCACTTGGGAATGGACAACATTAAACGGAGTAAATGGTATTAAGTTTACCAGCAACAAGGAAGGTTACACGAGCAAATGGATCTTTCTTCCTGCGGCAGGCAGCAAGTCTGGACCGAGCGTCAACTATTATGCAGGCTATGTCTGCTTCTACTGGAGTACGTCCCTCAATCAGGGCTACCCGGACAGCGCGCACAGCACGGACTTCGATTCAAGCAATGTGTATTGGTGCAGCGGCGACCGCTGCGACGGGCAGTCTGTCCGGCCCGTATATGGTGAGTTTATCCATGCGACCGGGGTCTCCGTTTATCCCGAGAGCGCAAATGTTAACGTTGGTGAGACTCTGCATTTGACGGCAACAATCAGTCCTGCTGATGCTTTCGAAAAGGGATTGATTTGGAGTAGTTCTGATGAATCAGTGGCCACAGTTAATACTGACGGCCTCATTACCGGCATTGCTGCGGGGACTGCGGTTATTATTTTAAAGACGGTTGACGGGGGATTTACGGCATCTTGTGCAGTTACGGTTGTCGCAGTCCCCGAGGCCGTTGACCTTGGCCTGTCCGTCAAATGGGCATCTTTCAACGTTGGCGCTTCCGCGCCGGAGGAATATGGCGAGTACTTCGCCTGGGGCGAGACGGAGCCAAAGGAGGAGTATTCATGGTCCACATACAAGTGGTGTAATGGTGATTATAACCAGTTTACCAAATACTGCAATTTACCCAGTTACGGTTACAATGGTTTCACGGACGACAAGACCGTCCTTGACCCCGAGGATGACGCAGCTACGGTCAACTGGGGCGCGAAATGGCGCATGCCCACCAAAGCGGAACAGGATGAGTTGCGAAGTGAGTGTACTTGGACTTGGACAACCCTTAACGGAGTATATGGTAGAAAGGTAACCAGTAACAAGGAAGGACATATGGACAAATGGATATTTCTTCCTGCTGCCGGCGACCGGATTGGTACGAGCCTCGACGGTGCGGGCTCCTACAGCTACTACTGGTCCTCGTCCCTCTATACGTTCTACCCGTACCTCGCGTACTTAGTGTTCTTCAATTCAGTCAATGTGAATTGCTACACCACCAACCGCTTCTACGGGCAGTCTGTCCGGCCCGTCTCAGAATGATATTCACAGCGTAGGGCGCCTGCGTAGCGGCGCCCCCACGCTGTCATCATTCAATCATTCGCGCCAGGGCCCCTGACCCCGGCGCGCCCCTGGACGAAGTCTCCACTGCGGGCGTTTTTTGCGCTTGACGTCCCTGATTTAAGGACACCTCCCGCACCTAGAGAGGTGAACGGCACCGCCGCCTCGCGACAACGGGGCTCGGCGGCTACGGCGCGGGCGCTGCGCCGGGCTCGATGGGGCGGCCCGCTCCGCGCCCGGCCGTTGCCCTCTGCCAGCCGTGAGGTCCGGCAACCTGGCAAAATCCACACTGAAATTCAGGGGTTGCCGGACCAAGGGGCCCGCAACCCCAAAGAAATTGCCACTTTTTGAGACGGTTGCTGTCCCTGTGGAGCAGCTGCCGCAAAGGCGGGAGGGGTACTGCATCCGGAGGACGTGGCCAACCGCGGCCACGGGGAGCGAGATGGGGCCCGCAAGATACAAGTTCCGCGTTTGCGGGACGAAGAAGATTGTGGGAGGGTCCGGAGCGAACGAAGCGAGCGGAGTTCCGACGGGTGCAGTACCCGACCGGCCAGAGGCAGCCGCGACGGGAAGGCGCTCCCGCGAATGCGCGCAGCCGCGACAGGGAATGGCACAGCGGCCGGTGAAGGCTATTCCACCGCCAGGGCGAGGATGGAGACGGGGTTCATGACCGGGACGCCGGCGCTCATCTCAATCTGCCATTTGCAGGTCTCGCACTCGGTGCAGACCACGAAGCCCGGGTCGGACTGGGCGCCGAGCGCCACACGCGCGGCGCTGATCTCGTCAAAGAGCCGTCCGCCGATGGCCTGGGAATAGGCATAATTCTCCTTCTTGAAGCCGAAGGTGCCGGCAATGCCGCAGCACTGCTGCTCCATCTCCACAATCTCCACTCCGGGAATCTTCTTCAAAAGTTCCAGCGTGTAGTTCCGCCAGCCCAGTTTCTGCATGTGGCAGGAGGTGTGATAGGCAATCTTGAGGTGGAGGTCCTTGCGGAAATTCAACTTTACCTCGCCGCTTTCCATCTTCTGGTAGAGCCACTTGGAGAGCAGCATCAGGTGCGGCCGTACGTCCGCGTTGTCCAGTTCCAGCACGTGCGGATACTCGTCCCGCATGGTGAAGGTGCAGGTGGTGGAGACGGTAAGGACATCCTCTCCCGCGGCAATGGCCTTGCGCATCGACGCAAGGTTGATTTCCCCCTGCCGGCGCGCCTGGGCACCCATGCTGTTGCTCATCAGCGCTACGCCGCAGCATTTTTCCTTTTCCAGCAGATGCACCCCGTAACCCGCGGCGTTCACCAGCTTCACCAGGTCCTTGCCCAGTTGCGGATAATTATAGTTCACATAGCAGCCGTGGAAGAAGGTCACGAACTTCTTGAAGCCGCTCTGGTCCTGCTTGCGCATCCAGGAGGTAAACTTTCGCGCGGAGTACGCGGGGAAGGTCCGGTGGGCATCCACGCCCATCCAGGAGTGCATCAGCGTCTTGACGGGACGCAGCCCCAGGACCCCGTTCACGACCGGCGCAAAAGGAGAGGCCATGCCTCCCACCAGGTCGGTGTTCGCCAGCGCCCAGTCCCGCAGTTTGTGTCCGGCATATTTCAGCCGGGCCGACTGGATGATATCGCCGATCTTGACCCCGGAAGGGCAGGCCACCTCGCAGCGCTTGCAGTTGAGGCAGTATTTCAACGCATAGTCGTAGTACTGCGGATCTTTGAGACGGTAGCGTTCGCCGTCCGGACCGGCCTTCTTGGGGCCGGGATAATGGGCGTTTACCGCCATCATCGGGCATACCAGGGTGCAGAGGTTGCACTTCAGGCACTGTTCCAGGTTTCCTGCGCTGATATTACTTTCCTGCATATTCTTCCGCGATTTTTACCACATCCGCTTCCGTCGCCCCCTTAGCGAGGATATCGCCGGTCGCATATAGATTCACGATACTTTTTCCGCCGATCAGCACGCGTCCCTGCGCATCGGTCTTTACCCCGAAATCCAGGAACGGCTGCGCCGCGCTGAAATCCCCATTGTACCAGTTCTCCCGCCCGGGGATATAATCCACATCGGCGCCGAAGACCGGTTCATAGATGCGTTCCATGTCGGAAAGCAGCCCGCGGCTGAAGAATTTTCCCGTCGCGAGGACGAAGAGGCGCGCTTCCAACGGCTCGTCTTCCAGACACTCCGTAAAAACGGCATTCACCGTTCCGTCTTCCAGAAGGGCGCTCACCGCCGAATCCCCGCGCAGGACCACGACGCCGCGACGGGCGAGGCCCCGGTTTTCCCGCCAGGGATCCGTGCCGTCGGAATCCATCGTCAGCCCCGCAGATACCAGGCAGACCTTCAATCCTGCGTCCAGCAGGTGGGCGGCGGCTTCGCATCCGGCTTTTCCGCCTCCGATCACTACAGCGTCAAACTTCATCTTTGTGCGTTCTTTGCATATATTCGGCTTCCCGCAGGGAATCGCCCCAGATGACCGGGGTAATGCCTTTCCAGCGTTCCTGCAGGTATTCGTCGATGAATTCTTTTTCGCGCAGCGGCTGCCCCAGTTCTTCGGCGAGCACTTCCGCCACCTTCTTGATGCAGAAGGAGCCCTGGCAGGTGCCCATGCCGATGCGGGTATGCCGCCGCAGGTCGGAAATGTTCCGTACGCCGAGCGTCTTCACCGCATAGCGGATTTCGGCGCGCGTCACCTGCTCGCATTCGCAGATAATTTCGTGGCCGAGGTCGAAGTCCATCCGGCTGACCTCGGTGCCGTGACGGCCGATGGCGGCCCGCTTGAAATAGGGGACCTCTTCATCCTCCTTGTGCGCCTTTCCGGATCCGGGCAGCGGCCGCAGGGCGGTCTCGCAAACGGCTTTCACGCCCAGTTTTTCACAGACGGCATCCGTGACCATCTCCGCCATCAGGCGGCAGGTGGTGAGTTTGCCTCCGGTGATGGTGATCAGACCGGGAACCCCGTCCCGCTGCTCGTGGTCCAGCACTACGATGCCGCGGCTGACACTGCGTCCGTCTCCGTCTCCGTCCGCCATCACGAGCGGCCGGACCCCCGCATAAGCGCGGATGATACGGGTATGGGAGAGGGCGGGAACGAGCGAAACGCCTTCGCGCAGGAGCAGGTCCACTTCTTCGGGGGTGGCCCGCATATCGTCGATGCCCTCGAAGGGCACTTTGTCGGAGGTGGTCCCGAGGACGCTGACGACGTCGCCCGGAACGAGAATATCGGCATTGGAGGGCTTGCGGCAGCGGTTGATGACCATTCCCGCCACGCGGTGGCCGAAGATGATGAGCGCGCCCTTGCTGGGCAGCATCCCGATGTTGATGCCGGCTTCACGCGCCAGCCCCGCCGTCCAGATGCCCGCCGCCAGCACGACGATCCGGGCGCGGTATTCGCGGCTGCGGATGTCTCCGGGTTTGGAAACCTTGACGCCGCAGATGCGGTCTCCGCTGCGCACGAAGCCCGTCACCGCGTGAAATTTCAGGATGGTGGCCCCGTGCCGCATCGCGTCGATAATGTTCGCGTCCGTAAGGCGGAAAGGATCGACGGAAGCGTCCGGAACCTTGACCGCCCCGATCAGCGTGGGGTTCACGGCCGGTTCGAGCCGGAGCGCTTCCTGCGGCGATATCGGCATCGCATCGATGCCGGCTTCACGGCAGCACTTGACAAAATTGTCCTGGTATTCGAGGCTGTCGCCGGGCAGGGTGATGAACAGACCGCCCGTCGGTTCGACGCAGTTGGAGGCGATCCTGCGCAGGATTTTGTTCTCGCGTATGCACTCCTCGGCTCCTTCCTTGTCGGTCACGGCGTATCTGGCGCCGCTGTGCAGCAGGCCGTGGTTGCGCCCGCTGGCGCCGTCGCAAATGTCGCTGCGTTCGATCAGCAGGGTTGAGAGTCCCCGCATGGCGCAGTCCCTTGCAGTAGCGGCTCCGGTGATTCCGCCCCCGACAACAATCACATCATATTCTTTCATGCCCCGAATTTAATAAATTTTTCCCTTTTGTCGCAACAAATTCTTTCAGATAGAACGGCTCGAAGTAAGCCGGGTCCTGAAAATCCCCCGCATCGAACCCGGCCTGTGCCAGCGGAGCCATCGCCGATGCTACCGGGCAAACCTGCACGAAGGTGCTTCCCGGACCGCCCAGGATTCCGGCGCATTTGGCTGCCCCGTCGCCTATGAACAGCACGGGGCCGTCCTCAAGCTGCTTCCGGAAACTGCCCTCCTCCACCACCATCGCTTCGGTTTCGCTGATACGTTTTGCCGAAGCATCGAACACTGCGGTATAGACCTCCATCCGGCGGGCATCGATCATAGGTATGATATAGCGGCACCCGGGCGGCAGCAGCCCTTCGCTTACAGCCTGCATCGCCAGGATATCGGTAGTACCTGCGGCGAGAAGCGGAATGCCTGCGGCGAGGCAGATCCCCTTTGCGGTCGATGAGCCCACGCGGAGCCCCGTATAGGACCCGGGGCCGGAACTTACGCATACGGCGTCGCATTCATCCGCGCGCAGGCCGCACTCGTCCAGCATCTCCTTTATGAATACGGCCGTCATGGCGGCGTGTTCGCGCTGTCCCGTCCCCTGCCTTTGGGCAATGACTTTTCCGTCCTCCGCCAAAGCGGTGGAACACAGCGTGGTAGATGTCTCAATAAGTATTATCCTAGACATTTCCGGTTACAATCAGTTCTTTTATGTAGGGGAACACGTGCGATGCGAAATTCCTGAGCGCGCACCACATCGGACTTCCGTCCAGCCGTTCGGGATTTATGAGCTCCCAATGCGCATTGAAAGCGTCTATTGCGGTTACTGCAACCCCGAGTAAGAGGGTGGTGACAAATATGCCGAGCAGTACGCCGAGCAGCCTGTTCAGCCAGCCCAGCGTGCTTACTTTAACTATTTTCGTAAGCATCTTGCCCACTATGAAAAGTACCAGTATCGTGAGTATTACGATGATGACAAAGGTGGCGGCCCGCAGCAGCTCCGGTTTCCAGCTGATCCAGCGGGACATCCACGCTGAAACGGAGGCGGAAAAACGGCAGGCAAGGTACACCCCGAGCAAAATGGAAAACACTGCCACCGCCTGTTCCACGAATCCTTTTAATATACCCCGGATTATTCCCGGTATATAGAGCGCAAGAAGGATTATGTCGGTTATTCCCATATATTTGTAAAAAAGCGGGGAAATGATTACTTTTGCAAGATATTACTTGCGGTGCAAATTTAGTGAAAAAGTTATGACATTCAAAGAATATAAGGGCCTGGACCTGGTCGGTACCGGTTCCCGGATTTTGGAGAGATGGAAAAAGCTCGGGGCATTCGAAAAATCCCTCGAACTGCGGGAGGGTGCGCCCGAATTTATTTTCTTTGAAGGACCGCCGTCGGCCAACGGCATGCCCGGTATCCACCATGTCATGGCCCGCTCCATCAAGGACGCGGTATGCCGGTACAAGACGCAGACTGGCTACAAGGTCCGCCGCCGTGCGGGCTGGGACACCCACGGACTCCCCGTGGAAATAGGCGTGGAGAAGAAACTGGGCATCCATAAGGAAGACATCGGTACCCGCATCAGCGTGGAGGAGTACAACGCCACCTGCCGCAGCGAGGTTATGAAATATACCGCCGAGTGGGAGAATATGACGGAGCGCATAGGTTACTGGGTGGACATGAAAGACCCGTACATCACCTATGACAACCGTTATATCGAGACGCTCTGGTGGCTTCTCAAAAGGATTTACGACAAGGGGCTTCTTTACAAGGGCTATTCCATACAGCCGTACTCGCCTTCGGACGGCACCGGGCTCAGTTCGCACGAACTGAACCAGCCGGGCTGCTACAAGGATGTTACCGACACGACGGTGACGGTACAGTTCGAGGCGGAAGGGGAGGAAGGCCTGTACTTCCTTGCCTGGACGACCACGCCCTGGACCCTCCCTTCCAATACGGCCCTCTGCGTGGGTCCGGACATCGATTACGTCAAGGTACGTTCGGAAAACCCCTATACCGGCGCTCCTGCTACCTACATCGTCGCAAAGGAGCTTGTACCTTCGCTCTTCGGCGGAAAGATTCCGTTCGAGGTATTGCCCGGAACCTTTAAGGGCCGCGACCTGGTAGGGATGCGCTACAGGCAGCTGATTCCATGGTTCCGTCCCCTCGAGGGCGATGCTTTCCGCGTCATCGCGGGGGATTACGTCACCACCGAGGACGGTACCGGCATAGTGCATATTGCCCCCACCTTCGGTGCTGATGACAAGAAGGTGGCCGAGGCCGCAGGTATCCCTCCGATGATGGCGATCGACAGCGAAGGCCGCAGGCAGGCCCTGGTGGACCGCAGCGGACGCTTCTATCCGCTCGACGCCCTCGATCCCGGGTATGTAAAGGAGTTTGTATCGCCCGAATATGCGGAGTATGCAGGCCGTTATGTCAAGAATGCCTTCGACGACAGCCTGCCCGCCGATGCCCCCACCCTTGACGTTGACCTTTGCGTAATGCTCAAGCAGCAGGGAAAGGCGTTCAAGATACAGAAGCACGTGCACAGTTACCCCCATTCCTGGCGTACCGACAAACCTGTGCTCTACTTCCCGCTGGATGCGTGGTTCATACGCGCCAGTGCCGTGAAGGAAAAGATGGTGGAGCTCAACAGGCAGATCAGCTGGAAACCGGAGCATACCGGCACCGGCCGTTTCGGGCAGTGGCTGGAGAATATCCAGGACTGGAACCTGAGCCGCAGCCGTTTCTGGGGTACCCCGCTGCCCGTCTGGCGCACCGAAGACGGAAAGGAGGAAGTGTGCATCGGCAGTGCCGGGGAGCTTTTTGCCGCCGTTGAAAAAGCGGTTGCTGCCGGCTTCATGGCGGAAAATCCGCTCAAGGCAAGGGGCTTCGTGCCCGGCGACATGTCCAAGTCCAATTACGACCGTATCGACCTGCACCGTCCCTACGTCGATTCCATAGTGCTCGTCAGCCCTTCCGGCAAGCCCATGCGGCGCGAGAGCGACCTTATCGACGTATGGTTCGATTCCGGGGCTATGCCTTATGCGCAGACCGGCCTTCGCGGTGCTCAGACCCCCGATTTCGGCGCTACCGCCGACTTTATAGCCGAAGGCGTCGACCAGACCCGCGGATGGTTCTACACCCTGCACGCAATCCATACGATGGTAAGCGGCACCCCTGCCTTCAAGCGGGTGATTTCCAACGGCCTTGTACTCGACAAGAACGGCGACAAGATGAGCAAGCGCCTGGGCAATGCGGTGGATCCCTTCGGCGAACTTGACAAGTTCGGCCCCGATGCCCTGCGCTGGTACATGCTTACGAACGCCCAGCCCTGGGACAACCTCCGTTTCGACGAAGCCGGTGTCGATGAAATCCGCCGCAAATTCTTCGGAACGCTGTACAACTCCTATTCGCTTTTCGCGGTCTATGCGAACATCGATGCCTTCGATCCCGCCGCTCCTGCCGTAAAGGACCGTCCGGAATTCGACCGCTGGATGCTCAGCAGGCTGAATTCGCTCATCGCGAGCGTACGCGCATGCTACGAGGACTACGATATTACCGATGCGGGCCGCCTGATCCAGGATTTCGTCTGCGACGACTTCAGCAACTGGTACCTGCGCCTCAATAAGAAGCGTATCTGGGTTCCCGGGATGGACGACGACAAACTTTCCGCCTACCAGACCATTTATGAGGTGCTCCGTACGGTCGCGCTCCTGTCGGCCCCGATAGCTCCCTTCTACTCGGATCAGCTTTATACCGACCTCGTGCCGGAGGCGCAAAGCGTGCATTTCGAACTTATGCCGGAAGCGGACAGCTCCCTCATAGACAAGGAGATGGAAGAGAGGATGGGAATGGCGCAGAAAGCCAGCTCCATGGTTCTCGGCCTCCGCAAGAAGGTGGGTATCAATGTAAAGCAGCCGCTGCCCAAACTGCTCGTTCCTGTAGTCGGAGAGCAGCAGCGCGAGCGGCTTGAGGCTGTGCGGAAATTCCTCCTCAGCGAGGTGAACGTAAAGGAACTTGAATTTGTTACCGACGCCACCGGCCTGATAACCCGGAAGGTGAAGCCCAATTTCCGTACGCTCGGCAAGAAATACGGCAAGCGCATGAAGGAAATCGCCTCTGCGTTCGGTACGCTCGGCCAGGATGTCATTGCGGATATGGAACGTTCTGCAGGCGACTTTACACTTGCCCTTCCCGGCGGGGAAGTCTTCCTGTCGAAAGAAGACTACGAGATCCATTCCGAGGATATGCCGGGCTGGCTCGTCGCCTCGGACGGACCCCTTACCCTTGCACTGGATGTTACGCTTACGCCGGAACTCATCCAGGAGGGAACTGCACGCGAACTTATCCGCCCTATCCAGAACCTACGCAAGGAAGAAGGATTTTCGGTTACCGACCGGATCCGTACCGTCATTTACGCAGGCTCCGGAGCGATGGAGGAAATCAGCGCTTCCTTATCCAGGTTCAAAGACTACGTCGCATCCCAGACACTCTCCACGGACATTGAACTCCGTCCTCTGGAAGAGGCCGGCGCCGATGCCTCGGAAGTGGAATGGGGAGACGATTCAAGCATAAAAATAAAAATAACCAGATAACCACACTAAAAAGATGGCAGAAGAAACTAAACTCCGTTACTCTGATGAGGAACTTGCGGAATTCAAGGCTATCATCGAGGATATGCTCGTCAAGGCGAAAAAGGAATATGCGACCTTGCGTGAAGTAGTTATGCATTCCGAATCCAATGGTACCGACGACACCTCTCCGTCTTTCCGGACCGTGGAGGACGACGGTGCCGACCAGCTTTCAAAGGAGGAAGCGAGCCAGATGGCGCAGCGCCAGTACAAGTTCATCCAGAACCTGGAAGCGGCGCTTGTGCGTATCGAGAACAAGACCTACGGCATCTGCCGTGTGACCGGCAAGCTCATTCCCAAGGAAAGGCTGCGCCTGGTTCCTCACGCCACCCTTACCGTCGAGGCCAAGGAAATGCTTTCCAAATCCGGCCGTAACTGACGATGAAGGTATCAAGGGGAGCCCGCCTTGTCATTCTGGGCATCGTGCTTGTCGTCGTAGACCAGGTCATCAAGACCCTGGTCAAGACCGGGATGGTTCCCGGCGAGCAGATTTTTGTCATCGGGCAGTGGTTCCGCCTCTGTTTTGTTGAAAACGAGGGTTTTGCCTTCGGAATGAAGTTCGGCGGTGTGTGGGGGAAATATGTGTTGAGCATCTTCCGGATCGGCCTGTTTGCGGTCCTGACCGTGTGGATTGCGCGCCTGTGCCGCCGGCCGGAAATCCCCGGCGGAGTGCTTGTCGGGCTTACGCTCATAGACGCAGGGGCCCTTGGCAACATCATCGACTGCATGTTCTACGGGCTGATCTATACGCCCCACTATCCCTTCCTGCAGGGCAGGGTGGTGGACATGTTGTATTTCCCCATCATCCGTACCGAGAATTTCGTCTTTTTCGAGCCCGTTTTCAATTTTGCCGATTCCTGCGTTACCGTAGGCGCGATTTATCTGCTGTTATTCCATTGGAAATTCTTCCTTTCGGAAGACAAGAACGAAGGCTGAAGTGCGTTTCAAGCTGCTTGTTGCCCTATTCTTTTGCCTGCTGGCGGCGCCGGTGGGATTGCGCGCGCAATACGGCTTCGACGCCGATATTACCGCGATACGCGACAATGCCATTCCTGACTTTAATGGAACTAGCTGGGCTACCGGCAATTATGGTGATTATATCCAGTATCTGCCTGCCGCGACACTCCTTGGCCTGAAGGTTTCCGGCTTGCAGGGGCGCACGACCTGGCCCCGCTTCCTTTCAGAAGTGGCCATGGGTGGCGCCCTGTCGCTTGGCGTTGCTCAGGGATTGAAATACCTTACCGCAAGGGAGCGCCCCAACGGCGGTCCCCGTTCCTTCCCTTCCGGCCATACGGTACTGTCGTTCGCTTCCGCGACCTTATTGCATCACGAATATGGATGGAGGAGCCCCTGGTACAGTATCGGCGGCTATTCCGTAGCTATGCTCACCGCTATCCAGCGCGTGACCACCGGCTGGCATTATATGTCCGATACCATGGCTGGGATGATTCTGGGAATCGGTTGCGTGGAACTGGGATACTGGCTCAACAGCCTGATGTGGAAGCAGAAAGGCCTGATGGACGAATATGAGCTCAGGGATTTCCTGGTCCCTTTCGCCTCGTCATGGGCAGTAGAGTGGATGTACGCTACGAGCTTCCCCCTGGGCGCGCGTGCTGACAAGGAGGCCGGGCTGCTGCCTGATGGCGGCGGTATGGCGGGCCTGCAGGTCAATGCTCCGTTGCGCCGCTTTTCCAAGGCGGTCCCTGAGGGCCCGTCCCTGCGGGCGAGGGTATCGGCGCTGTCGCTCCGTTACAAGGATGCCGATAAGGACCATAACCGCTATGCCTTTCTCGGCGGCGGAGCCTGGACTTTCCCCGTCGATCCGCGTTTCGGCTTTGACCTGTACCTGCTTGGCGGTGCCGGGCTGGAGCAGCGCGGTGGCTGGGCAGGAGATGTCGTAGGTGGTGCCGGGGTGTCGGTCATCACTTCGGAATTCTATAAATTGAAGATGTTCCTGGAGGCGGACTGGTGGACGCCGCTGCCCCCGGCTTTCCATTTTGGCTGGAGTGTTGCATTCTGTTGGTAATCTATTGAGCGATGCGCGAAAACTTGCAGAAGATTTGCCATCTGCGACCATTTGCCTGGCGGCTTCGAGCTTTCGCACCTCGGATGTCGGAACAAGTTCCACATCGCTCGGTTTGTCGCTCGATTCCCCGGATAGGGTTGCGAAGCAACAGGGAGCAGATGGCAATCTGATGCAATAGTGCATCGCTCCTAACGATTATCAGTATTCAAGGATTCATAAATGAAAAGACCGGCGTCATACGATGAATTAATATTGGAACTGTTCCGGCGGCATCCGAGTGTGCAGACGGCGGGCTTCGCGACGGGTGCGTACAAGCCCGGGCTGGATGCTATGCGGGCCTTCGATGCGGCCCTGGGCCATCCCTGGCGGGCATACCCCTGCATCCACGTTGCGGGTACTAACGGAAAAGGCTCGGTCTGCTCGATGCTTGCAGCGGCGCTATCGGTTACCCGCGGTCCCGTGGGCCTCTATACCTCTCCTCACCTGCTGGACTTCCGCGAAAGGATGAAAGTCATTCACCCCGACGGGCACTTCACACTTCCTGATAAGGCCTGGGTGGCGGATTTCCTGACTCAGCGTTCTGATGCGCTTGAACCCCTTTCCTTCTTTGAGATTACTACTGGAATGGCCTTCCGCTGGTTTGCGGAGCAGGGCGTTGCGACGGCGGTGATCGAAACGGGCCTGGGCGGCAGGCTGGACAGTACCAATATCATTACCCCGGAACTTAGCGTCATTACCGGCATCGGCCTGGACCACTGTGCGCTGCTGGGTGATACACGTGCAAAAATTGCTGCAGAAAAGGCCGGGATTTTCAAGCCGGGGGTACCGGCGATTGTCGCTGCCCGCGATGCGGAAACGGAGCCTGTATTCCGCGCAGCGGCATCCGCAGCCGGCGCCTCCCTGCATTTTGCGGATGAAGAAGTTGCTGTCGATACGGCCCTGCTCGCACGGCTCGACCTTCGGGGCCCCTGTCAGGATGTAAACCTGCGGACGGCGCTTTGTGCCCTGCGGACGCTCGGTGAGCCGGTTCCTGCGGATGCGATTGCCGCGGCTGCGGCGCGAACGGGCTTTCGCGCCCGCTGGGAGCGCGTCTTTCCTTCTCCCGAAGCCATCGCCGACATCGGCCACAATCCGCCGGCGCTGAAAGAGAATTTTGCGCGCCTGGAGGCCTCTGTGCGGCCGCTGTTTGTCGTTTTCGGCATTATGGCGGACAAGGACCTGGACGGTATTTCCCCGTACATGCCGGCATCGGCGCTGTGGTATCTTTGCGCCCCGGAAGGGGAGAGGGCGATGGCGGCTGCGGACTTACGGGAGCGGCTGCATGAGCTGCATCCGGATTTCAGGATGCGTGCCTTTGACAGTGTTGCGGAGGCTCTTCGTTCTGCACTTGCAGATGCTTCCGCTGTTCCCGATGCGCTGGTTTACATCGGCGGAAGTACCTTTACCGTGGCGGAAGCTCTTAGGGCTTTGAAAGCTGAAAAATAATCCGTATCTTGGTCCTTGTTATGGATAGCGAGCGACTGTTTCGTTCCCGTTTTATCATTGACGGAGTTCCGCAAGCCCTGACCCCGCAGGCGCTGCTTGCCGTGGTGGCCGAGAACTCCACGGAAGCTCTTCCCCCCGTGGATACCCTGATGGATGAGTCCGCGGAACCGGATTTCGACCCGGTACATCTTGTCGATACCGACGAACACAGGCTTCTCGAACGCCTGAAGGGCGTGAAGCGGGAGCTGTCCCTGAGACACCCGGGTTCCTGGACTAAATGCCGCCTTGCGGAGGCGCTGACTGTCCCGCTCTGGCGGAAGGGGCACTTCCGGCTTGGAGACCTTTGCGTCAGCGCGCACTGGCGCCTGAATCTTTCAAGGACGGGGACGGCAGCCGCGTTTTATAAATCCGTATCGGCCCTGGCCGATTATCTTGACGGCCTAGGAGTGAAACTTTCCGGATACGCTGCTTCCATGACAAGGGGATGCAACTCCCTGGAGCTGAAAGCAAGGCTAAGCGCAGACCGCCTGGACGACGACAGCGCCCTCGTTATGCCTTACCGGACGGCCGGCGCACGGCTTTCCACCCTTCGGGCCTGTTCTCAGTTCATTCTTCCCGAATCACGGGACTGGCTTGTTTACATCCCTTTTGAAACCGCGGAATTCCGGCTTGGCGGCTCGCTCCTTTCACAGGCGCTGGGTTCGGATGGTCCCTGCCCTTCTTTCGAAGATCCCGATTATTTCCTTGACTGCTATGAACTTGTGCGGGAGCTTGTGGAGGATGGCGTGGCCGTGGCAGGAGTTAGCGTCTGCGACGGCGGCCTGCTTCCCACGCTGGACAGGATGACCGCCGGGGGCTGCGGCGCGCAGATAGACCTTTCCGGGCTGATGGATTATTATCAGGAACGATGCCTTACACGCATCCTTTTTGCGGAATTGCCGGGAGTGATACTCCAGTTGCACGATACTGATTTTGATTATCTTGACGCGGAGATGCTGCTTCAGGATGTCGCATATTTCCCGCTGGGGCATCCCGTCCCGGGCTCTGCGGAAATCCGCCTGAAATCGGAGGGGAAGTCCGGGATACAAAACATACTTGACGCGCTGCTGCGTGAGCGCAGTGCGGAAGGGGAGGACTGATTATGGGTAAAAGCAAGATCTTTGTGCTGGATACGAATATAATCCTGCACGACCACAAGGCCATCCGCCGTTTTCAGGACAACGACATCGTCATTCCCGTTGCCGTAATCGAGGAACTGGACAAGTTCAAGAAGGGCAACGACGCCCTTTCCTTTAACGCGCGCGCCTTCATGCGCGACCTGGACCGTATTACGGAAGGGAAAATGTTCGGCGCCGACGGGATTCCCATCGGAAAGAACCTCGGCCGTATCAAAATCGAGCCCAATCACCCTTTTCCCCCGGCACTGGCGGACCTTTTTGCAAACGATATCCCCGACCACCGCATCCTCGCCACCGCAATCTGGATGCGGGACAACCGCCCCGGGCGCTTCGTGGCGCTGGTGACCAAGGACATCAACCTTCGGATGAAGGCCAAGGCCGCGGGGATGGAAGTGCAGGATTACCTCACCGACAGGCTGGATGAATCCCGCATAGAGGATGCCCAGCGCGAGGTGGACGAATCCGTCCTGCCTGCAGAAAAACTTCAGCAGCTGGTCTACGGGCCGCAGAATGCGCTGAAATGGCAGGAATGCGCCAAAACAAAGCCCTTCGCGAACAAACTCTACAAGTTCCGCTGGGACAAGGACGGCGGCGATACGGTCTGCGCCCGTTACGACGAGAAGCGCGACCGCGTGGTGCTGGTACGCAGCCGCGAGGCCTACGGCATCCGTCCCCGCAACCTCGAACAGACATTCGCTATGGATGCCTGCCTGAATCCCGATATCTCCCTCGTGTCCCTTACGGGTGGTGCCGGCACGGGCAAGACGCTGATGGCCCTGGCATGTGCCCTGGAGCAGGAGCGGGAATATGAACAGATCATCCTTTCCCGGCCGACGGTCATCCTGGGCAACCAGGACATCGGTTTCCTGCCCGGAGACCAGAAGAGCAAGATGAGTCCCTTCCTGCAGCCGCTGATGGACAACCTGAACGTCATCAAGGCGCAGTTCCGCCCTTCATCGAAGGAAGCGCTCAAACTGGAGGGGATGATTTCGAAGGAGAAGCTCATTATCGAGCCCCTGGCCTACATCCGCGGCCGGAGTCTCGGAAAATGCTATTTCATCATCGACGAGGCGCAGAACCTCACCCCGCACGAAATCAAGACCATCATCACCCGCGCCGGGGCCGGTACGAAAATGGTCTTTACCGGCGATGTCTTCCAGATCGACCAGCCCTACCTGGACCGCTGGTCCAACGGCCTGACGCACCTGGGCGAGAAAATGCTCGGCCAGCGCCTCTTCCAGCACGTCTTCCTGCGTAAAGGCGAACGCAGCGAGCTCTCAGAGCTCGCCGCGAAGTTGCTGTAGTTATTTCAGCTTGAAATCAACCAGGATTGGGAGGTGGTCCGAGGGTCGCCAGAATTTGCTGACCACCGTATCCTTGACGGGGGTCGTATATTCGTTCCAGAGAATATCGGCGTAGGTAATCCGGTCATAGAGCGGCTTGGTGCAATAGACATAGTCGATGCGTGACTTCTTGTTGCCTACGCTGGGCTTGAATTCATCCGGATACTTCTCTTTGATGATATCTATGTATGGCGTGTTCTGATGGATGTAATCGTGCACCAGGAGTCTCGGGTCGTCATCCGCATAACCGTACTGGTCGTTGTCAACCCGTGAGCGGGAATTGAAATCGCCCAGCATAAGCCAGAACTGGTTCTTCGCCTTGGGCACCGTGCCGATGGTGTGTTCGCAGATGTACCGGATTTCCATCGCCCGGTACTTGTCGCCGCCCCGCTCGGCCTTGGAGGCCTCTTTATCTTTGGCGTGGTAGGCGTAGCCGTGCGGCCAGGTGTGGACCGTAACGATGTTGATGGTTTTTCCGCCGACTTTGACAGTGGCCCATCCGGCTCCGTGCGCAACAATCAGATCCGGCTTTTCCCCAAGGATCTTATCAACATATGTAATCGGGTATTTGGAAGTAATGACCTGCGGATAATTGTCGCGATGACCGCCGATTCCCCAATAGGCGTGCCCGTAACGGGCGGCCAGTTCTCCCCAGTTTTCCACCAGGTAGCGTTCTTCTTTCGGCATCTTTTCATGCATGTCGGTCTTCCAGATGGACTGCGCCTCGCACCAGACGCAAATATCCGGGTCCTGAGCCTTGACGAATTCGACAAAGCGGTCATAATTGTCGTTTTGTCCGTCCCACATCCCGTTCTGGATATTCCAGTAGAGCAGCCGCAGGCTTTCGGGCTTTGGTTTGCCCTCCGTAGGAAGAACGCCGGCGACGAAAGCCGCCAGAAGTATAAATACTAATTTTTTCATATTAAGCCCCAGTTTCTCAGGCCAGAACAAGGCGTATTACACCTCGATGGGCTTGTACTTCGGTACGAGGGTCTTCATGATGCTCCAGGCAATGAGGTAGGCGATACCGCAGAAGCAGAACACGATGAAGTAGCCGGCCGGTTTGCCCTCGAATCCGAGGAAGGTAAAGGCGCTGCCGGCATTCTCGGCGTAGGTGAACAGGTTGCCCGCCGCCTTCTGGATAATCATTGAGCCGACGCCGCCCGCCATTGCACCGATGCCGGTGATGGTGGCGATGGTGCTCTTCGGGAACATATCGCCGATGGTAGAGAAGAGGTTCGCGCTCCAGGCCTGGTGTCCCGCACCCGCAAGACCAATCAGGATAGCCGGCCACCAGGGCGAGTCAAAGCGCATTCCCAGGGGCTGCGCAAATAGCGCGGCGATGGGGAAGAACGCGAAGATCAGCATCGCGAGCATACGCCCATTGTAGGGATTCATTCCCTTCTTGTCCACAAAGACTTTGGGCAGGTAGCCGCCGCCGATGGAAATGAAGGTCACGATGGCGTAGAGCGTAAAGATGAGCGCCTGTCCGCGCGGCGTGGAGGCCGGTGCGTTGAACTGGTTGTGGAAGTAGGACGGAGCCCAGAACAGGAAGAACCACCAGACACCGTCGGTGAAGAACTTGCCCACGATGAAGGCCCAGGTCTGCTTGTAGCCGAAGCACTTGCCGAAGGGAATGGCCTTCTGCGCGGCTATGGCGGCCTTTTCGGCAGCCTCGGCGGCATCATCCTGATGGATGTACTCCAGTTCCGCCTCGTTCACGTGCTTGCTGTTCTCGGGCTTGTCATACATAAAGGTCCAGAAGAACATCCAGATGAAGCCCAGTCCGCCGATGATGATGAACGCCCATTCCCAGCCGAACTTCACCGCGAGGGGCGGGATGCACAGCGGAGCGGCGAGCGCACCGACGGAAGCGCCGGCATTGAAGATGGAGGTCGCGAAGGCGCGGTCTTTCTTCGGGAAATATTCGGCTGTCACCTTGATGGCGGCCGGGAAGTTACCGGCTTCACCCAGGGCCAGGATGCCCCGGCATAGCAGGAACAGATAGACGGAGGTGGTAGATACCGCAAGGGCGATGTCGCTGCCCGCTTCGATGGCTTTCAGGGCCTTTGCATTGGCGACTTCGTCCAGAAGGCTGGCAGTACCCCAGCCGCAGGCCGCGTGCAGGCAGGCGCCTGCCGACCATACGCCGATGGCGATGAGATAACCCTTCTTCGTTCCCATCCAGTCCACGAACTTGCCCGCGAAGAGGCAGGCGATGGCGTAGAAGATGGAGAAGAAGCTGGTAATCGTGCCGTAATGGGCGTCGTTCCAGTGAAATTCAGGCGCGATAAATTCCTCATAGGTCAGGGAAAGTACCTGACGGTCGAGATAATTCACGGTGGTGGCCACGAAAAGCAGTGAGCAGAGCCACCAGCGCCAATTGGTCATCAGTTTGGTTTGTGTACTCATATCGGATTATTTGTTTCTGATTTCCTTGATAATGGCAAGTGCGTCGCTGCAAAGGGCGGTAATCTTCTCCCACTCACCTGCGGCGATGACTTCCTTCGGGAAGAGGTTCGACCCCATTCCCACGCAGGTGACGCCGGCGTCGAACCAGCCCTTGAGGTTCTCCTTCTCGGGTTTGACCCCGCCGGTCACCATCAGGCGGCTCCAGGGCATCGGGGCGCGCAGGCCCTTGACAAACTTGGGCCCGAGCACATCGCCGGGAAAGACCTTGCAGAGGTCGCAGCCCAGCTCCTGGGCCTTGCCCACCTCGCTCACCGTGCCGCAGCCCGGGCAATAGGGGACCAGGCGGCGGTTGCACACCGGTGCAATCTCCGGATTAAAAAGCGGCCCGACGACAAAATTCGCACCGAGCTGCAGATACATCGCGGCCGTACCGGGATCCACCACGGAGCCGACGCCTACAATCATGCCGGGAAGCTCCTTATTGGCATACTTGACCAGCTCGCCGAACACCTCCTGCGCAAAATCCCCGCGGTTCGTAAACTCAAACGCCCGCACGCCGCCCTCATAACAAGCCTTCAAGACCTTCTTGGCGACCTCGATATCGGCATTATAGAACACCGGGACCATCCCCGTCTGCTCCATCGCCGCCAAAACCTGTAACTTATTGTATTTAGCCATAAACAATATTTATTATAACTGTTGGACGTAGTTGTTTACACTGTTTTAGCTGAGTGTATGGGTTGCGGCAGATTCGCTCTCTGCGACCATTTACCCGGATAGGGTTGCGCAGCAACAGGGAGCAGAGGGCAATCTGACGCGAAAAACCCGTACACGAAGCTAAAACTGACAAGTCTAACGTTGCACTCGACCATTGGCGTTGCCGCCGGCAAGGCTGAGCACCTCATCCTCGCTGACCAGATTGAAATCCCCATTGATGGTATGCTTGAGCGCCGACGCCGCCACCGCAAACTCCAGGGCCGAAGCCTGGTCGCCCGGATACTTCAGCATCCCGTGAATCAGGCCGCCTGAAAACGAATCCCCTCCGCCAACGCGGTCGATAATGGGATTAATCTCATAACGCTTGGACTGATAAAACTCCTTGCCGTCAAAAATAAGCGCCTTCCAGCCATTGAAGGTAGCGGAGAACGACTCCCGCAGCGTAGAAACTACATACTTAAAGCCAAACTGCTCCCTCATCTGGCGGAAAATCCCCTCATAGCCGGCAGCGTCCGTACTGCCGCCTTCCACATCGGCGTCAGGCTTGAAGCCCAGGCAGAGCTCCGCATCCTCCTCGTTCCCGATGCAGACATCCACATACTTCATCAGCGGACGCATCACGGAAATGGCCTTCTCGCTGGTCCAAAGCTTCTTGCGGAAATTCAGGTCCACGGACACGGTCACGCCGTGACGCTTGGCAGCCTCGCAGGCCAGACGCGTCAACTCCGCCGCCTTGTCCGAAACGGCGGGCGTAATGCCGGACCAGTGGAACCAGGCAGCACCCTCCATAATGGCATCGAAATCAAAGTCCTCCGGATTGGCCTCGGCGATGGCGGAATGCGCGCGGTCATAAATGACCTTGGAAGGGCGCATCGACGCACCGGTCTCGGCATAATAAAGGCCCACGCGGTCACCCCCGCGGGCGATAAAATCAGTGCGGACGCCATAGCGGCGCAGACCATTAACGGCAATCTGCCCGATTTCGTGCTTGGGCAGCTTGCTCACAAAATAGGCCTCATGGCCATAATTCGCCAGACTGACGGCAACATTCGCCTCTCCGCCGCCCGGAATGATCCGCAGCGTTTCCGTCTGGATAAACCTGTCGTTCCCCTCAGGAGAAAGGCGGAGCATAATCTCGCCCAGCGTTACAATTTTTGCCATAGATTTTACAATTCTAATTGCGAAGCGCAACGTTTGCGTCAGTGATGTCGCAAAAAAACGTGCGCGTAGCTAAAAATCGAAATATTTTTTTGCGTTGTAATATGAAATATCTTCGACCATCTGCCCGATGCGCTCCATTTCGGAAGCGGGCAGCTTCCCGTCTTCGACATCGCGCCCGATCACATCGCAGAGGATGCGGCGGAAATACTCGTGCCGTGGATAAGAGATGAAACTGCGCGAATCCGTAAGCATGCCCACAAAGCGGCTCAGCAGCCCGAGCACGCTCAGCGCATTCATCTGCTTGCGCATCCCGTCCTCCTGATCGAGGAACCACCAGCCGCTGCCGAACTGCATCATCCCGGGGTAGGACCCGTCATTGAAGGTATAGGCCATCGTCGTCATTACCTCGTTGTCCTTGGGATTGAGGCAGTAAAGGATGGTCTTGGTAAGCTTGCCCGCCTCGGCGAGCCGGTTCAGGAACTTGTGCCCTGCGGCGGCCGTCGGAAGGTCGTGGATTGCATCGTAGCCCGTATCGGGGCCGAGCTGCCGCATCATGCGGCCATTATTATTGCGGATGGCCCCGACGTGGAACTGCTGTGCCCAGCCGGCATCGGCATCCATGACTGCCATATCGAAGAGGAACGCGCTGCGGAACTTGTCGAGCTCGTCCGCGGAAGGAGCCTGCCCGGCGAGCACCTTCCCGAAAATGCGGGAAATCTCTGCTTCGGTATAATCGGCGGCATAGAAAGCCTCCAGCCCGTGGTCGGAAAGCTTGCAGCCCATCGATGCAAAGAAATCGTGCCGCTTCTGCAGGGCGGTGAGCAGGTCGGCATAGGTCTTTATCTCCATGCCTGCAGCCGCCCCGAGCTTTTCGATATAGGCTTTATAATCGGCGGGATTCTCGATTGCCATCGCCTTGTCGGGCCTCCAGGCGGGAATCACCTTCGTCCCGAAGGGCTTCTCCATAATCTGCTTGTGGTAGCGAAGGTCGTCGGCGGGATCGTCGGTAGTGCAGACCGTCTCTACATTGAAGCGGCGAATCAGCTGCTGGCCGCTGTATTCCGGGGTTGCGAGTTTTGCATTGCACTCCTCGAAAATTTCGCGCGCGGTGGCGGGGGAGAGTATCTTGTCGATTCCGAAGACGCGCGACAGCTCCAGGTGGGTCCAGTGGTAAAGAGGATTGCGCATCGTGTAAGGGACGGTCTCCGCCCACTTCTCGAACTTCTCCCAGGAAGTGCGGCCGCCGGTGATATACTCCTCCGGAACGCCGTTCCCGCGCATGGCACGCCATTTATAATGGTCCCCGCCGAGCCACAACTCCGTGATATCCGCAAACTTATAATCGTCCGCAATCATCTTCGGAATCAGGTGGCAATGATAATCGATAATAGGAAGTTTCTCGGCATGCGTATGGAACAGCTCCCGGGCCGTCTCTGTGCCGAGCATGAAATCTTTGTGGATAAAAGCCATAGTGTTAAAAAATTTCCTGCAATTTATCACATTTTTCTTTGTAATCCAAAATTTTTCTTAAATTTGTGCAATAACACACTACGAACAAAACACTACTAAAACTATGGAACGACTCAATCGCACCAGCTGCCCGGCAGCAAAGAAGTACACAGAGAAAATCATTCAGTTCGGCGAGGGTAATTTCCTCCGCGCTTTCGTAGACTGGATTGTCTGGAAGACCAATCAGAAAACCGATTTCAACGCCTCCGTGGTGGTGGTGCAGCCCATCGACCGCGGTATGGTGGACATGCTCAACGAGCAGGACGGCCTCTACCACCTGAACCTCCAGGGCATAGACAAGGGCCAGCGCGTGGACAGCATCGAACTGATCGACGTCATATCCCGCGGCATCAACCCCTATGCCGATTTTGCCGCCTACCTGAAACTGGCGGAGCAGCCGGAAATCCGCTTCATCATTTCCAACACGACGGAAGCCGGTATCGCCTTCGACCCCGCCTGCAGGTTCACCGACGCGCCGGCCTCTTCCTATCCCGGCAAGCTGGTGCAGCTGCTCTATCACCGTTTCGAATATTTCAAGGGCGATCCCGCAAAGGGCCTCATCATCTTCCCCTGCGAGCTGATTTTCCTCAACGGAAAGGAACTCAAGCGCTGCATCCGGGAGTACATCAAGCTCTGGAACCTGGGCGATGCCTTCTCGCAGTGGTTCGAGAACAGTTGCGGCGTCTACTGCACGCTGGTGGACCGCATCGTACCCGGCTATCCGCGTGACAATGCCGCCGAGCTTTGCGAAAAGGTTGGCTACGAGGACCGGCTGCTCGACAAGGCGGAAATTTTCCACCTCTGGGTGATCGAGGCGCCGAAGGAAGTCGCAGCGGAGTTCCCCGCCGACAAGGCCGGCCTGAACGTGCTGTTCGTGCCTTCCGAGGCCCCGTACCACGAGCGCAAGGTTACACTGCTCAACGGCCCGCATACCGTCCTGTCGCCGGTGGGTTACCTGAGCGGCCTGAATACAGTGCGCGAATGCTGCGAGGATCCCGTCATCGGCCGTTTCGTGAACAAGGTGATGTATGAAGAGCTGATGCAGACCCTGAACCTGCCCGAGGCGGAACTCCGCCAGTTTGCGGACAGCGTCAAGGAGCGTTTCGTGAACCCCTTCGTAAAGCACTTCGTGACTTCAATAATGCTCAATTCCTTCCCGAAGTTCAAGACCCGCGACCTGCCCGGCCTGAAGACCTATCTCGAGCGCAAGGGCACGCTGCCCGAAGGCCTGGTGCTCGGACTCGCCGGCATCGTTACCTATTATAAGGGAGGCAAGCGCGGCGACGATGAAATCGTTCCCAACGACGATGCCGCCATCATCAAGCTGCTCGCGGACCTCTGGGCGACCGGCGATGTGCGCAAGGTGGCCGAAGGGGTGCTCGCCGCGGACCTCATCTGGGGCGAGGACCTGAACGCCGTGCCCGGCCTGACCGACAAACTGGCCGCCGACTTGGCGCTGATCCAGTCGCAGGGTATGCGCAAAGCCGTTGAAAATATTCTGTAACATTTTTGCGAAGTGCGTTAAGTTGCGGCAGGTTTGCCGTCTGCGACCATTTGCCTGGCGGCTTCAAGCTTTCGCACCTCGGATGTTGGAACGAGTTCCACATCGCTCGGTTTGGCGCTTGATTCCCCGGATAGGGTTGCGAAGCAACAGGGAGCAGATGGCATCCTGCTGCAACAGCACTGAGCAAAAGGAAACTTGTCCTATGTCCAATCAATATATCAAAATCAATCCGGCGGACAACGTGGCCGTAGCGCTATCCGACCTCAAAGCCGGAACTCAGGCCCTGGGCGTGACGCTCTGCGAGGACATTCCCCGCGGCCATAAATTCACCCTCAAGCCCCTCAAGGCCGGAGACGACATCATCAAATACGGTTTCCCCACGGGCCATGTTACGGTGGACAAGCCGGTGGGCGCCCTGGTGGACCACACCTGCATCAAGACCAACCTTTCAGGCTTGAAGGAGTACGACTACCAAAAAGTAGACTGTCCGCTTCCTTCCGCACCGGCGGAAATGCCCATTTTCGAGGGCTTCGAGCGCGCCGACGGCCAGGTGGGTATCCGCAACCAGATATGGATCATCCCTACCGTAGGCTGCGTGAACGGCATCGCCGGGCGCCTGGCGGAGGCTTTCCGCGCGGAAATCGCCGGAAGGGAGGGGAGTGTCGATGCCGTCGTCGCCTTCCCGCACAATTACGGCTGCTCGCAGCTTGGGGGAGACCACGAAAATACCCGCACGATTCTTGCCGATATGGTGCATCATCCCAATGCCGGCGGCGTGCTGGTGCTGTCGCTCGGTTGCGAGAACAACCAGATCGAGCCGTTTATGGAACTCGTCGGCGAGGTGGATCCCTCGCGCGTGCGTACGCTCGTAGTACAAAAGGTGCAGGGCGATGAAACCGAGGCGGGGCTGGAACTACTGCGCGGCATCTTCGCCGCCTGCAAGGACGACCGCCGCACCCGCGTGCCTGCATCGAAACTGCGCATCGGGCTCAAATGCGGAGGCTCCGACGGTCTTTCCGGCATTACCGCGAATCCGCTGCTCGGCGTGCTTTCCGACCGTATTGCCGCCCTCGGGGGAACGACGGTGCTGACCGAAGTGCCCGAAATGTTCGGAGCGGAGCACCTGCTGATGAACCGTTGCGCCGACCGCGCGCTGTTCGACCGTACAGTCGCGCTCATAAACGACTTCAAATCCTATTTCATGAAGGCCGGGATGCCGGTGTACGAGAATCCATCGCCGGGCAACAAGGCGGGGGGAATATCGACGCTGGAGGAAAAATCGCTGGGCTGTACGCAGAAGAGCGGCGCCGGTCCCGTCCGCGGAGTGCTTGCCTACGGCGAACGCATCCGCACAAATGGCCTGAACCTGCTCAGCGCGCCCGGAAACGATCTGGTGGCATCTACGGCCCTTGCCGCTGCAGGCTGCCAGATGGTGCTCTTCACCACCGGCCGCGGCACGCCCTTCGGTTCCTTCGTCCCGACTATGAAAATTTCTACCAATACGCCCCTCTTCGAGAAAAAACCGCTCTGGATTGACTTCAACGCCGGGGTGCTGGCGGAAGGGAAGCCGATGGAGGAAGTGGCGGACGCCTTCGAAGCCTTCGTGCTGGAGGTTGCCTCCGGGCGTCTTGTAAACAGCGAAAAGAGCGGCTACCGCGAAATCGCCATCTTCAAGACCGGCGTTACGTTGTAAATTTATATCTTTGCCTATGCTTACCTTCCTGCTTGCCCTGCTCGTCACCGTTACTCCCGCACAGATTGTCTCCAGTGAGATGACCCGCTGCCCGGATGCCACTTATATGGATTTCCGGGAGGGGAAGAAGGTCTGGGACTATGCTACCGGGCTGGAACTCAAAGCTTTTCTGGACGCGTATGCGGAGGCGGCATGCAGCCGCGAAGCTTTCGATTACGCCGAGCGCTGGTACGATGCGATGATAGATGAAGACGGCATGCCCTTCGGCTACAGGCTGGAAAAGTATAATATCGACCATATCTGCCCTGGGCGGACGCTCATCCCCCTGTATCAGGCGACCGGGAAGGAAAAGTATCTGAAGGCCCTGCAACTGCTGTATAAACAAATCAGTACGCAACCCCGAACCCAGGAGGGAGGTTACTGGCATAAAGGCATTTATCCCCACCAGATCTGGCTGGACGGCCTGTATATGGGCGAGCCCTTCCTGGTGGAATATGCCGCCGCTTTCGGTACGCAGGAGCAATTCCGCGAGGCCTGCGCCGAATCCATGCAGCAGTTCCTGACCGCCGCCAAAGTGACCTTCGACTCTGCGACGGGCCTGCTGCGGCACGCCTACGATTCATCGCGCCAGATGTTCTGGTGCAATCAGGACACGGGGCAGTCGGAGCACTGCTGGGCGCGTGCGCTGGGCTGGTACTGCATGTCGGCCGTCGAGGTGCTCTCCGTCGTACCGGAGGATACGCCGGGACGGGAGGCCCTGGTGGCGGAACTGCGGCGCATCATCGGCGTCCTTCCCAAATTTGCCGACAAAAAAAGCGGAATGTGGTACCAGGTACTGGACCAGCCCGGCCGCGAGGGCAATTATCTGGAGGCCTCCGCAAGTGCGATGTTTACCTATGCCATCCTGAAGGGGGTGCGGCTGGGAATCCTGGACGCATCGCTGGAAGAATATGGCCGGAGCTGCTGGGAGAACCTGCTGAAGACTTTTGTGACCTTCGACAATGAGGGTCTGGTGAACCTGGACCGCTGCTGCACGGTGGGAGGCCTGGGCGGAAAGGCGATGCGCAAGGGGGATTTCGCCTACTACATCAGCGAACCCGTCAAGAGCAACGACCCCAAGGGCATCGGCCCCTTCCTCCAGGCCTCCATGGAAATGAGCCGGCGCTCGCGCACGTTTACCGTTGCGCAGGACGGCAGAGGGGACTTCCTTACCGTCCAGGAGGCGGTAAACGCCTGCCCGGATTACAGCCACAAGGTCATAACCACCATCTACATCAAGGCGGGGGTGTATCGCGAATGCGTAACCATCCCTCACAATAAATTCCGCCTTCATTTCATCGGTGAGGGCGCGGAGAAGACCGTCATCAGCTGGGGAAAATACGCTAAGGCCTGCTGGCCCGGCACGGAAGATCCCATCGGCACTTCCGGTAGCGCAAGTGTCTATATCCATTCGAGTTACGTAACCTTCGAGGACATCGGCTTCGAAAATACGGCCGGCGAGGGGAAGGACATAGCCCAGGCGGTGGCGGTATTCACCGACGGCGATTTCCTCTACTTCAAGCGCTGCCGCTTCATCGGCAACCAGGACACGCTCTACACCTACGGACGCTACGGCAAGGACGGCGGCATCAAGCGCAACTACTACCTCGACTGCTATATCGAGGGTACGACCGATTTCATCTTCGGGCCGTCGATTTGCTGGTTCGAGCGCTGCACTATCCATTCAAAGAAAAACAGTTACGTTACCGCAGCTTCCACCCTTCCGGGGCAGAAATGGGGCTATGTCTTCCATCGCTGCACGCTGACTGCCGCGCCGGGAGTAGACAAATGCTATCTCGGGCGTCCCTGGGGTGCCTTCGCGCGGACGGTATTCCTGGAATGCGAACTGGGCGCGCACATCCTCCCGGAGGGATGGCACAACTGGAACAAACCAGGAAAGCCGGAGACTGAAACCAACTGTTACTACGCCGAGTGGGGCAACACCGGCCCGGGTTCGGCAACGGCGGGCCGCGTCTGGTGGGCCCGTCAGCTCACGGACAAGCAGGCCGCCGAATACACCTTCGCCAATGTAATGTACCAGCCCCGGGACGGAATAGTCTGGGATCCTGAAAACAATCGCTGAATATGAAGAAAATGAATATTTTTCTATTGGCTTTGCTCTCTTCCGCCTTGCTTTCCTGCAAGGAGAAGGAGCCGGATCCGCCGGCGCCGCCCACCCCTCCCGTTCCGACGGACCGTTATTCGGAGTTCAAGATTCCCGCTGCCGAGGAAGACGGCGTTCCCCGCGCTTTCCCGGGCGCTGAAGGCGGAGGTATGTACACCACCGGCGGCCGAGGGGGCAGGGTGATTCACGTCACGAACCTTTACGACAGCGGCAGCGGCTCCCTGCGGGCTGCGCTCAACGAGAGCGGAGCGCGGACCATCGTCTTCGACGTGGCCGGCACCATCGAACTCAAGAGCGACCTCAAAATCAGCCGCGGTAACGTGACGATCGCCGGGCAGACGGCTCCAGGGGACGGTATCTGCCTCAAAAACTACTCTACAGTCATCAATGCCGGGAACGTGATTATCCGCTACCTGCGCTTCCGGCTCGGGGACCGTGCGCCCTGGTCGGAAGCTGATATCAAGGCGGGTAAGGCTGACGGCGAGGACTGCATCTGGGGCCGCTACCAGGAGAATGTCATCCTGGACCACTGCTCCATGTCCTGGAGCGTGGACGAGACGGCCTCCTTCTACGGCAACGAGTACTTCACTATGCAGTGGTGCCTTATTGCCGAATCTATGAAGGCCTGCCACCTGCACACCAAGGGCAATCACGGCTACGGCGGGCTCTGGGGCGGAAAGAACGCATCATTCCACCACAACGTGCTGGCGCATCACGACAGCCGCAACGCCCGCATCGACCATCCGCACATATACGAGAACCACAAGGCGCCGGCGCGCCGCGGCAATGTGGACCTGCGCAACAACATCGTCTACGACTGGGGCGGCAACAGCTGCTACGGAGGCGAGGGCGGTTGGTTCAACCTGGTGAACTGCTACTACAAGCCGGGCCCTTCTTCTTCCGACCGCAAATACTTCGCAGACCTCTATGCCGTCTATTCCAGCTGCAGTACCTGTAATGAGAAGAACATCGAACACGGCTACTGCTCGCTTTACATCGCCGGCAACAAGCATACCAAGTACGCCTCCATTTCCGGCAACAACGCCGACGGCATCAACTGGCACAACGGCTCCGGCCACGCGAACTACAAGGCACTGCAATCCGCTCCGCTGTCCATAGTGGGCAAGGACGGCCGCGAGGCCTATGTCACCACCCATCCCGCCGATGACGCCCGCTCCTCTCTGCTCAAGTACGCAGGGGCGTCGCTCCGCAAGGACGCCGTCGATTCGCGCATCCTGTCGCAGGTGGAGAAAGGCGAAGGCCGGATTATCAACGATATCGACGATGTGATTTCCCTCTACGGCGCCGCCTGGCCCACGCTCAGTGCGACGGACGAGGAGAAGGCGGCCGTGACCGATACTGACGGCGACGGGATGCCGGACGCCTTTGAGGACGAGTTCGGCCTGGACAAGGCGGATCCCGAGGACGGGAACGCCAAGACATTAGATAAGAATAAACGTTACACCAACCTGGAAATGTATCTCCACTACCTCGTGCGCGACATCACCGCTGCGCAGGTTGCAGGAGGGAGCTATGGTGAACTATGAATTAAAAGTGCATTATTGGAGCCCGTAAGGGCGATGGTAAGTCCCTTCCCCGAGGGAAGGGATTTAGGAAAGGGGTAACGAAGTAGAGAATGTGCGGTGGGAAAAAGTTTCGCAAGGCCCATTGGACGTTCAAATAGTGAAAAAATGATTCCTTGCGAAACTTGAGCAATGAAAAAATTACTGATTTTTCTGGCGGCGGCCATTGCAATGGCTGCGTGCAGCGCCCCGGCGGAGCGCAAGGTGATGGCGCGTTTCGTGCCTGAACGCTACGACGATTTCATTTTCGAAAACAACCTGATCGTGGGCCGCTTCTACGGCCGAGCGCTGGAAGCCGACGTTCCGGGTGGCCATCTCGTTTCCCCGGGCATCGACATCTGGGTGAAATATCCGGGCGCCCTGGTCGCAGACAAGATGTATGAGGGTGAACTCGTTGGCAAAAAGTCTTATCACAAGAACTGGGGGATGGGAAAAGACTGCTACAAAGTGGGCAAGAGCCTGGGTGGCGGCGCTTCCGTACCGGTAGGGGAGTCGGGACTCCTGATGCCCGACCATAACTTCCTCTCCTACGATATCCTGGAAGACGGACCGGAAAAGGTCGTCTTCATGCTGCACTATGCGCCTTGGGAGGCGGAAGGCAAGACCATTTCCCTGGACAAGAAGGTGACGGTCACGCCGGATACCCACTTCTGCCTGGTGGAGGACACTTATACCTTTACCGGTGCGGACAGCCTGGAGATTGCGGCGGGCATCTTCCGTCATCCGGACCAGGAGACCATTGCAGAAGAGCTGACGCTTCCCGACCGCTATGCCATCTGGGAAAAGGCCTCCGATCAGGGCATAGAGCCTGAGGAGGGGATGATCGGCGTTGCGGTCTGCGTGCCCGGCGCCACTTCCGTCCGCATCACGGAAGACGGCGTCCACGGCCTCTGTACCCGCTTCGTGCGTTCCGGCGAGCCCTTCGTCTACTCCTTCGGTTCCTGCTGGAGCGCTGGCGACCTCACCACCGCCGCCGACTGGTTCTCCGCCGTCCGCGCGCAATAGCCGCCTTGAAAGAGCCCCCGCTGAAATTTTTGTGATTTTAGCGGGAGTGATTAATTTTGCAGATATGATTGAACGACAGATATTTTACGCCGCCATTGCGATGGCGGCCGTGGTGCTTTCCTGTACCCGGGAAGCGGAACTGCAGGACGCCCTCTCTGTAGGCGGAAATATGGAAGTCCGTGCCGTCTGGGCTCAGGACGGGGATTCCCGCACGCAACTTGCGGAAAACGGCGAGGATATCCTCTGGTCCCCGGGGGAGGAAATCAACCTGTTTTACGGCAGCCGTTACTCCGGCAAGTTCGCTTCCACCAACACGGAGCCCCAGTCCATCATCAGTTTCGTGGGGAACTTGACCATAGCCACCGGGACGATGGAAAAGGGGAGCGAGTCATCGGTGTATTGGGCGGTCTATCCCTATGACGCGGATAATTTCTGCGATGGAGAAAGCGTTACGCTGACCCTTTCGCAGGAGCAGACCGGGAAGGCAGGTACCTTCGCCGACAAGTTCTTCCCAGCTGTGGCCTGTGGTAGCACGCCGGATCTCGCTTTCTACAACGTCTGCGGTTTAGCCCGGTTTTCCGTCGTTACCGCGGGCGTGCAGCGCATTGTCTTCCGTTCCAACGACGGCAGCACGATGGCCGGAACGGTCAGGGTTGACTTCGGAAGTGACTGGAAGCCGCAAGTCCTCGAAGTTTCCGACGCAAAGGACTCCGTTGTCGTAAACGCCCCGGAGGGCGGCTTTGTTCCCGGAGAGAATTACTTTGCGGCAATGCTCCCGCAAACCCACGCGCAGGGGTTGACCGTCACGCTCTACACTGCGACGAAGCGGGCCGTCAAGGCCATCAACAAATCCATCACCGTCCGTCGTTCCGCTTTCGGAACGCTCGACAACGTGGACGAAGGCATTACGGATTGGACCGACTACAAGCCCGAAGCCGAGGGTGGCGGCACCCGCTCCGGCCTGTACCTGGGCATCATCGGTTTCAACGACCAGTTGTACCAAATGCCCATTGAGCGCCTGAACGCCGCCTCCTACAGCCGCTTTACGGAGTTTATTGACGGGCTGACCACCCGGAAAGCCACGCTTCTCTACTATTCGGTAGGGGAATCACTCGAGGCGCTGTCCCGTGCCCGCTATCCGGAGAACCTCTTCAACGTATCCCTGCTGACCTTCACCGACGGCCTGGACCAGGGATCTTCGATGATGATCGAGGATTATCCCGGAGACGACGAATACCTTCAGATACTGAACGACAAGCTGACCAACACCGTGGTACAGAGCGTTCCCCTGACGGCCTACTCCGTGGGCCTGCGGGGCAGCGACGTATCGGATGTGACCAAGTTCCGCAACAACCTCAAAAAGCTGGCTACGCCGGAATCCAACGCCTTCGAGGTGTCGGATATGTCCACGGTGAACAGCCGCTTCCAGGCGATTGCGGACCAGCTCAGCCAGACGCTGACGAGTTACCAATATAATCTGAGCCTGACGATTCCCGGCCAGGCGAACGGAACGAGGATGCGTTTCACGCTGGACAATGTCTCCAGCGCTACTGCGTCCAGCCTTTACATCGAGGGCGTCTTCAACCTTTCGTCCAAATCCTTGACGGAAGTCAGTTACCACGGATTGACCGCGGAAAATGGCGATACTGTCAAGGGTGAGGTAGACGGTGTGTATGTGCGTTTCCCGTTCACAGGAGTGGTCATCGGGGATGGGAAGAGCGACGCGCTCAACAAGACCTATATCCGTCACTGGACCTATGTGGCGTCCTCCGGCAGCTGGCAGCGCAATTCCGAATTCGATGCGGAGAATGACGCCAGCGTGGAGGTGACGACGAACAAGAAGTCCGCCGTGGTGCTCCTGAACCTCGACTGCTCGAGTTCCCTCGCGGGGGATTTCTCTACGCTCAAGACCCACGCCAAGTCCTTCGTCCAGCGCTTGTACGAGGCGTCGATTGACCCGGCGGATGTGACGGGGGTGACATTGAAAAGGACATCCATTAAGATAATTGAAGGCAACTCTGCCACCCTGATGGCCACTGTAACACCTTCCACTGCTGTCGATAAATCGGTAACCTGGACTTCTTCCGACCCTTCGGTCGCCACTGTATCTGCTGAAGGCATGGTGGAAGCCATCAGCGCAGGTACCTGTACGATTGAAGTGACAACGAATGACGGTAGCTTTACGGCATCCTGTACGGTGACCGTTGTTGACCCGACGGACATTGAGGCCGTTGACCTCGGCCTGTCCGTCAAGTGGGCGTCGTTCAACCTTGGCGCCTTCGCCCCCGAAGAGTATGGTGATTACTTTGCCTGGGGAGAGACGGAGCCGAAGGAGGATTATTCCTGGTCCACATACAAATGGTGTATGAACGGCAGTTATTCTCAGCTTACTAAGTATTGCTATAATTCCAGTTATGGATATAACGGATTCACGGACAACAAGTATACGCTTGACCCTGAGGATGACGCTGCTGCGGTCAATTGGGGCGGTAGTTGGCGTATGCCTACAAAGGCGGAGCAAGATGAGTTGCGAAGTGAGTGTACTTGGACTTGGACAACATTAAACGGAGTAAAAGGTATGAAGGTAACCAGTAATAAGGAAGGATACACGAATAAGTGGATATTTCTTCCTGCTGCCGGCTACCGGTATGGTACGAGCCTCCGCAGTGCGGGCTCCTACGGCTACTACTGGTCCTCGTCCCTCAATACGGACAGCCCGTACTTCGCGTACTTCGTTTACTTCTTTTCAGACTTCGTGGATTGGGGCAGCTACGGCCGCGACCGCGGGCGGTCTGTCCGCCCAGTTTCAGAATATTAAAAAAATACAGCGTAGGGCGCCTGCATAGCGGCGCCCACACGCTGTCATCATTCAATCATCGCGCCAGGGCCACCGGCCCCGGCGCGCCCCTGGACGAAGTCCCCAACACGGCCGTCAGGCCGTCGAAATTTTATGACCAAGAAAGAGATATACGATATTGAGCAAAGCAACGACGGGAAGGTGTACCTTTACCCGGAGGGGATGTTCTACAAGGCGTATGACCGCAGTGCCTACCTGCTGTGCAGTTGTGTCCGCCCCTTCAAGGTGAGCGCCCGCCCGTTGAAGGGCATCGACGGTCCGCTGCTCAGCGTAGGCTTCCCGATGAGTTCCCTGGAGAAATTCTCTTCCGGAGCGCAAGTGCTTGAAAATCAGTCTATGGGGGGGGGTGAAGATAGTCCTCTTTCCGCAATCGGACCTGTCCGGCTTTGCGGAGTGGAAGGCGTCTTTCCTGCAGCATTCGGACGGTGAGGCCCGTGGCGTTAACCAGGGCCTCCCGGTGTATGGGACCGCGTATCGATTGGTGTTGGAGGTGACGGTGCTCTGCGCCGGCCTGGACCGCCGTTTCCGCTATTCGCTCGGCGAGGATATCCGCCGCGAAGCGACGAACCTGCTCATCGCCGCGGATAGTGTCGGAAAAGGGATGGATACAGCGGAAAATCTGCTTCGTGCGCGACGGTCGCTTATGGAAGTGCAGTTGGGATTGCGGCTGCTCAATGACCTGAAAGTCATCTCCGACAAGCGGTACATCCCCTTCGTGGAGATGACGACGGAAATCGACAGACGATTATCGAACTGGGAGCGGAGCGCGCATCGGCGCGAAAGCCCCGCCGGAGTGTCGTCACCCTAAGAAGTGCCGATAGTGTGCGGGGTACATTCAATAAAATCCGGCCCGTCCGGGGAAGGGCGCAATGCCCCTCTTCGGAAAACGCAAGGCCCGCCGACAGCGGGCGTCCAGGCGGCCGGTCCTGATGGCAATCTTCCTGCTGCCGGCAACCGGAATGGAACGAGCCTCAACAATGCGGGCTCCAACGGCAACTACTGGTCCTCGTCCCTCAATACGGACAACCCGAACAACGCGTACAACGTTAACTTCAATTCAGACAACGTGGATTGGAACAACAACAACCGCTACAACGGGCAATCTGTCCGCCCAGTTTCAGAATGTACCGGGATGAGAGGCGCTCCGCTCCCGTTCGATAATTTTTACTCCGGGACTTCTCCTCAGAAATTGCTGCTGGACCTTTATCGTGCCTGGAAGGCGGCGCGCCGGCACAAGCGCCGCAAGGGGTATCAACTTACTTTTGAGCGGAATGCCGAGGCGGAACTGGTGCGTCTGCGGGATGCCATCCTGGCCCGTACCTGGCGCCCGGGCGTGTCGTCGTGCTTCATTATCCACGACCCCAAGATGCGGGAGGTCTTTGCCGCGCAGTTCCGGGACCGGGTGGTGCACCATCTGCTCTATGATTATATCGCCCCCGTGCTAGAGGCCGGATTTATCGAAGACAGTTATTCCTGCATCAAGGACCGGGGGACCCATTACGGGATTGAGCGCCTGTTTGAAAAGATACGGACCGTTTCCTGCAACTGGACGCGGCCCTGCTATATCCTCAAACTGGATATCGAGGGTTACTTTATGCACATAGGCAGGGCTCGGCTGCTGGAGATCTGCCTTCGCTCGCTTGAGCCGCATCGCGCCGGAATGGATTTCTCGCTGGTGGAGTACCTGCTCCGTGTGATTATCCTGGATAATCCGGTAACGCATTGCCGGCGCATCGGTCCCGTCTCAGAATGGGAGAAACTGCCGGACAGCAAGAGCCTGTTCCGCTCCCCGGAGGGTTGCGGACTCCCTATCGGGAACCTGACCTCGCAGTTGTTCAGCAATGTCTATATGAATGAGTTCGACCAGTATATGGTGGGAATGCTGGGAGCGGGCCGCTACGGCCGCTACGTGGATGACGCCTATGTGGTGGTGGAGTCTCCCGCACAACTCCGCGCCCTTGTCCCGGTGGCGGAGTCTTTCCTGAAACAGCGCCTGGGACTGACGCTCAGCAAGCGGAAGATTGCCGTCTATTCTGCATCGCGCGGCGTGGAGTTTCTCGGCGCCTATCTGAAGCCGTGGCGGAAATATCTTTCCGGAAAGACGCTGCGTCATATGGAAAGGCATTTTTCGGAACTTCCGGGCCTTCCCCGCAAAAGGGCGGCGCTCAAGGTCAATTCCCTGTTGGGGCTCACCGTGCATTACCGGGCCTACCATATCCGCAAACGCTGGCTGGACGGTCCGCTGCATTTTCTCCTGCACGACGGTACCTTCACCTCCGGCATCAAGACATATCAACTGCGGGAGGTGTCCCGATAAAATGCAGACCTCCCGCTTTTTTGGCGTTTTTTGCGGGAGGTGTCCTTGATTTTTGGACACCTCCCGCAGTCGGAATGGTTAATGATATTCAGCCTATGGCTGCCGCAGAGGCGGGAAGGGTACTGCATCTGGAGGACGTGTCCAACCCCGGACACGGGTAGGGGGATGGGGCCCGCAAGATACAAGTTATTGCACAGCAATGACGTAGGAGATTGTGGGAGGGGCCGGAGTGAGCATAGCGAACGGAGTTCCGACGGGTGCAGTCCCCGACCGGCCGGAGGCAGCCGTAGTTAAGAACGGCACCGCTGCCTCGCGACAACGAGGTTCGGCGGCTACGGCACAGGCGCTGCGCCGGGCTCGATGGGGCGCCCGCTCCGCTCCCGGCCGTTGCCCCCCTGTCCGCATGGAGGGCCAGAAACCGTCGCGTTTCCCGGCTATTTTGAATAGGTTGCTGACCCAGAGGGACAGAAACTGGCGCGTAATAGGCGATTTTCGGGATAGTTGCTGTCCCTGACTGCCCGTAGTCTGGAAAAAATGCGATGAACGGCGAACATCGCGGGAGCGGGAGATGCCCCTGCATCGACTTAGCTCCGCGTAACCGGAGCGGAAGGGGCACTCTCGCGGACGCCTCCTCCGCTCAGCACACCGACCCCGGCGTGCCCCTTGGATGAAGTCCCCAACACGGCCGTCAGGCCGTCGAAAATCTATCGCACCAGCGAAAAGCGTAATCCCAGGGCCTCGCTCATCTGGATGAACGTCGAGAGTTGCATATCCGTTTCTCCACGCTCAATCAGGGAAACATAGGTGCGTTTCTTTCCAATCTTATCCGCCAGTTCCTGCTGGGTCATTCCCGCCTGTTTGCGGGCTTCTTTCAAGCATTCGGCGATATACCACGCTTTTGCCTTGGCGTCAAAGTCGGCCCGGTTTTGTGTGCCGATTTTTCCATAGCGGTTATCCAAATCGTCATTGACCGTTCCCAGACTGGATAGTTTTTTCGTATCGATTATTGGTCTCATCGTTCGTAGAAAGTCGTTTTATGATGTTGTTCGCAATTGCAATTTGTGCCTTATAATCTTTTGTCCCCTTTTTCAGAAACCCGTTTAATAGGATAACCTGGGTTGCCTGCATGATATTTGGATGGTCAACCGGGAACAGTATGACTCTGTATTCATTTCCATTTACTGAGAGCCGCATCTCATAAAAAACAGTTTTCTCTAGTTTTTTGACAAACTTGGCATTGACAACCGGGCTCTGAATCAAGATATCTGTCACATAATCAATCTTCTCCTGGACTTTATAGTTAACAGATTCTATGAAATTGGAATATTCCGTAGTCTTAATCAGTTGTCTCTCGCGGCAAAGGTAACAAATTTCTTTCATTTTATACAGATTGTCATACGCTAATTTTCCCGGCAAAGATAATCGGGGATTTACCGTTGACAATTTTTTTCAACGGTTAATTTCGATGATTGCAATGTTTCGTCAGGAACTGAGCGGCACCGCCGCCTCGCGGATACGGGGCTCGGCGGCTACGGCGCGGGCGCTGCGCCGGGCTCGATGGAGCGGCCCGCTCCGCGCCCGGCCGTTGCCCTCTGCCAGCCAAGGGGGCCTCAACCGTCAGGCCACCACTTTTCCTCGTTTTGATGCTGATTTGCAGAAAAGTGCCGGCCATGGGCCACCACTTTTCTTCGTTTTCCAGGGAAAATGGGCAAAAGTACCTGCCTGCACCCGGGCCGCTTCCACCAGACGGTCTATGGCATCTTCCTGCTCACGGCAGGCAAATTATAGCGCCTGGACCTGCTCTGGCGTCAGGCCTGTCGCCTGGCAGATCTGTTCGGAAGTCATGCCCAGTTTTATGAGATTCTTCGCCACTTCGATTTTCCCTTCCGCTCGTCCTCGTGCTTCTCCTCTCGCTTCCCCCTCGGCGATTCCCTGCGCAACGCCCTCCTTGCGTGCGTAGGCAATCTGGTTGCGTATGTCACGTTGCGTAGTCATATCGTGCTTGTACTTATTGCGTTCGTCGGTGGTAAAGGTAGCGATTTCCGCGGAATTAAACAAAAGGGTGAAGATTTCCTGCGAGAACTCGGCAGGCTGCTCGTCAAGATGGGGGAGATTCTTCAGGGCGTAGCAGAAGTTGTCCAGCAGGGTAGCCTTAGGGGTAAGCGCGCTCTTGCAGTTTGGGAGTTCCAGGAAGATGAACTGCAGCCGGTCGGACATCAGTTCTCCGTCTTCCTTGCGGCGTAGTGCATAGCGGAAGAGGACTTCATCGCTGTCCTTGTGGATGGAGAAGTCCATGATGCCGATGAAGTAGACGGGCGGGAAGTCATACTCCGATTCTCCCCGTTCGATTTGCTGTTGCACGATGAAACTGGAATTGAAGATAGCCCT
>Ga0310690_10000401_pt1 | contig 95514 bp, 99 predicted proteins | sample AusTroGonzalo_MG_2_FD_207661 | JGI IMG/M metagenome (GOLD analysis project Ga0310690, IMG submission 207661) | Bovine rumen microbial communities from tropical cattle in Woodstock, Queensland, Australia - Gonzalo_04 (v2) (version 2) | ecosystem: Host-associated > Mammals > Digestive system >...
ACTTCATAGGTGACCGGCTGATTATTGGCAAATTCTGCGCTATTGCCAAGGGTGTGGAGTTTGTCATGAATGGAGCCAATCATAGGATGGACGGTGTGACAACCTATCCGTTTTATGTCATTGGTGGCGACTGGGGAAGTGCCATTGCTCCAGTGAAAGATGAATTGCCTCTGAAGGGTGATACCGTTGTGGGCAATGATGTCTGGATTGGCCAGCATGTTACCATCATGCCAGGCGTTCACATAGGTGACGGAGCAATTATCGGAGCCAACTCTGTTGTTGCCTCAGACATTCCTCCATACGCTGTTGCCGTGGGAAATCCCTGCCGAGTGGTCAGGATGCGTTTTGACGACGAATTCATCGCCTTTCTGCTGCAACTGAAATGGTGGGATTGGGACATTGAGAAAATTGAGCGCAATTTCAAAGCCTTGACAAGTGGTGATTTGTCATTAATCAAAGAGATTAAAGATTAGTTTTACATATGGTAATACTGATAACAGGTGCTTCACATACAGGCAAAACGCTTCTTGCACAGCGTATGCTTGAGAAAAATAAGTATCCATATCTGTCTATAGATCACTTGAAAATGGGTATGATCCGAAGTGGTAAGACTAATCTTACCCCAGAAGACGATGATGCCCTTACGGATGAGCTTTGGCCGATTGTACGTGAAATGATAAAGACTGCAATAGAGAATAGTCAGAATCTCATAGTAGAAGGTGGCTATATCCCTTTCAATTGGAGGGGAAGCTTCGATGAACTTTATTTGGGTTCCATCCGCTTTATTTGTCTCGCCTTCTCAGATGAATTCATTGACATTCACTTCGATGAAATAAGAGAACATCGTTTTGATATCGAGGCTCGGCAAGATGTCGGCAATTGCACCATAGCGAGTCTGAAGGATGACAATAGGAGGTACATCGATGGTTTTAAGACTGCAGGAGAAAAGGTCTTTTTAATAAAAACTGACTATGAACAAATGATACAGTCTATTTTAGACTTATAAATTCCAATTTATAGAACAAAAATAATAATCATTCATAAGAAAGGTCTTGGCAGAGACCAGTGCCTTGTCACGAAACACTCCATAGAAGAATATGAGAAAAGTAATGTTTATGATGGCAGTAGCTATTGTTTGCTTTACTGCCTGTGCCCAAAAGAAGGGCGACGAACGTGGTCATCGCCAGGGCGGCCACATGGAGATCAACAAAGATTCTGACAGCGTTTTCGTGGCGTTGAAACAAGAGACTCTTAGTAAGTTCAAACAACTGACATTCAAAGATGAACAGACAGGCAAGACGATGGAATACAATCTGTTTATTCCTGAAGCTGCTGAGACTGGTCAGAAATATCCCTTAGTACTCTTCATGGCCGATGCCAGCACTGCCGGCAAGGAGGTGACTGTTCCGCTCACACAGGGCTATGGCGCGTTGGAGTTCGCATCCGATCGTGACCAAATGGAGCATCCGTCATTCGTACTCGTTCCACAATATACCGACTGGGCTGTACAGGATGACTGGAGCACTACCGACGAGGTGGAGATGACCATTCGGTTGCTTCAGTCTGTTTGCAAGGAATACAATGTTGATACAGACCGCCTCTACACCACAGGGCAGTCAATGGGAGGCATGATGTCGTTCTACTTTAACATCACCCATCCTGACCTCTTTGCAGCCTCACTCTTCGTCAGCAGCCAGTGGGACACCTCGAAGATGCAAGACTTCGGACGGAAGCATTTCTTCTACATCGTAGCCGGAGGCGACCAGAAGGCATACGGTGGCATGCAAGACCTGGCAAAGGTGCTGAAGAAGAACAATGCAAGGGTTGACTCCGCATCGTGGAGTGCCAAACTTCCCAATCAAGAACAGGAACAACTGGCAGAAGAGCTGATAGCCCGTGGCGGCAACATCAACTTCATTGTCTGGGAAAAAGGCTCAGTTCTTCCCGAATCGGGCCAAGGCATGGAACATATGGCTTCGTTCGACTATGCCTATAAACTGGCACCCGTCAGGGATTGGCTGTTTAAGCAAAGCAAATAGTCAATCACTGAAGTGCATCGCAGATGACAATTGCATCTCCGTAACATTTGTTACGCTCCAAGTCGTTCCTTGTATGTAGTTTTGCGGCAAATTACACAACTAACTCAACACGCAAGACTATGAACGAGAAAATGTTTTGTTTCCAATGTCAGGAAACCGCCGGATGCGCCGGCTGCAAGATTTCAGGAGTGTGCGGAAAGACCCCGCAAGTAGCTCATGCACAAGATCTTTTAATCTATGTCCTTAAAGGATTGGGCGTCATCGCCAACCATCACCAGCACGGGTGCGGACACGATTATTGCGATTTCCGCAAGAGTATCCACGCCTTCGTGAACGACGCACTGTTTTCGACCATCACCAACGCCAACTTCGATGCTGAGAGCATCTACGCCCGTATCGATAAAGGCTTGGAATTACGCGAAATGTTCAAAGACCGAGTGACCAACAAGAAAGGCATCGTGCTTCCGAAACTTGATGTATTGGAATGGGATTGCCCCCGCGAGAAATATGAAGAGAAAGCCCAAACCGTAGGCGTGCTTACCGAAACCAACGAGGACATCCGCTCGTTGAAAGAGTTGACCATGTACGGCCTCAAAGGTATGGCCGCCTACTTGGAACACGCTGCTCGCCTTGGCCAAGTCGATGGCGACATCAATGAGTTCATCCTGCAAACCCTTGGCCAATTGGCGACCTGCAACGATGCCAACGAACTCACCGCTCTTGTCCTGAAAACTGGCGAATGGGGCGTGAAGGCGATGGCACTGCTCGACAAAGCCAATACGACCGCTTACGGCAACCCCGAAATCACCGAGGTGAATATTGGCGTGGGCAACCGTCCAGGTATTCTCATCAGCGGCCACGACCTCAACGACATTGAGCAACTTTTGGAACAAAGCAAGGACGCTGGCATCGACATCTACACCCATAGCGAGATGTTACCTGCACATTATTACCCCAAACTCAAGAAATACAGCCACTTGAAAGGCAACTACGGCAACGCTTGGTGGAAGCAGCGCGAGGAGTTTGAGAGTTTCAACGGCCCCATTCTGTTCACCACCAACTGCATCGTGCCGCCTGCGGCCAATGCCACATACAAAGACCGCGTGTTCACCACCAACAGCACGGGTTTCCCGAGCTGGAAGCACATCCCCGCCGATGCCAACGGCAAAAAGGATTTCAGCGAAATTATCGCTTTGGCCAAGACCTGTCAAGCCCCTAAAGAGATTGAGACGGGCAAGATTATAGGTGGTTTTGCCCACGAGCAGGTGTTTGCTCTTGCCGACAAGGTAGTAGAGGCCGTGAAAAGCGGTGCCATCCGCAAGTTCGTGGTGATGGCGGGCTGCGACGGTCGCATGAAGAGCCGCGAATACTACACCGAATTTGCCAAGGCCTTGCCCAAGGATTGCGTCATCCTCACGGCTGGTTGCGCCAAGTACAAGTACAACAAACTTGGCTTGGGCGACATCAATGGCATTCCGCGCGTGTTAGATGCAGGCCAGTGCAACGACAGTTACTCGCTGGCACTCATCGCATTGAAACTTAAGGAAGTGTTTGGCTTGGACGACGTAAACCAACTGCCCATCGCCTATAACATCGCTTGGTACGAGCAAAAGGCTGTCATCGTTCTGTTAGCCCTGCTCAGCCTCGGTGTGAAGAACATCCACCTTGGCCCGACCTTGCCTGCTTTCCTTTCACACAATGTGGCCAAAGTCTTGGTTGAAAACTTCGGCATTGGCGGGATTAGTACGGTTGAGGAAGATATGAAAATGTTTGGAATTTAACACTTCTTGTAGCCTTTCCCATCTTTTGTGATAAGGCCCTCGCTCACCATTTCCGAAAGCACGCGGCTGAGCGAGGGTCTTGTTGCGCCAAGTTGTTCGGCAGCGGCGGCCACTGAGGTGATGCTGCCGTTGGCTTCGAGGTATTCGATGACGCGGTTGCGAAGGCTGTTGACGGCGAAGGTGCGCATCTTTCGGCTCAGGAAACGGCCTCGCTCGGAGAGGATTTCAAGGAAGGTGCGCAATACGGTCGGCTCCTGCTGCATAAACTCGAAGAAGGCTTCGCGGTTGATGTGCCACACTACGCAATCAGTGAGGGCGGTGACTTCCACAGGGACGACATTATTGTTGGCAAACAGAAACGCTGGTGCCAGCAACATTGGGGCTTTCAGGTGGTCGACGAGCACCTCGCGGCCTTCCTCGCCCATCATTCGCGCCTCGGCTTGACCTTCGACAAGCACCATCAGCGCACGACATGGGTCACCTGGGTTGAGCATCCGCCTTCCAGCGGGATAATCCTTTCGGCGACAAGGGCTTTCGAGCAGACGCTCCAAAGATTCATCGCTGCATCCTGCAAAGAGTTTGACACGTTTCAGTTCTTCCATAACAGTTTTTTTTCAGTGCAAAAATACGAAAAAAGTGCCTGATGTAACATCTGTTACGCTTTGCCGCAATGGAAGAAACTACTTTTGTACCATCAAACCAATGAAAGGAGACACAACTATGAGTTACAACGATTGGAAAGACAAAACCGTGAATTTCAAGAAGATTGACGTGCGCGGTATGCAGGGCAACTTTTTCCCTGGACTGAAAATGCAGGCTGCGAAGATGGCCGTCGGCGAAGGCATGGAAATCATCCAAAGTTTTGAGCCGATTCCGCTTTATGAGGTGCTTGAAGACCTTGGTTTCGAGCATTATACTGAAAAGTTGGCAGAGGCCGAATACCACACTTACTTCTACCGCGCCCAGATGAAACAGGCAGAGAAAGACATCCCAATGCGCCCTTACGCTCTCACTAACATGGCCTTGATCGATGATGATTTGGCACAGACCGCCGTCAACTTCTGGGACTTGACCTGGAACGACAGCCGCCGTCACCTGCCATACGAGACACGTTTGTTGCTTTCGCTGGCCAATGCCGTCGGAGCAGGTCGTATGCGGCAAGCCACGCGCGAGCTGGTGAAGGCCTACATCCACGGCCTCGATTCAGCCGCTTTGGATGATGTGTTTGAATTGCTGGCCTGGAACCAAGGCATCGGTTATTTCAGTTCGGAAATCGGGCCTTCCACGCTGTTTCAAGCCTATAAGACCATCAAACAGATGGAGAAGAAAGGCAACAGCCGCACCGAGATCATCGAGGTGCTGAAGGATAAATTCACAGAAAAGAATCCGGACATTAAACTCATGTAAAATGGAAATCACGAAAGAAACGAAATTGGCCGACCTCATCGCCCAATATCCTTGGTTGAAGACGGAAATGGCAAAAGTGAACGAAAAGTTCAAGATGCTCAACACGCCCGTTGGCAAAATCATGTTGGGCAAGGCTACCATCGCCGAAATGAGCAAGAAATCGGGGATGGAAGCGGAGGTCATCATTGAGAGAATCAAAGGATTAATTAACCAACACATAAACCAATAACAGAAAGGAACATCATGAAGTACAAAGTAAATGACAGTTGCATCGGCTGCGGCCTTTGCGAGTCCACCTGCCCCGAAGTGTTCAGCATCCAAGGTGACGTGGCTGTCGCCATTGAGGGCGAAGTGCCAGAGTCGGCATTGGCTGCCGCAGCTGAAGCCAAAGAAGGCTGCCCAGTGGGAGCTATTGAAGAAGCGTAACACAAAGTTCTATCAATCTAAGTCGCCGGTGCCTCTTCAGGCGAGCATTCCAACCTTAGCACCATCGGATTTGCCATAGGTTTTGTGCTGATGATGGTGTTGGATGTGGTGATGGGGTAATCGTCTTTCGCGCTTATTTCTCCGCCGTCACCATCAGCCAGTGTTTGGCTTCGTCTTTCCGGATGTTGATGCCCATGAAGCCTGCATTTTTTTACTTTTGATGTAACAAAATCCGCTCTTCTCCGTATTACTGCAAAAGTAACCTGATGAAAAACTACAAAACCCCTATCATCCTGTTTGCCGTTTTCGAGATCATCGCCATTTCACTTTGGCTGGCAACAGGCAGTTTGTTCTATTTGCTCAACTTCAGCTATATCGGCACCATCATCGGTGTTGGACTGGCCTTGTCAAGGGCGGGATGGAAATATGCCAGAGAATTCATCCAGTTTGGCGTGGGAGCTTACATGCTTGTCTTCCTCGGACTGATATGCAGGGAAAACATGCAGATTGAGGGCTTTTGGTATTACTTGTTCTCCGGTGTGGTGGGCGCAGGTGTGCTGCATTATCTCATCGCTAAAATCTTCGGTCCTCTCCTCTTCGGGCGCGGTTGGTGTGGCTATGCCTGCTGGACCGCCATGATCCTCGACCTCCTACCCTACCAACAACCTCAAGGTCAGAGAAAAAAGATAGGTTTCATCCGTTACATCGTGTTCGCGTTGTCGCTAATCCTCGTCCTCCTGCTGTTCCATTTCGACAAAGCCAACAAGCACACCATGTTCATGCTGTTTCTTATCGGCAACTTGGTCTATTATGTGGTGGGCATCCTTCTTGCCATTGTGTTCAAGGATAACCGCGCCTTCTGCAAATACATCTGTCCCGTCACGGTTTTCCTCAAGCCGATGAGCCACTTCTCTTTGCTGCGTATCCATTGCGATGAGAGCAAATGCATCCAGTGTGGCAAATGCTTGAAAGTGTGCCCGATGGAAGTGGAAGTGAACAACAAATCACGCAAACGAAAAAACGCCACCGAGTGCATCCTCTGCCATAAATGCACCAAGGAATGTCCTGTGAAAGCGCTGAAATAACTAAAGCCTTTGCGGCAGTTTTTTATTCGTGGTGATACCCCTCGCAGTGGTGGTGACAGCTGGGATCGTTTTGATTCATGATTATCGGTTTCGAAATTTGTGCAAAAATAGTACTTTTGCAGCAAATCCAATTCAAATGAAGATCAAAGCCATTCTTACAACACTATTCATTCTGGCATCATTGGGCCTATCAGCGCAAAACAACACCGAAGGCGAAACGTTCCAACTCACTAAACAAGGCGCGCATTATGTGTTCATAGCCAGCATCAACGGCACAGCGGATGCCACAATCCTAGTAGAATCGGGCATTCCGGCCTTGCTGGCCGACTCGGCTTTTGTTTTCAGTAGTGGCATTCTGTCGGATATGGAACTGACTGTCACTAACAAACAGAAACTGAACCTTGGCGGACGCGTCTATAAAATCACCCACAAGGCAAATGGGACGGTACGTATTGGCAACAACACATCCTATATCGGAGAAGTGTTTGTCCTGTCAAATTACGACTATGGGCCATACGAAGTGGCTGTGCCTTTGATGTATCTACACAACGACCTCGACGATGGCAGTCGTATTGTCAGCATCGACCTTGGCAATCAAAGCCTTCAGTTGTTGGGTAAGGCATCGCTTAATGCCATTGATACAGACTATTCGAAGAGCAATATGAACACAGATACCTACGAAGGAATGTTCGCCATAGAGACAAGTGTGATGCTGGACGACGGGATAAAACCAAGAACGCTCAGCGGCAATTTTATGATCGATTTCGGTAATCCAGAATTGTTGTTTCTCATCCACCAGACCGAAGAAGTCCAAAAGTTTCTTGCCGACAATGTCGACATGGAACTGCGGGAGGCCACCACTCCGAGCGGTGAGGTGGTGGGGCAATTCATCCTCACAAAACAGTGCCAACTCTGTGGCATCGCTTTCCCTGACGCTGTGGTTGTCATCACCAAATACCTGCCTTTGTTTACAACGCCTGGCAACATCGGCCTGAAATTCTTTGAAAGAACCCATGCCATTTTCGATTTTGACCAGTCTGTTGTTTTTATGAAAGGAAAACTTTAGACTTATGAATATGAAACGACTCCTGAATTGCTTAATGGTTGTCCTGCTGGCAATGTCATTTGCAGGTTGCCAAAAGGACAACATCGTTCTCATTGACCCGATTGAGACCGACGACAGCGAAGACCTCATCGCAAATACCGTGTTCACCCAAACGGTGAGCGTGACGTTTTCCACCAACGGAAACGCGGTTGTCGCCGGCTCCAACGACGATTTCACCGTGACCATCAGCGGCAACGATGTGACCATTGTCTATGCTGGAGAAGAATATGTGATGTATAAACTTTCGGGGACTACCAACGATGGTTTCTTCAAGCTCTACAGTGCGAAGAAACAAGGCATTACACTAAATGATGTGAGCATCACCAATCCCAATGGTGCCGCCATCAATGTGCAAGGCACGCAGGCTGATCCGAGCAAAGGCAAGCGCACCTTCATCGTTTTAAATGGAGAAAACACCCTTGCTGACGGCACAAATTATACCGATACTCCCGCCACCGAGGACGAAAAAGCAGCAATGTTCGGCGAAGGCCAGTTCATTTTCAGCGGCGAAGGTAGCCTCACCGTCACGGCAACGGGCAAGTCGGGCATCGTTTCCGATGACTACGTACATTTTATGAGTGGCAATATTACCGTCGAGATGTCAAGTTCCGTCAATGTCAGCGGTAGTGACACTTTGAAGCCTGCTTGTGTGAAGGGCAAGGATTACGTCAAGATGACAGATGGCGTGTTAACCCTCACCAGCACGGGTACTGGAGGCAAGGGCATCAGCAGCGACGGCAACGGCTACTTCTATGGTGGCACGGTCAACGTGACCGTCACTGGAAGCAACTTCGGCTCCAATGGTGGCGGAGGAGGTCAAGGCGGATGGGGCAACAATAGTTCCGACGGCGTTTCGGCCAAAGGGCTCAAGTTCGATGGAAATTTGATCTTTAAAGGTAGCCATGTAGTGGTGAATTGCATGGCCCACGAGGGCATCGAAGCCAAGGGCACCCTTTCCGTTTCGAGTGGCGAGGTGTACAGCCATTCCCAATCAGATGATGCCATCAACTCGGGAGGTGACTTCACCATCAGTGGTGGTTATGTTTGCGGCTATAGTTCTGGCAACGACGGCCTTGATGCCAATGGCAACTGCTACATCAAAGGCGGTGTGGTCTATGCCATCAGTGCCAGTTCGCCCGAAGTCGCCATCGATGCCAACTCAGAAGGAGGCTACCAACTCTACCTTACAGGCGGCACTTTGGTGGCCATTGGAGGCTTGGAGAGCGGTTCATCACTTACACAGAGTTGCTATTCGGCCTCTTCATGGTCGCAAAACACTTGGTACGGCTTGACTGTTGGCTCTACGAATTTTGCTTTCAAAACCCCAGCAAGTGGAGGTACGCCTCTGGTTATCTCGGGAAGTTCCTCCCCTACCTTGCAATCCAACGTAAATGTTGCAGGAGGAACAGCATGCTTTGAGGGTATGTTTTACATGGATGTTTCCGTCAGTGGCGGCAATTCCGTCAGTCTATCGTCCTACACGGGCGGCAATGGAGGTGGTGGAGGCCCTGGCGGAGGAGGACATGGGCCGTTTTGAGATAAAAGATAAGAGATAAGAGATAAAAGATAAAAGATAAGAGATAAAAGTTATGAGATATTGGATCATCATATTATTGGGACTATTTTTTCCTGTGTTTGCGATAGCCCAGACCGATGTCGCCCTCGACCCTGAATTTGGAGGAAGGGTTTCCTTGAGTGTGGACAAGAAAATCACCCGAGGCCTGCATATCTCCCTCGAAGAGGAGGTGCGTTTCGACAATAACTTCGGCAGCCTCGACCGCCTGCAAACCACCTTGGCTTTGAGCTACAAGGTGCATCCCAACATCAAACTTGGATTAGGTTATGCCCTTATCAACGGTTATGGCGCCAATTCCGAGTCGTTCAAGAACCCACGACACAGACTCATGGCCGATATCACTGGCACCATACATTATGGCTATTGGAACTTCTCGTTGAAGGAACGCTTTCAAGTGACACGGCGCACGGGTGATTTCAACGTGTACCAAAATCCGCAGAATGCCCTGACGCTGAAAAGCCGAGTGAAAGCATTGTATAAGGGCTTCGGCAAAGTGCAGCCCTATGCCTATTTCGAGGTACGCAATTATCTGAACGCACCCGTCATTGAGGCGGCTTACGACGGCTCTATCTATGTCTCTTTGGATGACTATTCCGAAGAAGGCGAAGCGGGTTGGTTCCTTAAAGGCTTCAACGGCGGCTATGTGAACCGCCTAAGAGGCTCAATAGGTGCAGATATCAGATTAGACAAGCGCAACACATTGAATTTCTATATCTTGTGCGATTACCTCATGGAAAAGCAAGTGGATGCCAACGCCGAAGGCACCAAATTGAAGTCGTACACTAAGGAAACCGGTTTCCGTGGCTGGATTGGCGCCGGATATGAGTTTAGCTTTTAGGGATTGTTGGTTTTGCGTTGATGATGGTTTTGGATGTGGTGATGGGACGATTTTTTTTACTTTTGCTGTAACAAAATCCGCTTTTCTTCGTCTTACCAAAAAAGTTACTTGCAAAATAAAACTAATATGAAAACAAAACTACTCTTATTCTTATTTTTCGCATTATCGCTGTTGATTGGCTTCAGCGGTTGCCAATCCAACCAAAATCAATCTGATTATTGCACCGTCAAAGGGACCGTGAAGGGCCTCCCCGACGGCACCAAACTCGAATTGCTGGATAAGTTCAACCATTGGGAGGTTGTAGGTACGGGATCGGTTAAAAAAGGTGCCTTTGAGATTCACCCAGATGTTTCGTCGCCTACCCATGCGTATCTTTACGTACAAGAAGGCATGCAACTGAAAGACTTCATTTTGGAGCCAGGAACGATACTCGTCGAGGTGGATGCCAATGATGAGGAGGACCTCGAAACTGGTGCCAAAGGAACCCCGTCCAACGATATTGAATACAAATATTTGGCACTTTCCCACAGCGGAAATCAGGAAGCCGCCCAGGCCATAAAGGACTCCGTGCTTAATGCCGAACAAACAGGGGCATTGGCATTGGCAAAGGTCGAATATTGGTGCAAGTCATCTGTCCAAGCATTGGGTGTTTTAGATCGTCTGTCGCCCGAATTGGCATCATTGCCTTATATAGACGAATTGAGGAAAGAACTGACACAACGCATCAAAACCGAACCCCGGACGGAAGGCAGTGACATTGTTCCTCTATACATCGAAATGGAATATCCCGATGTGAATGGCAAACCGGTCAGTCTGAGTTCGGTGGTGAACGACCCCAATAACCGCTATGTCCTTGTCGATTTTTGGGCTACTTGGTGTACCGGATGCGTGGAAGCCATGCCTCAATTGATAGAGATTTACACCAAATACCACGAGAAAGGAGTGGAAATCTACGGTCTCTCTGTGGATGCCAATCACAAGAATTGGGAGACTTTCCTCGCCAAAAACCAGCTTGCTTGGGTCAACGTATGCGAAGGTAGCGGAGGAAGAAAAGAGAACAGCAAAGTTAGGCAAGATTACGCCCTTCGAGGCTATCCGACCACGTTGCTGATTGACTGCCAAAACGGTGAGGTCATCGCCCGTGGCGAACTAGAAGAAATAGATGCGATGCTTGCCGAGTTGCTTCAATAAATGCCATGAAAAACATCATCAAAAACTTATCTTTCGTCATCTGCGCTTTTGCCTTTGCATCCTGTGCGATAGTCAGAGGCTATAGGGCTGATGGCTTGTATGGCCCGGACATATTCAGTTTCGAACATTGTGAGCACGACACGATTGCCAATGGTGAAAAAGTGTTTCACTTCCCCGTGGCGGAGAGGCCTGTGTGGATAGACACCTTGCGTTTTTACGACGATCCACCCCGTTACAAAAACATGACTTTTGTGGAAGCGATAGCCAGGGAAAGCGAAACACAAGGGGTGCTGATCATCCATAACGACACCATCGTTTTTGAGCAGTACTGGGGCGATTTCTCTGCGGAACGCATGGCTACCGTTTTTTCTGTCTCCAAATCCATCACATCGTTGCTGTGCGGCATTGCCGTTGACGATGGCTATATCCGAAGTATCGACGATCCCGTCACAGATTATTTGCCTGAGCTGAAGGGAAAAGATCCGAGGTGGGGACGACTCACCATTCGCCATCTGCTAGATATGCAAAGTGGACTGGACTTCGACGACACCTACGAGTTCTCCATGAAGGGCTTGAAGCGGGTGAATGCCATAGCCAGATTGAACTATGGACACAATATCATGAGACAGATTCGTGGTCTGAAATTCCGTTGTGAGCCAGGCACTGATTTCCGTTACGAGAGTATGACGTCAGCGATACTGGGGGTTGTTATCGAACGCGCTTCTGGGAAGCGCTATGCCGATTATCTCAGCGAGAAAGTTTGGAAGCCACTCGGAATGGAGTCTTCGGCACTGGTGAATATCGACAGTCGTAAACACGACGTGGCCCATGCTTTTGGCGGTATCACGCTCACCATAAAGGACCTTGCCAAGATAGGACGACTCTACCTGAACCATGGTGTATGGGACGGCAAACGCATCGTTAGCGAGGAATGGATACGCTTGTCGTCGGAATATGATCCTAGTAACTATGGCTATCATTTCAACTGGTACAATCTAAGATACGAAGGTTATGAAAAGTTTCCTTATCCTGGTTACTACGCCTTAGGCATCTGCGAACAGGTGCTATACGTCAACCCCTACCAAAACCTGATTATGGTAAGGATTGGAATGAGCAACAATTGTTCAGCCGCGATTCCAGTGCTATTTGAAATCTTGAGCCATTATTGGATCAACACGCCGAAAAAGACGAAATGAACAGCCTTCCTTCCAGAACCAAAGCCTTAATCGGTGTCAGTTTCCGTGAGTTTGCCAGATATGCCTTGCCGAGCATCATAGGGATGCTCATCGTGGGCTTGCAGACCATCATCGACGGGCTTTTCGTGGGCCGTGGCGTGGGCGCATTGGGTCTGGCCGCCGTCAACATCGCCATGCCGCTCATCAGCTCGATGCTGAGTGTGTCCATCATGATCATCTCAGGCGGCATCGTCATCACGGGCATCGCCAAAGGGCAGGGCGACGAAGCGCGAGCGAAAGGCTATACTTCGCTTACCTTTGTCTCCTTGTTGGTCACCATTGCGGCACTATCCGTTTTGGTCGGTCTTTTTCTCAAGCCTTTGTGCTATTTCCTCGGCAGCAACGATGAGGTGTATCCTTTTGTCCGACAATATCTTGGTATCATCGGTTGCGGCTTCATCTTCTACTGCATCCCCAATTTCACAGAGGCATTCACCCGCCTCAACGGGAAACCCAACTGGGTGTTTGTCAGCGGTGTCATTTGCTGCGTGGTGAACATCGTCCTGGACTATTTCTTCGTGTTGCGTTTCGGCTGGGGCGTGGCCGGAGCCGCCATTGCCACTTGCGTGGCCAACACTACGGCGGCTTTGGTGCTGTTTCGCTTTGTCCGTTTCGGCAAGATGATGGGCGGGCGCAAGGAAATCAAGAAAGTGTTTTTCAACGGCTCGTCGGAGATGCTGACTTCGGTTTCGGCGGCGGTCACGACCTATATCTTCAACCTTGTGCTGATGCGTGAGATTGGCACCAAGGGCGTGGCGGCCTTCACCATCGTGTGCTACCTCAACTTCATCGTCAACATGTCGATTTTCGGGCTGTCGCAGGCCATGTATCCTTTGATGTCGTACAGCGTCGGCGCCCAAAACCACAGAAGGGTCAAATCGCTGTTGGCCAATGCCTTGCTTCTTGGAGGCGGCATCGGCATTGGGGTTTATCTACTCGTTTTGGTTTTCAAACACGGCATTGCGAGTGCCTTCAGCAACGGCGACCTGGAGTTGCAGACGCTGACCACCGTGGCGACCACCTACGTCACGCTGCATTATCTGGTGTCGTTCGTCAACATTGTGGCTTGCAGTTTCCACACTGCCATCGAGCGACCCTTGGAATCGGTGCTCATCGCCCTCTGCCGAAGCATCGTCTTCGTGCTGATTCCCATGTTTATCCTCTCCCCTATCATCGGTCAGGATGGCATTTGGCTCAGTATGCCCATCGCCGAGGTAATGACGTTGATGGTTAGTATTCCGCTGGTGCTGGTGTCGCTGAAAAGATTGACGCGAACGAAATAATAGCAGTATCTTTGCAGCAAATCAACAAATCATCTATTCTACACTATGAACAGTCAAATCATCATTTACGGTAGCGAGTATGGCTCGACCAAGCGGTATGCCGAACGGTTGTCGGAGATTACGGGGATTGAAGCCGTCAATTACAAAGAAGCAAAGGACATTGGCGATTACAAAAGGATTGTCTATCTCGGGGGACTCTTTGCCGGAGGTGTCATGGGACTGAAGAAAACGGTCAGCAAGATGACTTCCCAGCAGGAGCTTGTTTTGGCCACTGTGGGCATGACTGACCCCAATGAAACAGCCTATTTCGAAGGCATCAGGAAAGCACTCAAGGCTCAACTTCCAGCATCGTTTTATGATGAAAACAAGATCTTTCATTTGAGAGGCGCCATCGACTACAGCCAACTCGGTTTCAAGCATCGAATTATGATGAAGATGTTCCACTCCATGATGCTCAAGAAACCCGAATCGGAGCTTACCGCTGATGCGAAGGCCATGTTGGAAACCTACGGCAAGAAGGTGGACTTCGTGGATTATGACAGGCTCAAACCTATTGTTGAGATTATTGAGAAAACGAAATAGGGAAAAAATGGAAAGCAATACGGACTACTTAAATACAATTGAAAAGCTTCAGTTGGAGCCGCATCCAGAAGGTGGATACTACCGTCAGCTGTATGGCAACGACGCCACAGGCAAAAAGGACATCTCCACGATTTATTACATGCTCACCGGTAGCGACATTTCGGCGTTCCATCGTCTGCACGGCGTGACGGAGATTTGGTATTATCATGCAGGTGAGCCGCTAAACCTCTATGTTATCGACGTGGATGGTCATTTGACCGTTCACGAGCTGTCGCCCAATGGTGAGATGCAGGTGGTCATCCATCCTGAGGAATGGTTCGCCGCCGAAATCCCTTCGAAAAAAGGATTCTGTTTGGTGGGCTGCGCCGTGGCTCCGGCCTTCAGCTTCGAGAACTTCGAGCTTGGGCACAAAGATGCTCTTTTACAACAGTTTCCGCATTATACTGAAATCATCGAGAGATTAACATGATGACCCTCGACACCACTAATATGTGCTCGTATTTGCAGAAGAAGCTATTTGATGAGAATGGCGAATACCATCATCTTTGGCTGGCCCTGCAAGATGACGAGGAGCTAACTGCCGTGGTTCGCTCGCGACAGCTCCACATCTATCGCAGTGGCAAGAAAGTGTTGGTTTTGGCTGGGAAGTCTGGTCCGAAGATTTTAAGGGAAGATCCTATTTGTGAGATGATAGAGTTAATATGAAAATGAATGGCTTGTATTATACTCATTTATTCCCTCATTTATTCCCTCATTTACTCCCTCATTATCGGTTCTTGACATGTTTTATTTTGCTTTAGCCTAGCTTTGTATGTTAGGGTACAAAAATAGGAAAAAATTTCAAATAGGTGTAATAGCTAGACGTAGATAAATCATTCCCGCAGAAAAAATGATTGAGGAATGGTGGAAAAGTGAGATCACCGATAACGGGATTTCAAACTCAAAATCCATTTCGAAAGCCATTGGACCCAAACACTCAAATACCTGTCATCAAGTTCCACAATCTTAATAATGCACTTATTTTAGTGCACAAAACTAAAAATATTGCACTTATTTTAGTGCAAATAGACGACATCGAATACGGCCATGGAACTACACGTTTGGACTACGCGAAGCTCCTAATACTCTTGCCCACATTGATGAAATGATCGGCCACACGCTCGGCGTTTTGCGCCAGTGAGATGTATTCCGCTCCAACTTGCGGGGTGCATTGTCCCGCCACAAGCCGCTGGATGTGTTGCGATTCCATGGTCTCTGTGAAGCTATCAATCTGTTCCTCAATCTGATAAGCGTATTCGAGAGCCGTGAAGTCGAGATCGTGGTAGGCTTTCATGACTTCATGGTAGAGCGCCGTGATCTTCCGCTCCATCTCCTTAATTTCCAGCACGGCAGGCGCTGAAAACGTTTCATTTTGGGTTTGCAGGCTTTCGGCATATTCCACGATGTTTTCGGCATAGTCGCCGATGCGTTCCAGGTCGCTCACGCTTTTCACGCTGCTACTGAGGTACTTACTATCCGTTTCGTTGAGTCGCTTGGCTGAGAGTGCCGCCACATATCGAGTCAGTTCGCTGTTCAAGAAGTTAAGTTCGTTTTCGGTCTTCTTGAACTTCTCCAAATCACTGAAATCCAAAGTAGTGACGATATGGATAGCGCGACAGAAGTTGTCGTGGGCCAACGCACCCATGTTTTCAACTTCGGCCTTCAACTGCCTGACAGCCAAAGCGGGTGTCACCAACATGGAGTCATCAAGGAAATGCAGGTGGAACTTGTCGTCATGGAGCTCTTCGACTTGGTCGGGAATAAGGCGGCACACCAAGCGAACCAATCCATTGGTCAGCGGCAGTGCAACCAAGGTGGTGCAGACATTGAACACGGTATGGAACATGGCCAGCTGCACCTGCGGGGCGTGTGGGAACATCGCCTCAAACATCCTCCCGAAGCCCAAATCCCCTTGGGTGAAAAGGTGAAGAATCAAGGCGATAAGCAAGAACAACACGACACCCATCACATTGAAAAACAAATGAATGAGGGCCGTTCGTTTGGCGTTTCGGCCACTGGTCATGCCGGCCAGAATCGCCACCACGCAAGAGCCGATGTTGGAACCCATTGTGAGAAAGATGCCTTGGTCGAGCGAGAGCAGCCCCGCCACTACCATGGTGATGGCGATGGATGTCAGCACCGATGACGACTGGATGATGGCCGTCAGCAATGCGCCGATGAACACAATCAGCAAGGGGTTACGGATGGTAGCCAAAAACTGTTTCACCGAATCCAAGGCAGCGAATTCATCCATGGCGCCCGACATGATTTCAAGACCGACAAACAGCAAGCCGAAACCAGCTAAGATGCTACCGGATTGTTTCCATTTCTCACGTTTCGAGAACATCATCACGAAGGCCCCGATACCAGCCAAGGCCGAGAAAAGCACTGTCGTGGAGATGCCGTGGCCGCCAAACATGCCCAAGGCCACCAATTGCGCGGTGACCGTGGTACCGATGTTGGCGCCATAGATGACTGTGGCGGCTTGCGCGAGCGACATGATGCCCACGTTCACGAAACCGATGACCATCACCGTCACCGCTCCCGAGCTTTGGATGGCTGCCGTACCCACCGTGCCGACGCCCACACCGAGCCATTTGTTATTCCCCATCTTGGCAAACAGCCGCTTCAAACCTGCACTGCTGGCACTTTCAAGGCTGGAACTCAACATCTTGCAGGCCACCAAAAACACCCCGATGCCTGCGATTAGGGTCAAAATTGCGATAACAATGAGCATAAGCATAAATTTGAAAAAGCGGCCAACGATTGCTCACTGACCGCTTTCGTTATGAAGAAAGAATAAGACTTATCAGATAAAAAAAGATGGTCCGAACTGTAGTCCAAACCATCTTTTATGTTTTTCGTGATGATATAGTTATGGCTGTCAGCCAGGCTTTTCCTTGGGGCATATCGCCTCACCTGCCCAAGACGCAAAGCCGCCGAGCACAGGTTTTCATCTTGTTTTTCGCCTATGGAGGTAATTGGGCAAAAGTCGCATCGGCATTGCAAAGCCTCCGATGGATTATTGAGCAAGAAATCCGAATCCTCGTCGTCGTCAAACTCATCACCATCGAATGACATAGTGGACAGAATTTCAGTTTGTTCCATGACGCACACATCCTCTTGAGCCGTGCTGGTAAGGTCAAGAAGGAACAGACCCATCAGGATGAGGGCAACGACAGAAACATATTTTCGGAAAAAGTCAATCATGCGATGCCGATGTTCCTAAGTATAACGGACAAGAGGTGGAATTATTGTTATTTTCTTGAGCAAATTTACGGGCTATGGAAAAAAACAATACCTTTGCACGAACATGATAGTACCACTAATCCAATGGAAGAACTCAAACAACGCATTTTAAAAGATGGCAGTGCCAGAGCAGAGGGAGGTATCGTGCTGGTCAACAGTTTCCTCAACCATCAGCTTGACCCACAACTGATGATGCATTGTGCGGAAGAATTCGCGCGTCTTTTCAAGGACCAGGGCATCAACAAGATTGTCACGATCGAGGCTTCCGGTATCGCGCCGGCGATCATGACAGGCTATCTCATGGGATTGCCTGTGGTCTTTATCAAAAAGAAAGTACCCAAAACCGTGGACGAGTCATGGAAGTCTTGGGTGTGGTCGTTCACGCGAGGCGATACCACCACGGTATGCATCGACAAGCGTTTCCTGACAGCTGATGACCGCATCCTGTTTATCGATGACTTCCTTGCCGATGGACACGCCTCGGGCAGTGTCATTCACCTATGCCGACAGTCGGGTGCCCAAATTGTGGGTATGGGTTTTCTGGTGGAAAAAGGCTTCGCAGGTGGCGGCCAATTCTTGCGCGATCACAATATAACGTATCATGCCCTCGCCACCGTCAGACACATTAACGAAGACAATACCATGGAAGTGGTCGGTTAAATAGAGCCATGAAAGTAGGTCTTTTCATCGATACATGGTACCCTATGGTGGACGGGGTGATCAAAGTGGTGGACAATTACGCCCGCCGATTGGTGCAGTATTGCGAGGTGATGGTGTTCTGTCCAGAGGCCAAAGGGTTTGATCGCGAGGAGGATGCGAAGCTGCCGTATCAGGTCGTGCGCTGCTCATCACTGCCGCTTATCACAAGCGATTACGACATTCCTACATCCGTCTTAGACCCACGATTCGAAGCACAGCTTATCAAGAGCGGTATCGATATCATCCATATCCATTCTCCCTTTTCGGTAGGCATGGCGGGAGTCCTGTATGCCAAAATACACAAGCTTCCCGTGATCGCCACCCTGCATTCGCAGTACAAGCAGGATTTTGAGAAGTCGCTCAAGCTCAAGTTGGCCTCGAACATCGCGTTGAACACCATCATGCGTGTGTTCAACGCCTGCGACGAATGCTGGGCTGTGAATGAGGGCATCAAAGACCTCTATGTCCATGAATACGGCCTGACCGCCCCCTGCAAGGTACGCCTCAACGCCACCGACCACCATCCTGTGTCCGATGCCGTTGCCGCCGCCCGGGTTGTCAACGAGACCTACGGCATCTCAGCGGACGCCACGGTCTTCCTTTTCGTAGGAAGGATCAATTTCATCAAGAACATCGACTTCATCGTTCGTGCTTTAGCGAAAGCCAAAGCGATGGGCTTGAAGAACTTCAAGATGTTGTTTGCGGGCAAGGGACAGGATGAGGAGAAACTCGCCACTCTTGTGCGGGAACAGGGCCTTACCGAAGAAGTGGTGATGTGCGGCCTGACCGGCAAAGAGATGCTGGAGAACCTCTATTCTCGTGCCAAGCTTTTCCTGTTCCCATCGCTCTACGATGCCAACTCGTTAGTCCAAATCGAAGCGGCTTGCCAAGGTACGCCCACCGTTTTCTTGGAAGGCGCCCGTACGGCTGCCACCGTCACGCCTGGCGTCAATGGTTATGTTTGCCCTCCTGATGAGGACAGTTATGCAAAGATGATCATGGGCATCCTGGCCGACCCAGAAGCTTACGAACGGGTCTCCGCTGCCGCCCGCCGCGACCTTTACCTCAATTGGGACGATGTTGTGCGGGACGTTTACAATGACTATTTTTGCACCTTGAAAAATCATTGAATAATGGTCATATTCATCACAGGGATATCCTCGGGTTTTGGTTTGGAAACCGCCCGAGTGCTGTCGCAAGAAGGTCATGTCGTTTACGGGACAGTACGCCGTGAGGTCACGCCGTTGCCTCAAGTGAAATATCTTCGCTTGGATGTCCGCGACGCCAAGGCGGTGCAACAAGCCGTGCAACAAATCATTGAAGCGGAAGGCTGTATCGATGTGTTGGTCAACAATGCCGGCATGGGCATCGGTGGACCATTGGAGTTCGCCACGGAGGAAGAAATTAGGGAACAGATGGATGCCAACTTCATGGGTTTGGTGCATTGCGTTGACGCTGTACTACCTTACATGAGGAAACAAGGATCAGGTAAAATCATCGCTCTCAGCTCTATCGGGGGCTTGATGGGACTACCGTTTCAAGGCTTCTATTCGGCCAGCAAGTTCGCCATCGAAGGCTATTGCGAGGCCCTACGTTTGGAAACAAAACCGTTTGGCATCACCGTAACCGTAATCCGCCCTGGCGACTTCTCGACAGGTTTCACGGACAGTCGAAAGAAAGCGACAAACGACGAAGCGTTCCGGGCTTATCCTGCCTATCAAAAAGCCATTGAAAAGGTGGAACACGACGAGACGGGCGGACTGAAGCCTCAGATTGTCGCCCATAAAATCAGTAAGGTCGTCCGAATGAAGCATCCACGGTATGGCTATGTGGTGTCCTCTTTCGAACAACGACTCTCTGTATTCTTGAAACAAATCCTGCCGGCAAAATGGTTTGCTGCAATTTTGGGAAAATACTACAATTCAAAATGAATGAGTTTTTTTGTATTTTTGTCGCCAAACTGAAATATAACGACAAACAAAACTCATCTATCATGAAAAAGTATTTACAACTTGCCTTGTTAATCCTCGTTTTTGCTGGCTTTGCCAAGGCACAAGGACCACAATCAACCGCCAACTGGTTCGGATACATCTTGCCTCCCAGCCCAGCAGCTAGCAAGTATGTCACTTTTACCATGCAGGATTTAGGCTCCGTGTCTATTGCGTCGGACGAGATCCCAGCAGTATCGACAGCCACCTTTGCCGACGGTTATGTGTGGAGTGTGAATGACGTCTACGGCTATTGCCTTTACAGGTGGAGATATGATGCTGCCAACAATCGTATTGAAGACCCGGAATTGATGGTTGAAGACGTTCCTTATTTCAATGATATGGTCTACAATCCTGCCGACGGGTTGATTTATGTCATTACAGGAGGACACTTGAAAAGTTTCAATCCGGCTACCCCGAACAATATGCAAGACCATGGCGTGATTGAAAACGATGGCTTCAATTTAGCCATCGACATGGATGGAAACGCTTATATCATAAGCACCTATGGAAATTTCTGTTCGTTGGATCTTTCCAATGCACAGATGACCGTGATCAGCCCGATTGATTTGCCGTTAAAAATGTCTTTCGACATGCTGACAGGAGAATTGTTTGGCGTGTTTATGGGCAATTTATATCAGATTAACCACAATACTGGAACCTATACTCTATTGGGTGCGCTCCATAATGGAGCCAACAGCTATGATCCGACATGCCTATTCATGACCTACGGCACCACTCCTTCAGAATTCACAGTCGGCGACTTGAATTATCGTGTCAATGACGACCAAGTTTCTGTAACGGTTACAGGTCATGTCAACGGTTATGATGCCACCGGAGATTTGATCATCCCTGAATCGGTGAGTTACCAAGGACATAATTATACCGTGACTACCATCGGCGAAATCGCTTTTTTGTATTGCTTCTATTTGACGAACCTGTCCATCCCCAATACGGTAACTACCATCGAGGCGAGTGCCTTTGCCTATTGCCAAGGTTTTACTGGCGACTTGGTGATTCCTAACTCCGTGACTACTGTCGGATATGGTGCCTTCCAGTATTGTTCCGGTTATGATGGTGATTTAATCATTGGAAGCTCTGTTACTGAAATTGGCGATTATGCCTTCAACTCTTGCGATGGCATGACAGGAACGCTGTACATCCCGAGCAACGTGCAATCGCTCGGCGGAAACTCCTTCGGATACTGTGCTTTCAGCGGCATCGAAGTCGATCCGGAAAACAGCGTCTATGACTCAAGAAACGACTGCAACGCCATCATCGAAACGAGCACCAACGAGTTGCTTACGGGGTGCAAAAACACCGTGATACCCAATACGGTCACATCCATCGGCTATTGTGCCTTCAGGGGTGTCCAAGGACTTACCTCCATTGAAATCCCGGATTCAGTGACCAACATCGGAGAGAACGCCTTTGCCTTTTGCTATGACCTGACTGGCGATTTAACCATCCCAAATTCTGTTGATACGATTGGTGCAGGGGCATTTTTCTATTGCCAAGGCTTTGGCGGAACCCTGACCATTGGAGAATCCGTCGTGTTTATTGGTGACGAAGCTTTCAGAAATTGCTCCAGCTTTACGGGAGCGGTCACTTTGGCCACCACCCCTCCCACCCTTGGAGATGATTTTGGCGGTTTGGTGTTTGAAAACTTTGGTTATCCCATCCTCGTCGTCCCTTGCGGATGCATCGATGCCTATCGGAACTCCAGTTGGTACGAGCCTTACGGACTGAATGGTTTCAATGAGTTTGTTGAAGATTGCACTGCTGTTTCAGAAGCTGGTACTGTTGGCACAGCCGTTTATCCGAATCCCACACAGGGCAAGGTGACCATTGAGGCAGAAAACCTCCAAAGCATCAGTATATTCAATATGCTTGGAGAAAGAATCCTTGAAACTTCTGCTAATGGCGATGTCTTTGAATACGACTTCAGCCATGAAAGAGTTGGGATTTATTTTGTCAAGGTTGAGACGACAAAGGGTACTGAGACCATGAAGGTTACCGTAAGGTAATCAATAATCTACACATATAATATATCTACATGCCCAATCCCACCAACAAACAAGAGCTGCTCGTCGCCATGGCCGACGGCTATGCCAAACTCAATGAACAGATAGCCAAGATGAGCGAGGAAGCCATATCGGCCCCCTTTGACTTTGCCACCGACCCCAAGAAATGCGGTGTGCGCTGGCAATACGACCGCTGCCTCCGTGACCTTTTGATCCATCTTTACGAGTGGCAGGTGTTGATGCGCGAGTTTGTGAACAACATCCGCGAAGGTCACCCGCGTGACTACCTGCCTGACGAGTATCGCAAGAACTACCACGAGATGGACAAGATGCTGGTGGGAAAGCACCAAAACACACCTTTGGAGGAGGCCAAACGCCTGCTGCGGGAAACTCACGAGGAGATGCTCCGCCTCGCCGAGAGCTTCAACGAGGAGGAGCTCTTCACCAAAGGTTACTACAAAAACACCTACACAACCGACATGGCGGCCTACTTCGTGAGCGTTACCTCTAGTCCCTACGGGCAGGCGGTGAAGTTGTTGAAGACACATCAGAAAAACTTCAAGAAATAACATGGGCTCAGCTGCACCACACGAATTCGACGCCATCATCCTGCAAAACGAAGACATGGATGCTGCCTACGTGGAGGTGCCTTTCGACATCAAGGCGCTTTTCGGGAAAGGACGCTTAGCGGTTCATGCCACCTTCGACGGCGTGCCTTATGATGGTCAGATCGTCAAGATGGGGACACCTTGCTTCATCCTCGGCGTGCGGAAGGATATCCGAAAACAAATTGGCAAGAGCTTTGGCGACATGGTTCATGTGACGTTTTGCGAAAGGAAATAAAGGTGAATCAACCTCGTTTATCAGAGCACCGGGCAGTTGCACAACAGTTACTGACCAATTGTCTTTTTATAGGCGCGGCGCCGCATAAAAGGCGTGGTTTTGTAGTCGCCGAAGAGCGATTGCACCTTGTAGTTCTCCTCCAATTGGGGATTCATGATGATGGTGTCGATGCCCCGTTTGATGCAGTTCTCGTGCAGGTACTTGAACAACAGCACAGGGATGCCACATTGTTGGTATTCTGGCATCACACCCATGATCAATGCCTCAAGGGTGTCATTCTTCTTCAGCGCCTTCAGAATATTAATGAAGCCAAACGGGAACAGTCGGCCGTTCGCTTTTTTCACCGCTTTGGATAACGAAGGTACGCAGAAGACGAAACCGACAGGCTTGTCGTCGGCATTGACGGCCAAGGCCACGAAGTCTTTGTCGAGAATGGGAACGTAAGTCTTCAGGTAGGCGTCAATCTGCTTGTCGGTCAAAGGCGAGAATCCGTTCAGGGGTGCGAAGGCATCGTTATACATGTGGAATATCTCGCGTCCGTATCGGCTTCCCATCTCTTTCATGCTTCGGGGCTGCACCACGTGTACCTTAAACCTCTCCTCTATCAAGTTGGAGAACTGAAACATTGAAGGAAGTTCTTTGCTCACCTCGAGCGTCCGTTGGGTCCAGTCGACGTCTTTCGTGAAGCCGAGGCGCTCCAGCATCTCACCATAATAAGGATAGTTGTAAAGGCAGGTGAACGGGCTGAGGTGCTCATAGCCTTCCACCAAGAGGCCTTCCTTGTCCATGTCGGTGAATCCCCAAGGGCCACGCATCTCGGTGCGACCATGTTGTTTGCCCCATTCGGCAACGGTGTCGATCAAGGCGCGCAACACTTCCTCGTCTTCGATGAAGTCGAGCCAGCCAAAACGCACTAAATTCTCTGCATCGTCGGCTTTATGGTTGATGATGGCGGCTACGCGACCCACGATCTCATTGCCCCGGTAGGCCAGGAAACAATCAGCTTCGCAGAAGTCGTAAGCTCCGTTTTTCTCGGGGTTGAAAGTGTCGTATTCATCGCCTTCCAAGGCGGGTACCCAGTTAGGGCAGTTTTTATATAAATGGAGTGGAAAAGTCACAAACTTTTTCAACTGCTTGTGACTTTCCACCTTTACGATATCAATTGACATTTTTTAAATTGTTGTATTAGAACTGATAAATTCAATAACCTCACCCACTGTGTTGAATTTTGGGTTGCCTTCGAACTTGAAGCCAAACTTGTTCTCGATGGCGAGACTGAGCAGCAAGATGGTCAGTGAGTCCAATCCCACGTCGCGGACGAGTTGCGAGTCTTCGTTGATTTTACTAAAATCTGCTGATGGCTTGATGAGTTTCAGGATTTCCTTCAGCTCGTCGAATATTTTCTCTCTTTCCATGGCTTATTGGTTTCTGGAGACTTTCATGGCACCTGTACGCTTGAAGTCCTCCTTGCGTACTGTGATTTTGCTTACTTGGTGGGTGGTTGGCAAGGTTGCATTCACTTTACCGACCAACTCCTTGAAATAGGCTTCCACTTCCTCCCATGGACCGTTGCCGAATTCCTCCATGCGAGGCAAGATTTCGATGGCAATCACCTGACGGCCGTCCAGCTCGTCCTCTTTGACGAGGCAGTCGCGGAGCTTCGGGTCCTTATAGAAAGGCTCTTCGATGCTCTCAGGGCTGACATTTTCTCCGTTGGAGAGGATGATGAGGTTCTTGATGCGGCCAACGATGTACATGAAGCCTTCTTCATCGAAGCGGACGAGGTCACCTGTCTTGATCCAGCCGTCCTCGGTAAGGGTCTCGGCGGTCTTTTCTGGATCGCCATAGTAACCGAGAAACACGTTGTCGCCACGGAACCACAATTCGCCATCGACCACTTTCGCTTCTTGTTCAGGATAGAGTTTGCCGACCGAGGTGGGACGCGATTTCACGTCGATATTGCCCGTGGTAAGGTTGGCGCCTTATGTCATGCCATAACCTGCAAAGAGCTGAATGCCAAGCTCGTCAAACTCGCCAATGAGTTTCGGAGGGACATTGGCGGCACCCGAGATGATGAATCCCAGTTGTCCGCCCAAGAAGGGCTTCCCATACATCTTGACCAAACCCAACAGGATTTCACAGATGCCGGGGACGGCGACGAGGCAGGTGGGACGGATGACAGGGAACTTGGTGACCGTCTCTTTGGTGTTGCCAGCAGAGAACCAGGCGCCACCTTCCATCAGCACGGACAACGTGCTGCGGACAAGGCCAAACACATGGCTCAAGGGCAACACACAGGCATAACGATGATGACCGAGTTGGCTGCCGGGGGCGTAGATGCCATTCAAGGCGCCACGCATCAAGGCACGATGTGGCAGGACAGCACCTTTGGGAGCGCCCGTGGTGCCACCCGTGAAGAATATGGCGGCAGGTTCGTCTTTATCGACCGTAGCCACAGGGGCGGTATGGTCGGCACATTCGGTGATGGCGATGGCCTTACAAGGGACGCCTTTCACTGTTTCGGTAAAGTCTTTGCCGTATGCCAACACTTTCACACCAAACTTCATACAGCAGCCCACGACGGCTTGAGGCGGAAGCTGCGAAGGCAAGTTGATAGCCACATAGCCTGCCGAGGTGGCAGCAAGAAACATCTCAACGGCCTCTACAGTAGTATTGTCAAGAATGGCTACCTTATCGCCTTTTTGCAAGCCTAATTCATTCAGTAATGCACGTTTACGGGCGATAATGTCACATGTTTGCTTATAAGTTAAGGTGTTCACGGTATCGGACAGACAAGGCAGGTCGGCCCACTTCTGTTCGATCCAGGTCACAAATTCAGGAAAGGTTGGGATAAACTTCAATTGTGCGAGTTCCTCTGAGGGAAGCATGTTCGGAAAATAATCCTTGTTTGTAATAATTGCTTGATTATTAGACATAAGAATAAATTAAAATTGTTGTTTTTTGAAGTGATAAAATTACAAAAAAAACCAAAGCAAATCGAATGTCATTATTTTTTTTCATCGCAATTTATAGCGACAATAACCTTTTATTTCCCTTATTAATGATTACTATTCAGCATGTCTTTTTTTCTCATCTTTGCAATCGGAAAAAAATCATAATCATGGAGCATCATCACGATCATCATCATCACCCCACATCAGTAAAGTCGCTGAGTGGTGTTTTCATACTGTCAATCATCATCAACGTACTATTCGTGCTCATCGAGTCGGGAGTTGGATTATGGCAAAACTCGTTGTCTCTCCTCAGTGATGCCGGCCACAACCTTGGCGATGTTTTCAGCCTTTTGCTTGTTTTGATAGCGTTTCGTTTGGCCAAAGTGCAGCAAAACGAACGTTTCACCTATGGCTATCGCAAGTCCACAGTACTTGTCTCTTTGTTGAATGCTGTCATTCTTCTTATTGCAGTAGGGGCCATTGTAATAGAGAGTATCCATAAGTTCAGCGAACCCACCGAAGTGAACGGCATTGCGGTATCGTGGACAGCTGGAGTGGGCATCATTATTAATGGTGCTACAACTTTGTTGCTTATGCGTGGACAAAAGAACGATTTAAATGTACGTGGCGCTTTTCTCCACATGGCTGCTGACACTTTGGTTTCAGTGGGCGTTGTCATCAGTGGTATTGTAATTCATTATACTGGCTTGACCATCATTGACCCCATCGTTTCCCTTGTCATCGCCGCTGTCATCCTGATCTCAACTTGGGAATTGCTGTCCGACAGTCTGAGACTTGCAGTAGATGGCATTCCCGATGGAGTGGATTTAAAGGAAATTGAGCAATTGTTTTGTGAGGAAGAGCATGTTACGGGGGCTCATCACATTCATGTTTGGGCCATTAGCACCACGGAAACGGCACTCACAGCACATATTGTCGTAGATGACCTCTCCTATTGGCCTCAGGTGAAGGAAAGCCTAAAACACTCCCTCGCAGAGCATGGCGTTGGTCATGCCACTCTTGAGCCCGAAACACCTAACAACCATTGCCACGACCATGATTGTTAAATGGGCCTCGTCAGATTTGAATATCATTTTCTGTCTCGCCCCAACAAAGCCCCAATCCATTGTCGATTGAGCCGTGAGATGTTCTGCCGTTTGATGAGTTTCGGGCATTCGGCCTCGCAGGCGTAGGTATTGGTGCAGCTGCCAAAGCCCAATTCGTCCATCTTGGCGACCATGTTCTTGACACGATCGGCGGCCTCGATTTGCCCTTGCGGCAACAAAGCCAAATGGCTGATCTTGGCACCCACAAACAGCATCGCGCTGGCATTCTTACAAGCAGCCACACAGGCACCGCAACCGATGCATGAAGCTGCATCCATAGCCATGTCGGCTTTGTGCTTCGGAATCGGAATCGTGTTGGCATCAGGCACACCTCCCGTGGTGGTGCTGATGTAGCCTCCCGCTTGGATGATCTTGTCGAAGGCGGAACGATCCACCACGAGGTCGCGAATGACAGGGAACGGTTTGGCGCGCCAGGGTTCAATCCAGATGTCATCGCCGTCATGGAACTTGCGCATGTGCAGCTGACAGGTGGTGACGCCGTCGTCGTTGCCATGAGGGCGACCATTGATATAGAGTCCGCACATGCCGCAGATGCCCTCGCGACAGTCGTTGTCGAAGCACACGGGATGGGCAATGTAGTCGTTGATGAGCTGTTCGTTCAAGATGTCAAGCATCTCCAGGAAAGAGCAGTCGGGCGAGATGCCTTCCAAAGGATAGGTTTCGAAATGGCCCTTGGCGTGGGCGTTCTCCTGTCTCCAAATATGTAATGTGAACTTCATGGCTTACTTGTAATTACGATTTGCGATTTGGATGTGTTCATAGACTAGAGGCTCTTTCTCCATGGTCTCGGGGTGGCCGTGGCCTTGGTATTCCCATGCAGCGACATACATAAAGTGTTCGTCGTCGCGTAGGGTCTCTCCGTCTTGGGTCTGGTGCTCGGTGCGGAAATGTCCGCCGCACGATTCCTCGCGGTGCATGGCGTCGTCGATGACGAGTTGCGCCAGCTCGAAATAATCTTCAAGTCGGTAGGCTTTCTCCAACTCGGGGTTCATCTCATCGGCGCTGCCTGGGATGAAGACAGATTTCCAGAACTCATCTTCCAATTCTGAGACCAGCTTATTTGCTTTGGTGAGGCTCTCGGTGTTACGCGCCATGCCGCAGTATTCCCACATGATCTTGCCTAAAGCCTTATGGAAATGATCCACCGTCTTACTGCCTCCAATGGTTATCAATTTGTTGAGACGTTCACGTACAGCCATTTCTGCTTTGTCGAATTCTGGCGTTGTGGCCGAAATCTTCCCCACATAGATTTGGTCGGCGAGATAGTTCTGCATGGTGTAGGGCAAGACGAAATAGCCGTCGGCCAGTCCTTGCATCAAGGCGGAGGCACCAAGGCGGTTGGCGCCATGGTCGCTGAAGTTGGCCTCGCCAGCAGCAAAGAGTCCCGGGATGGTGGTCTGCAGCTCGTAGTCGACCCATAGGCCGCCCATGGTGTAGTGGATGGCAGGATAGATCATCATCGGAGTCTCGTAAGGGTTCTCGTCCGTAATCTTTTGATACATTTGGAAAAGGTTGCCGTATTTCTGTTCGACGACATCCTTGCCTAGGCGTTGGATGGCGTCAGCGAAGTCGAGGTAGACGGCATAGCCTGTGCCTACGCCATAGCCAGCGTCACAGCGCTCCTTGGCGGCACGGCTGGCCACGTCACGGGGAACGAGGTTGCCGAAGGCGGGGTAACGACGCTCAAGGTAATAGTCACGGTTTTCTTCAGGTATCTCTGTAGGTTTCAACTTTCCGGCACGAATAGCTTCGGCATCTTCTTTTTTCTTGGGTACCCAGATGCGACCATCGTTACGGAGGCTCTCGCTCATCAGCGTGAGCTTGCTCTGGTAGTCGCCGTGGACGGGAATACAGGTGGGATGAATCTGCACATAGCAGGGATTGGCGAAGGCAGCTCCCTTGCGGTGGCACACCCATGCCGCGCTGCCGTTGCTGTTCATGGCATTGGTGGAGAGGTAATAGAGGTTGCCGTAGCCACCGGTGGCGAGTACCACAGCATGGGCAGCATAGCGTTCCAAGTCGCCGGTGACGAGGTTGCGGACGATGATGCCACGGGCGCGGCCTTCCACCACAACGAGGTCCATCATCTCGCAGCGCGTGTGCAGTTTCACCGAGCCTCGGGCAATCTCACGGCTCAAGGCACCGTATGCGCCGAGCAGCAGTTGCTGTCCGGTCTGGCCTTTGGCATAAAACGTTCTGCTTACCTGTGCACCACCGAAGGAACGGTTGTCGAGCAGTCCGCCATAGTCACGGGCGAAAGGCACGCCTTGGGCCACACATTGGTCGATGATGGCACCGCTGACCTCCGCCAAACGATACACGTTGGCCTCACGGGCACGGTAGTCGCCTCCTTTGATGGTATCACGGAAAAGGCGTTCTACGCTGTCGCCGTCGTTTTGGTAATTCTTGGCCGCATTGATGCCACCTTGGGCAGCGATGCTGTGGGCACGGCGCGGTGAGTCTTGGATGCAAAAAATGTCGACATTGAAGCCCATGGCACCGAGTGAGGCGGCTGCCGAAGCACCAGCCAAGCCTGTGCCGACCACGATGATGTCGAGTTTGCGCTTGTTGGCCGGGTTGACCAGCTTCTGCGAGGCTTTATAATTGGTCCATTTCTCAGCGAGCGGACCAGCGGGTATTTTAGAGTCTAGTTTCATTTAAGTGGAAAGTTGAAAGTGGAAAGTGGAAAGATCATAATCCGAAATACACCCCGACGACCACGACGGTGAACATCAGGCATACTACCCAAGTGTAGATTTGGCCAAGCACCTCAATGGCTTTGCCGTATTTGTAGTTATACAACCCGAAGGTCTGGAACACGGCAGCGAAGCCGTGACGCAGATGGAACCATACGACAGTAAAGAATACCAAATAGGAGATGACGATGTGCAAAATCTTAAATTTCTCACGGGCTTGGTGGTAAAAGTCAGGTTCGACTTCAAGTCCGGCGGCCTCAAGCACAACCTTGTCTTCTTTGTCGAAGTTGGTGAGCCAATTCTCTTTGGCGGAGTATTCGCCATGTTGTTCAGCATAGTTGAATGCATCGGGTTGTGTTGTTTTCAAGGCTATGACATCTTCCGTTTTGGCCATATAATTCCCTTTCATCAAGCCAATCTTCACGAAATAGAAGTCGGTGAAGTGCATGATAAGGCAGACGAAGATGAGTATGCCCGTCCACACTTGCAGTTTGGAGCCAGTGTGCGTTTTGGAGCGTTGCGGTTTATGGTAGCCCTTGGGTCGTGCCATTTTGTTGGTAACAGCCAGCCAAATGGCCAAAACCGCGTGCAGCAACAATGCGGCAAACAGGCCTATCTCCATCACCTTTACGATGACGTAGGTACCCATGAAGTGGCAGAAAGCGTTGTACCATTCGCCGCCATCATGTCTTAAAATGAGCAGGTTGGCACTGGCGTGAAACAGCAGGAAGAAACACAAGAATGCACCCAACGCGCCAACGAGGATCTTCTTGGAGATGGAATGTATCTTTGGTAAATTCATAATGATAAGTATTTCAGTTGGTTATTTCTTAGGTGCTCCTCCACCGAAGTCGTCATACAAGATGTTCTCAGGCGCCACACCCAGATTGTCAAGCATGTTGACCACGGCAGCGCTCATCGGGCCGGGACCGCACATATAGTATTCGATGTCCTCGGGGGCTTTGTGGTCTTTCAAGTAGGTGTCGTACATCACATTATGCACAAAACCAGCGGTATATTTCACGCCCTGTGCATCGGCAGCGGGATCGGGACGATCCAAAGCCAAATGGAAATGGAAGTTGGGGAAGTCTTTCTCGAGTTGCAGGAAGTCTTGCAGATAGAATACCTCGTTCAAGGCGCGAGCACCATAGAAATAGTGCATCTCGCGGTCTCTTACATTCAAGGTACGGGTCAAATGCATGATTTGTGCCCTCAAAGGCGCCATACCAGCGCCACCGCCAACCCAGATCATCTCGGGAAGTGGAGAGTGGAGAGTGGAAGGTGGAAAGTTTTCATGTTCTTTCACGTGGAACTCGCCATAGGGCCCCGATATATAGACTTTGTCACCAGGCTTCAACGAGAAAATATAGGAAGAAGCGATACCAGGATTAACATTCATGAAAGGAGACTCGTTTTCCACTTTCAACTTTTCACTCTCCACTTTCTTAAACGGCGGCGTTGCGATGCGCACCGTCAGCATGAAGACATCGCCCTCGGCGGGATAGTTGGCCATCGAATAGGCACGGATGGTTGGTTCGGTGTTGACGCATTGCAGATCAAACATCTTGAATTTCTCCCACGAAGGCAGGTACTCCTTCCCTATCAATTCCTTGTCGAAGTCGGCATATTTGATGTCGAACTTCGGTATCTTGATTTGTGCATACGAGCCAGGCACGAAGTCCATGTGCTCGCCAGCGGGCAGCTGCACCTTGAACTCCTTGATAAAAGTGGCCACATTGCGGTTGCTGACCACCGTGCATTCGTATTCCTTCACGTTCAGAATCGACTGCGGCACCACGATTTTCAGGTTTTCCTTTACCTTCACTTGACACCCCAAGCGCCAGTGATCCTGAATCTGCTTGCGGGTGAAGAAGCCTACTTCGGTGGGCAAAATCGTTCCACCGCCTTCCACTACACGGCATTTGCACTGGCCGCACGAGCCTTTGCCACCACAAGCAGATGCCAAATACACCTTCTGTTCGGCGAGGGTATTGATGAGGGTGTTGCCTACAGGTACCGTCAGCTCTTTGTCGTCGTTGATGGTGATTTTCACCTCACCCTTGGGCATGAGTTTGTTGCGCACCCATAGCAACAGGGCAACGAGCAGCAAGACGATGCCTAAAAAAACAATAAGGCTAAGTAATATATTGGTCGTAAAATCCATAACATCAAATTTTTATACCCATAAAGGCCATGAAAGCGATACCCATCAAGCCAGTGATGATAAATGAGATGCCTACACCCTGCAGACCTTTGGGAACTTTGGAATAGCGCAGTTTCTCACGGATGGCGGCGATGGCCACAATGGCCAGCAGCCAGCCAATGCCTGAGCCGAGACCGAACACGGCGGCCTCACCCACGTTGTTGAAGTTGCGCTCCTGCATGAAGAGCGAGCAACCCAAGATGGCACAGTTCACCGCGATCAGCGGAAGGAAAATGCCCAAGGCGGAATAGAGCGACGGCGTGAAGGTCTCGATCACCATCTCCAAAATCTGAACGATGGCTGCGATGATAGCGATGAAGAGGATATAGGTCAGGAAGCTCAAATCGACAGTAGCCAATTTTGGGCTGATCCATGACAAGGCGCCCGGCAAAAGTAGGTATTTGTTGATCAAATAGTTGACTGGAACGGTAACGACCAACACAAAAGTCACGGCCAAACCCAAACCTGCACTGGTCTTAACGGTCTTCGACACGGCAAGATAAGAGCACATGCCCAAGAAATAGGCAAAGATCATATTGTCGACGAAGACGGATTTAATAAATAGTCTGAAAAATTCCATGGCCGTTTAGTTTTGGTTGTTCTCTTGCATTTCGGGGTTACGGGTGCGCTGAATCCATATAATAATACCTACCACGATAAGTGCCATCGGCGGCAAAATCATGAGTCCATTGTTTTGATAGCCAGCCTCGTAGAACGATTGCGGGATGACCTGGTAGCCAAGCAATGTCCCAGAGCCTAGCAATTCACGGAAGAAGGCCACGATGACGAGTATCAAGCTGTAACCCAGACCGTTGCCCAAGCCGTCCAAGAATGACTCTCCTGGCCCATGCGACAAGGCAAAAGCCTCCAGGCGTCCCATGATGATGCAGTTAGTGATGATAAGTCCAACATAAACAGATAGTTGCTTACTTACATCGTAGGCGAATGCCTTCAGGAATTGGTCAATCATGATGACCAAGGTAGCTACAACAACCAGTTGCACGATGATACGGATACGGTTGGGGATGCCCTTTCGCAGCAGCGAGATGATGAAGTTCGACAGGGCTGTCACCACTGTCACTGAGGCGCCCATCACCAAGGCAGGCTTGAGTTGGGCGGTCACGGCAAGGCAAGAGCAGATACCCAGCACCAACACAGTGACGGGATTGGTCTTGCGCAGGGGTTCTATAATGAGTTTCTTCAAGTTAGCCATAGTTATTCTCCTCTCTCTGCAATTATGCTTAAAAATGCCGAATATTCCTCCAAAGTATTGTCAATCATTTCTTTAACTCCATTTGAAGTCTTGGTTGCTCCAGTGATGGCATCAAATTGAATAGGAACGATGTTCCCATTTTCAAGTATCTGTTTGCCAGAGAATTGACCCTGGAATTTCTCGGTTGTGATTTCACCGCCCAAACCAGGGGTTTCCGACTTGTGGTCGAAGTTGGCACCCAGGATGGTCCTGCCATTGGCGGCAATGGCGAGATAGCCCCAAATGGGACCCCAAAGTCCGTTGCCCTGCATGGGGATGACACTGATTTGGCGATCGATGACAAACAAAGGAAGGGTACCGTCGTCAGAGATATTTCCGCTCTCATCCAAGAGAAACGACCCTGTGCAATGCTTCTCGAAAAGCAAGGGAGCGTTTTTGGCATTCACGTTGGGGATGCCCGCCGCCGTAAGGATGCTGATGCGTTTTTCGTTCTTCTTGTTACGGTCTTGGAAAGGCTGAAGCCACAAGGCTGTCACCGTGAGGAGTACCGCTACAACAACAATTAAAATTGTGGCGTACAAGAAGATATATCGATTGCTATTGACATCTTTCTTCATGACTTAACGGTTTTTGAGAGTTTCAAGGCACGATGTTGGCGCTTTTTGATATTCCTGGCCACCACACAATGGTCGATGAGCGGGGCGAAACAGTTCATAAGCAGGATGCTGAGCATCATACCCTCGGGATAGGCCGGGTTGATGACACGGAGCATCACGGCGAAAATGCCGATGAGCAGGCCATAGATCCACTTGCCCGTGTTGGTCTGAGCCGCCGTTACAGGGTCGGTGGCCATGAAGACTGCGCCGAACATGAAACCGCCCATCAAATAGTGGTAATAGAATGGCACTTGCATGTATTCGTTGGCTCCAATAGCATTGAATAACAAGCCCATGAGACCACCACCAAGGATGACAGAGAGCATGACACGCCAACTGGCGATACCAGTGACGAGTAACAAGAGGGCACCCAACAAAATGGCTATCACGGATGTCTCACAGGTAGACCCTGGAATTGTTCCGATGAACATATCCAAGGCGGAAGCCGAAGGATGCATACCAGCGGCCAGTTCAGCCAAAGGCGTGGCGCTCGTGATGGCATCGGTGCCCCAAAGGTCGGCAGCAATCCATACGTTGTCGCCCGACATTCGAGTGGGATAGGCGAAGAAGAGGAAGGCTCGCGCCACCAAGGCGGGATTGAGGAAATTCATTCCTGTACCGCCGAAGACCTCCTTGCCGATGATGACGGCAAAGGCAGTAGCTAGGGCAAGTTGCCACAAAGGGGTGGTGACCGGCACAATCATCGGGATGATGAAACCTGTGACCAAAAAGCCTTCGTTCACCTCATGGTGACGTATCTGTGCGAAGGTGAATTCGATGCTCAAACCGACGATATACGACACTGCCAGCATGGGCAGCATTCTCAAGAAGCCGAACCAAAGGCAATACCACCAACTGGCCACTGTGCCCAGTTCGTAAGGCCAATCCGTGGCATGGAGCGAAGTCTGGTAGCCGATGTTCCACATGCCGAAGAGCATGGCGGGAACGAGGGCGATGACGACCGTAATCATGGCGCGTTTCAAATCGATGGCGTCACGAACGTGGCTGCCGCGCTTGGTGACCCGATTGGGCGTGAAAGCAAAGGTTTCGAAGGCCTCAAAAGTGCTCTGAAGCCATGCGAATTTCCCGCCCTCCACAAAGTTCGGCTTGATCTTGTCGATAAAACGACGTAGGTTATTGAACATTATAATCCCTCCTTTCTCAGTTTTTCCAACGCCTCACGGATGATGGTTTGGATTTCGGTTTTCGATGTGTCGATGAACTCGCAAAGGGCGAAGTCTTCGGGTTCGACCTCATAGATTCCAAGGTTTTCCATCAACTCGATGTCACCGATGATGCAGGCCTTGATGAGTTGAGTGGGATAAATGTCGAAGGGGAAGACCCGCTCGAAATTGCCCGTGAAGACCAAAGGACGCTCGTCGCCGTGGGTGTTGGTGTCGAATTGATAAGTGGAAAGTGAAAAGTGAAAAGTAGAAAGCAAGCCGCTGAGGAAGGTTCGGGAGAAGCTGAACTTCCTGAAGCCGGGCATCAGCCAGCCCATGAAGTCGTAATAGTTGCCTTCGGGGAGGATGCTCACCAAGTCGTCGTAGGCACTCAGGAAACCATCGGCGGGGATTTGTGTGCCGCTCAGGATGTCGCCCGAAATGACGCGGTTTTCCCTCGTGGCATCATTGGAATCCATCTTGGGATATTCATTGTTAATCAGTTGCGCTTTGGTAATCTCAGCCAAACAAGCCCCACACTTTACACGGTAATAATGTGGGTTTTTGATATTTGGTCCGGCCACGGCCACAACGCGCTCAGGCTTGTAAATGCCTGTGGCAACCAATTCACCCAACACGGCAACGTCCTGAAGGTTCATCGTCCAGATGATTTCTCCTTTATTAATAGGGTCAATGTGGGCGATTTGTGTGCCGATGTTTCCTGCAGGATGAGGACCTTTGATGTAATGAATTGATAGTGGAGAGTGAAGAGTGGAGAGTTGCTTCGCCAATCTTTGATTGGGACGGAAACAAATATGGACTTTTCCATCCGTCAATTGCGTCAACGCTTCAAGGCCTTTTTTGAGTACCTCTTCCCTACCCTGCATGATGAAATCGTAATCAGGTGCCAGAGGGGCGCTGCTGAAGGCGCTGACGAAAATGGCTTTGGGCTTGTCATCGGGGTTGGCGACGATGCCAAAAGGCCGCTGACGCAATTGTGTCCAAAGGCCGCATTTCAGCATAGTTTCTTTGATAGCACTTGTATCCATTGGAGTTGGCAAGGATTTGGAATCCGCTTCAACCACCACCTCCAACAATTTCCTTTTCTCGCCTCTCACAATGGCTTTCACATGTCCGCTGACGGGTGAAGTGAAGCGGATGCGTTCGTCGCTCTTGTCGCAAAACAAGGCATCGCCCACTGCCACCATATCGCCTTCCTCGACAAGTAAACGCGGCGTGAGTCCCACAAAGTCAGTGGGCTTCATAGCGTAGGTCGTGATGCTGCGTGCATCGGTAAGGCGTTTCTCAGCTGCTCCACCGATGGGCAGGTCAAGACCTTTCCGTATCTTTATTGTCTCTGACATTTTATTGGATGTAAAGAAAGTCTTTGACATCATATTAATCGCATCTTTATCTCGCTGCAAAATTACGACATTTATGGGGTACAGACAACACGTGCCATTGAAAACTTCCATATCAGTGGTAATTTATCATGGGACATCAATGCGGTCAATACGAGTTCTGCTCGCCCAACGATGTGGTGAACGCCTCGCAATCCACCAATGACGCTTTATCTAGAAAAGATTCTCCGTCCGGAGAATATGCTTAAGCCCATCGATATTAAACTGTAATTAAGACAAAGAGTTTTTTATTATCTTTGCCATCATGAAATCATGAATCACTTATCAAGTTTTCCCTATAAATTAAAAGATGCGTAAAATCCTGATTATTGTAGCCTTTATGATCCTTTCAGCATTGCCAACCCTAGCCCAAATCGACCTCCACAGCCACGCCATTACGAAAGGTTACCTCGATTACATCAAGGCCAATGGTGCCGAGATGGACGAGGGTTTTCCTATTCCCGCTTGGGATGCGGAACAACATATCGCCTTTATGGACAAGGCTGGCATTCAGACTGCTGTGCTGACTATGCCCGCGCCGCAACCTTGGTTTGGCGACGCAAAGGCTTCGGCAGCGGTTTGCCGTAGTTACAATGAAGAGTGTGCCGCACTCAAGGCACGCTATCCAGGGCGTTTCATGTTTTGTGCCGCTCTGCCTTTGCCCGATGTGCCACACGCTTTGGAGGAGGCTCGCTATGCCTTGGAGGTCTTAGGTGCTGATGGCGTTAAGTTGGCCACCAACAGCTACGGCCAATACCTCGGTGACCCTGTTTTGGATACGCTAATGGCCTATCTCGATCAACAGAACGCCGTCATCATCCTGCACCCACACAAACCCTCATCTGTTAATGCACAGCTGATTGCCGACGTGCCATTGGCTAGCTATGAATACTTGGCAGAGACTACGCGTGCGGTGCTCAACATGGCAGCCCACAACGTGTTGGTCCGCTATCCGCGTTTGAAAGTCGTGGTACCACATTGCGGCTCTTTCCTTCCCAACGCTTTGCCCCGTTTCCGGTCTCTCCTATCCGTGATGGTAAAACAAGGCATGATGCAACCTGTAGACATCGAAGCCAATCTTTCACGCCTCTATTACGACCTTGCGGGTGCACCCACCGACGAAGTCCTCGATGCTTTACTGACCATCACTACGCCCGACCACATCCTCTATGGCAGCGACTATCCGTATGTGGCCGAGCCCGTGCTCATAAGTGGAAAGCAAGCCTTGGAGGGACGTCTGGCTTCACACGGGTTGAATCCGCAGGATGTATTTACTGACAACGCCCGACGCCTTTTTGGAGAGAACCTGCCATTGCGACAAAACGGGGAACGCATCGTCCGCCTCGCCGAGATTGAAGTGGTGCCCGAGCATTTGGAGGAATATATGGCATTCGCCAAGGAAGTCGGCGAGACCTCTGTGAAGGTGGAGCCTGGCGTGCTAACCCTTTTCTCGATGCAAACCAAGGAAGATCCTTGCAAGATCTACATTTTGGAAATTTACGCCGACCAAGAGGCTTATCAAAGCCACATCCAGACCGCCCATTTCAAGAAATACAAAGAAGGCACGGCCCAAATGGTGAAATCGCTGAAACTGATTGATGTCAACCCGCTGGCGGGAATGGTGCGATGATTTGAGAATTTTTACTATTTTTGCAACCATATTACAATAATCAAAACAATGAAGAGTATTGCAATAGCCCTTTTCTGTGTGTTGGCTTTTGCCGCATGCACCAACAACCAACATGAAGACAATAAAAACAATCAAAACGACACGAATATGGAAAACACAGCAAAAGTCTATCTGACTCGAGAAATCAGTCCCGAAGCATTAGTGAGAATCTACAAGGCGTTAGGCGTTGAAGCCAAGGGACGCGTTGCCGTGAAGATCTCGACCGGCGAAGGCAGCAACCCCAACTACTTGAAGCCGGAACTCATCAAAGACCTTGTTCATGAGGTTGACGGCACCATCGTAGAGTGCAACACCGCCTACGGTAACGGTCCTGGCGACGAGAAGGACGAACGCAACAACTCGGCCGTTCATTGGGAAGTGATCCGCCGTCATGGGTTCACCGACTACTTCCCCGTCGATATCATGGATGAGTACGATGAAATCCGTATTCCCGTGAAGGATCAAAGGCACATCAAATACGACATCGTGGGTGGACACATGGCCAACTACGACTTCATGATTGCCCTCAACCACTTCAAGGGTCATCCGATGGGTGGCTACGGCGGCGCGTTGAAGAACCTCAGCATCGGCTGTGCCAGCAGCAATGGTAAGGCTTATATCCACTCTTCGGGTAAGATGGAGAAACTCGATATGGCCAAGCTTTGGACTCCTGAATACATCGGCGACCAGGACGGCTTCCTTGAGAGCATGGCAGCAGCAGCCCAAGCGGTGACGAACTACTTCAACAAGAGACAGGGCATCATCTACATCAGCGTGATGAACAACATGAGCATCGACTGCGACTGCGTCGACCATCCCGCCCCCGTGAAGCTTGAAGACTACGGCATTCTCGCCAGCACCGATCCCGTCGCCCTTGACCAGGCCTGTGTTGACATCATCAACAACCAGCAGGTGACCGCCACCAACGACCCTACCGACCTGCTCAGCCGCATCGACAAGCAGCATGGCACCCACACCATTGAGCATGCTGAAGCCATCGGTTTGGGAACCAGAAAATACACCATTGTCAGCATTGATTAATTACTATGGAAAACAAGAATATTATTATTACCATCAATCGCGAAAGTGGAAGTGGAGGTGGCGAGATTGCCCGTCTGTTGGGAGAGAAGTTGGGCTTCAAGGTTTATGGTCGCGCCATGTTGCAAAGCATTGCAGATCAATTTAATATGACCCTTGAAAACATGGATCGTGTTAAGGCGCAGAAAACCAATTGGTGGAGCGACTTCTGTAAGTTTTATCGTCAGTTTGATATGACTGGCTATTCTGATGCCCCCCGTCCGGAAGCTACGCCGTTGTCCCTTTATTATGCTGAAGCCCGCTTGCTGCGTGAATTGGCTGAACAGGAAAGTTGCATCATCGTGGGCCGTGCCGGTTTCCATATCTTTCGCGACAATCCCAATGCGTTGCACCTGCTTATCATGGCCGACCGTGACGCACGTATTGCCCGAATCGCCACGAAGCAAAACCTCAGCCCCGAAGAGGCCGCCAAAGTCATCGACAAAACCGATAAGGATCGCGACACATTCGTCAAAACTGTTGCCGACACCTCACGCTATGATGCCCGCAACTATGACTTTGTTCTGAATGTCACCAACATGCCCACTGACACGGTGGCACAGTTCCTCGCCGACAATATTAGGAAGAAGTATACAGGTCTTTCATCACCAATCCGGCAAGTGTGAAGCCGAAGATGGCCGTGATATGGGCCGAGGTGCCGTTGATTTGGGCCTTCGATGAGCACCATTCATGATTGATGAGCTCGGGATTGCCAGCAGCAATGATGGCCTTGGGGCACATGCAAGCATTTGTGCCACAAGTGCTTGCTGTGCCTTTGTTAGGCAGCACCTCGGGCGAGAACACGCAGAGGAACTTCTTCTTCGGGTAGGTTTTTGCTTTTCTGAGTCTCTTGCGCATCATGCTGGCCAAAGGACAACCGTTCACCTCCCAAAACTCGGCCACCTGTATCTTGGTCGGATCCATTTTGAGCGCGGCACCCATGGCGGAGAACAACTTGCCTGGACATTCGGTGGCATGCAAGATAAGGTGTATCTTGTCCTTGAGGCTGTCAATGGCGTCGATGATGTAGTCGTAGGTCTCGAGCTGGAACATCTCAGCGTTCTCGGCAGAATAAATCTCCTGCATGGCGTTGATTTCAGCCTGCGGATTGATCTCCAAAAGACGTTCCTTCAGCACCTCCACCTTGACCAGTCCCACCGTCTTGGTGGTGGCTTGCAGCTGCCGGTTGACGTTGGTGATACACACACGGTCGCTGTCCACAATGGTGAGATGGCTGATGCCGCTTCGCACCAGGCTCTCGGCACACCAGCTACCCACGCCCCCCACGCCGAAGATGATTACGCGCTTGCTCATGACACGCTCCATCGTCTCCTCGCCCAAAAGCAGGTTCAAACGGTTGAATATGGGGTTATGTGTACTCATTACGGATTATTGAGGCGACAAAGATAGTGGTTTTAGGCGAATTATCTCTTTTTGTGATGTGATTTGATGAGAATGAGCCATCCTCAACCCTTAGGTTGCAGACTCCGACGATACTCGCTAGGCGACTGGCCAAGATGTTTGGTGCAATAACGACTGAAATAACTTAACGAGGTGAAGTTCATGCGGTCAGCGATTTGGGTGAGCGAGAGGCGTTCATCGTCCAAAAAGCTTTTCAAAATGGGCACAGTGGCACGGTTGATATAACTGCTGACGCTGTGGCCCGTCACGCGTTTGACCGTGGCGGAGAGGTACTTCGGCGAGACGTTCAACCGCTCGGCATAATAGCTCACCTCGCGCTCGGTGCGACTGATGCCGGTGGCGAGCAGGTCGGCCAGCTGACGAACGATGTAGGCGGTGCGGTCGCTATGGGTGTCGGTGGCCTCACGGCGAGCGTGGAGCTCGAAGATGTCATACATCATCGTCAGGCAGAGGCTCCCCATCATCTCACGGTAGAAGAGCAAGTAGCGGTCGTCGAGGCGGTCGCGCAGTCGATGGAAGTCCTCCAGCAGGATTTCTGCCTGGCGGTCGTCGAGCTTGATGACGGGGTTCTGGTTAAGGCTGATGCTGCCCCCGATGCTGTAGTTGTTCGACGGAAGCAATCCTCCAAGGAACTTGTTGTCGGCGGCGAACCACTCCACCTGCATCCCTGGAGTGGCCGCGAGGTTCTTGGCACGCGTGGGATTGGGCATCACTACCAAATCGTTTTTCTCTAAATGATAACAATGTTCGTTAAACACAAAACTCCCCTCCCCTTCCGTACACAGCAAGTGCATGCAGGTGTGACTCATTTTGGGGTCATTCATCCCGAGGAAGTCCGTAGCGTACTGAAAATCAATCTTCATGGCGCAAAAATACACTTTATTTCTCTCACTAGCACAAAAAAACGATGGATTTTGTGAAAATAATGATGCTTTTTGTGAAACTCATATCCTAGTAAGTCGCTGTATTTTTGCATCGTAATTCAAAACCTAAGACGATGCAAGAACAAAGAGTTGACCCCAGGCTGACCACAGCCGAAGAACATGCGGAAGGCGTGCGCCAAGCACAAGTCCTTTTCAAACTGAACCACACGATGCCCTACACCGACGAGTACAACGCCCTCGTGCGCGAGCTCTTCGGCGATAACCTCGGCGAAGGCGGCTGGGTGATGCCTGGCCTTACCGGAGTCTGCTTCCATCATGTACACATCGGGAAGAATGTAATGATCATGAACAACTGCCTGATGATGGGCCGCGGAGGCATCACCATCGACGACAACGCGATGATTGCCGCCAATGCGCAACTCATTTCCAACAACCACGATCTCTACGACCGTCAGATTCTCCTCTGCAAGCCCGTCCACATCTGCGAAAACGCTTGGATTGGTGCTGGTGCCACCATTTTGCCAGGCGTGACGGTCGGCAAGAATGCTGTCGTGGCCGCTGGAGCCGTGGTCACCAAAGATGTAGCACCCAATACCATCGTAGGCGGCAATCCTGCGAAATTCATTAAATACATTGAAGGATAGTACTTGTTCAATTATATCAAGAATTAGAGAATTTTAGAATAAACACTATCAACGAAGTATCTCGTGACATTTGAATTAAAAAAGAATTGGAGAGAAAAACGCTCGCGTTTTTCTTACTAAAATTCCAAAGGATTTCAGTTAGAAAAAACTCTAATTCTCAAATTCTTGATAAAAAAGAAAAACACCATGAAAAAAGTAATCTTAATCGTAGCAACAATCATCTTAAACATAATGACTATGAACGCACAAAACCAACCCTATTTGACGCTGAACAACGGCGTGAAGATGCCCCAATTCGGACTCGGCGTTTACAGCATTCCCGCTGGGGAAACCACCTACAACTCGGTACTGACTGCCTTGAAGGCGGGTTATCGACACATCGATACGGCGCACGCTTACGGCAACGAGCACAGCGTAGGAGAAGCCGTGAAAGACAGCGGCATCCCGCGCGACAGCATTTGGATCACCTCCAAACTTTGGCCCAACGAATATGGGGAGGAAATCACCCCTATCCAACTCGACAAGATGCTGGAACGCCTTGGTCTTGAATATCTTGACCTCGTGTATTTGCACCAGCCCTTGAGAGACTACAACGGTGGTTGGAAAGCACTTGAAGCCGCTTTGGAAGCAGGCAAAGTGCGCGCCATCGGCATCAGCGACTTCGATTTCAGCGACGAGCTGTTCAACTCCATCGTGGAACCTGCCCGCATCAAGCCGCAGGCTTTCCAAATTGAGTGTCACCCATACGCGCAGCGTGAACACTGGCAAGAAATGGCCAAGAAATATAACATCCAGATCGAATGCTGGTTCCCGCTTGGTGGTCGCGACTCGAAGGGTGAAATCCTCCGCGATCCCGTCATCAACGACATCGCCAAGGCTCACGGCAAGAGTGCAGCTCAAGTCATCATCCGTTGGCATATCCAAAAAGGCTTCAGCGTGGTGCCAGGCTCATCGAACCCCAAGCACATCCAAGAGAACATCGAAGCCCTCGACTTCACTCTGACCGATGCTGAGATGGAACAAATCCACGCCTTAAACAAAGAGAAGCGTTACTTCAACATGACCTACCAGCAGATTAAGGACTGGATGGAAAACTACGAGATTTGGGATTGATAAAACAGAAGTGAAATGAAAAGCATCAAAAACATCATCATCGCAGTTCTGGCTCTCCTCATGGTCACCAGCTGCAATGCACAAAACAAACAAGAAGTCAAATCATCAAATAAAAACAACATGAGCAAATCCATCGTCATCTTCTTCTCCCACGCGGGCGACAACTACGCCGTAGGCAACATCGAGGTCGGCAACACCAAAATCGTGGCAGACTACATCTCTGAAATCAAAGGTGCCGACCAGTTCGAGATTGTCACCCACAAGTACGACGGCATGGCCTATATGCCGCTCATCGAACTGGCCAAGGAAGAGGCCAACAAGGGCGAACTGCCGCCTTACGAAGGCACCGCCCCCGACCTCAGCCAATACGACACCGTCTTTATCGGCGGCCCTGTGTGGTGGGGCACCTACCCGCAGGTGATGTTCACCCTCTTCAAGGACATCAACCTCGACGGCAAAACCGTCATTCCTTTCACCACCCACGAAGGCAGCGGCCTCGCCTCCTGCGCCAGTGATGTAAAGAAAGCCTTCCCGAAGGCCAAGGTCATCGGTGAGTTCAGCATCTATGGGCACGAAGTCCGCACGGGTAAAGCAAAGGTTGAGAAATGGCTAAAGGGGCTGAAATAAGGCTCGTTTCAATTTCAGGAAGAATCCGCAATTCAGGCAAAGGCTTGGGTTGCGGATTATTTATGACTTTGCATCACGGAACTCAGGGGCTTCACCAAGTTCATTCTGGGAATGAACGAACAGATGGCGACATTTTGAAAAAAGTCGTATTTTTGCGCATCATTGGATAATGATTCAAACATATCAAAAATGAACAACCAAGACTTTTGGCATAGCATCCATTCGATTATCGACGAGGGCTTCACTGCCAACGGTCTTTCAAAACTGGAGTCGTATGCAGAACAATTCATCACACAACGGCTTGTATATAAGCGATTTTCATCGGCAGAACAGTATGGCTGCTCAATGGGAGGTGCTACGCATGTCATTGCATCCCTACTCGCGGGAGCAGAAACTGCGGCAGATAGAGATGCTACACCAGATGTCGGCGACTTCAAAAGCGAAGTCCAACGCGGAGCGAAGCAGGCTGAACGCATAGAGCAATGGGCAAGGAAAGTCGGTTGCTGGACAGAACGTGTCGATGACGCCCTGCCGCGCATATTAGGCGAGCAAATTGCAGAAGGCGGAGAAGCCATAGTCTACGACCATGGTACCACATTGGTAAAATCCATTGGGCTTGACTATTTTATCCAACCCATTCTGGCACTTGACCGTATCTCGCTGCATAATACTTATTTCCCAGAAACCGCACTAAAGGTGTTGGGATTTGGACGCACGGCAGACGGTGATTTCAAGATTGTAGCGGAGCAGCCATTCATTGAAGGGACACACATGTCGGATGAAGAAATCGCTTTGTTTGCTGAACACATTGGATTCAAACTCATCAACCCGCGAAATTGGACTTTCGCCACTCCTGAAATCTATTTGAGCGACCTCCACGATGAGAATGTAATACGCTCAAAAGAACGAAACATTTTCGTGGTGGATTGCGATATACGAATCAATACGCCAAACCTTCGTTGTGGAGGGGTACGTAACCTAACGACTGAGGTTGAGATAATATAGGCTTGAGCAACAAAAGGAATTGCATAGATTGCAACAAGAGAATAAGTAGCCACAACTTCACGCCATCCACCTTTGCAAGGATTTCTGTCGTGTTGGATGTGCCGCTTATTTCTGTGCCGAATTAAGTCAGCGGTTTCCGAAATTAGGATAGGATTAGTGGGCTCGACTACTATTTCACTTCTAAACACAATTTTTTAGTTTACCTCTCCCGTTATTATTCGTGTTAATAGCAAAAGTGCATAAACAAAATGGAATCGCAAGACTTTCAATATATCGCAACGTCCGTTCGTCCAAAGTTGATGAATCTCTGCAGGAGTTTCTTCGACAAGCAGGAACTGGCTTACGACGCGGAGGATGCCGTACAAGAAACTCTTTTACGTCTGTGGCAGATGCGAGAAAGGTTAAACGAGTATCAGAAGCCCGAAGCACTGGCTATATTGATTGCAAAAAATGTGTGCATTGACATCTTGAAACTCAATAAAGGGCAACATGAGCCGCTTGACGAGGCCAGCAACATAATCGGGAACATACAGGCTGATCAGTCGATGATTACTCACGACACCGAGCGGATAATAAGCAATGCATTGGCAAAACTGCCGAGAACGCAACAACGAATGTTGATGATGCGGAGCGAAGGAATGTCAATGATGGAAATCGCCGCAGCTTGTAATGCAACGCCCACCAGTACTAAGACGATGATATGCGCTGCAAGAAAGAAAATGATGGAACTCTTAAAGATAGGAAGGAACAAAAAATGATTAATCTCAACGATGAAAAGATACGTCAGGAACTCGTCAGACGCTATCTGAATGCAGAAACAACATTCGAGGAAGAACGCTTGCTAGCTGATTTCCTAAGTGGAACAGGCATTGCCCTCTCTGCCGAGGAAGAAGATGTTCTGCTCATGCTTCAAACCTCCAATCTCATCGGATGGCCTGAAATTTCGGAAGAAAAGGCTGACGAATTCGACCGCCTAATGCAAAGAGGAAGTATAAAAAGAAAGATTGTGGCTCTGCCCTGGATAGTTTCAGCAGCTGCCGCTATAATTTGTGTTGTGTTGTTCTTGCCAGTCTACCCAACTGACAATGCAGAGAAACAGCCCGAGATTAGCACTTCTGAATTACTGGAAGCTATCAACATCCTTTCTGACGTAGGAACTAATGATATGGCCATAACAGCATTTTCATGTAATGATGGCTTTATCATAAAGACCACTACATCAAATGAGCCACCAAGTTCGTTCATGCTAAAACGATGCTCTGATGGAATTTCGATAGAATTAAAATCTCAATAAATTATTAACTTTTAAATTATTTAAGATGAAAAAAAAGGTATTATTGCTGCTTGTAGCAGTATTCACTGTTGCAACTATGGGTGCACAGGAAACGAGAAAGGCAATCTACGTGATTGATGGTTTGCAGGTCGAAAACTTCGATGGATCACAGTTAGTTGGCAAGACAATTATCAATTATTCCATTGACTCTGAACACAACCTTCACTCAATTATCACCTCAGAGTTAACGGGTAGAGAAGATGTAAAGAGCGTAAAGGTTCTTTCAACATCAAAAGTAATAAAGTCTGGCGAATCTGTTAATACAGGCGTTACCACTGATGTCATTCGTGCAGAAGCAGGTGAGATTGTTTATGTGCTTGACGGTAAGATAGTTACTTATTCAGAAATCCAGTCAATGCCATCATCCAAGATAGATTCCTTGACAGTTATTAAAGACAAAGAAAATTCCACTTTCCAGAAAATCTCTGAAGAATATATGAAGACATATAAGACAGCCCCCAAGTGTGCCATTCTTATCACAACCAAGAAGTAATCTGTAAACATCTCGCACGATAAGGGCAGATGTCAGTTTTAGGGCTGACACTGCCTTTCCACATAATGTTTTATGCTTAAATAATGAGAAAAATGCAAAGGAGAACAGTTGTCATTATTTTCTTTACTCTTGTGATCGCAACAAGCATGGCGCAAGACATAAACGCATGTCAACAGATGGCAGAGCGCATCCTGACTGCCGCTCAGAACCATACACCTGATGGCATTGACGAACTGTTGGCACCAGACTTCCGCTTTACCAACATCAAACAGCCGACGGCTGCTAAAATACTGAAACAGATTATTGCACAAATGCCTGCCATGACGGCTTGGGAACTGGCGGGCACCGAACAGGACAGCGCGGGGCTAACGCTGCGTTACATCATAACGAAGCCTGACAGCACCACCTCAGAGGCGACAATACTTTTCAATGCCGACAACTTGGTGCTCGAAGCGGATTTGCTGCATGCAGATGTTTCAATTCGAAGTGCTACTCCCACGGCCAAAGCACAGTCCGAAGTGAGTATGGTGCGCGTTCCCTTACACCTTCAAGATGGATTGCCAATCGTGACCGTCAACATCGATGGACAGCCATGCTATATGTTCTTCGATACTGGTGCCCCAGGCGTCATTCTTAACAGCAAATACTTCGACCACAATATTGACGGAGAGGTAATGGGCAATGGCGGCCGAGGTGCCGTCGGAAAAGGTTCTGTCAGTGGTATGCACCATGTGAAACTGATGGACATGGGCGGTGTTGCGCTCAACGAGACGGACATCATGACATCAGATTTGAGCAATCTGGAGAGCGTTGGCGTAGCAGTACATGGTATTCTGGGGCAGAGTTTCTACAAGGATTTCGACGTGCTGTTCGACCTCAAGCGTAGCGAGATAGTACTGCTAAACCCCGACACCACTTACCGATGGCTACTGGACGAGGGCTATCGCTGTCAGACGGTGAGCGGTGTAAAGAAAGGCCACCTGCTGACATTTGACTGCCAAGTTGGCGGCGTACCAGTCCGGCTGGCATTCGACAGCGGGGCACAGTCTAACTTGCTCCCCAACGATTGGCCCCAACTGCATCCATCCACGGTCAAAGGCATCAAGAAAGACCATCTCATAGGCTATGGTGACGGACGGGCATCAGTTACAAAAGGCAAGACCACCCTTACGCTTGGCGGACGCACATTCAAGAAACTGCAAACGGCATTCTCCGACGTGTCTCATCTGCAAGAGAGCAAAGATATTAACGGACTCTTTGGTTGCGAGGTGCTTGCCAAACAAAAGATACTCATCTCCTACAAGCGACAAGAATTGATGCTAATTGATTAATCGACAGATCTATTTCCCCAAATACTCGCTTGGCGTGAGCCCCGTCATCTTCTTGAAGAGCCGAGTGAAATGATGTGGGAAATCGAAGCCAAGGAGGCGCGAGGTCTCGCTGATGTTGTGACCGTTCATGAGCAGGCTCTTGGCTTGGTTGATGACATAGTTGTGGATGTAGCCGATGGCTGTTCCTCCTGTCGCCTTGTGGACAATATCGCCAAAATAACGAGGCGAATAAGCCAGCTCTGAGGCGCAATAGGCGACGGTGGGCAGGCCTTGCCTCCAGTTGCCGATTCTCGCGGAAATACTGTTGCAGCAGGTCGTGAAAGCGCTTCAAGAGGTCGCTACCGCCATTATCTTCCTCGGAGAGCTGTCGCAGGTAGATTCGGTTGCAGTATTCCAGTATCAGGTGCAGATAGCCCAACAAGATGCCTCTGAGCGAGGGCGAATCCTCGTGAGTTATCAACTCTTGCCGCATCTGGGAAAGCAGTTGCGTGATGCTGAGCCATTCATCAGGCTCCATCCGCAGCGAGCCGGTGAAGAAATAAGAGAAATACTGGTAGCGGCTAATTTGGCGCTCCAGTTCAGAGCCGTGCAGCAGCTCAGGCGACCACAATAGCACCCATCCGCTCAACGAAATGCGCTCCCCGTTGTCTTCCAAGCCGCCAATCTGTCCTGGCTCTACGGCAATAATCGAGGCATCGCTCGCCTGCACGGTTTTCATGCCATACGAGAGATCTTTGGGAAATTGACGCTGGATAAAAAGCCCATAGACACCGTAGTTGTTCAGGCTATGACGGAAAGGAGCCAGCTCATCATAGTGGATAATACTGACCAATGGATGCAGCTCAGGAGCATCCACAAATCGGGCATAATCGTTGGGGCTATCTATTTTCAGAATCTTCTTCATTGCGACGCAAAGGTAGGAAGAATATGCAAAAACAAGGAAAAAATGGTGCTATTTTTCATAATAATCATACATTTTCTGCGAAATTGGTATTTATACAGCCAATTTGTGTAATACCTCTTTTAAGTAACAAGTGTACTTTTGCAAGCGAAATTAGAATTAGGCCAAATGAAAAAGATGCTTTGGATATTTGTAGCTCTACTGATTACGGGTTGCTCTAAAAACAGCGAGACTTTTGCACAGACAATGGAAGAGACAATATATATCACTATTGGCGAGGAGACGAATACCGTCACGCTTGAAGACAATGTCGGCACACGGGCCTTGGTCGCTGCATTGCAAACGGACAACATCACCTACTTGGCGCACGACTACGGCAACTTTGAGAAAGTGGGCTATGTCGGGCAGTCGTTCCCCACAGCAGACCACCAAATCACCACTGCTGCGGGCGACCTTGTCTTATACAACGGCGACAACATTTGCATTTTCTATGGTAGCAACTCTTGGTCCTATACGCGCATCGGCAAACTCGACGGTCTTTCTGCTGACGAGGTGCGTCGTTTCGTCAAGGCAGGTGAAGGTGAAGTGGCTATTACGCTTTCATTGCAGCCCATCTATACAGGGATCCAAGAACTATCACCTGACGAAAACAGCGAAGGAACAACCTATACCATTACTGGGCAGATTGCCCCAAAAGGCTATAAAGGCATTGTGATTCAAAATGGGAAAAAAAGAATAAACTATTGATACCATGAAAAGAACAATCATCCTTGCAGCAGTGGTAGCACTCATGACCGCCTGCAGCAATCAACCGCAAACAACAGAAACAACAGAAACTAAAAAAGAAGAAATGAAACAAGAACTAAACCTCACACAGGAGTGGGACAAGGTGTTCCCGCTGAGCGACAAAGTGAACCACCGCAAGGTGACATTCGAAACCCAATATGGTCTGACGTTGGCCGCTGACCTTTATACGCCGAAGGATGCCGAAGGCAAACTGGCGGCTATTGCCGTGAGCGGCCCCTTCGGTGCCGTCAAGGAGCAGTCGAGCGGCCTCTACGCCATGCGGATGGCAGAGCGCGGCTTCGTGGCATTAGCCTTCGACCCGTCCTATACTGGCGAAAGCAGCGGTGAGCCTCGTCGAACAGCCTCGCCCGACATCAACACAGAAGACTTCATGGCCGCTGTTGATTTCCTGTCGAAGCAAGACAACGTAGATGCCGAACGCATCGGCATCATCGGTATCTGTGGCTGGGGTGGCATCGCCCTCAACGCTGCCGCCGCTGACACCCGTATCAAGGCCACCGTGGCCTCCACGATGTACGACATGACCCGCATCAGCGGCAATGGCTACTTCGACAGCGAAGACAAAGAAGAGTCGCGCCACACTGCCCGCGAGGCCATGGGCAAGCAACGCCTCTCCGACCCAATGGCAATGGCTGGCGGTGTCATCGACCCGCTGCCCGATGAGGTCCCGCAGTTTGTGAAGGATTACCATGCTTATTACAAGACCCCACGCGGTTATCATGCTCGCTCTGGCAACTCGAACGACGGCTGGCGCGTCATCGGCACACAGGCCTACGCCAACAGCCGTTTCCTCTATTACATCAACGAGATCCGCTCTGCCGTCCTCGTGATGCATGGCTCGGAAGCCCACTCCCGTTATTTCGGTGAGGCCGCTTACAAATACATGGTAGAGGGTCAGGCAGAAGGCTACAACTTCATCGGCAAGCCCAATCCCAACCCCGAAAACAAGCAACTGCTCATCATTCCTGGTGCCACCCACTGCGATCTTTACGACGGTGGCGAGGGCAATTACATCCCGTGGAATAAGTTGGCGGAGTTTTTCACTGAAAACCTGAAATAATACATAATGAACGAACAACCCACAGGAAAGACCTACGTCGGCAGCGATGAGCTTTATGCCGATGTGCAGCGTTGCATGAAACTGGCTGCCGAGATGAACACCGGCTACCACACCGAGGCCGAGGTACGCGCATACCTGCGACAAATCACAGGCTCCGACATCGACGACACCGTGCGTGTGTTTCCGCCGTTCAACATCAACTATGGCAAGAAGACCACCTTCGGCAAGGGCAGTTTCGTCAACTTCGGCTGCACCTTCCTGGCACTTGGTGGCATCACGATTGAGGAGGGCGTCTTCATTGCGCCTCATGTGGTTTTGGCTTCAGAATACCATCCCGAAGACCCAGAAACAAGACATTCGTTGCTCACCAAGCCCATCGTCATCAAGAAGAACGCTTGGATTGGTGCCAACGCCACGATATTGGCGGGAGTCACCATCGGCGAGAACGCCATCGTGGCCGCCGGTGCCGTGGTGGGAAAAGATGTCCCCGACAACGCCATTGTGGGAGGCGTTCCTGCCAAGGTGATTAGAATGATCAAATAAGAGACGAAATGAAATGATGAAATCCGCAATTCAGGCGAAAGGTTTGGATTGCGGATTTTTTATAACTTTGCATCGTGGAACTCAACGAGCGAAATATCATCATCGACGATAGTCTTAATCGCATCGCGGAGGCGGGTATGGAAAGCTATATCACCCATGCCTACTGCTCGGCGGGCGAGTGCGAGGTGTGGTACGGCGGCAGCCAGCTGCACTTCCGGAAGGGCGACTGCATGATTGTGGTAGCCAATCGGCAGGTGACGCGAATGAAGCCATCAGTGGACTTCCGCGTGAATGTCGTCTATGTGGATCTCGACTTCATCAACGTCTGCGCCACACATTCCAACTACGGCACACGAGGCGGTATGTCGCTCTACATCGACCCCATCATGCATCTCAACGAGGAGGAGCAACAGCTATGCGAACGCGACTTCGATGAGGTGTTCCGTCGCATGAGGCATCCGCACAAGTATTTTCACGGCGACGAGATGATTGCCGTGCTTCAGATGCTATTTATCGACTTCTTCGAGTTCCACTCGCGCATCTACGGCGAGGCGGATCTGTCGGCGCAGACTGCCTCGGTGATGGACCGCTTCGTGGCGATGCTGGAGCGCAGCGACTACCGCGAGCACCGTGATGTGGCATGGTACGCCAGCGAGTTGTGCGTTACACCCAAGTACCTCTCGGAAATCTGTAAGCGCGTCAGCGGCCAGTCGGCCAACTACTGGATCAACCGCTACGCCGCCATGGAACTCTCGCACCTGCTCAAAGACCGGAGCCTCACGCTCACCGACATCGCCGACCGCTTCAACTTCGCCTCCCTCAGCCACTTCTCGCGCTACGTCCAAAACAATCTCGGGGCTTCGCCGAGTTCGTTCAGGGAGTAGTCATTACCTGCAAAGTGAAGCAAAACCGCAAAATGTGAAACTTTTCCCGAAAAATCCATAACTGCCATGATGAATTATGGTTGTAGTTTTGCATTGTCAAACAGTTAGAAATCATAAAACATCAAAACTATGCAAAACATCAGACTATACAACGGCGTTGAGATGCCGATTTTGGGCTACGGCGTGTTCCAAGTGCCTCCACAAGAGGCGGAGCGTTGCGTGAGCGATGCATTGAGTGTGGGCTATCGCTTAATTGATACCGCACAAGCCTATTTCAATGAGGAAGGCGTGGGCGAGGCCGTCACCAAGTCGGGCATCAAGCGCGAGGACCTGTTCCTCGTCACCAAGGTATGGATCAGCAACAACGGCGAAGAGAAGGCCGCCCGCAGCATCGACGAGAGCCTGCGCAAGCTGAAAACGGACTACATCGACTTGCTACTCATACACCAGGCATACGGCGATGTGTTCGGCACCTGGCGGGCGATGGAGGACGCCTACCGTGACGGCAAAGTACGCGCCATCGGCGTGAGCAACTTCCAACAAGCCCGTTTCTTCGACTTCGCCCACTATGTGGATATGAAGCCGATGGTAAACCAACTGCAGTGCAACGCGATGATCCAGCAACGCGAAATCGAGCCTACGCTCAACGAGTTCGGCACCAAGATGATGGCATGGGGACCGCTGGGCGGACAAGGTGTGGATGGCATCATCAAGAGTGACCTGCTGGCCGGCATTGGTGCCAAGTACGGCAAGACCGCCTCGCAGGTAGCCCTCCGCTGGCTCACGCAACGCGGCATCGTGGCCATCCCCAAGTCCACCCACAAGGAGCGCATGCAGCAAAACCTCGACATCTTCGACTTTGCCCTCACCGACGACGACATGGCCCAAATTGCAACAATGAACCATCACGACATAGGCACAGTCAACTTCAACGACATGAACTTTGTGAAATATTTGATTGAAAATTACGGATAAACTAATGACTATGAAAAAAACACTTGTCATAATCGCAATGGTTGCCCTGGGTCTCTCGGCATCGGCACAGAGCAATGTCTATTTCACCAACGAAATCACACCCGAATCGCTGGTGAAAATCTATCAGGCCTTGGGCGTTAATGCCACAGGCAATGTCGCCTTGAAAATCTCCACGGGAGAATCGGCGCAGAGCAACTATCTCCGCCCTGAGTTCATCGTTGATTTGGTCAACCTGACCAATGCCACCATAGTGGAGTGCAACACAGCCTACGGCGGCAATCGCAGCACGACGGCATCACACCTGCAAGCCATCGCCGAACGTGGTTTCAACGAAATCGCCAATGTTGACATCATGGACGCGGAAGGCGAAACCAACATTCCTGTCACCGACACAAAATGGCTACAACACGACATCGTTGGCTCGCATTTAACCAACTACGACTTCATGATCAACCTGGCCCACTTCAAGGGTCACGCCATGGGCGGATTTGGTGGCGTGCTGAAAAACCAGAGCATCGGCGTGGCTTCGAAGAGCGGAAAATGCTATATCCACTCGGCAGGAACAAGCACCACAAACCCTTGGGGTAACAACAACCAAGACTCGTTTCTCGAATCGATGGCCGCTGCCGCACAAGCTGTCCACAACTATTTCAAGCAGGAGGGCAAGGACATCGTTTACATCAACGTGATGAACAACCTCTCAGTGGATTGCGACTGTGACGGACATCCTGCCGCCCCGCAGATGAACGACATCGGAATCCTCGCCTCCACCGACCCCGTGGCTTTGGACAAGGCCTGTCTCGACCTGATTTTCAACTATGCGTCCACTCCCGGCGACAATGCCGTTCCGCTCCAAAATCGGATCACACAACGCCACGGTACCCACACAGTGGAATATGCCGAGGAAATCGGCTTAGGCACACAAGCCTATAACCTCATCGACATCAACACCACGGGTCTTCAGGAGTTTGACCCAAAGAATCCCGCTCCCGAGAGTCTGCGCTACAACGTCTTCAGCATCGACGGCAAAAAGGTGCTAAACAACGCTACAAGTCTAGAGTCTTTACCAGCTGGGATTTACATTGTCAATGGAAAAAAACAAGTCATCACAAAATAACCAACAAATAATGATGAAAAAGAAGACAATGATGATATTCGCCGTCGCATTGACAATGGCTGCCTGTGGAACGCAATCCACTAAAGAAAACGCAAAAGAAATGAACACACTCACCTTTACTACCGAGCAGGCAGCCTTCATGTCGGCCATCGCCTGCAACGAGGCCAAAGCCGACTATACCGCCTTGGCCGAGGCCATCAACGGCGGCTTGGATACCGGCTTGACGGTCAGCCAAATCAAGGAAGCCCTATCGCAACTCTATGCCTACACGGGATTCCCACGTTCTTTGAATGCCCTTGGCACTTTGCAGAAGGTTCTAGAACAACGCCAAAGCGAAGGCAAAACCACTGAAGAAGGTATGGATGCTTCTCCCCTGCCTGCCAGCTACGACGCCTTGAAACAAGGCACCGAGGTGCAGACCCAACTCAGCGGTCGCCCTTTCAACTATGACTTCTGCCCTGCCGAAGACTATTATCTGAAAGCCCATCTCTTCGGCGACATCTTCGCTCGCGACAACCTCACCCACGCCGACCGCGAACTCATCACCGTGAGTGCGTTGAGCGGCTTGGAGAACGTGATGCCGCAGTTGCAGGCACATGTGCGTGGTGCCTTGAATATGGGTGTCACAGAGGAGCAGTTGCGAAGCATCCCAGTGGCTTTGAAAGCCGCAGGTTTGCAAGCCGAGGCCTTGCGTTGTGAGGCTGCCATCGCTGCCGCTGTGGACGGCAAGAACGATGTGGTGTGTGCCCAATCACCCTGGCCTATCGGAGAACCTAATACGGCATACGCCCAGTATTTCATTGGCAACAGCTACCTCGCCGTCCTCGACCCCGCAAGCGGACTCTGCAACGTCAGTTTTGAGCCTGGCTGCCGCAACAACTGGCATGTCCACCACAGCGCCGTGCAGATGTTGATCTGCGTGAGCGGTCGCGGCTGGTATCAGGAATGGGGCAAGGAAGCCGTCCGGTTGGTCCCTGGCACCGTCATCGCCGTTCCCGAGGGTGTGAAGCACTGGCACGGTGCCGCCAAAGACAGCTGGATGCAGCACCTTACCTACCATGCCGATGCCCAACCCGGCAACAGCAATGAATGGTTGGAGCCTGTCAGCGACGAGCAGTATGACACATTGAAATAATTGGACAAGGTTCAACGAAAAATCCGCAATCTGAGCGAGGGCTTGGGTTGCGGATTTTTTGTACCTTTGCAGCAAAACAACAGCAATGAAGAAAGAGATTGCCCCTAAAGAGTCACCGCGCGGACGGGCGTTTGAGCTGTGGAAAACGGCTGGCATGCCGAAAGTGACGATAGTCAAAACCTTTGATGTCAGCAGACTGGTCAAGGTTGCCAAACGAAACGGGATGAAGACGAACATGCTGATGTGCTGGTGTATCGGTCAAGCGGCCAGCGGCATTCAGGAGTTCTATACACTGCCTACCGGAGGGCACTTATGGCAGTACGACCGTCTGGCCGTGATGACTGTCGTGAAGACCATGAACGGCGATGCCCACCTTTGTGACATCCCGTTTTCAACGGACCTTCGCCAGTTCAATGAAGACTATTTGAGCCTGACGCGCCAGGTTCATGAAACAAACGAAGACCACCTTCTTGGCAACGACTATATGGCTATCGACACCTCGGCCTTGGCAGAATGTGAGATTGACGGCGTGGTGAGTGTCTATTCCGAGCTATTCACCAATCCCTTCTTGGCATGGGGCAAATACCATCAAGGGTTGTTCAAAACGACCTTGCCTATCTCGTTTCAGTTTCATCATGCCCAGATGGATGGCTTCGAAGCCGCCCGTTTCCTTAATGGTCTTCAGGAGGTAATCAATAAGCTTTCTTGAATGAGAGTATTACTGCTGTTGTATTGAGGAGAAGGTCGGTATGTCCGTTACATGTCTAAACTATCCTTCTTGAGGAGAAAATCGAACAGCCCAATAGTGAGTATCCCATCTTCGTTTCTGCGCGGCATGATGTGCTCTTTGACAACAATAACCTTCTTGAATGAATCATTGATGTTTGTTAGCGAACGGGATTCTTGTATTTCCTTTTCTCTATCAGGGATTGACAAAGCCGATTGCACATAATACTTTTTGCTTCCGAGGTTGGCAATAAAATCGACTTCAAGCTGGACACGAATCCATTTCCCATCCTTGTCCTGCTTTTTTATCTCTACCATCCCGACATCCACATTGTAGCCCCGGGTAATCAGTTCGTTGTAAATGATATTCTCCATGATATGCGATTCCTCTTGTTGGCGCATATTGAGAATGGCATTTCTCAAACCTATGTCAGAAAAATAATACTTTGAAAGCGTGTTGATATACTTTTTGCCTTTGATATCATAGCGAATGGCCTTGTTTACAAGGAATGATTCCAACAGATAGCCAAGGTAATTAGAAATAGTCTTGTTGGTGATATTTAACTTCTTTATGCTTTTGAAAGTATTCGATAGTTTTGTTGGGTTGCAAGGTGAGCCAATGGATGAGGCCAAAATATGCACTAACTCACGCATTTCATGTTCATTCTGTACTTTATGTCGCTCAATGATGTCTGCCAGATAAACGGTCTCGAACAAATCCTGCAAATAGTTCACTTTCTTTTGTTCGGTGTCAAAGGATTGGACAAGTGGCAATCCGCCGTAAGTATAGTATTCGCGCCAAGCTTCTTGTTTGTCACCGCCTTTTGCTGAATAGAATTCCGCAAACGAAAGTGGATTCACGTGAATTGTTTCGCCTCGACCGCGAAACTCGGTCGGAATGTCGGATGAAAGGAAGTGTGAGTTGCTCCCAGTCACGTAAGTGTCGGCGTTGTCAATATGCCGGAAACTATTCAGAACATCAACGAATTCATCCATCAGCTGAACCTCATCGATAATGATATAGTAAAGCTCCTTGTCCTTGATTTTGCTGTGGACATAATGAAGCATCGCATCTGGATTCCTTAATTCTTTGTTCATGCGGTCTTCAAGGTCAACACGAATAATGTGGTCTTCAGCCACACCATTTTCCAACAGATAGCGATAAAACAAAACGTTCAAGAGATACGATTTGCCACACCTGCGGATTCCCGTAACCACTTTGACGAGACCGTTCTGACGGCTTTCTATCAGCTGTTGAAGATATCTGTCTCTTTTAATTTCCACCATCTCATTCCTAAATTATGCCATTATTGGCAATTATTGGTAATGCAAAAGTAATAAATAATTTCAATCGACCAACTGCTTACGACTAAAAAGTGCCAATAATGGCAATTTTTAGTTCAAAAACAAAACCATGTTACGACAACGACCCTAATTTAAGGGTGTAAAAGGAGTTGGGAAAACTGGAAGTGGAGTTGGAAGAGGTGGTGATGGGGTGGTCGGCAATAACAGTCAATAACCGCTCATATAGTTGAAAAGCATCATATGAATGGCATCCTGCTTGTCCCACATGAGCATTATGACAATTGCAAAGTTTATGGTTGTTTTGCCTTATCATATATAAACTTTTGTTGCATTACGGATGGCATGACGAGCAGTTTTATCTGTCATATCCTGACGTATTTAATATTGTCGCCGATAAAGATGTTGATTTATGCAAACTCTATGCAGATTTAAGCAATTATATATTTGTGTATGTAGCCGGATTAGGTTATTTGATTTATACGATCACATCGCTTGTCAACGAGGATAAAGTTAAATTACCAGAAACAAAGATGTTTTTTTTCAGCATTTCTTTATTGATGATTTCTTTTTTTTCAGAACTTATATTGTTTAAGTATTTAATTTGGCCGCATGGCTATTTTTATATTATTAAGAGGTATTTTGGTTTTTGTAACTTATGGCATGCAATTGTTATTCTGGTTCAGATGATAGTTGTATTCGTTTGCCATCATTATGCTCGAAAACATCATTATATGAAGGAAATCGAAAATCAGATAAAAAAGTATTATGAAAAACAAAGGCCATGAAGAAGTCGATTGCGATACTATCTCTGCTCGTCCTCGCCTCATGCGGCAACCCCAGCCGACAGACGGGCAGCATTCATGGCATCATGGGGAAGCGGGAGGATGTGGTTTATATTTGCACGGGTCCGATGTCGCAGTGCTATCACAGCGACCAAGATTGTTATGGTCTACAACGCTGTTCAAAGAGCATTGAGGCAGTCAGTCTCACGGAGGCGATAAAGGATGGCAGAAGGCCTTGTAAATACTGCCATTAAGCCTTTTTGCAGAATTATCAGTTCCAGCAGATTTACAATCTCTTAACAAACCGCATTTGCAAGCCTTGCAAAAGAAAGATAGACAAACTTTGGAAAATGTTGAACAAAAAAGTTCAAATCCTTATAGACAATTGGCATTGAGCGGCTCGGAGGTGACTATTTTTGCGGAAAAATGGAAAAAAGTATGAAAAAGATAACCACAAAATAAAAATCCGTTTTTCACCTCACCATCCCCAAAATCACCTCAGGTGCGATGGCCATTTCAGTGACGGCACAAAGGCTTTTACAAATCCATGCTTTCGGCATTTAGCAGAAAATCCTCAATTCCAATGTAAAGAGAATAACTCTTCTCTATTGAAAATTTTTGCAAAAATACGCAATAATTTTCAATAACAAATTTGTTTACTAATTAGTCGGTGAAGTTTCCGATAAAACTGAAAAAGTTGAATTGTTTTTCATCGCAAAAATCTGCAATTGAGGCATAGTCCGAATTGCGGTTTTTTGTATCTTTGTCACCTAAAATGAAACTAAACTTAATCGAATATGGAAATCAAAGCAGTAAAATTCAGAAAAGACGGGTTCTATACCCAGCCCTTTGCCTTTGGCGGCGAGGAAGGACCTGATAAGTTCGACCGCAATATCCGCTATCGCGGCAGCTTGCAGAACTATGTAATCGAAATGGGCTCGGAGGTGATTTTGGTGGATACCGGCCTTCCTGCTGGCACACCAGAAGAAAACCCCGATGAGAACTCACTTGCTTTCACTGGCAAGGACATCTGCAACTATATGGACGCTCTGACCGCATTGGGCTACAAGCCCGAACAGGTGACCAAGATTTTGCTTACGCACAAGCATGCAGACCACAGTGGCGAGCTCCGTTCGTTCCCGAATGCGAAGATTTATGTGAATGCCGACGAAATGCAGGCTGCCGAGTTGCAGGGCTTACCCAACCTGGTGCCAGTGAGCTTTACCGATGGGGCATATCACAACTTCCCTGACAGCCAGAAGATCTGTGACGGTGTGTGGTTCATCAAGGCCAAAGGACACACCAATGGCAACAGCCTCGTGATCGCCGAGAACGAAGGCCTGTACTATATGTTCCAAGCCGACATCACATACGTGGACGAGGCTCTTTATGAGAACAAACTATCGGTGGTGTACGATGACCTGTCAGCCGCCCGCGAGACCTTGGACCGCGTGCGCGAGTTCGTGCGCAACAACCCCACGGTCTATCTCTCCACCCACTCGCCACAAGGCTATGAGAACCTGGAAGCCAAACGCGTGATGGACCTCGACCACCCCTACCCGACCACCCTCGCTGAAGTGAACTTTACAAAGAAAGAGGCCTCTGGTAAGTACATCTGCTCCATCTGCGGTTATGTCTATGACCCCGCTGAGCACGATGGCGTGGCTTTCGAAGACCTCCCCGACGACTGGAAATGCCCACGCTGCAAGCAAGGCAAGGAGAAGTTCAATAAGGCGTGATGTAGCGTATTATAGATTATAAGTAGCTGAGTAAAACATGAAAAATCAGACTTTGTCCTGGGTGCTGGCCGCAATCCTTGCCCTCTGCGGCGCAATGACATCATGCCATAAGACTCCTGTCAATCCTGAGAACGAAACGATAGCGTTGAATTGCACGAAACCCGACTACCTGAAGGCGGGTGACACAGTGGCGCTCATATCGCCTTCGTACTACACGCCGATGGAGAATGTGGAGCTCACTGCCGAAGTGCTCCGCAACTGGGGATTGACACCCATCATCGGTCCCAATGTGGGCAAGATCTACCAAGGCAAGTATGCCGGCACCGTCGAGGAACGAGTGAGCGACATCCGCTGGGCCTTCAACCAACAGGCTGTCAAGGCCGTCCTCTGCAACCGAGGCGGTTATGGCACCATCCAACTCATCAACCAACTGTCACTCGACGAACTCAAGACCCACCCCAAATGGCTCATAGGCTTCAGTGACATCACCACACTTCATGGACTGCTAAGCCGTGCCAGAGTGATGGGCATACATGGAACGATGAGCTCATTCCTTGCCGCCGGCGGCACAGACCCCACCAGCACCCTGATGCGCGACTTGTTGATGGGACAAGTTCCCCGCTACGAACTTCCCGCACACCCTCAAAACATTGAAGGACATGCTCAAGGCGTGCTGGTAGGTGGCAACCTCTGCACGTTCGCCCCCAACCTCGGCACCCAAGCCGACGCCACGATGGCCAACGACCTCATCTTGTTCATCGAGGAGGTGGGAGAATCCATGCACAACATCGACCGGCTGTTTAACATGCTGGTCATGAACGGAGTACTCGACCGCTGCAAAGGTGTCATCCTTGGAGAATTCGTCAGCTGCGGCAACGAATTTGACTATGAGAGTGTTGAAGCGATGCTTTGCTCCTACTTGTCCGCCTATCGCATTCCTGTGCTTTGCGGTTTTCCCGCTGGACATGACGATGTCAACCTCCCCCTCGTGATGGGCGCTCCTGTCACCCTTGACGTGCGTGCCGATGGCGCTACGCTCCAGTTCGACATCGAAGGCCAACAAACCATAGTTCATACTGCCGACCTCCCCTCTACGAGGACTTCTCTGGAGTATCGCCTTCAAAGTGCTGGAAAGGTGGAATAACCGTGACTACCTCAACTTCAATGAATATGGAAATTTCCAGTCCAGAAACGATGGAGCGGGCCATTTGCGAGCTAGGCATCGTCCCGTTTTTCACTAGTGCTATTCCAGGGTATTCCATCAAGGAACTCACCCAGCCTGGGTTTTGGTTTGATGGCGAGGAGGACTCGCTCGGGCCATGGGACTGGAAGATCGACTGCCTCCAAAACGGCGGCATCGCATACGGAAAGTTCCTTTGCGGGGGGAAAGCCGCCTTCGCGACGGTCCCATTCTACCGCGAACTGATGAACGTCCGCCGTGCTACGACAACGCCCGACAAGAACGGCGAGCGCATCATGGAATATCTCGAAAAACAAGGCAGCATCACCATCAAGGAGGTGCGCGCTTTGCTTGGCGTGAAGAAAGGCCAAGCCGATGCGGCTATAGGCAAGCTGATGCAGCAGTGCCGTGTCGTCACGGGAGCCATCGAGCGGGTTTATCGTGGTCCGGAACAGGTTTACAACGGTTGGCAGGTGTCGTATTTCTGCACGCCCGAGTCGCTGTTCGAAGACTTCACCACGCTACACACCGACCACACCCCAGAGGAATCGCTGGAGTTTTTAGTCGACCACATCACGAAGCTTACTGAAGGAACAGCTACCCGAAAACAGGTTTTGAAGGTGCTGAAATAACCATAATAACTAAATCCTATTAAAAATGAAAAAAGCAATCTTTCTTGCAGTAGTGGCGTTGATGATGGCCACGAGCTGTAACAACCAGAACAACAAGACTGCACAAGTGATGCCCGAGCCTGAACCTGTGGTCGAGCAGACCAGTGGCTTCTATGACATCACGGTCAAGGACATGGACGGAAACGATGTGTCGTTGGCCAACTACAAAGGCAAGGTGCTGCTCATCGTCAACGTGGCTAGCAAATGCGGCTTGACTCCGCAATACCAAGGCCTTGAAGCCCTTTATCAGAAGTACAAGGACCAAGGCTTGGAGATTCTAGGTTTCCCCTGCAACCAATTTTTGGGTCAAGAGCCTGGCACCAATGAGGAAATCCAGAGTTTCTGCTCGCTGAACTACAATGTCACCTTCCCCCTATTTGCCAAAATTGACGTGAACGGCGAGGCGGAGAGCCCGCTCTATACCTATCTCAAGGAACAAGCTCCTTTCAAGGGCTATCCCGAGGGTACCGAGGAGTTTGCCGCCCAGCTCGACAAGATTCATCAACAGACTGGCACCGGCTTTGACCAAGGCAATGCCATCCGCTGGAACTTCGGCAAGTTCTTGGTCTCCAAAGACGGCAAGACCATCCTCCGTTTCGAGCCCATGGTGACACCCGACATGATGGAGGAAGCCATACAAACGATGCTGGAAGAGAAATAAGGTGCAAACCATTTTGTGCAAGTGAAACGCATCGTTTACATCGTTTTGGGCTTGATTTGTGTAGGACTTGGCGCTTTAGGTGTGGTGGTGCCAGGATTGCCCACCACACCTTTCCTGCTGTTGGCCTCGTGGCTCTTCTACCGTTCCTCGCCTCGGCTGCAAGAATGGTTGTTGCAGTCGTGGTTAGGGACTTACATCCGCAGCTATCGCCGTCGCGGCGGGATGACCGTTGCGCAAAAAGCCGGTGCTTGTGGCATCATGGCTGCGATGGTGCTTCTTTCCACATTCATATTCATTCCCAAAGGTTCTATTGCACGAATCATCGTGCCCATCGTCGGTGCCGTGGGCGTGTTGACGGTCATTTTTGCTGTGCCTAATGCAAAGGAAGAATAATACTTGCCCATTGCAATAAACAAAAGCCAAAAAATTTCATTTTATTCATTGACTAATTGATTTTTCCTATTTTTGCACCGTAAAAAGTTGCAAAATTCGTGACCATACTCCCGAATTTCTTATAAAAATCGGGAGTACGTTCCTTAAATTCTGAGATTTTATGTACAAGAGAATAATTGATATAGAGCGCAAGTTGGACGAAGGAATGTTCCTGTTTGGCGCACGTCAGACCGGAAAGTCCACCCTTTTGAAGGAGCGGTTCAGCGGGGCCATTTACTACGATTTGCTCAATCCAAGTGTAAGAAGGGCATTTAAACTGAATCCGAATTCCTTTTGGGAGGCGCTTCAGGACAAACCTGCAGGCACGCTTGTCATTGTGGATGAAATCCAGAAAGTACCTGAATTGTTGGATGTAGTCCATTCGTTGATGGTGGAAAGAGGCTTGTTCTTCATTCTCAGTGGCTCCAGCGCAAGGAAACTAAAACGTTCTGGCGCCAACACGCTTGGTGGTCGAGCCATACCCGAAACGCTTTATCCTCTTGTGTGGCCGGAGGTGACAGACTTCCAGATTGACCGCGCCGTACAAAATGGTATGATTCCTCGTCATTATATGGTTGAGGATGCAACAAAGCGACTTTCGGGTTATGTCAAAGTTTATTTGGATGAAGAAATCAGGGAAGAAGGTGAAGTAAGGGAACTCGATGCCTTTGAACGCTTCATGGAGGTCGCTGCCATTTCCGACGGGGAAATGTTGAACTATGCCAACATTGCTTCCGACTGTGGCGTTTCTGCTAAAACAGTCAAGTCGTATTTTCAAATCCTTTATGACACCCTTATCGGTTACGAAATCCCTGCGTTCAGGAAAGAAATCAAGCGGAAGGTCGTCCAAGCGCCTCGTTTCTACTATTTCGATGTCGGTCTCGCCAATTACCTAATGGGCCGTCACTCACTGAAACGTGGCACGGATGATTACGGACACGCCTTTGAGCACTTTGTGATACAGGAAATTATTGCCTACAAAGGATACAATGACAAGCAGGACACGATTTCCTATTGGCACACTTACGACAAAAAAGAGGTGGATGTCATTATCGGCGATGCGAAAGTGGCCATTGAAATCAAATCCACGGAACACGTGGAGACCAAACACAAAAAAGGCCTTAAAGCATTCAAGGAAGAACACCCCGATTGCCGCTTGATTCTTGTGTCGCTCGACCCGATTACCCGCAAATCCGACGACAAGGAGCTTATCTATGTCCTCGACTTCCTGAAAATGCTTTGGGGTGGCGAAATATTTTGAGGTGAAATCCTCAAATCAGGAGATGGTTTGGGTTGCAGATTTTTGTACCTTTGCAGCAAAACAATTACAAATGAAAGCACTTCTCATCAACGGCAGCCCGCACGCTAACGGCTGCACCTTCACCGCCTTGAACATTGTGGCGGAAGAATTACAGAAAAACGGCATAGAAACAGAAATCGTCCATATCGGGAACAAGGACATCCGAGGCTGCATCGCCTGCGGCAAATGCGCCGAATTGGGGCGTTGCGTGTTCAACGACATGGTGAACGAAGTGGCACCCAAATTTGAGCAGGCCGATGGCCTTGTGGTTGGCTCACCGGTGTATTACGCCGGTCCCAATGGAACGCTCACCAACCTGCTCGACCGCCTGTTTTTCAGCACCCCCTTCGACAAGCGGATGAAAGTGGGCGCAGCCGTCGTCTCGGCACGACGTGGTGGCACCACAGCCGCTTTCGATCGGCTCAACAAGTATTTCACCATCAGCGAGATGCCCATCGTTAGCAGCCGCTATTGGAACATGGTGCATGGCCACTCCGCTGAAGACGTGATGAAAGACGAAGAGGGGGTACAAATCATGCGCATCTTGGGTCGCAACATGGTCTTCCTCATCCGCGCCATCGCCGCCGAGCGCGAGCGCAACGGATTGCCTGAAAAGGAAGTGACGAAATACACTAATTTCATCCGATAATTCTTAACTATGAAAAAAGTAATCGTAATTTCAACCAGCCTCCGTCCCGGCTCGAACAGCCACGCTTTAGCGGAGCAATTTGCCAAGGGCGCAGAAGCCGCTGGGCATCAAGTGGAACTCATCTCGCTCAGAGGCAAGGAAATCAAGTTTTGCATTGGCTGCCTGTCGTGCCAAAAGACGGGTGCCTGCGTTATCAAGGATGACGTGCCGGCTATTATGGAGAGCGTCTTAAACGCCGATGTAGTCTGCTGGGCCACGCCTATCTATTACTACGAAATGAGCGGCCAGATGAAGACCCTCATCGACCGCATGAACGCGATGTATCCCAAGGATTATAAGTTCCGCGACATCTACCTGCTGACTACAGCAGCTGAAAACGAAGAGTTCGTGCCGAAGCGCGCCGAGGGCGGACTCACCGGCTGGATCGACTGCTACGGCAAGTCAAGTCTCAAAGGCCATATCTTCTGCGGTGGCGTAAGCGCTCCGAAAGAGATTGAAGGCAATGCCAAATTACAGGAAGCTTACGAATTGGGCAAACAAGTGTGATTGTTTTGAAAGCGGTTACATGTCATGACAAAAGACTATTCATCATTTGGTCCGGCATATCGGAATTTCAAGGTGAGGGAGGATGTTTATGTCCCTGAACCCGTTGAGGAGTTTTCCGCCGACAACCCCTTCACGAAGATGGCTCCTATACGTGGAGAGCTCAAGGACATTCGTTTTGACGGTACCTATACCTATCTTGACAAATCATTGAGGTTCAAGATAGTGAATACATTCATGTATTTTGTGGCATGGACGCTAGCCTTCCTTCTGAACCGGATCCGGTACGGCCTCAAAATCGAAGGCCGTGAGAAAATACTCCAAAACCGAAAGCTTTTTGAGCATGGCGTGATGACGGTTTGCAACCATGTTTACCGTTGGGATATGATTAGTGTCATGCAGGCGATGCGTTTCAGGAAGGCGTGGATTCCCATGTATGCCCAGCCTTTCAGGGGCAAAGATGGTTTTGTCATGAAAGCCGTGGGAGGCATAGCCATCCCCGAAGAGCGCAGCGGTCTGAAAGCATTCGATGAGGCCATGGCGGATTTGTGCGCCCACAACAAGTGGATTCACATCTTTCCTGAAAGCTGCAGCTGGAAATTCTATGCCCCGTTGCGTCCTTTCAAAATAGGCGCTTTCAATATGGCTTATCGGCATTCGCTCCCGGTGATTCCCCTGGTGATCTCTTTCCGGCCGCGCACAGGATGGCGAAAGCTGTTCAGCAAAGACGAGCCCCTGATCACCATCCATGTGGGCGACCCCATCCTACCCGACACGAACATGCCTCGAAAAGAAGAGACGGCACGGATGCGCGATCTGGCACACAAAACCATGCTTGAAATGGCCGGAATTGTTTCCAACACCTGGCCTTCTTCTATCGATTGAAATAGTATCATTATGAGTACAAAAATCATTGATCCGGTACCTGTCGAGCTGATTAAAGCGGAGCTTACCAAATCCAAAAAGTTGGAAGATACAAACCGAGGACACAACGAATTATATATCGTTACTTGGCAAGACTCTCCCAATGTGGTCACGGAAATCGGCAGGCTGCGCGAGTTGACCTTCCGTGATGCTGGAGGCGCTACGGGCAACGCCCTGGATCTGGATGAGTACGACAAGATGGAGAATTCATACAAGCAGCTGATCGTTTGGGATCCCGACGAAGAGGCTATCATCGGAGGATACCGTTTCATCTTCGGCTCAGACGCCGTTATTGACGAGAATGGCCAGCCGGTCTTGGCAAGTTCCCATCAGTTCCGTTTTTCCCAGAGGTTTATTGACGAATATCTACCGCATGTCATAGAGCTTGGCCGCAATTTCGTGGCTCCTGAATACCAGAGTTCGAAGAATGGCGCAAAGTCCATTTTTGCCATGGACAATTTGTGGGACGGTCTTGTGGCCATCATCATGAAGAACCCTAATCTGCTCTATTACTTTGGAAAGATAACCCTTTATCCATCATACGACCATCTTACTAGAGATCTGATATATCATTTTCTATGGAAGCATTATGGCGACAAAGACGAACTTATCCGTCCATGGGAAAACCAAGCCCTCATGCCCGATTCCGACCCCGAGTTGATGAATTTGATCTTGAACAAGGAGGATCCTATGGATGACTACAAAGAGCTGAAGGCCGCAGCCAAAATGAGGAACGTGAATATCCCTCCAAATTTCACTGCGTATATCTCCGCCACTTCCCACATGCTTATGTTCGGAACAGCTGTTAACACTTTGATGGACAATATCGAGGATTCTGCGCTGCTTATTCCGTTCGACAAGATCTACCATGAAAAGAAACGGCGCCATATCGGGGCATATCTCCGGTTCTCTCTTGCAAAGAGGCGCAATAAAGCGGACTTGAATGCACCAGAAATGGAGGAGCTGATGATTGACAATTGGTTGAATAAACGATATCGCCAAGTAAAACGGTTACTCAAAAAAACAGGCCGTACTTTCTAGTCATGAACCCAGCAAACGCAGCACATTAATTTATTATGAGATACCATATCGTTGATGCTTTTACCGACAAACCATTCGGCGGCAATCCTGCCGGAGTGGTGCTACTCGACGGGGAGGTTTTCCCTCAGGAGAAACTGATGTTGCAAATCGCCGCCGAATTGAGATATTCGGAGACCGCCTTTGTGAGACGGCATTCCGAAAAGGAGTTTACCCTCCGTTACTTCACCCCCATGGCCGAGGTGGAGCTGTGTGGTCACGCCACCATTGCCACCTTTGCCCTCCTGCATCAAGAAACCGGGCTGTCGGGGCGTTGCCTGTGTCACACGAAAGCCGGAGACCTTTCCATTGAGGTGGGTGCCCAGGTGATGATGCAAATGGCCACACCACGCATCATCGCCACCATTGAGGATCCTGATGCGATTTACCGTGCCCTCGGTGTTTTCAATCACCAGCCATCATTGCCAGTTCAAATTGCCTATTCAGGACTTCCGGATCTCATGATTCCCTTACCCAATGTGGCTACGCTGCAAGCATTAAAGCCCGACATGGCGGCCATTACGTCCATTACCCAGCAAAACCAAGCCGTCAGTTTCCACGTGTTTGCTTTTAGCAACGACGGTCACACGGCTCATGTACGTGATTTTGCCCCGCTTTATGGTGTTCCTGAAGAATCGGCCACGGGTACCGCCAACGCGGCACTGACCCATTATCTACAAAAGAATGGATGTATCCCCGCCGCAGGTGATTTCACCTTCCTGCAAGGCGAGGCCATGGGAAGGCCTTCAGTTGTCGCCACTCGTGTCACCGCGGATGGCAATATCTTTGTTGGCGGCACAGCGGCTGTGGTGGCAAGTGGAGAACTCAACGTGTGAGACAAGGTGTTTACTTCACCATCAATTTCATTGCCTCGCCTTCTGAGGTCTTGACGATATACAAACCCTCTGGCAGTCCGCTCAAATCGAGCTGGTTAACGCCTTTTTTCACATCGCGCTTGATCATCACACGTCCCTGAAGATCGAGGACTTCAAGGCTGGAATCCACATCCACTGTGACATTACATGAACTCGAAGTGGGGTTGGGCCAAAGACGAAAGGCAGCCGACTCGGGCTCTGCGAGGCCGTCATTACCTCCGTTGCCTGTAACGAAGAACCTATGGATTTCCTTGATATAACTGATGTCATACTGCGCATCGCTGTGATACCATGAGTGGTTGCCGCCAATTACCTTGATGTGTTGCAGCTCTGCATCGCCATCGTAAGTGTAGCGGATAAAACGCAGGCCGTCGTTGTGAAGGTCAGGGAATGTGTCGATCACAGGCTCGTCAACACAGTGGTTTGCATTTTTCCAATAATCGAGAATCTCGTCCACGCTCAGCCCTAGATCCATGCCGAAATATTGGGAGTTGCCGTCGTACCCCACTACGGGATCGTTGGTGCCATGGATGTGCAGCATCTTCACGGGTGCCACAGGGGTAAAATGCGACATGGGACTGGTGATCAATCCGCTGACTGGAGCGCAAGCCGTGATGCGGTCGCCATGCTCGATAGCCATGCGATGCGTCATGAAACCGCCCATCGAAAAACCAGTGAAAAACACGCTGTCTTGATTCACAGGATATTGTACCGACAAGGAATCAAGAAGGGCCATCAAGAAGCCAGAATCATCGGTAGTGCTATAGGTGAGGTAAGCGTTCCACATGGTGCCGTTACCTTCGTTCAAAGCTTGCGGAACGACCATCATCCATCCGAATTCATCGGCGATCTGCTGGAAGTGGAACTCGTTGTCCAAATGGGTAATGTTGTCGCCCAGACCATGAAGGAAATACAAAACGGGCATCGTTTCGTTGAATTCAGCAGGCGTCCTGACCAAGTAATCGCGTTGAACGCCTTGCCATTCCATGTGTTGGATTTGAGCCTGTGCTGCCAGAACCATCGAGAGGAACAGCAAGATAAAAAGGTTTGACTTTCTCATGTAGTGTTCTAATGTTATGATTAATAGGTCACAAAGGTACAACAATATTAATAATGGAAAGCATAAATCCCTATCTTTGCACATTTAATAACCGATCATTATGAAAAAAATGAACATTCCTCTGATGGCTACCCTGCTGGTGTTGTCCATCATCGTTTGCCCGGTTCTGTATTTCACGTTGGGGCCCACCTTGGACCACACGCAGTTGGAGACGCTCAAGGTGTTGGGCATCATCGCGGCATGTAGCGCGACCTTTTGTTTTATCGTGGGAGAAGCCACGGGCAACAACAGCCAGATGGACAAGCTGTGGAGCTTGCTGCCCATCGCCTACACATGGGTGATTGCCGTTAAAGGGGGTATGAATGTTCGGCTGGTGGTGATGGCCATTCTAGCCACCCTGTGGGGCATTCGACTCACCATCAACTTCGCCCGCAAAGGAGCCTATAAACTCAAGTTCTGGGAAGGCGTGGAAGACTACCGCTGGGCTGTAGTTCGCTCTGGTCAGGCATTCAAAAAGCGTTGGACATGGACGTTTTTCGATCTTGGCTTCATCTGCATCTATCAGAATGCCCTTGTGTTGATGACGACCTTCCCTGCCTTGGTTGCCATGCGATCCGACAAACCATTCGGTTGGATCGATGTTTTAGCCGCCGTCTTTATGTTGGGATTCATTGTTCTGGAGACTGTCGCCGACGAACAGCAATGGCGTTTCCAGACCCGTAAATGGGCCATGATCAACGAAGGTAAAAAGCTGGAAGACCTGCCTTCACCCTATAACAAGGGGTTCAACACCACTGGTCTTTGGGGACGTAGCCGCCATCCCAACTATTTTGGTGAACAGGCCATCTGGGCATCTTTCTACCTGTTCTCCATCGGTGCCGGCATCGGCATTGTCAACTGGAGTGTGATAGGCGCACTGCTACTGATCGTCCTGTTCCAAGGCAGCTCATCGCTGGCCGAAGAAATCAGCAGCGGCAAATACCCTGATTACGAAAAATACTGCCAAAGCGTTCCTCGCTTCTTCCCTGGAAGAAAGAAGACCCTTTCTTAGTTTACCACATTCGAAGCCACCTGTTCGACAATAAAAAAAATCAAAAAAAAATGAAATATCGCTTGCGATATAAAAAATAATGTGTAATTTTGCATCGTGAACGATATAAATTTGTGTGATGGAATACGAACAACTCAAATTGGAAAACCAAGTGTGCTTCCGCCTATACACGGCGGCACGCCTCACCATGGGGGCCTATCATCCCTATCTTGACCCGCTCGGCATCACCTACCCCCAATACCTTGTTTTATTAGTGTTGTGGGAACAGGACAAGCAACCGGTGAACGACATCGCCCACAAGCTGTTGTTGGAAACCAACACCGTCACCCCCCTACTCCAACGCATGGAAAAAGCAGGATTGGTCAAACGTGCTAAGGGCAAGGAAGACACACGCCAGCGCATCGTCTCGTTGACGAAAAAAGGCATCGAAATGCGCGAGCAGGCCAAACACATCCCTGAATGTCTCAGTGCCGACATCATCAAGAATGAAGGCTCGGTAGAAGAAATCACCCAAATGATCCCCACGCTCGACAAACTTATCGAAGGACTGAAACAGAACAATCAACAAACAAATAATAAGTAAACTATTAAACTACAAAAATCATGGACAAACAGAAATCAATCAACGCGTTACAGTTTTTCGTAACTAACCTCTCCAATCAGGCTTTCGGCCACAAACTGCAAGGCAAGGTCTTCGCTGACCAAGGCTTTGAGAAACTTGGTGCCAAATACATGGGCCACCACGACGAGGAAATGGGCTGGGTCGACAAGTTCATCGGTCGTCTCCTCGACCTCGGCGGTGAGCTGAAGCACGAAATGCGTCCCGAAGGCAAACTCTTCACCGATCCTTGCGAATATATCAAATGCGATCATCAGGTTTCCGTTGATGGCATCGAACTCCTTCGCAAGTACATGAACGAGATCTGCGAAGATGTGACCACTTTCGACATCATGAAAGAATACCTCAAAGATGAAGAGGAAGACATGTACTGGAGCGAGGTCCAACTCGACCTCATCGAGAAGATTGGGTACCAGAACTGGTTGATTAAACAAATGTAATTACCCAAAACACTAAAGACATGGCTACGATTTATGACTTTAAGGCTCTGAACAACAAGGGCGAAGAAGTGGACATGGCCCAATACAAGGGCAAAGTTCTCATGATTGTAAACACCGCTTCAAAGTGCGGTTTCACACCTCAATACGACGGTCTGGAAGCCCTCTACAAGAAATACAAGGACCAGGGGTTCGTCATCCTCGGATTCCCCTGCGACCAATTCAAGCACCAAGAACCCGGCACTGACGAGGAAATCGCAGAGTTTTGCCGCCTCAACCACGGCGTGACCTTCCCGCTGATGAAGAAGATCGACGTCTTCGGCGAGAATGCCCACCCGATTTTCAAGTATCTGACGCAGCAAGTGCCGACCGAAGAAGTCCACGGACTCAAAGACAAGGCCACAATGAAACTTGTCGACAGCTTGAGCAAATCCGAAGGTCGTGAAGAAGGTGGTGTACGCTGGAATTTCACCAAGTTCCTCATCTCGAAGGATGGCAGTACCATCAAGCGTTTCGCTCCTGTTGCCAAGCCAGAGGACATGGAGGCTGATATTGAAGCTATGCTGAAATAAGATAACTAATACAAAAACTGAACAATAATGGAAGCAAAAGATCAAGTTCTGCAAGCTATGCGCGAGATTGGCGCACCCGTCAACGCGGGAAAAATCGCTGAAGTCACCGGCCTCGACCGCAAAGTGGTCGACAAGGCCTTCGATGCCCTGAAGAAGGAAGGCGCCATCGTGTCGCCCGTCCGCTGCAAGTGGGAACCAGCCAAATGATAGGCAAAGCCGAACGGCGGCGCAAGGAGTGCCTCAAAAAAGAGGGACTTGAGGTGCCGCCGTTCCTCATAAACAAATCACTTTCCGATGCAAAAACGACTGAAGATAGAGCCTAAGACCTCATCGGTAGTGATTTCCCCGGTGATGCTTCCCAGATAATAAAGGGCCTCACGAAGGTCCTGCGCCACCAAGTCGGTTGGAATGCCTTCATCCAACCCTTTTTGAACGGCAACGAGACTATCATGAGCATGTCTCAAGGCTTCGTAATGACGCATATTGGTAACCAAGACGGCATTTTGCGTATCCATTAATTTACGGCCTATCTCGACCAACATGGCGTGAAGCTGGTCAAGCCCCTTCCCTGTCTTGGCAGAAATGTTGAGACCGACTCCTGAAGAAGGCTGTACGATGTCTGTCTTGTTCAACAAAATCAAAAGGGTTTGATGGTTGCTGTCAACATGATCGGTGATGGCTTGGATGGCACTTTGAATCAGCGAAGGCGCTTGTGTGGCATCAATCAAACCCAACACGATGTCGGCCTCGTTAATCTTTCGGAAAGTACGTTCGATACCAATCTTCTCTATGGCTTCAGAAGTTTCTCGTATGCCTGCGGTGTCGATGAAGCGAAACAAGATTCCATCGAGATTCATCACCTCCTCGATGGTATCACGGGTGGTACCTGCGATGTCGGACACGATGGCACGGTCTTCGCCCAAAAGGGCATTGAGCAAGGTCGATTTTCCGGTATTCGTCTCCCCCACGATGGCCACCGGGATGCCGTTGCGGATGGCATTGCCCAAGCGGAAAGAGTCGGTCAAGCTGTCAACTTGCTTCAAAGTCTCGGTGAGCAACGCCTTCAGTCGGCTACGGTCGGCAAACTCAACATCCTCTTCTGAAAAGTCTAATTCAAGTTCCATCAATGATGTGATTTCCAAAAGCTTGGATCGCATTATCTGAAGTTCCTTTGAAAACCCGCCTTTCAGTTGGTTCATGGCCAGTCGGTGTGCGGCTTCGTTTTGCGAGGCGATGAGGTCGGCTACGGCCTCGGCCTGAGCAAGGTCAAATTTACGGTTCACAAAGGCGCGTCGGGTAAACTCTCCAGGTTGGGCCAGTCGCGCTCCCTGTTCAATGAGGAGTTCCAGCAGACGTTGCTGGATGTACACTGAGCCATGAACGCTTATCTCAGCAGCGTCCTCTCCTGTGAACGAGTGAGGCGCTTTGAAGAAGGTGACCACCGCTTCATCGAGGGTGGTGGAAGATTGGACTAGTTGTCCGAAATAAGCTCGATATCCTTCGATACGCTCTTCAGGAAACGGCTTCCCTTGTCGGTGAAACAGATGGCACACGATGGCGTGGGCCTGGGGACCGGAGACCCTCACGGTGGCAATGGCACCCATCCCGGAGGGGGTGGCCACGGCGCAAATGGTGTCATCGGATAAAAAACTCGTTCGCATTCTTTGTCAAATGGTAGGCAAAGATAATGTTTTTTGTAATTTTGCGCACATGAAACGCTATTTTATTCATCTGGCATATAACGGCGCCAACTATTGCGGATGGCAGATCCAGCCTCAGTCGCCCAGCGTTCAAGCGGAGCTAGAGCGTTGTCTGGGACTCAAGTTGGGTGTCACGATAAGTGTTACGGGCTGCGGCCGCACCGATACAGGCGTCCATGCGAGAAACTTTTACGCGCATTTCGACATGGAGGAAGCCATCCCCGACTGTGACGAGCTCACCTTCCGCCTCAATGCGTTTCTGCCAAACGACATCGTGGTTTATCGTATCTTTGAGGTGGCTCCTGAGATGCATGCCAGGTTTGATGCGCTTTCGCGCACCTACCATTACCAGATCACGCAAGTCAAAAATCCGTTTCATCAAACCGATGCCTATGCCTACTACGGACCGTTGGACGTCGACTTGATGCAGCAGGCGGCCGACTTGTTGAAGGATTACACCGACTTCACCAGTTTCAGCAAGCTACACACCCAAGTCAAGACCAACAATTGTAAGATCATGGAAGCCAAGTGGATGGAACAGGACGGGCTGCTGGTGTTCCATATCAAGGCGGACCGTTTTTTACGCAACATGGTGAGAGCCATCGTGGGCACCTTGCTCGAAGTAGGCAAGGGACGGATGACACCCGACGGGTTCCGTGATGTGATTGGACAAAAGGACCGTTGCTCGGCAGGCGAGTCGGTTCCGGCACAGGGTCTCTTCCTTGAAGATGTCGGTTACGATTTCAATCTCTGAAACAACTCCCTTGCATTCATCCTATGGGGATAGCTATATTGCGTTTCCTCGTGCATGACGATGCCGTTGGCATAGCTCTCGCGCAGCTCGCTGATGTCCATGGCGCCCGACAGGGCATGCAGTGCCGTCTCGTAATACGGCAAAAGCGTGTCGTAGAGTCGGTCGAACCCCTGCATGAGCCTGTTTTGCATCAGAAGATGTGCATTGTCGAGTTGAAAGCGCTGTCCCGCCTCCAAGCAAGTGACGTCGTCTGAAAGCCGTGTCTTAAGCCGGTTGACGCACACACGGTAGGTCACGGGATGCATCCCCATGGCTTGGGCCACCAGTTCTTGGGGAAGCGACAGCTTATGGTCAAGGATGGTGAGCAGCATCCGGAAAAAGATAAACCTGTTGCGTGGCGGCAGTTCCTGATCGGCGTAAGCGATGGCTGTGGCGATGAAATAGACAAGTCTCTCATCGGTTTGGTATTCCTCTTCATCTTTTGAGCGTGCCTCTTCCATCATCTCTCTGCGTTTCATTTCGTCTTTGGCTTTGTTTAAAAGGAAGTTTCGATAGGTACCAACCATCCAGCCAAAGAAGGCTTGTCGCTCACGCACCGTCTCCAGGATGGCAAAAGGCCGACCATCGCCTCGATCGTATAGATAAAGAAAGAAATCGTCGATGGTATCGTCGAAGTGGTCGTCCAAGCCAAACCCGTGCAATTCGAATACCCGACCCATGGCCCTCACCAAACGTTTCTTCAACAGGTAATAAATTGCTTCTGAAGCCCGCTCAGGTCTTATCGTCACCGCATCATAGTAATCCGAGGCCGAGTAGTTCTCAAATTCTTTTATTAATAACATTATAAATCCGTAATAATTGATGCGACAAAATTACGGATTTATTTCTGATTATTTTAGATATACATTCACTTTTTTCGTAGTAGTGTTTCCGACTGCATCTTTGACCACTGCCTTGATGCAGTTCTTGCCCTTTTTCATGTGGGAGTCGATCTCATGATAGAGAAGGTTGTTCTTGGCATCGTACTTTCCGAGGATCCAAACATCGTTTGCATACAGGTTATAGCTGTCGATACCAGTCATGTCATCGCTAATTCTAAACTTTAAAGTATTGCTTGAAGTGATTGTATCATTTTCTTTTATATTCAATATTTTAACCACAGGTGCTATCGAGTCGATTTTCATGGCGTACTGTCCCAACGATCGCGTGGTGGTTTCCACGTAGCCGTCGTTACACAGCTTGCCTCCTAGCGAGGAGACCTTACCTTCGCCATCGAAATAGGCAATATAGAGTTTCTTGTTGCCAGCCCATTTCGGGTCGGGATGGATGCGTATGGTGAAGAGTTTGAACACTGCCTGGGTATATTCGCCAAATCGGTAACAACGCGAGCAGCAGCCCTTAGGGTCGGTGGCGCCGGTTTTCATCCAGGTGTCGCGGAAGAGCGTGTTCTTCTCCATGATGACTTGGAAGCTGTCGATTTGGATACGGCTGTTCAGGCTGCCATCGGCTTTCACGAAGTATTGGCTACGAGAGATCACCGGTGCTTCCACTTCGACGGGGGTGGTGCCTACCACTTGGAACGAGGCCTTGGAGATGTTGCCGGAGAAGTCGGAGATATGGAAACGCACGTTGACGGTGTCGCCTTCCTCCACCTTGGCCACGCCGCGTTTCATCTCAATCATCGAGAGGCGGTTGTAGGGATCGACTTCAGTACGGACAAATCGGTTGCCTTTTTCCTTATAACGTTTATAGTCGATGAGGCTGTTGATGTATTTCGGCTCGCTATACGAGAAGCTGTCGCACTCCATGCGGAAGCTGAGCAGGTCATCGATGAAAAGCTCATAAACGAACGGTCCGTTCTTGTTGGGCGACGAGCCCACCTGATCGTCGGTGTTGATACCGAAGGCGATACGGCCGTTGGCGTGGACCACCGCATTGTCTTTGAGGGTGCATGAGGCATTCTTCCCTTCCACACCGTAGTATTTGGGCTCGTTTTTCCCTTCCACGGTCGAAGTTTCGTCGACAGGATAAACCGCGATGCCCTTGATGTTAGGCCTGACGTCGTCGGTCACAGGAAGGCCAAAATAAAGCGGGTTGACGGGTTTTTCGCTGGCGGTATGACGAATCTCATAATGCAGGTGTGGACCGCCCGAGCTGCCGCTGTTGCCACTCAGTCCAAGGAATTCGCCAGCCTTGATTGGGAAAGTGTCTTTTGAAAGATAAATTGTCGCCGTGAAGGTCTTGTTGCGGTACTGATAATCGGTCACATATTTTGCGATGGCCTTGTTGAAGCTCTGAAGGTGGGCGTACACCGAGGTATAGCCGTCGTTATGGGTGACATAGACCACGTTACCATAACCGTATGGCGACACCCCGAGGCGGCTCACGTAGCCGTCAGCCACGGCATACACGTTCTTGCCTTCCACACCTTGGGTCTTGATGTCAACACCCGCATGAAAGCTGTTGTTGCGCAACTCGGCGAAGGTAGCGCTCAGATATACAGGGATATCCATCGGCGAAGGATACTGGGGAAAACTCTCTTGGGCGGCCAAGCCCGAGGCAAGGGCAACAAAGGCCAGCAATACTGGGAATCTCTTCATGTGAAATGATTATTTATTAGGTGCAAAGATACGAAGAAATAGTTAATTTTGCAGTCCCGATAGATATGAAATTAATGGTCAACTACAATCATAAGAAGAAAAAGACGAACATCATCGGATGGCCAGCTACACAGTTGATATTCAGGCTGTTGATGGTGTTGATACTGTTTTCGCTCAGCCGATGGCTGATTTATCTGTTCAACACGGAGTTCTTCCACCATCTTACTTTAAGCGAAGCAGCCAAGTTATATGTAATCGGGCTGCGGTTCGACCTGGTGGTGATCGCCTACGCCAACATGCCAATGATCCTTTATTACTGTCTTCCCTTCAAGTTCATCTATAACAGGGTTTTGCAGAAGATTGTTGGCATCTACTACGTTTTTGTCAACGCGGTCATCATCATCCTCAACATGGTGGATGTGATCTATTTCAGGTTTATTGGCAAGCGCATGACCTCGGAATTGTTCCAGTTTCTTGGCAACTCCGATGAGAACATCGGGGCCATTTTGAGCCAAGTAGTCGTTGACTATTGGTACATGCTGATACTTATCGTGCTGTTTGTGATGGTGTTGGTGGTGGTGAGCAAACACACTCACCTGAATGCCGAGAAGGCCGTGCAAGATAGCAGATGGCATTTCGTCCAATGGATGTCGCTGATTGTCTTTGGGGCACTCACCCCGGTTGCAGCCCGGGGTGGTCTGCAGAACAAGCCTGTGAACATGAGCACCGCCCTGCGCTACACCGACTCGCAGAACTCCCCCATCGTACTCAACACACCGTTCACCATCGTGAAGAGCTCCACCAGCCACGGACTCACTGAACGCCATTATTTCGACCCCGAAGAGATGGACTTCTCCCCCATCCATTACTCCACCCAAGCACAACGTTTCGTTACCGACAGCCTGGGCTTCCAGCCTAATCTAGTCTATATCGTCTTGGAAAGTTTCGGACAGGAGATGATCAGCTACTACAACCCCAGCCGTCGTTATCCGCTGACTCCTTTCATGGACTCGTTGCTGGAGCAAAGCCTGACTTTCGATGGCCGCGCCAACGGTCGGCGTTCTATCGAGGCACTGCCCTCGCTCTTCTCAGGACTACCCTCTTTAATGGATGTCGACTTCTCGTCATCGCCTTACTTCGACAACAAGGTGGAAGGCCTTGGAACTGTTCTGAAGGCGCATGGATACAATACCTCAATGTTCCACGGAGGCAACAACGGCACCATGAATTTCGACGTATATGCCCATAGCACCGGGTTCGACCTTTATTTTGGCCGCAACGAGTACAATAATGACGACGACTTCGACGGCCGTTGGGGCATCTTCGATGGACCTTTCATGCGGTATTGCCTGCGACAAATCGACAAAGAGACCCAGCCGTTTGCCACGGTAATATACACCCTCTCTTCCCACCATCCATATACCCTTCCAAAGGGCTTCGAGCTTCCTGCGGAGAGCTATCTCTGGAGTGGTTTCGAGAAGACCGTGTATTATACCGACTGCGCCCTGCGCGACTTTTTCGCCGAAGCTGCCAGCAAGCCCTGGTTCGACAGCACCTTGTTCGTCATCACCGCCGACCATGCCAACACCGAGCATTACCTTCCCGAATACAGCAACATTTGGGGCATGTACTCCATCCCTATCGCCTTCTATATGCCTTCAAGGATCTCTCCCAACAAGTGCGACGAACTGGCTCAACAAATCGACCTCAACCTCTCCATTTTGGCTTTACTAGGCGTCAACGACACGGTGTTCTCCTTCGGACGTAATGTGTTCGACACCATCAGCAGTCCCTTCAGCATCGCATATATTAATCAAACCTATCAGTACAGCGACGGCCAATATCTCCTCCAAAGCGACGGCGACAATACCATCGGCATCTTCAACCTCATGAATGACCGACAACTCAATGACAATCTCATCGACCGTATCCAATGCGAGGATCTGGCTCGGAAGATGAAGGAATATATCCAAGAATATAATAATAGATTCATTAATAACCAATTGTTTGTCGACAAGGAAGCGATGTATGAGCAAGCAAAAGATACGCTTTATTATCAACCCGATTTCGGGGAAGTCGCACCGGAATGACCTTCCGGCACAGATTGAGCGTGTCTTGAACACCGCTCGGTTTGAGTACGACATCAAAGTCTCCGAATATGCCGGCCACTCCCGGGTATTGGCTCAGGAAGCGGTCAACGACCATTATGACATCGTTGCTGCCGTGGGTGGAGATGGAACCATTAATGAAGTCGGCGTGGAGCTCATCGGGACCGACATCGCCTTGGCGGTCATCCCCTGCGGCTCGGGCAACGGCCTCTCCCGCTGCCTCAACATCCCCCTCGACCCGGTGAAAGCCCTCGAATTAATCAATCGCAACGCGGTGTGTCTCATCGATACGGTACGGGTCAACGACATGCCTTTTATCAGCATCGCCGGCACGGGTTACGACGCCCAGGTAGCCGACGACTACGCACGCGACACAAGGCATGGCTTCAACACCTATATGCTTTATATCGTAAAGAACTATTTTAACCTCGGCGAGGAACAGTACACCTTGCAACTGACCGACCACAGCTTCACTACCAAGGCGTTTTTCATCTCTTTCGCCAATTCCAACCAGATGGGCTACGACTTCCCCATCTCGCCCAATGCCTCGCTGTGGGACGGAAAGGTCGATCTTTGCATCGTCCGCAAGCCCAACCCCCTGGAGCTCCCCATTGTGGGCAGCTTCTTCTTGAGCAGCCACATGGACAAGTCGCCCAAGGTCGACATCATCCAAGTTTCAGAGGCCACCATCATCAGGCCCGAAGCCGCCGTGGTGAACATCGACGGCGAGTCGAGAATGCTCGAGAAGGACCTCCACATCAAAGTCGACCCACTGTCGCTTCACGTCATTGTTTGAATAAAAAATCAAGAACCCATGATATCAAAACTTGTCTCCTTATTAGCCGACTTCTTTGTCAGATTAGGCTCAAATGCCTACTATACAGCCATGTTGTCCGAAGGAATAACCTTTGTGCTTGTATTGGCAATTGGCATCTTGCTCATGTACCTTGCCAGATTCATCATTAAAAAGACCATCTACAAGGCCATCCTCAAAACCGAGTCGAAATACGACGACCAAATCATTAATAACAAGGTCCTGATGCGGCTATGTCTGATGATTCCGGCAGTGTTGGTCATGAAGACCTTTTCAGCGGCCATCCCCAGCTTCCCCAACGTTCAGCATTTCGTGCTCAGCTGCGCCATCATCTACGTTATCGTGGTCATCACCATGGTGCTTTTCTCAGTGGTGAATGCGGGCAGCGACATCTACAACATGCACCAGACAGCCAAGATGAAACCCATGACAGGTGTGGTCCAGACCATCAAAATCATATTAATCATCTTCTGCGTGTTGCTGATCATCTCCTTCCTGATGGGCAAAAAAGTGAGTTCGGTCATCATCGGCTTGGGCACCCTCTCAGCGGTATTACTGCTGTTGTTCCAAAACGTGATCCTTGGCTTTGTAGGCAGCATCCAACTGACGGTGAACGACATGCTTCGCATCGGTGACTGGATCGTGATGGGTAACGCCGACGGCACCGTGACGGAAATCAATCTGACCACTGTGAAGGTACAGAACTTCGACAACACGATCACTACCATCCCCACCTCGTCGATGGTCACCAACCAGTTCACCAACTGGCGAGGGATGAGCGAAAGCGGCGGACGAAGGATCATGCGTAGCATCACCATCGACTCGCGCAGCATCGTGTTCTGCACCCCCGAGATGATCGAACGCTACAAACAGATTGAGCGTGTGCGTCCCTATCTGGAACAAAAAGAAGAAGACATCGCAGAGTACAACAAGGCGAACGGCATCGACACCTCGAACATCATTAATGGTCGCCAGCAGACCAACCTAGGCGTGTTCAGGGCCTATATCGAGGCTTATCTCAAAGCCAACTCCAACCTCAACCAGAACATGACCCGCATGGTGCGCCAGCTGCAACCCACCGAGTTCGGCGTGCCACTCCAGGTGTATGTGTTCAGCCTGGAAAAAGATTGGGTGAAATATGAACAGATCCAGAGCGACCTGTTCGACCATATCATCGCCGCCGCGCCTTTGTTCGACCTGAAGATTTACCAACGCCTGTAAAACCCTATGAGCGCCGGACGACAGTTTACCGAAAAATACCTGAACGTGATGTTCGCCTCATTGAAGGACGCCACTCCCGAAGAGGTGCAGCAAGAGCTGGAGCATTGCCGAAAGATCAACCAGAAGCCCGTAAGGGTGCCGAGGATACACCGGGCCTATTTCACCGAGAGCCTGTTTGAGGCACTTAACGGTTTCAACATGCAGGTGTTCTCAACCCGCGACTATGGAAAAGACACCATCGTCGTTTACCTCCATGGCGGCGCCTGCATCTACCAGCCTGTGTTCTTCCATTGGCGTTTTGTGCACGATTTGGCCTTGCGCACCCATTGCCGTGTAATGATGCCTATCTACCCAAAATACCCTGAATATCATTGTGTTGACAACATGGCAGTGATGTTGGACTTCTACGAGCGTCATGTGATGCCCTTGAATGCCAGCAAGGTGGTTCTGATGGGTGACTCGTTCGGGGGGAACGTAGCCATGTCGATGACCCAAGAAATCGCCAAGCGTGGCATGCAACCCGTCTCCTCACTGATACTGATGTCTCCTTGTGTCGACAACGCCTTCACCCGTCGTGACGACATGGTGGCGTTACAGCCTTTGGACCGGATGATCAAGTTGGAGCGCATCGAAAGCATCATGGGCGGCTGGCAAGGTTCACTGGAGGCGACACATCCTTGGGTCAGCCCAGTTTATGGTAATCTGACTGCCTTTCCGGAGAATACATTAATAATCTATGGCAGCGACGAGATCCTAAAGGTCGATGCCGAGCTGTTAGTTGAAAAAATGCGTGAGATGGGTCGCCCCATTAGAGCGCTGGAATACCCAGGGATGTTTCACACCTTCCCTCTCTTCCCCATCAAAGAAGGGTTTGACGTCATCAACGTCATAGCTTCCTCACTCCATTCCCATTGAGATGATCTGTCCCGTATTGGGATCCAAGGTCATCTTGTTCCTGCCAAGTGGCGCCAGCATAAACACGCCGAATTGGGCCATGGTCTCACGACGGTCGATTTTCGTCTCGTTGCCAATGGTCAAACGCACGTTGACGGTTTCAGGGATGCGGTAGAACAGTTTGTTCTCGTGACTGAGGCTTTCCACGGCCGACTGGCTGGGCTCGTTGATGTTGCCAGTGGTGTTAAGCGATATGGCTTGCAAGGTAATCAGCGTTCCGACTCCGGCGACATTGGTGGTGAAACCGGTGATGGGTGAGAACTTGCCGATGGTCTGCGTGGGCACCTCCTTGGTAGGCGTCACATACACGGTCTTGACCGTAGTGGTGACGATGCGCTTGCCGATGAACAGGCTGAGGTATTCGGCTTCCATCTCCTCCAGGTCGGCCAGCATTTGGCGGTAGGTCTCCAAGGTGAAAGGCGTTTCCTGGAAACCGGTGATCAATTTGATCTTTTCCTCACGGATGCGCGACACCATCTCAGCAGCGTTGTGGGCCAACTGTTCCTCTCCACGCATGGCATTGGAACCATATTGGTATTTAAAGCTCTTGTCAGCCTTGGCAACATTCTGCGGATACATCGGGAAGACAGGGGGGGCCATGGTGACGGCAGGATCAATGCCGATGCCTTGCAGGATGCCTTTGGAGTTCAGGACAAACTCTGCCCCCTCGCCTTTCTTGGTGTTCATGGCGACAAAGAAGGTGGCGTTGGGGTCGGCCTCGGCATAAGTGCTCATGCGAACATCGGCAAGACGATATTCCTTGCCATTGCCGGTCACATACTCGTCGGCACCTACCAGATACACGTAGTCGCTATATGGTCCCTCTATCAACTCTATCTCTTCAACGACGAAGTCGAGCTGGATGACGGTGCGAGGCAAAGCATAGTACATGCCTTTCTGCTGGCCGGGCATCACAATCTTGGCGTGACTGGTGACATATTGCGCATTGACATTCAAGTTGAAAGCCATTGCCGCTATCAAAAACAAAGCAAATCTGAAATGTTTCATCATGGACCTCCTTGGTAGTTTTTTCGTTTTGGGCTTCAAAAATAATAAAAATATTCCTAGTTTTGCAAAAAAATATTGGAATGATCACCTATCCTTACCATAAAGACGGACGTTTCTTCCTCATGGCTGGTCCCTGCGTCGTGGAAGATGAGAACTCGCCACTTCATATCGCGGAGACCCTTGTGAAGATGACCTCAAGGCTTGGCATCCCCTTTATTTTCAAGGCTTCGTACCGTAAGGCCAATAGGTCTCGGCTCGACTCCTTCACGGGCATCGGCGACGAGAAGGCTTTGAACGTCCTGGCAAAGGTAAAGGAGACCTTTGGCGTCCCGGTGGTCACCGACATTCACTCCGTCGACGAAGCCGCCATGGCCGCCGAGGTGGCCGATATCCTTCAGATCCCTGCGTTTCTGTGCAGGCAGACCGACCTTTTGGTGGCAGCTGCCAAGACGGGCAAGGTGGTCAACATCAAGAAAGGCCAGTTCCTCTCAGGTGAGAGCATGGGCTTTGCCGTGGACAAGGTCCGGCTATCGGGCAACAACCAGGTGATGCTCACCGAACGCGGCTCCATGTTCGGATACCAGGACTTGGTGGTCGACTTCCGCAACATCCCCATCATGCAAGGCTTTGGGGTGCCTGTCGTGCTCGACGTGACGCATTCGCTCCAGCAGCCCAACCAAGCGTCGGGTGTGACGGGAGGCAAGCCCGAGATGATTGGCATGATGGCCAAAGCAGGTGTCGCCATCGGCGTCGACGGTATCTTCATGGAGACGCATCCCGATCCAGCCCATGCCTTGTCGGATGGAGCGAACATGTTGCCATTGGAGAAGGCGGAATCGTTATTGGAGGAATTAATTAGAATCCGGGGCTGATCCCTACCGATGTGGCACCCCGATGGGGTGCGGAGGGGCTTTGGGATTATCTGACATTTACCGATGTGGCACCCCGATGGGGTGCGGAGGAATCCTCTTTTTTACTGGCTATCATCAAGCCTGCGAACGTCAACAGGCCGTTGACGATGAGGATTTCAAAGCCAAAATGATATCCCCAGAGGAGTTCTGCCGAGTAGGTCTTCAACAGGTAACTTATGACTGGTGAAGCGATGGCGATGTAAGGCACCGCCTTGTCGTTCACTTTGCGGTTTTTCACGAAAAGGCCGAACGTGTAAAGGCCTAACAGAGGACCATAGGTAAGACCGGCAATATCGAATACTTTGTCTATTAATGATTCGTTATGGAAAGGACGGAATAGGATGATCACCAACAGATAAAGCAAGGCGAAAGCCACGTGGATGAGTTTCCTGTACTTGGTGATCTGCTGCTCACTATAGCCTTTCTTCTCGAAATGCAGGAAGTCGAAACAGAAGGTGGTCGTCAAAGCAGTCAAGGTACCGTCGGCACTCGAATAACCTGCGGCCACCAAGCCAAGGACGAAGACCACCGCCGTGAATGTACTCAACGAAAACGCCACCGAGGGAAATATCTTGTCGTTGACCACCACCCCATCGGCATTCACAGGAAGGGCAAATCCCGTCTGTTGGGCATAATAGATCAACGCAGCACCCAGACTCAAGAAGATGATGTTCACCACGATAAACAGTCCACTGGAGGTCATCACATTTTTCTGAGCGTCACGCAGGTTCTTACAGGTGAGGTTCTTCTGCATCATATCCTGGTCCAAGCCTGTCATGGTGATGGTGATGAAGGCACCGCTCAAAACCTGTTTCAGCCAAAACTTGTTATGGGTCCAGTCAGTTTCGAACAATTTGGTGTATCCATCCTCCGCAGAGGCTTTCAGTATGTCGCCAATACCCATGCCCAGATTCTTCGTGATATACACAACTGTCAACACCGCCGCCAAAATCAAGAAAGTGGTTTGTAATGTATCAGTCCATACAACTGTTTTAATTCCTCCTTTAAAAGTATATAACAAAATAATTATGATAAACACTACTGCCGGCACCCAGAACGGGATGTTCCAAGCCTTGAAGACATATTCATATAGGACAAACACCACCAGATACATCCTCAGGGCGGAGCCCAGCAGCCTCGAGAGGATGAAGAAAGCCGCCCCAGTACGTTCCGAATGGACGCCGAAGCGCATCTCCAGATAGGAATAGATGGATGTAAGGTTAAGCTTATAATACAGAGGAAGCAGCACCAGAGCGATGACGGCATAGCCTATCACGTAGCCCAAAACGATGCCCATATAGGTGAATTGTCCCGTATAGACGCCGCCCGGCACCGACATGAAAGTCACGCCGGAAAGCGAGGCACCAATCATCCCGTAGGCCACCACAAACCAAGGCGACTTGCGGTTTCCTTTGAAGAAAGCGTCGTTGTTTGACTTCCGCGAAGTGAAGTGGGCGATGAAAAACAACAGGGCGGTATAGATTACAAAAACAGAAAATATAAGGACAGGATTCATTGTTTCAAATGGTTGGCAAAATCAATTAATGAGGAGTATGTGTCATCCGCATTGGGGTTCTCCTCTCCAATAAAAATGGTTTTTGTTCCGGCGTTGTGCCCGAACTCGATATCGGTGGCTCCGTCGCCCACCATGACGCATTTTTTTAGATCGATGTCGGGGAACAACTCACAGGCCATGTAAGCCATCTCGGGACTGGGTTTTCGGTAGTTGTCGGGGTCGGAAGCCAGTTGGGGGCAGACCAAGATGCCATCGATACGTCCATCGCTGGCTTCCACTTCAAGGCACATCCGGTCGTGGATGGCATCGACAGCCTCCATGGTCATCAGCCCCTTCCCTACGCCTTGCTGGTTGGTGACGACGATGATGTATCTAAACCTCTGGGCAAATATCCTCAATGCTTCGAGCACGCCAGGAAGGAACTCAAATTCCTCCCACGAAGTCACATAGCCATCGATAATGCGGCGATTAATCACCCCATCGCGGTCTAGCAGCAACGTCCACTGGTCGTCAATGATATGATTCCAGTCAGGCTTCATCCGAAAAGTTCCTTTTCGATGTTTTCACAAAGGATATGGCCTATCAGGATATGGCTTTCCTGGATGCGCGGAGTGTCGTCACTTGGCACATTAATAAGCACATCGCAGTAACCGTTGAGCCGTCCACCGGTCATTCCGGTTAGGGCAATCACCTTCACCCCCATCGTTTGAGCCAGTTTGGCCGCTTCGAGCACATTTTTCGAGTTGCCCGAAGTGCTGATGGCAACAAGCACGTCACCTTTACGGGCACAGCCCTCAAGGAGGCGAGAATAAACCATGTCATAGCCATAATCGTTGGCCACGGCAGTCATGAAGCTGGTGTTCACATGAAGCGCCTCAGCGGGTATCGACTTGCGGTCGAGATAAAACCTTCCGCTGAGTTCAGCTGCCAGATGTTGTGCGTCGGCGGCACTGCCACCGTTGCCGGCAAACCAAATCTTGCCGCCATTTTTTATGGAATCCACGCAGAGACCCACAGCAGTCTCCACCTGTCCGAGCAGTGCTTCATCGTTGAGAATGAGCCGCTTGATGGCGATGGAGTTTTCGATGGCCCTTTTTATTTCGGTAAGGTGATTATTCATGGCAAAAATTTTAAGCAAAGATATAAAAAAACGACTATCTTTGCCGAAAATTATTGTAAGCACTATGAAATTCTATGACCTTGATGACGTCTTCACCTTTGGCAAGTACGAGGGAATGACGATTGCTGAAGTCTATCAGAAAGACCCCAAATATATCAAATACTGCGAAGAAAACATTGACGAGTTCTACGTTTCACCTTCATTGAAGCGCGATTTGAAGGACCTGGGGCGTGCCGTCAGCGACTCTGCCCTGCTCGACATGGATTTCGACAAGATGAGCGACGACGAGATCGACGCTTTCATGCACGGCATGGACGAAGACGACGAGTTCAGCGAAGAAAAGCTGGAAGACGACTTCGACTGGGAGAATGCCGACATCCCCGACGACAGTCCGTTTGACGAGTTCGAGGATGAATTCGACGAAGATGAATTTGGTGACGAGTTCGGTGATTCCTTCGGAGGCGACAGCTACGACGGGAACATTGATGACCTTTATTAAACGGAAAACGGAACCCCGAAGGGCTCACCGACCGAACGGGAGGTAAAACGGAGAACGGAGAGTTTTCCGTTTTCCGTTAAAATCTCTCTGAAATGGAGTAAACTCGTTTGTCGCGTTGTGTCGAGGTGATCATCTCGGCAAGGAAGCCTGTGCTGAAAAGTTGCACACCCACGATCATGGCCAGGATACCCAAGTAGAACAAGGGGCGGTTGGTCATGGCGACATAGTTATGGCCGAAGTATTTGGTAAAGACCAGATACAGACTGATGATGAAACCGGCCAGGAACGACAGTGTACCCAACACTCCGAAGAAATGCATGGGGCGGTTGCTGAACTTCGAGATGAAATTAATGGTGATCAGGTCGAGGTAGCCACGCACAAAACGGCTCATGCCGAACTTGCTCTTTCCGTGAAGACGTTTCTGGTGGTGCACCACTTTCTCCCCGATATGGGAGAAGCCGTTCATCTTGGCGATGACGGGGATGTAACGGTGCATCTCGCCATACACCTGGATGTTCTTCACCACCTCGTTGCGATAGGCCTTCAGTCCACAGTTGAAGTCATGGAGTTTGATGCCCGACATGCGACGCGTGGTCCAGTTGAAAAACTTTGAAGGGATGTTCTTCATCACCTTCGAGTCGTAACGTTTTTTCTTCCAGCCCGAGACCAGGTCGTAACCCTCCTCCTTGATCATGCGGAACAGCTCGGGTATCTCGTCGGGGCTGTCTTGCAGGTCGGCATCCATGGTGATGATCACATCGCCCTGAACCACCTTGAAACCCTCGTTCAAAGCCGGCGACTTGCCATAGTTGCGGCGGAAACGCAATGCATGGACATTAGGATTGTTCTTCGCCAAATCCTGGATGACCTTCCATGAGTTGTCGGTGGAGCCGTCATCCACGAAGACGATCTCATAGCTAAGGTTTTCCTTTTCGACGACACGGCGGATCCATGCCTCCAGTTCTGGAAGCGACTCAGCCTCGTTGAGCAGCGGGATGACGATTGAAAGGTCCATGCTTATGATGTTTTTGCAAATATACACAAAAAAGGGTAAGCTACTTATATCGCACCGCTACAACCGCCTACCCTTGCTACCTTCCGGTCCTGGGGGAATTCAGCAGGAGCTGGTCGTATAAGACTTACCCGATGCAAAAGTACGGGTTTTTATTGGAATGGCAAGTAAAAAACGAAAAAAATTACTCGTGGCCATAGCTCGACCCGTCGAAGCAATGCGTGCAGAGGTCGCATTTAGGCAGGCCTATGGCGTTGACAACGCTCTCCAAGGTGTTGAATTTCAGCGAGTCCACACCCACATGTTGACGAAGCATCTCGATGAGGCGCTCGTATTCCGGAGTGGTGGGATCGCAGTACTTATCGATGTTGAGGTTGTCGTCGCCTTCCATTTCCTTGATGCAACGTCGGGTGATGAGTTCCATCACGTTTTTCGATGCCGAGAAGTTGAGGAAGGGACAACCGAACAGCAAGGGAGGGCAGCTGATGCGCACATGGACCTCCTTGGCGCCGTAATCGTAAAGCATCTTCACGTTGTCGCGAAGCTGGGTGCCTCGCACGATGCTGTCGTCGCAGAACGCCACCTTCTTGCCTTCGAGCAGGGCCCTATTGGGGATGAGCTTCATCTTGGCCACATGCTCGCGCTGGCTCTGGTTGACAGGCATGAAGCTCCTGGACCAGGTGGGGGTATATTTCACCACGCCACGCAGATAAGGCACCTTGCGCACGTTGGAGTAACCCAGCGCCATGCCGATGCCCGAGTCGGGAATGGCCGACACATAGTCAATGTCAATATAGTCGCGTTTTCCCATCTCGCGGCCTTCATTGTAACGGGCTTCCTCCACGTTGACACCTTCGTAATCGGATGCCGGGAATCCATAATAGATCCACAGGAACGAACACACCTGCTTCTTCGGATTCGGCTTTAGGAGTTGCTGCACCCCGTCCAAGGTCACCTTCACAATCTCACCTGGGGCAACGTTGTAACAGGTGGTATAGTCGAGGTTGATGTAGCTATGGCTCTCCGAAGCCAACACATAACCCTCCTCCCCTTTTCCAATTACAATGGGGGTTCTCCCATAGTAGTCACGTGCAGCGATGACACCATCCTCGGTAAGGATGAGCATCGAGCAAGAACCCTTGACCTTTTCATAGACGTTGCGGATGCCGTCGACGAAGTCCTCGCCTTGGGTGATGAGCAGTGCCACCAACTCCGTGGGGTTGGTGAAGCCCATGCTCAACTCGGCGAAATGCTGCTTGTTGGCCAGACAGTGCTCAGCCAGCTCATCGAGGTTATTGATCTTGGCGACAGTGCTGATGGCGAACTTGCCCAGGTGTGAGTTGACGATGATGGGCTGTGCGTCGGTATCGCTGATGACGCCAATGCCATTGTTGCCCTCGAACTTACCAAGCTCATCACTGAACTTCGTACGGAAATAGGTGTTCTCAATGTCGTGGATCGACCGGTGGAACAATTGGCCGTCGTGTGTCACGATGCCTGCGCGTTTTGTACCCAGATGTGAGTGATAGTCAATGCCATAGAAAAGATCCTTGATGCAAGGATGCTTTGATACAGTGCCGAAGAAGCCGCCCATGATTTAATGTGGTTTTTGAAAGCGCAAAACTAATAAAAATTGTAATTTTGCACCCAAAATTTTTAATAATGTTTTTAAAACTATACCCCAACAACCCTAACCCCCGATATGTCAAGATGATACTGGAATGTCTCCACGACGGCGGCACCATCATCTTCCCTACCGACACCATTTACGGACTTGGAGGCGACATCCACAGTCCCAAGGCGTTCGAGCGTATCTGTCAGATCAAGGGCATCAAGAAGGAGAAGGCGAACTTCTCGTTCATCTTCCACGACCTCAGCATGTTGAGCGATTTCACCCGGCCCATCACCAACGAAGTGTATAAGATGATGAAACGCAACTTGCCGGGAGCATTCACCTTTATATTAAATGCCAACAACAACATCCCTCGGATTTTTCAGAGCAAGAAGAAGACCATCGGCATCCGTATCCCGGACCAGCCCATCATCACCAATTTGGTGCAAGAACTGGGCAATCCCATCATGACCACTTCGTTGGTTGACGAGGACGACGAGATGGGGCGTTACTACACCGACCCGGAGGAAATCAACGAGAAATACAAGGATTTGGTAGATATCATCATCGACGGTGGGGCTGGCGAGCATGTGGCCAGTACGGTGGTCGATTGCACCGAAGATGAGATCTATATCGTCCGTCAGGGCAAGGGCATATTGGATTAAAGAAAGTTTTTTTCGATTTCTTCTTGCGAATTGAAAAAAAAGGTGTACTTTTGCACCCGCAAATCGCAAAAACGGTAGACTCGGTAGCTCAGCAGGTAGAGCACAACACTTTTAATGTTGGGGTCCTGGGTTCGAGCCCCAGCCGGGTCACAAACATTGGAAATCAGTCTTTTAAGGCTGATTTCTTTTTTTACCCAACCACTTCCCTATCCGATTTCCACTGTTGATTTCCATAATGGCAAGGATGCCGAATGCGATGGCCACAGTGGCCTTGAGTGCCATAAAACCAGTATGCAGGGCTTCGGGGAGTTGGTTGGAGACGATGTTATATGATGTCCAGAAGATTCCCGCACCGGGTACCAGGGGGAAAATGCCGCAGATGAGGAACACCGTGATGGGACACTTCCTCCCTATCGCCTGAAACAACGCCGTCAAAGCAACCAATGCCGCGGCACAGAAGATGACCTCGACAGGCGACATGGCCGTATATCGGCTTAAAACGAGATAAAGCAACCATCCCATAGTGCCACAGAAACCAGCGTCGAAATAATACCTGCGTGGGACGCCAAAGAGGGCGGCAAACGACACCGTTCCCAAGAAAGCGGCGACGAGCTGGATGGCGAAACCCGCCGTCAACGGGTCGGCGGTGAGTCCTCCCAACACGGGCATCGTCCCAAACACATTGGCGTCAAACATAAAAGCCAAAGCCACGCCCAAAGCGATGCAGAAGAAGGTCAGCAGGGCGTCCAAGAGCCTAGTGACACCCGCGATGTAGTCCTCGTTGGCCATGTCGCGTATGCCGTTGGTGAATGGCACGCCAGGAATCAAAGGAATGATGGCACCTATAATCATGTTGCTCAGGTGGTCGCCAAGACCGAGACGGTACATCCCGATACAAAGCAAGGTGGCCAGCAGTCCGCCCGTGGCGTTGCCCACAATACGCGACAGCCTTCTTGAGCTCACGAACAACATGAACACCCACAACACTAGTCCTGAAATAAACGAAGCCACACAGTCCATGAAACCGCCTCCAAAGATGATACAGAAAGCAGCACTGCCCACAGCGGAAGCCAGAATCTGCTCCCAAGCGGGTTTGGGCCTCATGGCGCGGATGGCTTTCAGCCGCTGCTCCAACTGTTCCAAGGTGTAGCGTCCCTGCTCCACCTCACGCGACAGCTGGTTGACGGCCACCACCTTGTCGAGACTCGCACCTTTGATGGGGATGAACTTGGAACGGGCGTAGTCCTTGCCTGTGGCAATGATGCCGTTACTGAGCACGAAGAAGCTCTCATCCTCCACACCATAATAGCCTGCGATGCGCCGCATGGTCTCCTCCACACGGGAGATCTCGGCACCGTTCTCCAACAGAATGGAACCTGCTTCGTAGGCTAATTCTAAAGTTCTAGGGGTATCGGTCATGGGATGATAGTATAATAAGCGGAAAAATCAATTCATACCTTTCATAATCTCCAACAAACACCCATACGAATCCACGCAACCATATCTCACCTGACTGGTTGAGACATTGTTGAACAGCTTCTTGGCGCAGTCTATCTTTGCCTTTTCCACGCCTTTTAACTGCATGGAATCCATCGAGCCTTTGGTTTCAGCGATGAAGAACACATGCTTGACGCCCATGTTGTCGTTAAAAGCGATGACCCAGTCGGGAGCGTAGTTGCCAACAGGTGTCGGGATTTGGAACGACCTCGGCAGTTTGGCATAGACACACACTTCTTCCGCTTTGTCCAAATCTTCGGCAAAAGTACGCTCGCCTTGGCTGTCGGGGAACACATAATCGAGAATGTGCTTCTTGGCTTCGTAGGCTTTATCCACCGTTTGACGACTCTTCTCCTTGGTGAAGATGTCGGAATCGTATTGGTTTTCCGTACGGTTGTAACTGATGTGCTCCACTATCATCGTGGCTTTCTGCTCGCGGATGATATGGCTCACCTTGCGGATAAACTCTTCAGGGTTGTTCTTGAACAAGTACAACTTCGACCGCTGTATTCCTTTCAGAATGCGGGTTACCGTGCGGCGGGTCAACGTGGCTGTTTTGGCGATGTCGCCCACCAAGTCGTAGGGCACATTGCTGGTTGAAACATCTCGCATCTCCTTTGTCCGAGTGCTCTGTTCGCCAGTGAAATCTAATTCATCATCACCTTGCGTGCCTGTGGTCACCACATACTTCAACTGCGTGACATTCAACTCGCTGTTGATGGCGGCAATGGCCTTCTGTATCAGTTCCTCGCTGTCGTAATGCACTGTATATACATAGCGGTGGTTGATTTCGTTCCACAAGGCTTTGAATTCCTTCTTCTCGGCATTGTCGTTCAAACGCTCGTTCACCACTTCTGCCTTGCCGTTTGCATCTTCTACCATGTCATCCAAAGCGGCAGGATCAAAGATACTCTGAATGAGTTTGTGCACCTGTTCCTCAATGGGTTGAAGTTTCTTGCTCATCGGGGCCAAAGTGCCTTTTTCCATGTCGGCATGATAGTCTTGCAGGATATTGCCCTTTTCGTCGATATAGTCGTTGTCGAACAAATAACTGACGATGCTAGCAGCCTCCTGCTCCGAAATGGTGTGCTTCTCTTCACCCACTTTGACGGTAACGCCTTTGAAGTAATCGACCGTGGCTTGTGTCGGACGTTCGCGCAAAGTGTCTTTGGTTTCCTTCTGCAAGGCATCGACAAAAGTGCTGTAGTTCTCGTTGGCGATGACAGTCAGTTTGTTGGTGTCGTGTACGGCATCACCCAAACGTTCTTTGTCCATGCGATTGCCATCGTTATCCACACAAATACGCAAACCGCGACCTACCTCCTGCCGTTTCGCCGTGCTGGAGTTGGCGTGACGCAAGGTGCAGATTTGGAACACATTGGGATTATCCCAACCTTCGCGCAAGGCGGAATGGGAGAAGATAAAACGTGTCGGTTCATCGAAACTCAACAAGCGTTCCTTGTTCTTTAGAATCAGATCGTAAGCCGAGATGTCATCCGATGTATCCTTGCCGCGTTTCACCTCACTATCAATTGAATGGCCTTTCTTGTCGATGGAGAAATAACCATTATGCACTTCCGCAGCCGAAAAACGACGCAGGTATTGCTGATAGTCGTCCTCAAACAGGGTCAGGTTCTCGTTCAGATAGCGGTTGTATTCGTCTTCAAACATTTTCCACAGCGGGCCTTGCACCTCGTTTCCGTCCGCATCATAGCTCTTGTAGTTGGCCACCTCGTCGATGAAGAACAGCGAAAGGGTCTTGATGCCCTGCTGGAACAAGGCTCTTTCCTTCTCGAAATGCGACTTGACGGTTTCCCGAATCTGAATCTGTTGGATGGCTTTCTCGCTGACATCGCCCATCACCTCGCCCTGACGCAATTGTTTGCCGTTTTGGAAATAGACCGTGTTGGTCAGTGGGTTGATTTCCGTGATGACAAAATCCTTGTAAGCAGGAAGTTGCGAAACGGCAAACAGCGAATCTCCTTGATCGAACTTGCAGAGTTGTCGGCGGGTGGCAGCGGCACCTTTCACCTCAATTTCCAACTTGACCACGGGCGCATGGTTCTTCGAGAGGATGATGCTGTCGAAATAGATGTAACTCTGCGTGCCCAACAGGTTCTGCACTGTGATACCTTTTACTTGGATTTTCTTCACCAAGCGTTGTTTGTAAGCATCATAGGCATCAAGCGCATAGATACAGTTGTGCGAGGTCTTGTGGGTAGCAGAATAGTTGAGCACAAACAGCGGCTTAAAGTTACGCAAGGCCCTTTGCGTGGCCTCGCCCTCCATCTTCTGCGGTTCGTCCATAATGATGATAGGACGGTTGGCGGCAATCACGTCGATGGGACGACGGCTTTGGAAATCGTCGCGCTTGGAGTAAATGATACGCGCCTCCTTGTTCGTCGCACCTTCCTTGAAAGAGGTGTTGAACGCCTGCACATTGATAATCATCACATTGATGCTGGCATCGCTGGAAAAACTGTCAATCTGGGTCAGATTGCCGCTGTTGTAGATGAAATAGCGGGCTTTCTTGCCGTAGAGTTCCATAAAATGCTCCTCTAACATTGTGAAGCTTTTGTACACGCCTTCGCGGATGGCGATGCTGGGCACCACCACGATGAACTTCGACCAGCCAAAGCGCTTGTTCATCTCGAACATGGTCTTGATATAGACGTAGGTCTTGCCCGTGCCCGTCTCCATCTCCACGTCCAACGAGCAGGCACCGAGGCCGTTGGTGGCCGCTAAGGACTTGCTCAGCGGGATGTCGTTCTGCACCTGCTGATGGTGGATGTTCTCCAACAGCTGGCTGGCGTTGAGTTCCACATCGGCATTGCGGTAACCCACATACTCCTCCTCAAACTCGGCTCTCAGCTGCTGTTTCTGCTTGCCTAAGTCGCGGCGATACTGCGCATTGGTCTTCGAGGGTTGCCCCGCGAATACGCTCACCGTGCTTTCCACCGCATCGGTCTGGTATTGTTGTATTTTGAATTTGAATTTCATCTTGTTACTGATTAAAAAGCATTTGATTGAAAACGGTATTATTAAGATCTCTTGTTATAGTTTTGGTTTTTTCTATAACCTTAATATCACTCCACTCC
>Ga0310690_10000404_pt1 | contig 94897 bp, 142 predicted proteins | sample AusTroGonzalo_MG_2_FD_207661 | JGI IMG/M metagenome (GOLD analysis project Ga0310690, IMG submission 207661) | Bovine rumen microbial communities from tropical cattle in Woodstock, Queensland, Australia - Gonzalo_04 (v2) (version 2) | ecosystem: Host-associated > Mammals > Digestive system >...
TAAACTCTTCATGACAATCATTACGGCTATTCTCTTTAGCTAGCGCATAGGTAGTGATAGTAACATGAAAGTCAATAGATTCATCAAGGGTGCCATATTGCTCTCTAATATTACGTATGAACTTTCGTCTATTAGACTTTTTACTCATCAAATATCACTCCTCTTAAGCTTTGTAAAGTCTATACCAGAGAGCTTATTAAGCGCTTGTACCCAAAGCTGACGATCAGCCATCTCAAATATAAGTTTTTTCTGTTCGCCATCTTTGAATGACATAGTGATGGTGTAGATGGGCTTAGTTACATATGAAGATGTCTGACCGGGATAGTTTTTAGGAAAACCCTTAGGTAAAGGCGTTTCGTCTTTTCTTTCCTCTTTCTCGAACTCGATCATCTTAATCTCCTGATCGTCAAATATCAAGGGAATTTCAAAACCCTCAATGTTATCTACTATGATTTTCATAACCGATTACTCCTTTTCACATTCACAGTTATCGCATAATCCACAAGGTCCTTTAGCCGGTTCTGGAGGGTCTGTTAACAGATTTTTCCATGCCATTTGAATTTTATATGCGTCATCCTGTACTGTTTTTTCAAGATTATCTGAAACCTTAGCTCTCTCATAAATATCACGAACCATTTCTTTAATCTCATCTTTATACTTGTCTGCTAAGTCAGGTATTTCATGAGTATACACTGGTCTACCCTCAAGCTTTTCTAAAACATCATACATATACTTAAGATCTTCACCCTCAACCAGAACAATTTCTGTATATAGCGATATAACAGCCAAATCTCTAACAGTTAAACTCATACATTTTTCTCCTTATCTTCAACATTAACACAAATATGATAATTAACCTTACACGGACTGTCAGGATTAAAAGGTATTGTGCTACCTGAACCCACAGTCGTGAGTCTACAATACACATGCTCGTCATCGTCACATCTTATACGACGTGGATGAAAGAGACAAATATCATAGTCTTTACCTCGTGTAAGTCGATTTATCTTCTCATCAAATTCCTGCAAATCCTCGTGAGTTATGGTGCGAATTGTACCGAGTTCATACTTCTCACCCGACACATGTTCATCCATGTCCTCCACGAGCTGTGTACAAAGTTTCTGGAAAATATCAAGCATCCCGCTATCGATCCTTTCCTTATTAATCTGTTCTGGTGTAGTATTTTCGAAACACCTCATATCGTTTAGTTCCTTTAGGACACACTACCCTTGCTACTCTCCATTCTCCGTTTGCTCCTCTATACCTAGTCTGATAAATAGGATAGCCTTCTCTCTTAAGCATCCTCATAGCTTTGAGAAACGTGTTACCATGCACATCATACTTATTCCTATATTCACCATCCTTAGAAATATCAATAGGTATATGTTCCTTACTGAGTAAAGATTTAGTCTCTTCTACTATCCTATTAGCAGCTATTACTTTCATTAGTTATTCCTCCAAATATAAAACTAAAAGAGAAAGGGAATGTTACTCCCCAGTCTCGTTTAATCAACCTATTTTCTTGAATATTATTCTTATCATTTTCATTTCTATAAATGCGTCGATCTCGGTATTTTCTATCAAAAGTGATTTATGAATACAATCGCTTCCGTCTTCGTCGTGATACGCGCACATAACATCCATAAACCAATGTACTATCATTTTTAGCGTTTTTACTTTGTTATCGATTTCATCTTCAGTAAACCAAGTGTCTATAAACTCAGTTATTGAATCTGATATTTCCGAAAAAACATCGTATTCGCTGCATCTTATTACATAGGTTATAATGTCATATAAATTATATGCGGGTACTGTTGTGCCGTCAAATATCATTTGTAATTCACCATAATCGTATCCTTTTAAAGTTCTTACCTCGATGCAATTATTTTTGCCTACTTTTTTTACATTTTCATTCATAATAATACCTCCAAAAAATAAATATTAGGACATCTAGTCCATATAAGGAGATGTATTTATTGCGAGATTAAAGATCGTTGAAAATATCAAAAGAACGCTTCACACCACTTACGCTCGTTAAACTTCTTCTTTTTATTAAGTGCACCATTAATAGCAAGATCAATAGAAGCCTTGGAACGCAAATGATAGTAATATAAATCGATGTATGGAGTGTTAAGTCGGTCGATTCGTCCACATGCTTGTTCTAACTGCTTGTATGAATACGTCTGACTGTAAAATATCACAGCGTTTGTTTCGATGCAGTTCCATCCTTCGCAACCAGCAGTATACTGAACCAAATAAACCCACTTCTTAGTCTTAGGTATGAGCTCATGTCTGTGTCCATTCCACTCCGCTACAGCTACATCCGAACCATAATTGATACTACGCAAAATATCAAGCTCGTAGTCATAGTTATAGAAAACAATCACTCGACCATGTTTATTCACAAGCCCTCGTAAAATATCAATTCGACTCTGATCCTCATTGACTATTCTTCTGAGTGTATAACATAACTCGCCAGCATTTAATATGGGTTCGTTTGTATAGGGATTGAATCGACTCTTTATTGTTTGTTTGTACTTGTCTCTGTCGAACTCACAGAAAATATCATTGTGGTGTCTAACCGTCTGTCGCTGAAAGTCCATATCGACCAAAATAGCATTACGAAGTCTAATAAGTCTCCCCACATTGTCATAACGATCAATCTGAGGAAACTTACTAAACCTTTTCCAAATAACATGTTGTTTCTCGAACTCTGTCTTATTAGCATAGAAACCATTAGCGATAAAGACCGGAATATAATCCGACCATGTATCACCCGGAGTTGCCGACAGCAGAATCCAGTTATTCCTACGACTTATCTTAATGAAAGTCTTACTCCACTTCCCATAACCTACGACTCGCTGCTCATCAAATATAAAGAACGCTCCCTCTACGTCCTTATACTTGTGAATGTTATTCCACGAATCAATGACTACATGATGGTACTTATAACGATTCATTTCGTCACTAGTTGAGAGATGGAAAGGGACGAGTTCGTCATCCCATTCCAAAGTATCTCTCTTACGTGCAGTGGTGATAATATAGAGATCTTTTCGAGTTTCTGCAGTATCCCACATAGGCTCGTACTCGTCTCCATAAATATCACCGCCACACAGGTCGAAGTAATAAGCTATGGCCGTACGAGATTTACCAGAACCTACGCCACCACATAATATGCAGCCATCGTGTAACTCTCTAATAGCTGCGAACTGATAATCTCGTAAACCAAACATTACTTATCCTTCTGTCCTTTATTATCGTGTTTACTCAGCGCATCCTTGAACATCAGTGGTTTACGTGAGTTGTAGTTAACAGGGTTTGTGAGACACTCGTAACAAGGATCTTCCGTCTCACTTTTGTCGTAGTATCTGCAGTCTTTACAGAACTTTTCAAACTCTACGAACATTTCGGTGGTTTCAGCCAAGGGAAACGCCTCCTTTAAATATCAATTACTTACTCGTGACCAAGCTCTTCGCAATAGCCAATATAGCTGTGAAGTGTGAGATATGCGTTATAGATTTCACCCATAGCTATAAAGTTTATTACGGCAGTAAGCTCATAACCGAGTTTCTTATCCTTACAATAGTCAGCAACATCGATTCTGTCTCTATAAGGATGACCGGTCAAAACACAGTGATCGGACTTCGACAGAATATAATTGTGATATCTGAACAGATACCATTCCGCCTTCTTGAGGTCCTCCATAAACTTGTCTTCGTCCTTCTTACCAGCTCTAGAAATATACTTTACAGCATTACCTGCATGATACGATAGCTGATACTGTTCAATGAAGTCTATAACCTCATACTTGCCATCCGTATAATGGCTAGGATGATTTACGACGTCTTCTTCCTCATCCTCGTCGTAATCAACGTGGTCCTGAATATTATTGACCTTAGCTACTTTGACGAATTCATTGTGCATCTTCTTAGGAATCCACCAATACTGACCTTCTTTGCTTTCTTCCTCAATGTCATCATCAGCAATAACACTAGTAACCTCGGAACGATGAAGATCAAGAGCATCAGCTACCTCGTCTACAGTATATCCGGACTTGATCATATTCTTAATCTTATGTCTAATTCTAAGATCGGAATCCGCAACCTTCTCCTTGAGATAATCGATAGTTTCGCGATCTTCCTGAGCATCTTCACTAATGTTGTCCATCTCGGTGATTACATTCTCAATACTTTCATCGTGCTTAAAGAGCTGATCGGAGTGCTGTCTGAGAATCTTATTGACATCGTTAATCTTGGCGTCTACACGATCATCTCTCATTTTAAGCTGATACTTGAAAATATCAAGATCGCCCTTCGTGATCATGTCTTTATTAATAGACTTAATAGAATCACCGAATCTAGTATTGAGTTCAGCAATCTGAGCATCGGATTCCATAATCATCTCATAGAGCTTCTTCATAGTAAGAGGGTTATTATTATTAAATTCCATAAATATAAATCTCCTTTATTAAAGTCAAATGAAATATAAATTAGTCGATTACTTCTTCTCTTTCTTCAAGACCTGCTCCAGTGCTAACATCTTCCATCTCGCCCTCATCCACGTTTTCATCAGCAAGACGTACATAATTCTCGTGCTTAAGTCTCTGAACAGCCTCGTTATCGAGATAGATCCTCGAACCCGTAGCGCCGTTCTGATGCTGGTACTTGCCACGATAACCTCTCTCAGAAGGATTCTTGAGCTCCTCAAATACTATCTGGCAAATTCTACGACCTGTTTCGAGCTGGATAGATGAATTGCCTGTGTTTACGAGCTCCAGAGTTATCTGACCGTCAAAACCGGGATCGATGAAACCAGCGTTATGAATAAAGAGACCCATGCGACCGATAGACGATCTACCTTCAAGTCTAGCACAAATATCAAGAGGCAAGCTTACCCTCTCGAGAGTTGTAGCAAGGATCATATGTCCGGGAAACAGTACGAACTTATTGTTGTTGATGCTCTTGTAATGTATCTTAGAGCAAAGATTGGCCTTATGGAGAGGCTCGGGAACCAGAAAATGATTACCTAGTCTTAAATCGAGTGAAGCAGGCTGTATCTGTCCTTCAGAAATAGGGTCTATAACAATGTGACCGCTAGAAAGTGCTTCTCTAATATCGTAATCGCTGTAGATCATAAATTATTAACTCCTTTAAAAATATAATGAGGAGCTGCATGTAATCACACAACTCCTCTTAAACATCAGAAATCAATCGGGAAAGGGATTGTCTCTGTCGTCATCCTCATAATCGAGATCTTTGAACTTATACGCAAATGCATCCTCAGGAATATCCTGATAAACATACATGGTATTAATCCAAAGCTGGTACTTACCATTATTCTTCTTCTCTCTACCACGACCGAGAACCACGTCGATACCGCGAACATGCATATCATCGATAATACCGACAGTCTCTTCAGTGAGATCAACAGGACGCTTCTTGGGAGCTACGAGCTTAACTATGGTCTTCGAACCGAAAGTAAGCTTGATCTTTGTAATATAAACAGGATCCGCTACATCGATATCGTCCTTGGGCGTAGTCTCCCACATATCGATCTCGTACTGCTTAAATACATCGACCATGTCCTTAGGAACAGTGATGTTACAGAACCTCTCGTCAGTCTTAAATTCACGACCAACCTTAGGCTTTATAACTCTTGTCTCGCCTGCAAAGTTACGATTGTACTTATCCTCAGGACCATGTCTTTCCCTAGGATTGGCTCTCATTTCGACGTCGTTGAGAACAAAAGTCACATAGCCATTGTTCTCGTAAAAACTATTCTCTGGCATAAATATCAAGCCTCCTCGACGTCTGTGTCACCGTCAACAGTGTCGAGAGCAGGAGTCTCCTCTATCTCTGTCTCGATGAGTTCAACGCCGTCTGCCTCAGCGGTTCTCTTCTCGACCTCACGACCGATAAAATATCCAGCTGTGCCACCAACTGCTGTTCCGATTGCTGCTCCAATGATTGCCTTTGATACTTTCATTTTGAAAGTCCTCCTTATAAAAAATTTTTAATAAAAAATATAAAGACAAAGGTAAAATGGGATTCGAACCCATAAGCTCCGAATTTTCATATAAGTTCTGATTCGGCGTTTTCACCGTTAAACTATTTACATTTATCTCCATATAAGCGTATGGTTTAATTGCGAATATCAAAACGGTAATCCGTCATCATCCGCAAAGAAATCGCCATATTGGGTAATGTTTTCATATGCGTCGTCAACAAGCTGTCTATAATACGAAATATCAATGATGTCTTCGCCTTTATCCTTAAGAGCCTTGACTGATTCGCTATCAAGCCAACGATAATCCTTAGTTCCAGCAGCAAACGCATAACCCTCATCCGTCTTACGAACAAGTTTACCGCCACCACGAGTAACTGGTATGAACAAACCAACACGACCAATGAACCTATAATCGTGACCTTTCTCGATTTCTGCGTTAAGAATATCAATTTCCTTAAGTATTTCCTTTTCAGACATGCCACGATACTTGACCGGCAGACTCGAAATTGCTACATCGGGAAGATTCATCTTATTAAGAGCAGCCTTAGCCTTACCGAGTTCTTTCTCCTGCTCTGATACGTCAGGAAGTGTTTCGTTCATATCCAAATATAAAGAAGTGTTCACGTTGACTGTAACGCCAAGATCATAGAAGTCAATATCCTCATGACTAAAGAGAGTCTTAAATACATAAGGAACGTCGAACTCTTTACCTGTAGCTGTCCAACCACCATGTTTCTCATACTTCTTGGAATTGTCTTTAGGAATATAGCCATAATAATCCTGACACTTAGCAGGGTCTAAATATCTAGCAATATATACTGCGTTGTTGACAAGAGCCATCTTCTCATATGTTGCCTCATGCTCGAACGTATACCCATAAAGCTTACCGTAATCGTTCACAAACTGGATGATTTCACGGTTTGCATTAGGTATTTTGATCGAGTCTGTCTTTATATGAGCCACAGTAAACCCACGAGCCTGAACTTCATGTTTGAGATTCACCATGAACAGAGCTCCACGCTTAGCGACAATGTTATCGATGTTACGCGGATCCTTAAACTGGTTCTTGAACTTAGCAGATGTTAACCCATATACAGAGTTAATAGGTATTTTGAGCGCAGACGAAAGTGCTTCAGCCTCTTCTTCAGACTCGAGATACTTAGCGAGTTTACCATCAAACATATTACGTACTTTATCATACTCTTTATGTTTAATGTATATACGTACATCAAGAAGATCAACAAATCTCTTAGTGTAAATATCGCCAAACAAATTCTCGGCTTTAATAGAATGAGGATGCATTGACGCAATATCAAGCAGAGCTACATTATAGTGAATACCCGGTTCAGCATAAACGTAACCGCCTTCGCCTATGAGCTCGCCTCGATACCACGACTCCCATACGCCTTTCTCGCTCTTAGAATATGTATAACCCGGGAATACCGGTTTGTGGTCTTTAAATACAGTATAGTTCCAATCACAATCCATATTAGGAACGTCCTCAAGAATATCATTGACATCTTTAATAGGTATCCCCATGAAACGATAATTGAACTGTGATTGAGGATCTTTATTGCCACCAAATATAATTCTCGTAGTATGCTGATTGTTGGTGTCATTTACAGTCAATCCAGACAAGTCAGCAAGTATTTCTCTGGCCTTAAAGTCAGAATATCTTTCATTAAATACAGCTTCTGTTGCAATAACATCGTTATCACAATATTCAGCAACGGTGTCCCATAAAGATTCGGGTACAGGCTTATCCCACGGAAGATTAAGCTCTACGTGATGTATACCAAGCTCAATCTCCCATTTCTTAAGAGACTGTTTCTTAGAACAGAAATCATAAACATCTGTATAAGATATGTTATATGCATCCGAGAAGAAACAATCTTTATCACCTTTAGTTATTATTCGCTGAGATAATTCATATAACGCTTCATTAGAATATCCCATCAGTCTAGCGTAAATAAGATGGTTATCATACTTACGACAATTGAAACCTACGAGCTTAAACTTAAGCAAGTTTTCAATATCAACTGGTCTAGGATTGATCATGCGTATTACTGGATTGTCTCCAGCTTTCTTGTAGTTAACAAGAAACAAATTAGGAAACACTTCTATATCGAAGAATACCAAATCGCCGTCTTGAACTTTTGCATCGGAAATATCGTCCGACTTAAATTTCATTTTGAGCGCTTTCTTTAAGCATCCTTCTGCCTGATGCGTAGAACCAGCAGCAAATGCACATACGTCATCACGAAGATCAGTAACGTCATACACAATGCCTGACCTATACGCCTCTTCAAGTGTTTCAAATATAAAGTTAATATTACTGGTCGTGTCAGGATGAACTTCTTTAGCGAGACAGCGTGCTATACGTCGTCTGAGTTGTCGTTCGTTCTGAATGCGGAAATCTTCCACGGGTCTCACTCCTTTCAGTGGTAATCCGCTCGATATGGTTGCCACTGGAATATCATTGCAAAGTGTGAGTTTCCTTCTCAAAGATTGTTTCCCTATAAAGACTTTAACTTCAACACCCTCATCATAAATTCTACTGAGATCATCAACGTTTCCAGAATATAAATAATGAAGATGCAGACCTCCACCAGATTTACTAGTTTCGGCATATGTCTTAGGAAACTTATTAGCAGCTTTCAAATTTAGTTCGAGTGACTTGTTTCCATCTTTGTCACGAATATCAAAGTCAATGACTATGTGATTCTCTGGTACTCGAACGTAATGAAGCTCTTTAGTATTAATGTCTTTGAGTTTAGTCTTCACCTTACTCCACGCAGACAATGGCTTTTCATCATCTGTGGTGTATTGTGCTGGACATTCCGCCAGTAAAATATCAATTAGAGACGATTGCTCTTTAAGGTCTAGCCATGTAGTTAAATTCTTACGAACAGGAACAGTCTTCTTAACATCATTCTTTTCGAGTTTTGATGCTTTGAAACCCCGATAAAGTTTTCTGACATGCGTCCCATCCGGTAAATATGTACTTTCCACAACTTCGTCAAAGTAATTAGCAAGTTCTTCTTTAAATATCCTTAGAGGTAAAGTATGCATATTTGCATCGTCGCAATAATTCTTATATGTTTCCCATGCAGACTTAAGCGTAACTCCTTCATCTCTATTAAGTTCAAATATCCTGTCCTCAATAAAGTTATAGAAGTCGTTTGTTGCGCTAAGCATATTCACTGGGACATACGTATCGTAATAATTAGGATTCTCTACGAAAATATCAAGACAATGTTTTGCTATCTTACCAAGTTCAAACTTGATTTGAGACAACAGTCTGAAGTATTCGTTATGAGACACCAAATTACCAGTAGGTGAAATATCAATTAATCGTCTAAGAAGACCTGACTTAGCATCAGTAATCTTTACAGGTTCGTTTGTCGCTATGATAAGAAGAGAATGAAATACGTTTGAATACGTTCTCTTAAACTTCTCGTCTACCTGTATCGGCTCGTGCGAGACTATACGATTAAGACGAGTGTTATCTTCTATCTTATTAAGTTTACCCTCATGATCGATCGCTACTAAAGGATTTTGAGCAAATGCCTCAAGAGCAAATCGATCGGATGCTGAACCAAGATTCTTTGCACTAAAATCGTGACAATATCCGTCAAAGAGCCAACCAATAATATTAATAATAGTAGACTTACCCGTACCTGATGAACCATAGAACACAGCGAACTTTTGTAACGTTCTACTGTCACCAGATACGATGGAACCAATAATCCACTCAATTTTATGTTTCTCTTCTGGAGAATATAAAGTGTTAACCAGAGAGTTCCATGCTTCAGGTTCGCCATCTGCAAGTGAGTATGACAGTCTTTTAGTGGCATAATCGCTCCTCTTGACTTCAGCATCAGCAAATATCAATGTTTCATCCAGATTGTGAAAACTATCACGAATCTGCTTCTGACAATACTTATGCCATTTGTCAATAACACCGCTATCGCCATCCCACATGTATCTAATTACAACATTATTAGTTGACTCCTTATACTTTTCGGCGAAAATATCAATCTCGCGATCAATCAGACGAGTTACATCATCCTCATCAGTCGACCATAAGCCCTTATCTTCACACCAAATAGCGTAGAAATCGCCACCTTTTACCATGAGGTCCTTAGACTTCTTTACTATAAACTTAGGATATATTTCTATACCTGTTTTAGTAGTAACCATGCATACCTTCATGAAATCAAGCACACTATCTCACCTCCTTTCGGTAAAATATCAAGTGTTATGAGTTAGTGTCATCGATTCCGTAGATATCACGATCGTTAACATAATTCTTTACTTCTCTTACTTTCTTTTCAACATGCTGATCGAGAAATACCGCATAACCAATTGCAGCACCAGCAAGAACACAAGCAAACACGGTTCTTCTTCTCATGCGCTTAACCTGCTTGGACATTCTCTCAACTTCTCTTGCGTTTCTCTCAATATCAAGAGCAAACTGCCTAATGATTACTTCATTCATAGTAATACCTCCACCACGTTAATGTATATTATACTTGATCACATCATTAAGGTGTGCCTGCATCTGATACCAAATATCTTTTTCAGACATCTGATAGATACTATACTTTTCCGATCGAAACATACAACCTTTACCTGTTGCATCGTATGTGTAGTTATGAAAGTTATTAATGCATCGATCGAATTCATTTTGATTGAACTGGTTATCGCCCATATATCCGATACCTAAATTAGATAGCATCTCCCAGAACCATTGACTTGTTCGGTCTCCTTCGGATGCACTACCCATTATACTATCTTCAATACGAACGGCTAGAGCAATTAGCATTTCCAGCATGTTACTAGGAGCTTCTTCAAACTCTATGAATTCTCTTCCGCTTACTCCATGTAGATACTCATCCATCTTCCTTTCGAATAGATATCTCATAGATAAGCCGTCCTTTGCTCTCTCAACATCGAACGGCTTCATCTGTTCATACCTAAAGCGTGTAGAATATAAAGTCTTGAAGAGCTTCTTATACCGAGGAAATACTCGCTCGTTGGCAATCTTTTTACAGAGCCAACTAAAGTAAAGTTCTTCAACACGTGTCATGTGTGCTATCCCCTATCCGGATACGGTTTGTCGCTATGAGCTATTGAATAGTCAACCTTATCAACAGGATCGCGAACATACAGCATATCCTCTTCAAATTCGCCGAAATGATAGAGGTTCTCCTTGCCTATCACTTCGTCAGGGTGTTCTATTATTTCGCCAGTATCATCATAAGCTAACACACCGTCTGCGTAATACGTCAGGTATTCTGTTTCGTACTCCTCGGCAAACAAATCAGGATCGATGCAATACGGCTCGTCCTTCTTTTCTTCAAGATGTCTCTTGTTGCCTATTTCGGTGTCACCTGACCTACGTTCAACATTCATATCCTCGCCTCTGTATTCGTTAAGACGTACGGCAACTTCTTTTTCTTTATCAGAAGTTTCCAGAGCTTTCTTTTCTTCCTCGGCAATCTGTTTGAACGCATCTTTTACAGATTGTATTTCAGCTTCAGTATGTTCGCGCATAAGCTTCTTGGTGACAAAATATCCGCCAACAGCTCCTACACCAACACCGGCTACAAATATCATTACACCTTTTAAGTTCATTTAACGTTTCACTCCTAACATAGAAACTATAGCCCTTTTAAAAGCTTTATTAATAACCTTTTTCTTGATATGTGATCTTTTCGATAGACTCGACATTACCCTCGAAAATATCAATCGCGGATACTGTACCCATCTGTCGAACTTCGCGAGGAAGAGATTTTGTATCGACAATAAACTCGATCACATTACCGCCACCATCGCGCATTGGATGATACATATGCTTACTGTCAGTGTCACAATCGGCCTTGCAATCACCGACCATGACGTTGAAAGTTTCACCAGTGTCGAGTGTTATTTTGAAGCAATCGCCGACAGTAGTAGAATAATATGATCCAAGAGCTACAAGATAATAGTCATCGTATCTCCTGAGTCCATTCTCGTCTGTCCATGCGTACTGCTGAAGTTTATACTGAGGACTTGACTTGCAGGTGATGTATCTATAATCCATATACGCTTTGAAATCGGTATCAACATCTTCTGGTACAGAAAATATCAATGCCGATGCAAGTAATATTCCAGTAATCATGTCTCCAAATCTCCTTAAATATAAATTTACTTAGAATTCTTTGCGCTGTAAATGATTAATGCGGCCATTCCGCCTAAACAAAGAATTCCAACTCCCAGACCTATAGCGCTATCTATGTTTTTCTGTCTATACGACATTCTCTTCATTTCTCTAAGAAACGCTATTTCATTTTGAGTTAAAGGTCTTTCGGGAAGCACTGGTACCTGTACAGCTTTCTCTACGATCTTTTCTACTTCCACAGGTACTTTCTCCACAATTTTTGTGATCTCTGGAGAAATACTTATGTTTGACAAATCGGTCAGGTTCGCATTACGCTGTTTCGCAGAATATGACATAACTGCTTTAGCTACGTCTGCATCCACTCCTTGAAACGTCGAACCATCTGCGAGTTTTATGTATGCCATGATATACCTCCACAAATATAATAACCGCCCCTCGATGCATCGATGCTAAATATCAAGGAGCGGCATTGTTAATTATACATACTGCAGAACGTTACCGTCTACATTAAAGTTCATCCAAATACAAGGTTCAACACCATCAAGAAATCTGATAGCACCCTTGTCCATCGTATGAGCGGCATTATATATACCAGCATCTATTTTGTGCGTAACTTCAGGATCATAACGCCATCCAAGATACTGACCTGCTGATGTACGAGGTAAACCGAACGCATCCAGAACCTCATTAAGGAACAGAACAGCATGTTTACCGTTCTCTTTACCTCTCTTTTCAAGCTTATTATTCATATTAAATATTGTAAGCTCGATAAGATTAAGATTCTCCTCAGGATCCTTTGTCCAGAACGGAGACGTCTCACAGAACAGCACTCGTGTATCGTTCTCATTAACATCGTACTGAGAAATATCAGTGCAAGGTAATGTCTGCTCTTCATTCGTTTCAGGATTAGTCACTACGACATTAGTTACTCCATAAAGAAGTTCTTTGTCAATATCCTCGCCAAACCTGATACGAACATTCGAACGATAATCGTTAAATGTCTTCTGAAGACCCGTATACGCAGCTGTCATAGCTAAATATCTCTTGTTGAGAGTATGATGACCACCACACAGAAGACCTATACTTACACCTGTAGATATAACTGCAGGAGCATAATCCTTGGCAATATCAAGCGCGGTCATGACATGAACCTTAGTTATTTCATTCTTGCACTCTTTATTATCATATACGCTAACTGTAGTCTCACCGTTCTCATCAACTTCGAGAGTCTTAGTATACTTATCTTTGATAGCATTGATCTTTTCGTCACGCGTATCTATCTTATCTTTAACCTTAAGAGTTGCATTGCAAGCCAATACAGTTCCGCCTACAACTCCGGCTATTCCAAATATCAAACAAAGTTCAGGACTATGCTTGATAAGTTTCATTTTACAGTTACGACCGAAACCTTTAACTGCCGTTATGACGCCCATGTTACTTCCTCCTTAACGGTATAGGCTTAGGCAGACGAATATAATAACCGCCAGAACCAAGTACCGCTTTTGCTTCGTTAAGATTGTACCAACCATAATTCTGGTACGTGTAGGGTGCGACTTCATTAACGAGTTCGTACAGATTGGATACTTCTACATAACTCCATTCGTCAAGAATCTTACCGAGCTTATAAATTATACGCTCAGCATCACCTCTACTAGCGATCGCAGGCGATTCAAACATAAAATATTCACCGCGATCCTGCATTACAGGTCTGCTTGAAGAGCTCGAATTGCTAGAATTCGACTTATAACTATTATGGTAGCCACTTGCATTTTGACCATAATAATTTCCCTTAGTTTCACCGAAGAATAACATATCGATGAAGTTCTTACCAAGAGCTGCGAACGTGTTCTTCAAACTCGGTATGAGAATATCTTCAACGAGACTCTTACCAATTTGATCAAAGTCATCGTTAATTATTGCTTTACCAAGTTTCGCCAGACCTGTAACAGGTTTCTTATTCTTATCTGTCTGCACGCTTGTCTGATTGTCTATTTTGATCTCAGGCATCTATTTCACCTCCTTTACGATACAATCCATTCGACCGTTAGATCTACAGGATCGAAGTCCATATAATATTCATATATAATCATATCGCTCTCGCCTTCAGGAGTTTCTATGATCTTTTGCTCTATATGAACATCAAGCCAGCCAGAACTAATGGCTTCACATATGGACTCTTGATCCCAACCATACATATCACAATACTCTTTATGCTTGTGATCGGGTTTAAGACCTAAGAAATCGTAGAATTTAGTTAAAGAGACATATCCATTTTGAACAATCTCTCGTTGGAAGTGATACAAACCTCTGAGAAAACGATTAGGACTTATTTCAAAATATCCGCCAACATTTTCGTCGTAGAAAGTAACTGTTTCGTCAGCGCTTATACCGTGATGTGCAAAGTAATCCGAAATATCAAAGTAAGCTGTATCGCTCTTGACTATCTCATCTACTATTTTGTCATCTACGTCATTAGAAATATCAAGTGCTTTGTTACGATATGTCGCGAACATGCTTGCTGCAGATGTAGCCGCTGCTATAAGAGCTGCTTCTTTTGTTGCACTAAATCTATAATTAAATATAATGCAAGAGAGCGCTCCTGCAGTGAATCCCACAGGAAGCGCCCATGTTTTAACTACTTCTTTGGTCGAGAGCGTATACTCATCATTCGCTGTAAGATCTACAATCTGATGAATATTAGGCTCGCGTCCTTGCTGCTTAGTTCGATCGACTATTTTGAGCACTTCATTAATGCGCTTATCATGCACTTTTGACATCGTCTTGCTCGTAGCATCCGCAACAGATACTACGGCACCGATCATGCATACTCCAGCGCCTATAGATAATATCAATGACCCGTGCTTATTTACGAAGCGCAGTGTCTTTGACATCAGTGTGCTCAAGGTCTTCATAAACGAACCTCCTCTTAACCCTGACATTTATCTCATCTTTATCGAGCCAAGCCTCTAATATAAAGTTTTCAGGGTTCTCCATCACGTCATTTATAACCGTGCGGCGCTTGGGCTGGATTACAGAGGCATTCTTTCCGAGTTTGTTTGGTTTACCAAGAGATGTCGGCTTGCTAATATCAATCGAATTGAGCGCCTCTTTGACCAACGCACGCTTTATCTGCTTAAGTAATATCATAGAGCAGAGATACGCTCTTAATCGTATCTATGTCTACGTTATCAATTACGTTGTCAAGGCTCTCAAGAACAGCCTTTGTGATCTCATCCTTTGTGGAATCAACGATCTTGGAAGACATCTTAGTGTACTCCCCATTAAATGTAGGAAGATTCTGCAGGAATGTCTTACCCGTTCTATCGATCATTTTGAGATCAGGAACCTTATCTACGAGGAAAGAGCTGTCAACATCGGTTGCTGCAGCCGCATATTCTGCCATAGGAAGATCTGCTATAGACTTATCCACAAGAGCAGGAGCACCCTCAGTTATAGCTGCTTCAAGAGCCTGCTGATGTCTACGCACACCTCTCTTATAGTGCTTATAGTATGCATAACCACCTACAGCCGCACCTGCAGCGATACCTGTGAATATAAGAGCCTTCTTATGACGCTTGCACCAGCCGGTTACACGCTTAACGAGACCCTTCTTTCTTCTAGGCTTCTGCTGTTCCTCGGTAACCTCAGCGTTCTCTGCATTTTCAACAGTATCGTCGATGATTATGAGCTCTTCCTCCTCAGGAAGATCCTCAAGCTTGATAGCGTCCTGAGTGTCAACCTTAACGTTTGCGCTTTCCTGTGCCTGTGCGTTTGTGTTTGTCTTTTTCATGATTAAATACCTCCAAAATATAATTACTTAAGATCTATGAGCATCTGAATAGCCTTAATATCATCGATATCAACTTTATTCAGAATTTCATCAGTTGCTTCATTAAGAACCGCGACCGCTAAATCGGGTTCATAACCTACACCGTCAAAATCGGTGAATCTGTTAATTATGTTATCGCCTACGAAATTTAGAGTAGATTCAGCAGGAGCTACGAGCGCATCTGGAATATCGGGATACTTCTGTCTATAATAATTTGAGTTCGCGCCCATAGCCACTTCACTCTCTACAGGCAGAAATGTCACGCTATTATCATCAAGATTCATGACAATATCATTGCCTATATACTTGTTGGTTGTGCTCTTATGACGTGCATTGAGCTTCTTATTAATTATGACCGTGCCGACAATTACACCTGTCGTAGCACCACAGATTATCAATTCGCGCTCGTGTTCCTTACACCAACGCTTTACCTTTCTTGCAAAACTCATATTTAGTCCTCCATAAAATATAAATTATAGTATAGTTCGCATAAAGCTTTCTATAGCATTTGCTGCATATGTAAATATAAAGTTATCGTAAGAAAACCTTACGAGTTTCCTACAAAAAGAGTCAATAACCAAAAGAGGAGGTTGATCATGCAGAAGCAACTCCTCCTTGAGTGCATTGAGAGCCCATAACTGCGTCGAATACTTTTCAGAATATTCGTTTTGATACTCCTTATTAACTATATTAATGTAATCGTTTAACGCATTCAGAGCATCACGCTGGATCCTGTCCATTACGCTTTTCCTTCTCTCTTCTCTCCTTTTCGAGAAGAATATAATTAAGCTGTGCAGTTACTTCGGTAGGAAGCTCAGACTTGACAAATTCACGCATTTCAGCTCTAAGAAATTCTTCGCGAGATTCTTTAGACTTAACATACGTTGTAGCTACCTCACGTCTGATTGTCTCATCGCGCTCTCTACGCTCTCTCTGTGCCCTCTTTTTATATGTAGCAATATCATACACAAACGACACGCCTTCTGCGATAGATACAACGGGACCAACTACATTTGCAACCTTAGTCAAAGGCTTCATTATTTTACCTATTCTCATGAAAATATACCTCCAAATATAAATTAATAATACCTGCTGTAGTGTGAACTACGCGGACGATTCTTAAACTTAATAGTCATTATCGGATGACCGCCATACATTATACTGTCATAGAACACGTCAATGAGACCTATATCAGTATCCCATCCAACGTCACCACCAAAATCAACAGGTTCAACACCTAACTTGAAGTAAAAATCATTAAGCGTCACGAAATCGCCCTTATTAATCTCATGATTAAGTTCAACTACAGCGGTCTTTACGTCATTTTCTGTTGTGTAGAAATATCTGTACGTAAATGTGTCGAGACAGAGATCTTGTTCCCTAAATACGACCTGCGTAGAATTATCAGGATCAATAATTGTCAAACCTGATTTTGATCGTTCATCCTCAATCTTTTCAGATCTTTCTTGATCGATCTTGGTTTCGATCTCTTTTACTTTTGTCTCGCCTAGCTCCTGTATCATCTTCTTCTTGTACTCTGAAAGTGCACCCTCAGATATAGCATATAATGATACAAGTGCTGCATTTTGCTTACGATACTTAACTGCTCCGCCTATAATACACACGGCACCAAGCGTACCAGTCACCATCGTAGGAATATAACATTTCCACGTAGCGTCGATTTTTTCGGATGTGTCAAGGGGCGCTCCCTTTTCATCTTCTGCCTGACGCAAATTATCAAGCGCTCGTGGAGTATTTCTTATAGCTTCAACGATTGCAGTTCCATTGAGAATCAATCCCGTCGCTGTAAGAATCTCTGGTAATCGTTTCTCTGCGCCTTTGAGAAACTTTTTAAAGATACTCATTACATTTTGAACTCCTTTCTTGTAATGATGAATAAATATAAAAACGAAAAGAGGCTGTTACACCTCTTCTCGCTAAAGACTCAATCCTTTACATAACCTCCTTCGGCTATGTACTTATAATCGGACACAATCTCAATGCAAAGATCTCCAAGCTCCGTGAAGTCTTTCTCAAGTTTTGTCATATAATTTGCTAATCCTTCAGCATCGCCGTTGGATGTAAACTCTGTAACATCCTTTTCGATGTTCTTGAGTCTATCCATCCAAGCTTCGAGCCTGTCCAGATTATCATTCATATTGTCTCTTGAGATCGCGTTCTTCAGCTTCTTAGATCTCTCTTTGTTGTAATGTCTCTTCTTAAACATACACATCACTCCTTAAGTTATTATTTGGAATTAGTCTTCCATATAAGGCGATGTATAATTTGCGGAGACTATCGACATCACATAATGAAATGATCGCCGTCTCGACTATACATAATATCGGTAGGCGGATCTTTCTTAACTGCTTTATAGTATGCAGGTCGTAGTGTATTATATATAGTATAATATACGTCTATGGACTTGCACACAGCACCACTAAGAGAATCTAAGAATAGATTAAATAGTTTCTTACCCATTTTGAGCAATCTCCTTTCGTGTACATTCAAAGAACAAAACAGAGTGTGTTTGCTAGCTTCACTCTGCTTCGTCTGGAAGAATAAGAGGCTCTCATTTGAGCCCCTTACTCTCTCTAGGTAATATCTTTAATTACTTTCCGCCGTGGAATACTTTGGTAAAGCCACTAAAGACAGATCTACTAATGTTACTTGTCAGATTGCCGGTCTTCTCAAAGTTGAGACAGGTTACACCCATTCCGACTCCAGCTACTATTTTACCGACGCCCAGAACAATATTAGCTGCATCGTTGCCTCTACTATTCCTCCTTTCACCTCTTATTTTGAGCTGAGCTTCGATAATTTTCGCATCGTTGTCGTCGATTGGGGTATCCCAGTCATCGAGCTTTGCGATTGCCCTGCGTTCTGCCGCATTCTCAATAGTATATCTTTTCTTGTGTCGTCTTCTACCCATAGTAGATTCCTCCTTGAAAATATAAATTTGGATATTACTCCATATAAGCCGATGTATCTTTTGCGAGGTTATTTCCTTCTCACTCGTAATATCACGATACCTTTCTTTTCTATAGACTTCGGCGAATCTATTTCTAGAAAGAAATACGGACCTTCTTTGTTTTCGTCGTATCGAACTTGAATATCGCCATCGAATTTAAACGCTAACACTAACACTGTTATTATTAGAAATAGTGCTACCATGAAACCTATTAATGCTCCGACTATAAGAGCACCATTCATTTTGATCATTCCTTTCAAGCAATCTCTTTAACTATATACTTCTTATACATCGGGATCTTCTCTATTGTCTTCGCGAGAGTCTTATTATTTCGCCAACCCTTGAACTGTCTGAGCTCACCTTCGCTACGACCATACTTAAACCAGTCATATACTCCGTCGGTGTAGTTCTGACTGAACATATAAAACTCCTTGCCGTTGCGTGAATAATAGAAATCGATCAGCCAGTTGTCGTTGTCCTTGGTGTTCTTTCTTACTACAAACTTTTCTCTCATTTGAAAATTCCTCCTTAAATATCAAGCGGGCGGTTATTAAAAATATAAGGAAAGGTTGTCGTTGTGTCGTAGGGACACCTTCTACTTCCTTTCCATATAAGCCGATGTAGAAAATGCGAAATTATGAACAAATTATGAACAAAAAGTCGTAGAAACAAGTTCTAACCAAATAACCAGTTTTATTTGCCTATTAATATATTTTTTACTTATTTTTTATTAAAAATACTATTAGGTATATAAAAAAGTGGTTATTTGGTTAAAAAACCCGCAAACGACGTAGGGAAGCCATTTGACGCCAACCACTTTCCATACCAGTTTTGCCCAAAACCAGTTTTGTTTGAAGTCATTTTTCGCGATCCGCGAATTTTGAGCATTTTTGCAATTTTTACCAAAAATAAAACTGGATTTGGATAGAAAATTGGATAATTTTCACAAAACTATCACATTCGTTCATAATTTGTTCATATTTTAAAAATAAAAAGCTAAGAGGCTGTGTAAGCCCCTTAGTCTTGGATTTTTAGTTCTTTTCAGACTCCTTCAGTTCCTTATATTCTTCTCTTGTCATTACCATTCCGTTATAAACTACATATTCCTTATTTTCGTTATTAGTCATAATAACAACTCCTTTATAAATATATTAAGACTTGTTAAAGTCTAGAAAACATAACTATTGTTCTCCATATAAGGACATGTATATTTTGCGAGTTGTTTATGACTAAATATAAAACAAAAAAGAGAAGAGGCTGTTACACCTCTCCTCAGTTGGGTTACTTCTTTCTAAGTTTCTGCCGCTTCTTCTCGATCATCTGATCAAGAGTGTCTTTGTGATTAACAACTCTAGCTCCGTTAAATCCTGATACTGCTGCGGACCCCACAATATATACAGGGGCCAGAGCAACGTCTAAAGCGGCACTTGCGCCACCAATAACTGCTCCGCCTACTGCACCTGCAGTGGTCTTTGCTATCTTCTTTATTTTCTTGCTAGTCTTCTTAGTCATAATGACTCCTCCTTTAGATAATTAAAAATTAGTTAGAAACATTAAGTTTCTTCCATATAAGGCGGTGTAATATATGCGAGCATCGATAAATATAAAAGAAAAAAGGAAAGAGAGGGTTGTTAGCCCTCCCGCTCCTTTTTATGATCTTCCCAACCTTTCTTAATTTTGTTTACTGATATAAAAGAGAAGAGGCTGTTACACCTCTCCTCAATTTAGTCAGAACATTCCATCATCCCAATTATCGGGATTCATGAATTTCGCTTCTATTCTAGAATTGTTTGCGGTCGTGAATCCTAATACAGTGTATCTAGCTAGGGTACCAATACTTTCAAATACACTTTTAATTAAATACTTAAATATCAAGCATACTGAAATGATTAGTCCTGCTAGAAATCCCATAATGTGATCCATTACCCTTTCTAAAATTTGATTGTTCATTTCATTTCCTCCTTAAATATAAATTTGGAATATTCTTCCGTATAAGGCCATGTATTATATGCGGGCTTGTTTAGTATAAACGAGATTTATGTATTATATGCGGGCTTGTTCGAGCGAAAAATATAATAGTGTGAAAGAAGAGAGGATATGTTAATCCTCATCGTTGTCGATCGACATTCCTCTCTGCTTGAGAAAGTTAATCAATTCCAAAGTCTTATTCATTGCTTTCTCGAGATCGTTCATCATTTCGACTGTCTTTATTTCGCCAAAATTATTGTTATTAATTTCTTTAACCTCGGCGATATATTCTCTAGTCATATACGTCATAGTTATCTCTCCTTTCAAATATAAAATTAGAATCCATTCTCTCTCATATAATAGTATGTATAAAATGCGGGTAAATATAAAAGAGAAGAGGCTGTTACACCTCTTCATCTCTGAGCCATCCCTCTAAACAGAGAGATATAATTCCTTTAAATATCATTGTCGATATAGCTTCTCTAATCTTATTTAACATAAAAATTCCTCCTTTTATTGGTTATGGTCTCCATATAATAGTGTGTATTAATTGCGGGCGAAAAAGAGAAGAGGATGTTACTCCTCGTTCTCTTCGTTAGTTTCTTCCTCATTCCTAAACATATAGCTAGGCGATTTATGTTCTGTCACACATATTAAAAATATAACCGTCGTAATTACCAGTATGATTGCGCCTATTGTGCCAAATACAATATTGCCACTAAGCACGCCTAGTATTGATAATACATTCAGTATCATTTCTTTTATTGTCATAATAAATTCTCCTTTGTTATTAGTTTATTTTATTAGGAATATTCTTCCATATAAGAATATTGAAAATTTGCGAATCGCGAATTAATACATTTTAGAATCCAACATCCAGAAAAACTTCCTATACATCTTATAATAAACATTCTTACAGCAAGGAATACCCATTTTGAGCAAAAGGTAATCATACCCGACATCGTGAGTAACGCCATAGAGAATATACTTGCCGAGTGAAGGATCTGTGTCAAATGCAGCCTTCTCTACACGTTCAATCTGACTTAAATAATACTCTCTTTTCTCCAAAACCCACGAAATATCAGTCTCGGATAATCTCTGTCGCTTACCATGTATCTCGATCATACCACCACGATAACCATCAAGTGACCTGAGAATATCACGCCACTCATCGTATTGCAGACACATGTGTTTTAGCTCAAGAAAGCGATGTTTAGATAGCTTATACTCGTTCTTGTTTGAAATATCATTCCTGACTCTCATACCCGCTCTCCCTCCCAGACGTAACCAGTTTCCTCATATAAGGCTTTCGGTGAAATATAATAGTTAATGCGACCTTTCTTACTTGTCATATCGTCGAGAGAAGTCACTGTCTTACCTCCGCGTGTCGCTATTCCTATTTTGAGATAACCCGAGATGATCCCAGCACGAACCCATGATGGATCTTTACCGTATACTTTAGCCACCACAGCTATAGGAACTGATCCTCTACTAAATATCATAGTAGTACCTCCTTAAGTTTAGATACTACCTTTATACCACGAAAAATAGTTACCTGAGTCTCCTAAAAAAAATAAAATACAGTGTAGGACTTGACAAATCATACACCGAAATGATATAATAAAAAAAAGAAGAGAGGATGTTATTCCTCATCCTCTTCTTCCTCGGACAGAAGATCCCACATTTTTTGAATCATTTTGTCTCTTTCTTCTAATGTTATAAGTCCACTTACAAAGTCCATTTTAATCTTCGGGATTACAAATGAATATATATAAAAGTTTCTTATAATTTTTGAAATTTTCATAAAATCAACTCCTTAAATAGTTAGTTTCTGTCCATATAATAGTATGTAGTTTTTGCGAATCGCGAAATATAAAGAAAGGATCTGATCAAATGCTAATCAAATGTCCCGAATGTGAACTTCAAGTATCTGATAAGGCTCTAGCTTGTCCTCATTGTGGTTACCCTCTTAAACCCGCAAACAACGATACACTGTCAACAAATATAAAACAGAAAAGATCACCAAAACACAGAAGACTCCCTAATGGTTTCGGGCAAATATCTGAGCTTAAAACCCGTAACCTTAGAAAGCCTTTTCGTGCGATGGTGACTGTAGGTAAGGATGTTCGTGGTAGACCGATATGTAAACTCCTCAAACCAGAAGCCTATTTCTCGACCTATAACGAAGCCTATCAAGCGCTCATAGAATATAATAGATCACCATATGACATCGCTGCAGACATACCCATAAACGACCTCTATACTAAATGGAGTAGAGAATACTTTAAAACAGTCAGCGTGGGTCAACAGAATTCAACTGACCTCGCATGGAAATACTGTCACCAGATACATGACATGAAAATATCAGAGATACGTATCAGGCATCTACGAACATGTATCGAGCAGGCAGATTACACGTATGCAGGCACGACTCATAAAGCAAGCCCGGTAATGAAGTCAAATATAAAGTCACTACTCAACAAACTCTACGATTATGCTATCGAGTATGAGCTAATTGACAGAAATTACGCTAGAGAGATGAAAATATCAATCGAGGATGCCGATTCAAAGCACCATATACCCTTCACCGATAAAGAGCTCGCTACTCTCTGGGAACATTCAAATGACAAAACTATTCAAATCATTTTGATCGGGTGCTATTCAGGTTGGAGACCCCAAGAACTCATTAAGATGACTAAAGATCGCGTTGATCTTGAAAATATGACATTCACAGGAGGTATAAAGACTAAGTCAGGAACTAATAGAATTGTGCCTATACATCCAAAAATATCACAGTTCGTTAAAGAGTTTTATAACACATCAGTAACAGAATATCTCTTACAGCCTGATAATAAGAAGCTTTCATATGATCATTACCATTATCTCTTTAACAAAACCCTCAAAAGCCTAAATATCAATCCAGAACATACGCCTCACGACACCAGAACGACATTCATAACTAACGCCAAAAAATATAACGTGAACGACTACGCAATTAAGAGAATAGTCGGACACGCTATAACTGATGTCACCGAGGACACTTATACAGTAAGACCTATCGAGTGGCTTAAAGAGGAAATTGAAAAAATAAAATAATGTTGAAGAAACTGAGACATTGTTGAGTTTAGCAAAACGACATGGAATGACAATTTGTTCAGTATAGGATTTCAGTGTACGACCAAATAGTGATGTAGGAATAGTGTATGAGTAACCTACATTCGACTGTTACTAATAATATCTAACCGCTTTATACGACGTCGATCTATAGCCATTTTGATCACCGCTCAACCGAGTTCAATTTCTTTTTAAGAATTTACAAATCGTTCATATTCGCCATTTGACAGCTAAAATGTAGGAATAAAGTATAAACGTAATACTCCTGCCTGCGACTTATCTTGCAAATATTTACAGACAGGAGTGTATACGTGTATGCTCTTCTATAAGTAAGTCGTTTCATTTTGAACAAGAGTAAGTCTCTTATACTTTACTACTTTAGAACAGCAGTGACAAATCAGTGTAGAGTGTAACGTTTATGTAACTTGTAACCAGATGAGAATATAAAGTCACCTAGCTCTAATCACCACGACGTTTCTTAAGATGTCAGGAAGTATGATCGCCCTGAACATTGATTCTCCACTCGAGCATGTCTAAGTTATCTTGTAGAGAATTACTTAAACCACTACCATTAGGAGGATCGAAGAGCTGTCTGACTTTGAGATATATGTAGGTCTGAATCATGTTAAGATCCGTACCGTCATAGAACTCGCTCCATGTTGCTTTATCGTCTACAATGTAGAAACCGGGAGTTCCTACACCGAGCTGATTAAGAATATTGAGCGAAGTGTTTATATGAACGATGATGTCGGTGTCGAAATGGTCATACCCTTCGGCACTACCGCCAATCATCTTCTTAATAGTACCCAAGATACTATCCATTTTGAACACATCCTTCGTTTGTTATTTCCAAGGACACATATCGTTTGGCTTACGATCGAAGTTTAAACCAGAAAGTCTATCGTCAGTTTGTCCGTAATGAATATAGTTGTGAGTATCGAACGACACGCATATTAGATTCTCGGGATCAAATATACAGTCGGCTCGATCCAGCACATCATCACGAGTAATAGGGTTGAGATGATGAATGAGGATCCTGTCAAACAAATCATAGCCCTTACAAGCTAAGTCACAGCCATTATCTCGTACGATGATCTCATTACGGAGTTGACGCCATTCAGCCGAATTGTATAACTTCTGATTCAAAAATCGATCGAATCCAAACGTCTCGTCTCCTATACCGCCACCAATATATGCGTATTTTAAACGCTCATCGTATGTCGGGATTCTGATTAATTCTGAATACGATTTCACGCTTATTACTCCTTCACGCTTTAATCTTCTTCACCACAGCACCGGGATACTGTTTCTTGACTATTTTGAGCAGGTCGGTTGCCTGTGACTGTTTGTCGAATGTGTCGACTACTACCATATACTTATACTTCTGCTCGGTAGTCTCGGTCACAACGGGTTTTACTTCTTTAGCATAGCCATTGAGTCCTCTCTGCTTCATGAGGCTGGGATAATCCACATTACACTCATTGAAGTCGAAGTAGCACCTATGACCTATGAGCATGCCGTTCGGTGTAAACTGCCACATACCATAAGGTTCGGGATAGTTGCATTTTGAGTTATACTGAGCTACCCACAGAGCATACTTCCTTCTGGTTTCAGGTGTGACATACTGAAGCATCGGCGATTTCGACATATACAGTCCTGCAAAGTAACCGTTTGTCTCAAGAATATCACAGAAAAGGTTGACTATGTTAGTGCAGAAGATCTGACCTATTTTGAACTGTCTAGCTTCTTCAAGGTCGAAGAATATGGGATACTCGAACTTCTTACCCTTGATACACTGTAGACATGCTTCTGCTTCCTGCTCAACATCAGCAGTAGACTCAGCATATGAGTACCAATATGCACCAACGTCCAGACCTACATCCTTAGCAGCTTTGTAATTCTGTTCGAACTTGGTATCCTTCTGCTTAGCGACTTTGCCGAAACCCGCTCTTAGAATAACATAAGAAACCCCGGTCTTTTTGAGCAGATCGAAGTCCACATCACCATTATGCTTGGAGAGATCGACACCAAGTTTCTTAATCGAAGACAGGTCAGGATGCGGGTAATCACGGAAAGTCTTAATACCAAGAGTATTACTTGAGTCGATTGAGAGATAGTTATATACTGCCATCGTCCACACTCCCATGCTTTACACGATCTTTTTCTTCAGCCCTCTTTGCATCATTCCAACGATCCATATCTCCAACGAGGTATCCTGTGATGCGCCTGTACCGACAAAAAGGAATATCGTCATAATGAAAATCGATGTCAACAAAGTCATTGTCTACTATAGTAATATGCATCTCTTTACAATTAGGATGCTTTTTGTTTGCCATGTTGACATAAGCATCAATTTCCTTCTGTGGAAGTTCGCCGTTTTCGACAACGACCTTTATCATTTTGATCACTCCTCAGTCTTATTAATTTCGATCTCGTCATGCTCTGTTTCAGTAGGGATACTATCAACAGTATGATGAGCATCGACATTGCTTTCCGCCAAAATATAAATTATGAGAGTCGCGCATGCTGTGATGAGACCGGTTATCTGGGTCTTTTCTTCCTCAGACGCACCAAATATCACCATAACTGATATGACGACACCTATAACTGCCATCCAGAATTTCCTAGACGACAGTTTACGCTTCCAGTCTATTTTCATTTTGATCAGCTCCTTATGTTCTTTGAAAGTAGCTTGTATGTTTGACCGTTATCCCTTGTAAACTCTTCCGATTCTTCAAAACCAAGTTTAATAGCGGTTTGAATTGACTTACTGTTTTCGCTATCAGTACCCCAAATGAGACGATTAATAGACTGATCGAGAGTTCCATTTTGAGCCATCTTCTCTATCTCTTTATTACCTTTTTCAACAAGTCGAGAAGCATATCCGGCATGTCTGTATTTAGGATCATTACGAACACCTATAGAAATATCGATAATATTCTCGTCTTCTATATGACCTTGCCAATACTCAATAAACGCTACGGGAACGTCCTTTATTTTGATCACGTCAGCATACACTCTATTAGCCGTATCGTACTTTGTTTTAGGGTCATAGTAGTATTTGGGAGCTTTCTCATTAGGACTCTCGGCTTGAATATAAGACTTCTCTCTATCACTAAACGTCTTATAAATATCATTGATGTCCTTATTATACTGTTTATGCTTCCCTATTGAATCAGTAGAACGAGTAATATCGTGTTTCTCACCCTGATACGGTCTGACTCCTGAACCCCAAGGATAGCGTCCAGAGTGTCGAGGAGTACCGTAATGATACAGCTCGCTATCGGTCATTTTGATCAATTAGGGCACTCCCCTTTCTACTGTATAAACCCGCCCTCGTCGAGCAGCTTATTATACACTCTTCGTATGTGTTGAATGGCTATCACGCAGGCATTATTCTTGTAATTGGGATGCTTCTCACAATACGTCTCGTAAATATCCACTTCTTCCATGGTCTGCTGGAAGTATTCGCGAGAGTGATGTATACCATTGATAAGCTCGTCGTCAAAGCGTAGAATTCGTGTTCTAGCATTTGTCGCAGAGTTAGCATCTACTCTCTCCGATACTTCCATCACCACGTCAGTTAGCTTGTCTATCTTTTTGTTAGTCTCGTCGATCTTCTCAGCAGTCTTATCTTTGCGGCCTATGAGAAACTGTATAAGCCCCCATAGACCGCTAGACGCAATGACCGCTACCACGACAGCAGTAATCACCTCGGACATAGGCATCACTCCGCTAAGAACGTGTTGTACAGACTGCGCATATTTGCTTCCACGGTTGCATCACTTTCAGATGTACCGATTACGCCAAAGTATTTCACATAGCCATTTGCCTGTTCACCTAAATACCCTGAGCCGAATTTATCAGCATTGCATACAGCGACATATCGTCCACAGTTTACAGGAGATTTGTCTATCTGTATTACATCATCATTAGCAGCATCATATACAAATCCGCTTGCACCATCTGTTGTGTCTGCCGCTGTGAGCCTTATCGCCACAACAACATAATCTGAACAAGTGATGCCTGTATCTGTATCATCACCCCATGCGGCAACATATATTGGACTGCCTCTGAGACCGATACCTTGTGAATTGTCACGAGCAGCAAAAGCACACAGAACTCTTGACTGACTGGAAGGACTGACAAGTTTCAGAACTGCATACGCTGTAAATGGGTGCTGAGGATATGTCAAGTCAACATAAGGTACTACATCATTATCAGAAGCCGAATTTACATATACGGCATCTTCTGCTGAGTTATATGACGGTTTATGTTCATTGCTCTTGTAAATAGCAGGATGCTCACCTGAACCCCATGTGTTTTCACTTGCATCAAAATTGTCCTTTGTAGCTTCACAGAACAGGAACGTGCTGTCACTGTAAGGCAGATATTGAGCGGCAATATAGTCAGCACCGTTCACGAGTATACCTCGATTAAATCCGCTCTGACTATCCTGTATACCAACAAGCCCTTTCGCTTGTTTCTGTGCCGTAGTCAAAACATTCCATTGTGCACTTGTCATAAGCTCCACGTCCTGCGCCACGTTTACGGTAACACTAGAATATCCAGCAAGGTCATCGGTCGAAGCGGTATACGTGCCATTTTGAGTAATCGTGGAGGATTTGGCATCTATGGGTACATCAACAGAGACACTCGAATAACCATCCAGATTTTCAGAGCTTGCTGTGTAAGTACCATTTTGAGTAATGTTCTTCGAGTCGACATTAGGCGACACACTCACATTCACCGTCTTATACCCATCAGCATTGTCAGATGAGGCATTGTATACGCCATTTTGAATAACGGACTTCGTGATGAGAACTGCTTCTGATCCGCCTCCTGAACCACCCACTTCACCAAAAGGACAAGACGAGTATTCCTGAGCGTGACATTCGAGAGTTGTAGCACCGAGAGTGTAAATATCATCGTTGATCGAAGTGAGCATGAGTATCTCGCCGGCACCAAGCTTAGCAACGTTATCCGCGTTTGCTACTATACCCGGCTTATCACTGACATAAACACAATCTTCGCCAAGGTTTTTAAGCCAGATATACTGATAACGCCTATTAAACTTTATCTGCTGCTCGGCTGCCGTCGTTACAACCGTTTTAATCTGCATTTGTCACCCTCCTTTATTCTTCATTTTGATCGCCATGATCGTCAGATTCAGGATAATAGCCGCGTCTCACAAGTTCCTCGTAGACCTGCTCACGATACTTCAGAGGGACCTGATCGAGTGTCTTTTCACCCTTTTCAATAAGGTCAGCGTATACTTTTACAATATAACTCATCAAATCATCTCCTCAAAAAGTTCAGTTAGTGCGAGCTGGGTATTGGTCACCTGCTCATTGAGTAGTGCTATGTATTCATCTTTGGTGTATTCGAGAAGTCTGTACTTGTAGCCGGTATGAGTGGAGACCGTTTCTTCGCCAGTCTCTTCGTCAAACCCGTAATCAGGCACTTCCTCCTCTTCAATATTCTCAGCGAGAAAGACCTTAGTTTCTCTGATGTCAGGAGTAATAGGTCGTTCATCTGCGTGAGTGATGCCATAATCTTTCATAAGCTTAAAGCTCCTTCCATTTTGATTTTGAGTTGAAGTTTAAGTTGAATAAGTCTCCTTTGTATAGTTTCCAAATACAAATGTTCCAAGTGTCGACAATTAGCGTGTTTAGTCCATCCTGAATAAGACGCAGTAACACACCGATCATGCTCACCAAGCCACTCTTTGTCTTTCATTTTGAGCAGTTTGTGTCGCATGGCTTTCTTGGTTGTGGTTCTAAGGAGTGTATGTGAGCCAAAGAACACGTAACCTAAGAAGTCAACGCCTCGAACATATGTAGGAAACACCTGCCAGTTCGATTTGATTTTAAGATTAAGCGTTTCTTCTATATAAGCCCTTATTTCTTTAAAGAGTTCATGAAGCTTAGTTTTATCGTTTGCAAATATCACAATGTCGTCCATATAGCGATGATAATATTTAACGTGTTTTACTTCCTTAATCCAATGATCAAAGTCTGATAAATATAAGTTTCCGCAATACTGAGATAAATAGTTTCCTATTGGTAAGCCTTCTTCGTCAGGCACACTATCTATTATCTCATCGATAAGCCAAAGGAGTTTCTGATCTTTAAACATCCTTCTGAATTTCATTTTGAGTATTTCGTGATCAATTGATTGGTAGTATTTGGAAATGTCGAACTTCAGACAATACTTGCAACCCTCAAAGTCATTCTCTATATCATTTTGAACACGTCGCATACCATAGTGTACGCCTCTTTCGGGAATAGCAGAATATGTATCAGCGGTCATAGTTCGAATGAGATACGGCTCGATTACCTGAATTAAAGCCCAGTGAACTATTCTATCAGGATAATATGGAAGTTTGTGTATTCGTCTGAGTTTGTTATGCTCTTTACGCTCAAAGACATGGTATTTTGAGGTGTGATAAGTCTGAAACATAAGAAACCGCGAGATTTTGTCTAAATAGTAATCAGTATCGGCGTCGACCATCTTTACTTCGTTATACCAGCCTTTACCTCGTCTAGCATTCTTATGAGCAAGTCTTAGATTGTCCATATCGTAGACTTTCTCATATAGATTACCTACTCTCTTCATTTTGATCATCTCTTTTCTGTCTGTTTTTCAATTTACATCTCATTCTTCAGTTTTCGGTTTTGTTGGAGTTAGTCCCGAGCTTTCGAGTATGATAATACCTACTAACACAGTTTCACCACGATATTTTTTGCCAAGGGGCAGGGTAAAATCCTAGTCTACAAATAAAACCAACAAAGACGGCCACCGATATTACGATTCCGATTACCCACGCTATTATTCCAATTCCAGTAAAACGGACCGGCATTAGAGCTATTATTCCAATTACCGCCACGATAGACGAACATCGGTAGAACTTTACCTATAAAAAGGAGAGAACATTTGCAGGCGTTGACTCGTACAAATATCCTCTCCTAATTATTGAGCTTATATATATTTTATGTCTAACTAGATGTCAAATTTTACATTTTGTTCCAAAATGATTATCTCAGACTATACAGTCTTCGATTACGAATTTACTTTGCTGCCAAGAAGGAGGCTTCGCTCCGCTCAGCTATCTAGGCAACAAAGACGGCCACCGATACTACGAGCCCGACTACCCACGCTATTACGCCAAAGCCAGCAAAACGGACCGGCATAAGAGCTATCAGCCCAACAACCGCCACGAAAGACGATTCTGTATCCATTGAGGTTTCGGGTGGAATACTGATAATCGCCTACTGGTTTCGTGGAATCAGCTCCCGTTCTTTGTGCCCTCGTTGCAATAAATCCCCAATCGAATTTCTCGCTCCACCCGAAGTTATTTATGTAGCCATAAGCGTTCGTGACACCCAAAAATCCTTCACAAGTGATACCTGTGGATTCATAGTTGCCAGATTTCTTACTTTCGGCGTAATTATAGTCAGTACAGTAGTAAGCTACACCACCTCTTTTGTAGCCATTACCCCAGATGTTAACGCCATTAGTGAATTCCCAGAGATTACCCCAGTCATTCTCTCGACCTCTGTATCGTATGGAGACTTTACCGTTCGTGGTTGATGTGATCTTAACTCCTGCACTCGAGATTTGAAGTGTCGATGATGCAGCACCAGACCCGTTACCAAGGCTAGCAGTAGAACCAGTCTGTACTCCCTCGTTACCCGTCGATGAAGCATACGCCGTACAACCATTTCCAATCACACTCTGCATATTAAACGTCGCATACTCCACTACCATCAGCATTTGTTCCATGGAGTGGATTTGGAAGTTCTCGGAGTGCCATTTTGATCCTCTATTCTGGCACATCTTTTCTACATTCGGTCGGGTGAGGACATTTTGGGGTGTGCCGGATGCGTAGGACATGCCAGATGCAGGCTTAACTCCGGCTATCGAGCAAAACTTATCGTTATCGAAGTCGTAAATATAAGTCTGCGGGGTTACTGTGGGATCGCCTGTTACGGGGTCCCAAGTAATGTCAAGATCATCGTACAAGACGTAAGCCGAACCTGACACGTCATACACACTGCCCTCGTAAGCCGAAATATAAATACCGTCCATCTCATTACCATCGGGATCGAGAAATGCAGGATGGACTTTGAAACCATATTTGGGGGTGTCTGAGAGGTAGTAATTGACTTTGAGCAGATGATAACCCTCAGGATCAGTGTATTCAGTGGGTGTAGAAGCCGTAGCAGGTATCTCCTCAACCGCTATCTTTTCCATTTTGAGCGGAACTGTGCGGTAATAGAACTTCGGCTGGTAAACCATCACCTGACCATTGCTGCCGTCTTCAGTATAGCCAACATCACCATACCAAGCATTAACAGTACCGTCATCAGCCAGATTACAAAGCTTACGATTACCATACATGTTATATGTATTGAAGTCCGAGCCTGCAGTCTTTCCCACAGCACCAGCCAGTCGAGTAAATGTCGAGTTCTCGAAGTCAGCCTGCAAGCCGATAATGTCATTTTGATCAGGATAACCTATCCACGCTTCAATGTCCCTTATATCATCCCAACCATCAGCATACTTCACATCGAATGTGGTTTGAGTATTGCTTATTGGGACTGTAATATTTGAAACTTCTGAATTAGCCATTTTGATTTCACCTCGATTTTATTTGAAGTGTTTATGTATAGATTTCTCACGAATTTACTTTCAGCATGCGCTGACATCCCTCAGGAATTCGGGTTGCTGCCAAAAAGGAGGCTTCGCTCCGCTCAGCAATCTAGGCAACAAAGACGGCCACCGATACTACGATACCGAGAACCCACGCTAAGATTCCAAGCCCAGCAAAACGGACCGGCATAAGAGCTATTATTCCAAGCACCGCCACGATAGACGATTCTGTATCCGTTAAGGTTTGATGTATAGTACCCATAATCGCCTACTGGAAGTGTCGCACTAGCTGGTGTACCAACAAGTGTCGGTATAAACATCCAGTCACATTCTACATTCCATCCAAAATATCTCGTGTAACCATTAGTCTTGGTGCAAGTAATATTGGTCGAAATATAATTCTCGGTCTTTTTACTCTCAGCGAAAGTCCAATCATCGCAGTAATAAGGTATACCGCCACGCTTTTTGCCATTACCCCAAATATTAAGACCGTTCGTGAACTTATACATATTACCCCAGTCGTTCTCTCGACCTCTGTAACGTATAGAAAGTTTATTTGTTCCATCTGTAGAGGTATAAGTCGTGGCTCCTGTGGAAATATATCTCGTGGTTGTAGTTGCTGCTCCTGTACCGTTACCTATTGACGTCGTAGCTCCTGTCTGTACAGTATTAGATTCAGTGGAAATATCAGTAATGCCCGTTACACCAGCACCAATAGCTGTCTGCATATTAAACGCACCATACTCGATTACCATAAGGAGTTGTTCCATCGACACGACTTGAGCATTCTCGCTATGCCATTTTGAACCTCTATTCTGGCACATTGATTCTACACCAGTTCGAGTCATACTAGTATGCTTAAGGCCACTTGCAGGTTTAACCCCGGCTATAGAACAAAACTTATCTGTGGTTGTATCAGCCAAATAAGTATCATGAGTGTAATTACCATCGTCACTCATATCGTCATAAATGAGATACTTAGCAGCCGAAACGTCGTAAATACTTCCCTCATACGCGGAAATATAAATTCCATCCATCTCATTACCATCAGCATCGAGGAAAGCTGGATGTACCTTAAACCCATACTTAGGCTTGTCGGAGATGAAGTAATTGGCTTTAAGGAGGTGATATCCCTCGGGTTCGGTGTACTCGGGTGTAGCTGCCTCTGGGTCAATTACTTCAGGAGCAATCTTTTCGAGTTTGAGAGGGAGGACTTTGTAGTAAAATTTCGGCTGATAGACCATGACCTGTCCATTCGAGCCGTCTTCTATATATCCCTGCTCACCATACCAAGCATTAACAGTACCATTATCAGCAAGGTTACAGAGCTTCCTATCACCATACATTTTGAACACATTGAAATCCGATCCTGCAGTCTTACCTACAGCACCAGCCAGTCGAGTAAACGTCATGTTTTCGAAGTCGGCCTGTAAACCCACAATGCTCGTATCATCAGGATATCCCAGATACGCATGCATATCCTCAAGCTGTTCCTTAGCGTAAGCGTCCTTTATGTTGAGAAGCATATTAGGATGTGTGACAACTCTAATGCTTGTGGAGTTAAGCCATGTCAGACAGCTAGCCGCAGTATCATAACCAAAGAACGTCCACCAGTTTCTATAACCTTCAGGAGGTATCTCAAACCAAACTTGTGCATCTGTATATGACGTTGTAGTACCGTCAAGTTTATTATACGTGTCATAATCCAGTGTTAGAATCATTGTATCATAATAGAAAGTAAATCTGAAGTTCTTGTAAGTAAGTACACCATCAAGATATGATCCCGGATTATTCATTTTGATCCATATAGACTGTGGAATATAAGCATTACGAGTTCCATCGGGATAATAAGTCATTCTAGCCATTGCAAATCCCGGAGAGTATTCATCAGTCCAGATATTGACTCTTAAATCGCCTATATAAAAGTCCCCATTCGTGTCGTTTACCACCACATCCGCAGCAGAGGGATAAGTGATATCGTAATCCATGGGGACCGTCACTTTAGACATAGTTGCATTTGGCATTTTGAGTAACACCTCCTTTGTTAATTATTTGATGTAGGGCCGAGACACATTATGCGAGCACCCATTCCCCTACTATAAGTACCTACGCTATAATGACAATGCCAAGAAAAAGATCCAGCAATTGTGGTATTAAGCCAAGCACCACCAAAACAAGCCATTCGATAATTATTAAGATTTGAAGTAACATAAATATAATCACCTACAGGAGTAGATGAATTGGCGCCATTACCAACTAATGTTGGAAAAAACCCCCAATCGCAATCGTTACTATACCCAAAATATTTAATATATTCGTTAGCATTAGTTATAGTAATACCCGTGGTTTTATAATTTTCAGTGCTTTTGCTGTCTTCATAATCAAAATCATCACAGTAATATGGTATACCACCACGTTTTTTACTATTTCCTAAAATATTTAATCCGTTTATAATCTTATATACATTTCCCCAGTCGTTCTCTCTACCTCTGTATCTAATTGATAGTTTATCTGTTCCATCGGTAGCAGTATAAGTTGTGGCGCCTGTAGAAATATAACGGGTTGTGGTCGTTGCTACTCCTGTACCGTTACCAATTGAACTCGTAGCACCTGTCTGAACACTACAACTGTCTACAGATGTGCTAGATATATTTGTAACCCCATCGCCTATTGCAGTCTGCATATTAAACATGCTATACTCGATTACCATTAAAAGCTGTTCCATCGATACTACTTGAGCATTCTCGCTATGCCATTTTAAACCTCTATTCAGACACATCGATTCAATTCGTCGTGCACTTAAAACATGTTTATTACCAGAAGCAGGTTTAACTCCGGATATTGAACACATTTTATCAACAGTGTCATCAGCAATATATGTACCAAGCGTATAATTACCATCGTCACTCATATCGTCATAAACTAAATACTTCGATTCGCTAACATCATAAATTGATCCTTCATAAGCTGAAATATAAATTCCATCCATCTCATTACCATTAGGATCAAGAAAAGCAGGATGAATTTTAAATCCCGGCCATTTGAAGTCGGAAATATAATAATCAGCTTTAAGAAGATGGTAACCTTCACAATCGTGACCCGTTTCAGTTATAAGTTCTTTCTCAATAGGCACAACTTTATAATAGAACTTCGGCTGCCACACCATGACTTGTCCATTGCTGCCATCTTCAGTATATGTTAAATCTTCATACCACGCATTCACAGTTCCATCATCAGCGAGGTTACAAAGTCTACGTCCGCCATACATCGGGAACCTATCAAAGTCACTACCAGCATTCAAACCCACAGCATCACCAAGTCGTGTGAATGTAGAATTTACAAAGTCTGCATGAAGACCTACCACGCCTTTAAGCGGATAATACCCAATATAATCGCCAACATTGGTAAGCTCGTTTCTTAGATTAGCATCTTTAAAATATAGAGTCTCATTACTTCCAGATATAGGTACAGTACAAGAAACAATATCACTCACTGTGCATTCTCCTTTCCATTTTGATTGAATTTACTTAGGTCAGGACACAGTGACTGTATCTGCTGTACCAGTGAATGTCGGGGTGGAAATTGTGCCTGCAGGAGTAATGTCACCATTAGAGGTAAGAGTGCTTCCTGTGAATGTCGGCGTGGAAACAGTACCTTCAGGAGTATATGTACCGGTTGCAGTAGCGCCTGTCATGAATGTCTTAGCAGTATCGGCTGTCGGAAGTGTACCGGGTGTGTAGCTAAGATTCTCCGTAGCGCTATCATAGCTAAATACGGGAAGCGTACCAACTGCCGTTATACCTGTAACGGAGCCAGTGGTAGGTGTAACGCTAATATTCACGCTACCCTGTGTACCTGTGAATGTGGGAGTGGAAATTGTGCCTGTAGGAGTACCGGAGACTTGTACCGGCATGAGATTACCAGTAAATGTCGGGGTAGAAATTGAACCTGCAGGAGTAAAGCTACCCGATGCACTATCCTTAAATGCCAGATCGCCAAGACCAGACATATCGCCGAATTCGCTCCAATACAGCCCATCAAAGATAAACTCCTGATGAGAGTAGATAGCGATGTCTCCATTTTGAGCTTCAACCGGTTCGCCGTTAATGGTAATCGGGTTGGTAGACGCTCCATCGGTGAGGGCAGTAGTAGTCGTGCCGAGGAAGTGTATACCGCCCTGTCCGCCACCTCCGCCACCACCGGAAGCAGCACCTCTAAAGGGACACTCGGCAAAGAGCTGTGCATGACACTCAAGAGTAGTCTCGCCAAGTGTGTATATCTTATTGTCAAGAACAGTCGTCACAAGACCCATCTGACCAGCCTTGAGCAGTATAACATTGTCAGCTTCTGCCACTATGCCAGACGTATCAGACATGTAAATATCAGTGTCACCAAGATTGCGCACCCAGACATAAACACTGTCCTTCTTACCGCCAAAATTGAACTTCTCAAACACTATTTCCTGTTCAGCAGCAGTCGTTATCACTGTTTTTATTTGTATCATTAGGATTGCTCCTTTCTATTTTGAAATTTAATAAGAATTCGGTAATACACCGCTTTTAAGACCGGTATATACATCATAAAACATATCTTTAATAAATGATGCGTAATCCTTATTTAATTTATCGCTAGTATTTTTTATTTTTGAAACATAAAACAAACTACAATCGCCAAATATTGCCATGCTATCATTACCGCCCAGATTCATAGTCCATGTATTTTGACCCGGAATCCCTTCAGAATAACTATCATTATCTATAGTCGAACCGTATGAAAACCAAGTAGACATCCAATCGACAACCGTTGTTACTGATACACTAACTCCAATAATAGGTTGTCCCGACGTAGAATTTATATGATAGTAATAAGTCGGTCCGGATACTGTAGCTGTGATTGAATTACCAATATCATCTATCTGTCCATGATAACCTGTTAAATATCTATTTCCTACATGATCTCCTATGTTTTTTGTGTTTATCCAACGATATAATGGTGTAGTTCTATATATTGCTGATGCGCCTGTTGTAGGATACTTGCCATCAACGCCGGTATACCATACTTCAAAAAACAATGGTACATCAGAATCAAGCCATGTATATTGATACTGTAAATCCTCCAAAGGTGTCCGATAACCCAAACTATAACTATAATTACTAGAAAATAACATATCTATAAATTCATATAGTTTACCGTTATTAGTTTTAAAATTTGGAACATACATTTTAAATCGATATTTTCTACCATAATTAAACTCGCCTACATTTTGAAAATATTGAGTGTTAAAACTTACTCCATGTTCTCCATCATCACCATTTGAAAATATATTTACAGTAGGATCTATCATATCGTTAACATTCACTAATGCTCTATTATACAAATAACCTGTTGGCGGAATATACGTATTATTCGATAATGCGGTCAATGTCATTCCACTATAAGACCCACTTCCACCCATCATTATTCTAGCAGCATTGTAATTATCGCTCATATACAATCACTCCTGTACTATCAATTTCTTTATAATGATTAGGAAATGGATCGTAATACGTATTAATAGCATTAATTTTAGCAATGTGATACATCAATTCTTCCATAGAAACAGAATGCCATATTACGGTACTATTCCAAGGAGTATAATGATTGGTACTAACCACTGAATATGAAGCATCTTCCCATTCTGCGCCTGACTCATAAGCCCCTCGATGTATTCGTACACCTGATCGATACGGTCCAGACGATTCTAATACAAAATGTCCACTACCAACTGTGTATCCAGATTGTTGCACGCGTATCCTATTTTCAGGATTAGCCATCATTGTCCAAAATTCCTGTCTAAGTTTACCAATATCAGTATATTTATCAGGGGCCGTATATAATGTATAGTCTTCTCTAGAATATAATTTTAATTCATTATCTGTAGAAGTAATGAATAACGGCACGTCTATTCCGGTTTTATAGAAAGCAAATAATGTGTTAGCATATATTACATAGCTATCAACATAAGAATAATCCAAATCATGATAACCGGTACCAGCGTCATTTATGAATCCGTAATACATATACCAAGAATATGATGGATTAAAAACAATATGAGTTATAGGAGTTTCGTTGTCGCTACTATTTGCAATAGATTTAGCGCCCATTCTAACATCGATCTCATAATCGTCACCCATTTTGAACACTATATGATATGCCGATCCTGCAAAAAACTCATCATAAACATTCCAATTGTATACAAAAGGGTTTTGTTGGTTATAATACCGCTTCGTAGCAACCTTAACCTTGTCCCACATCTCGTTTTGTATAATACTTCCGCTTGGAGCAAATTCTCCGTTAGCTATAATAAGTTTATTTACTTTAGTAACGTTGCCGCCCGGACCATCCATCATTATTCTGGCAGCTTCTATATTATTCAAGATGTGAGACCTCCTTTCTGTTAAAATGTTTTCTGGAAAATACCTTCTGGGAAAATTTTCCATTTTGAATTCTTGAAAAATGTTGAATGCTAATGAAACTTTTTCATTTAGGAATTGTTGTTAGATGGAAAATACGTGCCTTTAGCTACATCTTCCTTGGTTATGTCGCTGCGTTCATCACCTGAGCCAGTTGCAGTATAAACTTCTTCATGATCAGCCGTCTCGGTAACAACAGTATTATCATCAATCTTCTTAACTCTTGTTGGTTCAACCATCTGATAATAAGTTGTTCCATTTTGAGCAACCGCCTGAAGTATACCTGCCGATTTAGCTTTTGCTCGATCGTAATATTCGGTGAGCATCTTTGGACTCGTCGGAATAGTATAGTTATCATAAATTTGAAATCTATACTCTGTAGCTCCGGGATTATCGAGATCCATAGATAAAGCTGAACAAACAAATTCATCATTATCGTACTCATCCTGTCCATGAGCATCACCGGCATTAAAGTACGCTCCCCAACCAATATTTAAAAAGTTATTAGGATTAAACTGAGATTCGTCACTATCATGTTCAAACATATCAGCTAAAAGTATTGGAGTATATCCTTCATCTCGTACTTCTGACAACCAAGCAAGTTCTACAGCCGTTACATTAAATTCACACGCTTTTCTCTTTTCATATGCTGTAAGATTAGCTTGTGCTACAGCTTCAAGGGTTGTTCTATCAGTACATTCACTATAATCTATAGTTTTTTCTATATAGCCGTACTCTCCAAGCAACGAACTAGCCATATAATCACTAGTCGCCATATACGCTTTGTAGTTTTCACCTGACGGAGAATGCCATGTGCAATCTTCACTCAAACGTATTTTATTGGCACCAAGAGGTATAACTGCATTATAAATTTCGAGACCGTCACCATTATTCTTATAATCTACCAAGTTGTTAGCGAATTCTATACGTTTTACAGATTCGCCCCACGGTAAATATGCTACAAATAAAGTAAGACCATCGCCACTATCGTCCCTATATTCAGCCCATATACCAACTTTAGGATCAAGCCCTGCTATTTCACTAAACATATCGAAGAATGTTCTATAGTCGTCTATACTAGCATACGTAGCATAATTTATATACCCATTATATGAATCGGGATCTGTTGGATCATACGGGGTTACAACTACGAAACTATCAAACTTTCTTTTATATGCTTTTGTTGTAACAATGGCGTTGTATTCCCCAAAAAGCTCATCCATAAGTTTGATTGCGGACATGTTATATGCTTTATTTTCGTTTTGACCAGACGCCCAGAAATATTTCCTAGGACGAACCATAACATCGTTAAGAAACGCAAGAGCTCCTTCACAAGTAATGTTTCGTTCAAGATTAAAAGTCTTTTCAATTGTTAATACACGACCATACCATATATTATGTCCATTTGTATAAGTATGATGTTCTGCATCGTAATCGCAATCTATATCGACTTTAATAGTTGTGCCTAAAGGAAACATTGAATTAACTAAGGGATGCTCAGGACCAATTGTAAACGTAAGAGATCCAGCTCTATTCATTTCTTTTTCCATTTTGATATTATAAGCAAATGCTTTATCCTGCTCAATAGGAGACCCATAAATAAAGTCTGGAAAATTCTCTGCGGCATGAACTAATTGCCAGTTATAAGTTGTTGAATGAACACTGGTATCAGCAAAAATATAAAATTTCACAGACTCACCACCCTCGTGTAAGTAGGAGGTGTTGCTCCATCAGATACATACTTCATCTTATAGGGATAAACGTCATAGCTTATAGTGAGCGTAGAATAGTTATTTTGAGTTTCGAAACCAGAGACATTTACTCGACCTGACCAATACCATTCACGATTACTGAACTGATCAACAAAATCATTCGTAGGTGGTACAGGGGGTTGAGGTCTGCTAGCATCGAGATTATTAAACTTCTCGAAATATGCATCGGAGCATTCATCAAAGAACTGAATGTTTACCACTTGGCCATGAAGGAAGTTCATTATCTCGCTGTAACGTTCCCACCAATACTTTTCAAGCTCGGGTCGGCCTTCGGAGTTAATGGATTTGTTCATGAGTATGAATTCCATTGATCCGGATCGGTTTTCGAATCGGGGAGCACCTGTCAGAACATTTGAGAGATCGAGTTTGGAATGCGCTCCCGGTATATCGACGTAATTTGTCTTAACGTTAGGAGGCGCTGTCTGCGGTCTCTTAGAGGGTATCAGATGCCAGTCAAGCCAAGTATGTTTGGAAACCTCTACATTAGTATTGTTACGGGTTTCTTTCTTAGTGAATAACACGGCATGAGTACCGTCGTATATCGCATACATTAGAGTTGTAACCTCCTTTTATTTCATTTTGATCATCTAAACAACTCAAAGCAAAGCGTATCAAATGCAAGTTATGTTTAACGAGCAACCAAGACGTGAGGTGACATCTATATAAACAGTCGTGGTGGCGGAAACTGTCAGGAGTAATCGTCATTATGAGGGAGGTCTTGTATACGCTCTGCTGTCAATTGTTTATATATAAAAAAAAATGCCTACTAACTCAACCGTTAGCGCGATCAAGCTAGTAGGCTAAAAACAATGGAGGACTAATTAATTATTTTGATCAAACACCGCGAGCTTTGAGTGCTGAAGCGACACCAAGATCTTTATTGGTAAACTGAGATATTAGTTTCAACTGAGCAGCGTTAATGGTTGCGGGGACAGGTGTCGTCGCGGAAGTATAGGTATTATCGTTAATCATGCCAAGATATGTCAGCATACTGTTCTGGATTGTACTCATCTCATTGACCTTATTGTAAATAGAAGCAGTATTAGTTTCTATACTCATCAGGTAATCGATTGTGGATCTAGCAGTCTGAGCAGCAGATTGAGATGTCGTGCCGGTTTGCTGTCCATTTTGAGCAGTACCGGTCTGACTCTTTGTGCCAGTATAATTGGTCTTTGTGCCACTTGTCTGCTGACCATTAACCTGAGACGTTTTAGCCTGCGAGTTCTGAGCATTTTGAGTAGCATCAGCCATCATCATTACACCATCAGCTGTAGTCTGTTGAGCTTGAGTCTGCTCTTGCATAGCGGTGATGCCTTCTTCAAAGTACATCATGTCTGTAGGATTATAGAACTTGAATTTACCGTCGTCGGTCATTATAGGCTTACCGTTCTTATCGGTAATAAGCACTCTATAGTAACTCAACTGTTTGCCATAATATTCCTTACCGAGATAATCCTTGTCCTTAACAAACTTATATACGCTCTTGTTCTCAGCCTCGATGTATTTACCTGTTTCAGGATCATAGAGCACATTCTTGCCATTCTTAGATTTACTAGGCGTACCCTTACTATTAGTTATTAGAACTTTACCATTACCGAGATCGTATCCGAAATAGGCTTTACCATTTTTATCATCGCCCCAAGTATATCTAGCAGTTTGAGCTAAATAATCCTTGTCGTAAATCTTAGCAGTAACGTCTTTAATATACATATCTTTTTGCTGCTGTATAAGGTTAGCCTCTTTTTCTTTAGCCTGATCTTCGGCCATAAGAGCGTTCCAAAGAGCAATATTAGCTTCCATGGTCTTAGTGTCCATAGTAATCATGTTACCCTTGGCGTCACTAACCATACGCAGATCCTTATCAACCTGATACCAGAAATCGGATCCAACATCACGCTTCCACCAAATTTCAGGATCGTTGTAATCCTTTGCAAGGTTATAGCCGTTATCCTTAGCCGCTTTCTCAACCTTTTTAGCGGTTTGCTGGAATATAGGAGCAACGAGATTAAGAGTCTTAGCAGCTTCGATATAAGTGCCGTCGAGACCTCTGAGGACCATGTTGTCGTCTTTGGATTGTCCAGTATAGCCTGCGATCTGATCTTTAACTTCCTGACTAGCATTAGCAAAGTTAGAATTATTAGTCATAGAGTCGGCAAGACCGTCCATATAGGCAGTTCCATCAAGAGCTCCAAGATCGCCAAAGTCATTTTGACCAAATCCATACTTGTCATACAGCGATGCAAGATCCATTTCAGGCATCTTAGTCATTTCGCCGAGATCAAGTTCAGGGAGTTTAAGATCGTCAGTATTAAGGAGGTCTTCCATGTTAAAGTTACCAGCAGCTTCAGAAATAGCATCTGCTATAGGGTTCTCACCTTCGCCGAGTTTGAGGAATTCACTGAAATCGAGCCATTTCTGACCATCTTCACTTTCAAACAGATCAGTTATACCCAAGAAGTCAGTAACCTCTTTAAGTGTTTCTTCATTAAGCAAAGACGATGTATCCCAGTTCCATCCAACAGCTTCAGTAAATGCCGTTACGGGATCTTTACCTTGAGCCATATACTGCTGCCATGTTTGAATAGTATCCTGAGCCTTACCGGAAAGTTTCTCCCATGAAAGATTTGTTTTGATTTTCTGATAAAGTTTAGAATTAGTGTCAAGACCTATAGCATTAGCAAACTGATCCACAGACTCGCCGAAGTTAAACTGTATACCGGATTTCTCAAGCCATGAATCAAACTGTGTCTTGAGATCATTAAGAGTCGTACCGAACGTGCCGGATACCTTAGACGCAACATCTTTAAGTCCAGCAGCCCATGCCACATTACCTGCATTACCGGAGAACAAGTTAGCAATTACAGACCAGAAACTATCGACAAATCCCTGACCAGCATTAGCACCGGCTGTTACACCAGTTTGTCCGCCCCATTTAACCATTGAGGCTTCAGCTTCAGCTTCGGTAGCGCCCTTATAAGTGGGATCATTTTTAGCTTTGTTTTTGAGTGCTTCTATTCTAGCCGCCGTATCAGGACTAATATTGACAGTAACGTCATCACCGATAATATTACCATCGCCAGATACGCCACCGCCAAGACCAACGTCTTCAGCATTTTCCCAATACGAATCTAAAACGCCAAACCTTTGTTCAATTTCACTTGCTTGATAACGATCGTTAATATTAGATTTAATACTCTTTAAATATTCTGAATTCTTTCTTTCGTATTCAACCTGCTGCTCCATAGAAGTTTTCATTGCTGCACTTCTAGTAGCTTCGGCTTCACGCTGTCTTGATTTTAAACTGATTTGGTTTCCTTCAGAATCTATAAATGTACCACCTGCACGAATATAAGCTTCAACAATGTCATCAGTAGTGGGTTTATCTTCACCCCAAAACGCAGGATCGAACGAATCATTAAATAATTCAACAAGTTCGTCTTGTCTAGCATACGACCATACATTGTCGCTATCTATAAGCTTTCTAAACGCATCTTTTGTAGCAACCGTATAATCAACTATACCATTAATTCTCTGCATATCAGCAGTGGATTGATCGAAATATGATCTATAATTTTCTTTAGCCTGTTCATCAAGCGATTGTAGTCTCTTATTCTCCTGACGAGCATCATAAATTTGAGCACCAAGATCTTTAAAGTAATTGGTCCATCCCATTTTGAGTATTCCAATTACTGCTTCAGCCATGTCGCTCGTTTGCTTAAGTATGTCACCAACAGCAAGAAGCATCGAATCTACAACCAATGTTGTGAAATCGCCGAGTATTGTAGCCCATTCTTCTTTATGTGTTTCAAGCCATGTCGTGAGGTCATTAAGACAATTTTCTATGGTAGACCAATTATTAGACATATCAATAATTGCTTGAACGACTAAATAGAACGCCAAAGCGAGTAAAAATACCGATGCAGCAAATGCTAAACAACCAAGAGAAAGAGGTCCTAGTAATGCTCCTAGTATACCCAATATAACCGTAACTATACCAAGAACTATACCAAAAGTAACAAAGATTTGAACACCCTTTTCAATAGCATCCCAACCATCTTTAGATTCTTCTGCAGCCTTAACGAGCATGATTATAGCACCGGCAATAGCCACCAACGATAGAGCAACTATACCAAATGCTACAGATATCATAACTAGCGATGCCGCAACTTGTATTAAATTAGCTCCGGGAACAAATGCACCAATTAATCCTATTGCTATGAATAATGCTGCAATTATAGCAATAACTTGGAAAGCGTTATCCCATGTTGGATCAAGTGCTGCAACAATACCAAGAGCACCAGCTATAGCCACAACACCCGCAGCCATTATAGCAAACGAAGCTGCTGCAGTAAGAAGATCGCTAGGATTTAAGAAGTAATTAAGAATATAAATATACACGGCCGCCAAAGCCATTATAATACCTATAAACGCTTCTGCATTTAGCACGGCATTTTCGTTTTCACGTGCTGCATCAGCGATCATTTTGACCGCAAACGATATAGCAAGAACCGATACCGCCATAATTGCCAACGATCCGGCAGCAGCAAGCATCTTACCGGGTTCGCCAAGGGTCTTAGTAAGAAGCCATAGAGCGCCTATAAATAAAGCTAAGACACCAAATATGCCAATAACACCTAATATAAATTTTATTGAATTATCAGTTTCTCCCCATTTCCACTCGGACATGTATTCACCGGTGGACTTTACCATCTCGACAACTGCAAAGAGAATGATCGCCATAACTGCCATAAGACCAATCATGGCCCATATCTTACCAGCAGTAACATCCTTTAGAGTATACCCTATCGCGGCAATCAATACTGCAAGCATAGCCATTATGATCGCAAGGCCAGCAAGACCCTGAGCATATACGTCAATATCAAGGTTACCGAGTATAGTTAGAGGAAGAATAAGCAATGTAATAGCACCAACTACGAGCATTAACGCCTTACCAAAGTCAGCCATATCCTTGCCGAAGCTAGTGATGCTATCCTTGGTTTTCTTACGTTTAGAGAATATACCCTTTCGCTTAACTTCAGTTGATTCGGTGAGAACCTTAGAACCACCGCTAAGCTTGGTCATACCTCCGTAGAAGAGCATTAAAACGCCTATAAACAACGCCAATACAGTCATAAGCTGAGCAAGACGAACTATACCCTGCTTATAAATATTAGGATCAGATATGCTCGAAAGAATGCTCAGCGGTACAAGCAGAAGTAAAAGTGCACCGGTGACAGACAATAATCCAACACCAATAAAGAATACGCTCTTTGCTATTCCAGTAGCATCTCCGAACTTTCTAGCTCCTATTTTGACTATAGCACTTATTAGCGCAAATACCGCACAAAGTAAAGCAAGCCAACCAAGAACTTCAGTAAGTTTAGCTATGCCGCCCTCATAAATTTGAGGATCCATTTCGCCAAAATGTTCTATAACATCCGCTATAAGATCCAAACCAGCGGCAATTAATAATAATGCACCAGCGGCTGATAGAATTGTCGTGCTAAACATCGGACTTGCAGTTAACAATCTACTTAGTCCTATTACTATAGCAACATAGGCTAAAACATAAGACATTATGCCAAAAAGTCCAAAGAAACCTTTGCCAATGTCAGTCCATGACATTGCGCCTATTTGTTTTATAGGTATTATAAGCAAATCAATAGCAGCAACCATGACAAGTAATGCCGCTCCTATAAATAACAAATCACTAGCCCATCGATCAATTCGAAGAGCATTTGCCATGCCTACACCGCCGAATAAGCTTCTACCAGAAACTATGTCTACGAGTGCACCAACAAATATAACCATCCAAGACATTAATAGAATAGTTGCGACTCCACCTTGTATAAGAAGCGGTAAAGGAGTATATGCCAATATTTCAATAGGTATAAGAAGTAGATTTATAGCAACTGTAATTTCTATAAGCGCAAGACCTATATGAAGAATACCTGCACTAGATGAAATCATATGAGCTGAATTAGCGAGATTCGACATCATCTTAGTTGTAAGCTTAAATAATTTACCAATCCATTTTAAGAGGAAAGACAATGCTAGATAACCCTGAAGTAGTAACGGGAAAGGTATAGCCGAAAGAGCAACTAAAGAAACAACAAGTGCACCAATAGCCACAACTACAATACCAAGAGTTATGGCCATCGTCTTAATATTTTGATAGAAAAGTTCAGGCCCTCTAAGCGACATCATCTTGCCTGTATTCTTAGGATTAGCCATTTTCGATATGCAAAGAAGCATTAACGAAATATAAACGCCTAAGAACATTAGTGCGGAAAGACCTTGAGTGAGTTCTTCTCTAGGAAGTTTACCAAGAGCCTTGATCGAGGGTCTAAGCATGTTTATAGCGATGACCATTATGATCATCGACTTAAATAGCTGAGTCAGGGCCTGCATTTCACCCTTGTATTTAATTACACTCTGCTTTGAGAATGATGCTACAGCTATTCGCAGCATACCCACAAAGAACGACATAGCCGCCATTAGACCAGCAAGACCTAGGAGACCGATAATCATCTCTTCGGGATCCATCTTACTGATTTTCATCATTACAGCTGCTAGAATTAGCATAGACATAGCTACACTAGTAAGCTGTTTCATCATACCAGCGAGACCAGATGCGCCGACCTTAGACGATGTAATACTGGAAATAATAGCCATTGAACCAAGGAGAGCTACAAGAGTGCCGCCCATTATGAGCATTACAACTTTAAGCTTCTGAGGTTCGATCTGAGCAAGCAACAGTGCAGCAATAGCTATTTCGAGAATAGCTGCGCCGATCTGCTTAAGTATAGTAGCCTTTATTGCTGTCTGGAATGTTTCAAGTGTCTCTTGGAATGTCTCGATGGCTTCATTAATGGCATCCATGATCGTGAGGGTTTTGCCTTCCATAACAGCCATAACGATCGACTGTATGAGAACGAAAAGCATACCCAGAATACCAAGACCTGTACCAGATCCATTAGATCCAAACGAGCTGTCTTTAAATGATGCAAAGAACTTATTAACCATTTCAGCGCCAAGAGCGAAGAAATTGATTATCTGAGTCATCGCATTGACAACTAGAGTACCAATGTTTTTGATCAATGTAGGAAGCTGAGCAAACAGTCTACCAAGAGCCTGACCAAAACCAGTCTGCATAAATTTATTGTATGCATCGGTCAACTTTGTAAATATAAAGTTAGCGATACTCTGAAGAGTAGTAAGAACTGTGTTACCAGCCTTCTGAAGAGTGCTAGCAAATCCAGTAGTTTCAGTTTCAGCCTTACTGAAGAAGCCACTAATAAACTTAATAACACTGCCGAGTAAGAACTTACCGAGATTTGTGAGATACTCTATAACAGTATCGTCCATTACAGACTGTTTAAACTTAGTAATAAGTGCAGCTATAATCTTGCAGACGATCTCAATAGTCCTAGCTATCTCTTTACTCTTCTCTTCAAGCACGGATCCATTTTCATCAACTTTAATAAAGAGATCAAGGATAGTGTCGAATGAGGGAAGAATAGCCTTTATTATACGAAGAATACCCTTACCAAGAGAGCCAATTACACGAGCAACCGCCCTAACGATTTTGAGCAAACCACGGAAAGCTTCACGTATTCTTTCAGCGAGGGAAGTAGCTCTCTTCATAGCTAGCTCGGCTTCGGTCATCTTCTCTTCATCACGTTCAGTAATAATAGTGCTTACCGTTGCCTTAACTACTTCTAACGCTTTATTAAGTCTAAAAGTAGCATAAGCCAAATGCATACCCATTCGTTCGAATGTCTGCATATGAGGAAATGTTTCTTTAAATACATCTCCTAAAGCAGTTTCTATAGCTTCTTTTATGCTATAAAATATATCTCGAAGATTAGTAAATACCGAACTTCCTTCAGTACCAAACAAAAGCACTTGACCATGAAACTTTTTCCAAGCTTCAGTGATCTCAAGTATATAATCTACAGGCTGAGCAAATATATCGTAAAACAGATCGCCAAATTTAGTCCAAATCTTTTTAGCTTCCTCATAATTACCAAATATAATTTGGAATATGTTCATCCATTTGGTTGAAACTGCATCTGCTGTAGCCGAGATAACATCTGCAAACGTTTTGTATTCCTGAGCTGCCAAGAATGCAGATCTACTCATATTATAGAAATAACCAGTGACATTTTCGCCCTTTAGATTCTTAGTGACTTTGGTCATATCCAAAGCCTGTTCCATGCTAATACCTAAATCACTAGTTAATTTCTTAAGCTCTTCTGAATCTTTACCGTATTTAGCAATAATATCAGACATCTCTTTTGAGTATGTCTCATTTACCCAATCGAGATAATCTACAACACCCGAAGCAAGATTAAATGAAATTTCTTTATCATTTGCTTCGTAGTAAGCATCTTTTATACTATCAGCAATGGCTTCGGTACCTTTATCTTGTATCTCTTTTACATAATTGGAATACTGACCATAAACCTTGGTCGCTTCCATCATTATTGTACTATCAAACCACTTATCTTTAAGTGTGCTTCTGAAGTTCTCAACAGTAACCCCATACTTATCAATAACATCTTCAGAAATCTTTCCTGATTTATAAAGTTCTTTAGCTGTAAGAATCACAGTTTCCTTAAAGCTAGCAGTTGCCATGTTAGCGTTCTCAATCGATTTCCAGTCCTGAGACTGCATCGCTCCAGCGCCCATCGCCTGTGAGAAATTATACATAGCTGCAGAAGCTTGCTGAAGATTAGCACCTGAGAGATATGCCCAGTTTGAGATACCCATCATTGCCTGAGAAGCTTCTTCAAGTTCAATACCAGCAGAAGTAAACTTACCAATATTATTGGTCATGTCCGTGAAGTTAGCAGAAGTCTCGTCTGTATACCAGTTGAGCTTTTCCATCTGCTCTTCAACAAACTCTATAGATTTACCAGTAGCGTTCATGATTGTCTGAACACTACTTAGTTTTTCTTCGTATTTTGAGAAACCAGCATCTATCTGATCGAAAGTCAGACTATTTATAGCCCTTTGTGCGGAAGCGATTGTGTTCGTGAAGAAAGCACCAATCTCGCCACCGATTTTGAGCATAATGCCTCTAAAGAGTTCAGCCTTAGCGTTAATAACTGTCTCGGCATTACTCATACCCTTACTAACAGCATTAGAGATACTGTCGGGTTTCAAGTTATCTCCCAGTGTGGAGACTTGCTTATCTATGCTTTCGAGACTCTTTTGGCTCTTGGCAATATTCTTTTCAAAGGCCTCGTTATCAAAGACCATTTGAACGACTCTCTTGTCAACTGTGCTCACGTGCTCATCTCCTTCTGGAACTTATTCATGATTTCTTCGTATATAGGGGACAAAGCAGGATTGATGTAATCTCTCCCCTGTACACGAAAACCGGTCTTAGTAACAAAACCATATTGTATAACTATAGCAACAGGTACGCCATTTTGAATATTTGTATTATCCCAGAGAAGTAGAGTTTTTCCATTCTGGTGTTCTATTCGATAAGTCCAAGATCTGGAGGTCAAACCTGTCCGTTTAGGTGTATAATACTCAAGATTTCTAACACCTTGTTCGCCGTACTCAGCAAGAATCTTATCTATCTCTTTTTGAGACATACGTTTAAAGAATGAAAACGTATTAGAGAAACTGCCACTATTCTTAAATCCAATAGCACTTTTAGACATAGTCAGACCTCCCTTCTATTTTATACTGGAACGAAATAAGTTTTATAACTATATCCCTGAATAGTTAAATCGCCAGTCTGCTTATCACGATAAGTATAGAAATCACGATTCCAGCCACTATAACCTTTCACAAACTCTTCACCGGTCTTAGTGGTTTTAATATTTTTAACATCTTTAATTCTAGTATTACCATACTTATTAATGGCGTCATTTACAGCATTCTTATATCGATTAAGAGCATGTTCTGCCTGAGCTCTTTCAATATTTTTCATTTGCTGAGCAGCTCGGTTAACCTGTTCGGAACGTTTAGTTATCTTAGAATCTTCGCCAAAGACTTTCTTAACAACATTAAGATTACGCTCGGATTTCTTAGCAAACCTATCTGCTGCTTCGCTAAATTCTCTACGTTCTATAGCCGAATTACGATATTCATTAAGAACCTTCTTATCACTCTTATACTGTTTCTTAGTCTCACGATTCATTCGCTTACCAGTCTCTCCATATCGACCATAATGAATAACACCCTCAGGAGTAAGAGAACCATCTTCATTTTGATACTTACGAATTCCCCACTTCTGACCATCTACACCATGATGATAAAGTTCATTATCGTACTGTCCGGATCTATTTTGAAGTATCGTAGTCGCTGCACGATACATTTCGAGGCTATATTCTGACATTTTGTATTCACTCCGATCTTTAAAAAGAAAATAAGCTGTTGAGAGGAAGATGCTATTATCACATCTTCCCCTTAGCCGCTCTACGCATCTGATTGAGTTTAGCATAATGATCTGCAGTTTCACCCTTAGACATCTTCTTAGGATTGTTCTTTATACCACAAACCTTGAGTAAAGTCATAAGTTTATTCAAATGCCAATATTGACATTCGAATGGTATTTCAAGAGAGATCATGTAATAGTATATAACCTCGGCGGTTAATACTTCTTTCTTTCCTTTGTTCTTATCCTTACCGTGAAACGTAGTAGCAGTATGAGAATCTTCCATATATTTAACAATAATCTCCAAAGCAGAGTCGTCTGTTATAATACGTTTCGTCTGCTCTGGAGATAGTATTTCATGATTGACTTCATTAAGCGCCATATACGGAATGTAAGATAGGACGTCATCTTGAGTAGTTTTCTCGGTAAGGAATGGTTTCTTGTATACTTCTTCCCATTTTGAAACAGTATACAAAGAATGTTCGAGTTCTATGTTTACCTCTTCCCCGTATTCGAACGATTGTGTTTCTTCATTGAATAATTCTATACGAGGAAGAGCGATTTTGAGCATTACTTATTGTCTGCCTGAGGAAGCATAGACTGGCCATTAGCCTGCTGCTTTGCCATCTCGACCTTTGCCTGCTCAGCCAGATCCTTAGGCATGATTCCGGTAAGGAATGCTGTCAGCTTATCGGGATCACTTATGAGCTCCATAAAGAGTTCGCTGTATGCGGCGGTGTTCTTGAAGTTCTCAGAGAGCTTCTCGCCGTTCTTAACCTTAACGAAAGAAATGCCATCAGCACCCTTCTCGCCGTAGCTCATGAGGATGAATTCTTCAACAACATCAACTATACCCTTTACATCCTGAGAAGTAGCTATCTGACGAAGTCTTCTGTCAAGACCGCCCTTTTCTCTGGTCTGCATGTTGATCAGTTCTGCCTTTGAGAGATTGAAATAAAACTTATCGGTAATCTCATTACCTTCGAGATCTGTGAATGTAATTTCCTTGGTAAGCATTGAATTTTTCTCCTTTCGAATTTGGAGACCCCATTTTGAATTTTATGAGGTCTCCGAAAACCATTGTTAAGTGCTCGTAAAGAGCAATGTCTTACTCCTCGGGATCCTCAACTATGCTGATGGTTATTGTCTTATCAGCATAAGTGGGAGCACCGAGAACAATGTACTTCTTGCCCTGCTTGTAACCAGCATCCTCTGCCTTAATGTAGAGAACAAACTGACCAGCAGAGAGACCAAGAGCAGTAGCTTCATCAACATCTGCAGAAGTCATAGTGTATTCTGTGCCCATAGCTACCATAGTGGAGTCCTTGAAAGTAGCACCAACTATAGTATCGAGACCAGTGTCTACACCAAAGCCGAGCCACTTGTGAGTGCCCCAACCCTCGCCATGGTCAGCGTCTTCAAGATCAGCAACTGTGCAAGAAAGAGTGATTGTGATGGTGTCGTTAGCAACATCGATGGACTTGATCTTCTCAACGTTTGCTCTATCCTCGTCGGTAGGAAGTGCCGATGTGGTAACAACCTCAGTAGCATCAACGTCATCAAGCTCGTTGGGCGCAATAACACCAGCAGTCTTGAGAGCAGCTATGAGAGTTGCAACGTTAGCGTCATCAGCAACAACTGCCTTAGAGCCATCAACAAACTCGCCACGTACAACCCACTTGTCGCCGCCGAAGTCACCGTAGTTCTTGGTGAAGTGTGTATCAGCAGGCTCGTGGATCGCAGGCTGTCTATCAACTATACCCTTCTTAGGATCTTCATCCTCGTAAGGAGTATAATCTTCGTAAGTAGTTACAGGGGTGTTGAGACGATCAACTATCTCCTGCATCTTCTCACTGTAATCAGTCATTGAACTTCATCTCCTTGTTTAAGAGTAACACGGGACGCTATTTGCTTCACGCCCCGTGCTGATTATGCTATTTTGAAGTTATCAGGTTGTGCCCCAAACAGCATTATAAGTCTTATCGCCAACGGCCGTAGTAGGTACAGAAGTAACGAGATCGCCAGAGCCATTAGCTTCGATCCAACCAATAAGCTCGAGATCGTCCTTATCAACAGCGGAAGCAGCAGGAAGATCCTTTGCTGTACCACTAGTATAGGAAGTATAGCTAGAAGCAGAAGAAGGATTTACCCACTCACCGCCAGTAAGGTTAAGAGTAAGCTTAAATGTACCAGTCGCAGCGCTGAGGATCTGATATACATATGTAGGCTTAGGAAGGAAAGGATCGGTAGAATCAGTACCATAAACCATTTCCTCAATAGTCTTAAGAGCACCACCGTTTGTATCATTCTCGAAATCTCTGGAATCAAGAACGATATGAGAAGTAGGCTTAGGAGTTATCTGCTGGCCTTCATAAGTGATTTCACCTATTGCTGTAGGAGTGGTCTCGAAATCCCAGCTCAGGGTCTCCGCATCAGGAGAATCGTTGATTGTCTCATGATCTCTGCTGGAAGGAGAGCAAGTAGCCTTATAAACGAGATGAAGCTTATAACCTCTTTCGAAGCCTTCAACATCATCGCCTATAGTGGACTTGTAAGCAAGACCAAAAGCACGTCTAGCCTGCTGAGTTATAAGCATCTTACCGAGCTTCTTCTCACCATTGCACTCACCAAACTCGGGAGGATACTGGTATGCTTCAATAGAGCCACCGAACTTCTCAGCTGCTCTGAAGGAACCATACTTAATATCGTCTGCCCAAAGTTCGGTCTCATCCGCGCCCTCGGGAGATTCGCCAACCTTGGTTACACCATTGAAATTAACGCCAACCTGATAGTCAGAGTTAGCAACGGGTGTGTCAGACTTAGTTGTTGCAAGGAAAAGGGCAACATCCTTAATACCGGCTTCGAAATATCTTTCGCCGTCCTGATCCCATGTCATCTTTGCCATGTGGATTTCCTCCTTGATTTAAGAATTTTCACCATTTTGATTTAATAGTAAACGGTATAAACTATGTTATTCATGTTATCCGCCGTAAACCGTCTATCGAAGCTAGCGAAACGAAGTTCATCAAGACGTTCAGGAATCTCAGTATCGGGATCCTTGTCTATGATGGTGACTTGGTATCTGCGAATCTTGCTGTATTTGCGATCGTCAGCTGGTTTCACATCATTCGCTTCGTGCTCGTATATGATACACGGAAACTTAAGCTTGAGGTTCTCAGGAGGCTGAAAGTATACGTTTCGGCTACCGAGAATTGTACAGAGGATCTCATGAAGTTCAAGTCTCCTCGTCGTCATCGGGCTCGTTGACATTATACAGACCTCCTACCTCAAGTTCAATTCGTGGCGGTTCGATTGTGATGTTTGTTACTTTGAGCTTCTGTTTCATCCACTCAACGTAGCGTATGGAAGTGAAATTTTCGAAAGCAAACGGATCGGCGACTATACTGATCTGGTTCGATATATTCACATCATCATTTACTTTTTGTCCATCGAGCCTTCTCCTCACGCTGGAGACATCACCCGCATAGAACCTTTCAATGATCTGTTCTTCCCATACGCCGGGTCGTGTTTCGACAGTCGTAGCATAGCCCACCGCTCCGTAAAACTTCATTAATTACACCCCATTTTGAATTTTCAGCCGATTAAATCAGCCGTTGTTCTCCTCTTCAGCCTCGGGAGCAGTTGTCTCAGTCTCGAGAACAATTGCAGAGAAGGGCTTGATAAGAGCGCCGGAGCATCTGGTCTCGATCAGATACTTCTGTGCGTTGTAATCGATATCAAACTGATCATACCACTTGATCTGGCCACCGCGGTCAGTACCGATGTTATAGTCAGTGAGATTAACGATTATACCATGGAGCTTGTAAGCCTTACCGGTCTTGGTATCAACTCTTACGAGGTTCTCCATAACGGGAACTGTAACGATGTCGCGAACACGGAGCTTAGTAGCAAGCTTCTCTACGCTATCATAAAGATCTCTACCAGTAGAATCAGTGAGGAGAAGGAGCTCGGTAAGGGACTGCTCGGTGATGAAGAGAGTAGGATTGCCGGAACCCTTGTAGTCAACTCTTGCTCTTACAGCACCCTCGATGAATGCTCTAGGAGTCTCATCGGGAAGAGTATACTTGATTGTGAAGAAGTCCTCATCGGTCCAGATAGGTCTGATCTTGAGGGGATCGATCTTGTCATCAGAAGATGTGGGTCTGCCGTCGCCTACGAGAGCTGCACGAGCGATTTCCTCATCGAGCTGAGTTCTCATTTCCTTGTTAAGGATAGTGATGAGATCGTAGTTACCGCCAGAGATGTCGATAATGTCATCCTTCTCAACCTTCTGCTTCTTGTAGATGGTTGTAGGCTCTGTGGTTCTCTTGAGGAGGCTGAAGATCTGCTCCTTCTTGAACTTACCCTTGATGTAACCTCTAGCCCTTGCGTCATCTGTGGTAAGATCGCCATAAAGGGACTTGGTGCGAGCAAAAGCGGACTTATGAGTTCTGTCCATGAATACCTTCACCCAGTCAGTGTTTCTGGTGACAAAGTCAATGTCATCATTAAGTGCCTTGGGATCGGGGAAGAGAAGATCAATGTCCTCTACACCGTGAGCAAGTACAGACTCCTTAAGAGAGCCATATTTCTTCATGTCAGCAAGTGCTTCCTTAAACATAGTACCTGCTTCCATCTGCGCATGTGCGATATAATCGCCCTGTGATTCGAATACGTTGTGTGTCATCTTAGCATCCTCTCCTTCTTTTTCTTTTACAGCATCTTCTACTGCCACGCCGATAAGAGCATAAACAACATTCTTCTGCTCATCGGTCATACTATCGAATACGTCCTTAACGGTCTTGCCCTCGCCATCAGCATGGGACATTTCCTCATCGTATTCATCGTAGTTGTTGTAATCGCTGAAATCCATAGTGGGAACTTCCTCCTGTTCTTCAGACTGATTATGAGCAAGTATCTCTTCGAATGTGCTGGTTATTGCTCCAGTAAACGAATGAGCCATTTCCTTTACCTCCTCAGAATCGATAATGTTATCATTTTGATTTTCCTCGTAATCGTCATCACTATGATATATTACTTCTTCAAATTCCATACCAGTAGTAATAACAGCACCCTCTTCACCATCTGCATGACAAATAACATCATCGATGTATGCTCCGGGATTAGCGCCTGCAAGAACAAGCGAAACTTCACGGATTGTACCGTGTTTTACATTTCTGCCATTTATGTGCTCGAGGCCGTTCGCATAAATAGACAGACTGGTTATATCGCCATTACGTACTCGTTCCTTAGCATCTCTGCCCTCGGGACTGTCGTTAAATACGCCATAGCAATATACGCCCTCAGGACGATTCGCTAGAAGAGCATGACCTAGTACATTAGATATTTCACCATGTTTATGGTTCCACATCAGAGGTACCGTCATACCATTACTGTCGGCAAAAGCATCCTGAAGAATTACTCTTCCATCAGTGCAACGAAGATTATTTCTTGTTGCCCAACCGCTGAAATCATAACTCACTGTTTTCACCTACTTTATTATGAATTGATTTTATTCATACATGCTCTTATAGCTTCACGTTCTTTTTCGTTTGTAGCCATTTTAAGCATGTCGTCTAGACGTTGTATGAGTTCGCGATGTTCATCATGTGTGCTATGACCATCGCCATAATTAACGTCATAATACATACGACTGGAACCAATCGGATATCTATCTGCATAACTATTATAAGAACGATTTCGTCTATAGCTATTATAGCTGTCATCACGAGAATATCCTCTTTCTTCCATAGCGCAAACAGTATCTATGCATTTAATAGCATGCGAGAGTTTGTCTATATGATCCAGCTTTTCAGGAGAAAGGGGTTTTTCATCAGAAAACGTTTCGAGCTCGCGCATCAGCTTTTCTCGGAGCTCATAAATTTTGTTGCTCATTTTGAACTCCTTTCTTATCTCGACATAACAAGGTCAGGACGAGATATAACGATATTAGCATTCTGCACAAGTATAGCCTGATCGCTTGTGTTTACTATTGACAGCGTTTCACAACAACCTCTCCATATCTGAGCGTTAACTGCACAAGATACGTTAAAGTATTCTTCAACAGCTGCCGGAGTAACAATCATCGTGCTTGTCGGTATAACAGATCCGTCTATAGCAAGAGCAAGACTTATCTGTTCAGCAGTACCGCCTGTAGGAACAGCTATATTAGCTCTGAACATGCAAAGGTATTCTGCCGACTTAGCACAACATCCACAAGGCATCTGAGGAACATAACCTCTAAGGAGAAAGCTACCACTACCATCACGATGTCTCACAAGACCTCTCGTACAAGGAACCGGTGCTTCTGTAAAAACTACAGATCCATTAGAAGCTACAATCTGAACAGCATTTGCCGAATATTCAGCCATTCAGAACACCTCCTCAACCATTACAGCCGCAACCGTAACCGGTGTTATTGGGATATGTAAATATAGGCTGAGATCCATATACAGGCTGAGAAGGAACAGGACAATTCTTCAGTCTGTTATACAGAGCATCTACCTCATTTGTAAGTCCCTGAGCGATGTATGCATTCTGCTGAGCAATGGTAAGCTGTCTTTCAAGATCGGCTATCTTCTCGTTCTTAGCATCGATCTTATCATTGCACATCTGATCGAGGATTCTCTGGGTGTTAGCTGCATTATTAGCTATGAGATCACGAAAACCGTCAGACATAGCGGCTCTGTCTGCACAATTCTCAGTAGCAACAGTATACTTCACGTCAGCTATGTTAGCACGGTTCTCGCAGCAACAATTCTGGAGATCCATTGCCAGATTATTCATCTGATTGCTAACGGTAGTCTGAGCTGCAAAAGCCTGCTGCATACCAGACATCTGTCGATTAGCGGCTGCTGACTCGGCGTTTGCAAAACCACTCGTGATCGCAGAAGAGATACCACCAAGAGTTCCAGCTATTGCAGCCTGATCGAACCCTCTGGACATCTGATCCTGTGTCTGAGCGTTATAGAAATATGGAGCGCTCGAACCCCAGCCCGAGTTGCCACCAAATCCGCCATTGCCCCAATTGCCGTTCATAGCAAGAAGAAGGAACAATAGAAGATATGCTCCATCGCCACCAAAACCGAAACCGTCATTGTTTCGATTATTGCCAACAACCGCTGCCATATCTGCAGCAGACATTCCATTTGTTTCAGTCATAAGGATTACCTCCCAAAATAAAATCACACTTTTAATAGTGTTTTCAAGTCTCTTAACAAATGCTGTCCATTTTGATTTTAACGATAACGTCCTTTTTTACAAGCTTCATCAATCACATCATCATACCGACCGCATATAGACTGATAAGCAGTATTAAATTTACATTGTACATCAGGATTATCAAGAGGGATTTTATTAGTCTTGGCGTAATTTATGATCATCGAATTGAACTCAGTATGCGCAGAGTGTTTTATTTCGTTAACCGTATCATCATCGATCTTACCATCGAGAGATCGTACATACTTAACGAATGCATCTCGATTAACATTAATAGCATCCATAGTTACGCCATGTATAAGATAAAGATGTTTATCAATCTCGATATTGAATGAATGCTCCATGTCTGATGATTTCGAGTGACTTGAAGCACGTGATACCGACTGATGCATTTTCTTCTTTTTACCGCTATTCAAAGCCTGTGATAGCAAATACCCACGAGGATTGGCTATAGCAGATACTGTATTTGAAGTTTTCTGGAGTTCAGTAGGTTCTCCGCTATAATCTATCTTAGGTTGATTAGCCTTATTACGTTGACGTTCTTCTTCGCTTTGCCGACGTATGTCATCATTGGTCTTCTTTATCATATGATCAGCATAAGCTCTTTGTATTTCTTTTTGATCCTCCTCAGGCAGATCCTTGTACGGATTCTCTTTTGTCTTTGGAGCAGGGATCGTTACAGCAGCTTTAATTTGCTTAGGACCCATAGGTTTAGCACCTGTCTGGTTGGTAACTTCCTTATCGAGAAGATCCTGTTTCTTTTTAGCCTTTACGTCATCTGTTGTCGCTATATTAGGCTTGTTTGAAACATGTTCTTCATTAGGTCCATGACCGGATTCTCTAGCTTTATCTAACATCGTCTGTTTCTTTGAATTATTATTAATAAAATCTTCTGTAGCAGATGTTATTGATTCATCATAAGCTTTTCTGTTATAACGAGCATCGGAAGAAGACAGATTATGTATTCGATCAGATGATGAACTAGAGCTATCAGTTATTTGGACGCTATCAGTTTTACCCTCATACATAGGTCGCATTGCATTACCCATATCTGGAGTCATAGCGTTACCAAGTGGTGTATTCAGTATTTTTTCATCACCGTTTTGCATTTTCTTCATAACAGTAGCTGCATCATCCGGTCCATGCCCTTCTCTACGAGCTTTTTCAGCAAGAACTTTAGCTTTCATCTTATTAAGATTAGATTGATTTTCTTCCTGTTTTGCACGTTCCTGACGCTGAGCTTCTCTTACTGCTTGTCCACGAGCTCGATCTTCTTCGGTGAATTCATCTTCACCAAAGATATGTTCGCCCTTTTTCATACCTTTACGACCATAATGCATTAGTTCGTCATCATAAATGCCGTATTGTTCAGCACGATTATCGAGAATCTTAATCGCCGCGTGAAACATTTCATTATTCAAAGAGCACACCTCCTTACATTAATATTATTTACCAAACATACGCTGCATTTCGTATACTTGGTTTAACATATTTTGAGCACTATTAACCTGTTCTTGTGTAAATTCTCCAGATTGCAGTTTCTGTTGAATTATTCGATTCGGATCACCAGTAAAATTCTGTCGAAACTGTTTATACTGTTCGAGAATATTCATCTGGTTATTTTGAACGGGTCTACTATTTCCAAGAGCATTGAATAGATTAGCCATCAGACTTTTCCTCTCTTGTTATCTGTTTGTCATAGTTCTTTTTGTAATTCTGCTTCCTATTAACGATTTCACTAAGCCTCTGTTCAAGCTCATCTCTTGTTACAAACTTGTCAGTGTCAACAGTAGATACAGGTTTAGATTCAACCTTAGCCTGTTTCTCATACACGACCAGTTCGTATGGTGCATTAGGAAAAGCAGTTTTAATAAATATAAATTTGTCATCCTTACTCATGAACATCTGAGTTATACCAGCCGCTACAGGATAATTTTCCACAGCCTGTCTATCCTCAACCTGAATAATCTCAGCTCGAATAGTTGGCGGTGTCATCTGTTGAGTAGGCTGTACATTTTGAACTGTTTGACCTACCGGATTTTGTGTATAATTATACGAGGGATAAGTCTGAGTCGGAAATGGATACTGTGTACCATAACCATATGTCGGATTATACCCCGTAGGAAAATACTGAGGCATTTCTATCGCTCCTTATAGAAATAATAAAGCGGGACAACATCACCGCTATCCCACGTATCGTAATAATTGCCGTCTATGACTGTTACAGCATGCTCACCTGTACAAAGAATATAAATCCCATAAGGATGATCCATACAGAAATCTCGAACGGTGTAACAATCGGGACAAGTGTTATGTAAAGTCTCCATCGTATAACCATGCTTTAAGAGATATGCTTTCCAAACCCGATTAGACGACGGCATATCGCACATTTCATAACCCTGAATGCAAACGTCAAGATAAACGTCTCTCCATTCACGATCCATAGCTATCGATATCGCTCTAATAACACAATCAATCACAAGATTGTTGCATGGGTTTGGATTACAATATACAAAACCCATTTCAATCACTTCTTCTTAGCATAAGATTCGTAAATTCTATCGAATTCTCTGTTCTGTATCTCACGATACTTATCGGTCAACAATTTACGATTGGCGGCACTGGCAGCTCTAAGCTCCTTGATATGAGCTCGGAGTTCATCAGATGCACCCTTTTGTCTCGTTCTAGAATCCTCGTTATAAGCCTTGAGTTCCTCGCGAACAGACTTGATACCATCATTAATACTCTTCGTAGCTTGCTTAACCCCAGCGGCATTAGATGCTCTATAATTAGCAAGCTCTTCAGAATTCTTAGCTTTATAATCTTTAAGTCCGCTTGAAACACCAGACTTAGACGTAGCAAGGTCAGCCGATATTTTAGCATTTTCATTGCTCTTATCTGCTCTAATCTTAGCAATGTCTTTCCTAAGCGATTCCTTCTGAGAAGTATCTTTGGTTGATTTGATTTGTGCTTGTTTCTGTTCTATCTTTGTCTGAGCATTTTGAGTAGTACGCTCTTTATCGCGCTTAGCCTTTTCGGAAAGTTTCTCTTTGGTCTTTGTTGCAGTATCAGATGCTCGAGTATTATCGTTCTTAATGTCAGTACGCTTCTTCTCGAGTTCTGATTTAAACTGCTCTTTCTTTCCAGCCAACTGTTCTTTAAGCGTTTGGATACGAGCATTAATCAACTCTTTGTATTTGCCTCGTTCATCGTTAGCCAAACCTTTAAGCTGAGTAATAGCGTTCTGAATTTGATCAATCTGTCCCTGAGTAGTATTTTTAATTGACTCTTGTTCAGTCTGCTTTTCTTTCTTAATGTTCTCCTGAACTACAGAGTAAATCTCTTTACCCTCGTCAGAAAGCTGTGATTTTGAACGAGTTCTACCTTTGAGCTGTTTAGTTTTCTCGTAATACTCATGGGCCTTCTGGTAATTGTAGTAAGGGCTTGAATACGCGTTCTTAGTCGGTCCATATCCAGCTCCACCTTGAGTACCATCGCTAGCAGCGTGTATGAGATAACCTTCTCGATTAACATCCATACCTCTAGCGTTAAGCCACTGTTTGGAGAATTCCATCAGAGCTGCATTATTTACGCCATTTTGAATTTTACGTACCATCAAGCTCCGCCTCCAGACTATCAAGCTCGGCTTCCTGCTTATCTATCTCGGCTATTGCCTTATCAAGTTCTTCATCAGTCATCTGTGAAGGATCCATGTTAGCATAATCTGGCTGACTTGTTTCGGCACCAGCAACATTTGTCATGTCATACGGCATGTTCGAGTTAACAAGCTGATCAGCCTTAGGATCGCTAGAAGGTTTCATACCCAGTGCCTGACGTACCTCATTAGAAGTAAGTATCTCGTTTCTAGTAAGCTTATCAGCAAGGTCTGCAAGCTGAGACATAGGCACGAGACTAAACCTATCGTGGAAGTATCTTATAGCCTGCCTCTGTGTACGAGCGGTTTTAGATAAGAATTTACGTTCCATCTCTTCAGTTATAGCCTGCACAATAACCTCAATTACACGCGTCATATAATTCAGCATTTCAGTCTCACTAGCTGTACCATTCAGTATTTCAGGTGTCATGCCAAGCTGACCATAAAGCATATTAGTGAGGTATTCGATCTGAGCTTGAAGATTATTCTCAAGAGGTCTACCTAAAGTAGTAATCTTCTCAGTACCATCAGTATAAGCAATGCCATACTTAGACTCTGTAAGCTGCCTTTCAATCTCAGTTCTACGCTTTTCAGCCTGCTCTCTTCTAGCTTCTGACTTGATAATGTAAGGAAGCTGAATGATCATCTGAAGTTTACCATTATTCTCTTCATCGACAGCATCGAGCAAAGATAGTTTCTTGATCAGTCGTTGTAAAGTTGAGTTTGGAGCATTCATGATGGGATAAAAAGGGTTCTCGACCAAAGCACAACACCGTTTGGAAAAAGGAATATCTTGTTTTTCCATAGTATCTTCATTGTATACTCGAACCTTCACCCATGTCGGATGCCACTCAACAACCTGCCCAACTTTCATCTCAAGAACTTTATAACTATCAGTTAGCTCCGGATCAGTGTCGGTACGAAAGGGCACGATCGCTATATGGCCCTGATCGATCAAGGTAAATGCAGCATCGCGCATAAACTCTCTACCTGTCTGATCTCTGTTCGCTTCGGTATTAAGACAATAATTCAACGTACTGTCTATATTAGACTCATAATTACCGTTTTCATCGACTTTAACATGCCGGACATCTACCCTAGAACAATCAACAGCTATTTTATTATAAATAGCTGCTATAATCGATCGTTCTGCACCCCAGTTCATACGCGGTCTATCTGGTTTAAACGAAGAACTCCGCTCAATAACCGAAACCGATGTAGTTGCAGGAGGTGTGGGATCACGATTCATGAAGGCATTCCAAGCATGTTTCAGCCTGTTAGTTATTGTTTCTGCCATTTTGAATTTTCACACCCTATCTTCGTTTAATCAAATCTTTTACACTACCGCCTTCGGAGTAAACCGGGTAAAGTGCTTTAGAAGCAAACCTTCCGGCAGTCTTTCCGAGTGTAGCTCCCTTAGCGGCCGCAGCAGTACCACCAAAAGGTTCGAACTTGGTCTTAACACCCATCTTCTTCGCAACTTCTTTATACATCTTATGAGCATTGTAACCAGCAACCGCACCAGCATCACGCGCAAGTTTGGTAAACTCTCGTTCGAATTCCTTCTCGGACGCAGCAGCTTTTCCAAGTTTTGCTTTAGTCTTATTGTAGGTATCTGTAATAAATCCTTCAGACAGATCCGAAACTGTTCGAGCCACAGTTTTACTTATTCTCGACATGTCAGAAGGACTAGACAAATATCGATAAAGATCTACGCCCTTATCTGACAGAATATTCTGCACTTCATCAGCCGCAGATCGAATCAAATCTGTAGGATCTTTAGCAAAGTCAGTAGCTTTCTTAGCGGTATTAAGCACTTTACTAGCAACATCAGCTCTCTTAGCCTTATCTATCATATTTACGGCTTTATTACCATAACGTGTATAGAAATCACTAAATTTCTTAACTGCTCTTGCTGCTCCGTAACCATAATGCTTTCGTCCAGCGTCGGTAAGGGATCCATCTTCATTTTGATACCTACGTACTCCCCATTTCTGGTTTAATACACCGTGATGATACAGTTCTGTACAATTCTCATACATGGTATCACCTCGATCATCAACTCTTAAGACCCTGAATAGCAGCAATCAAAGCTACAGTCGACGCACCTACAGCAGCAACGCTACCACACATATCGATTATTTCTTTTGCCTTAGCTGCTCCAGTCTGTCTCTGAGGATAACGTTTGTTGATCCAATCAACATAAGCCGATTCGGTCTGGAAACGCTTATTAAGCTTCTCAAGTTCTTCAATAGTGTATTTTGAAAAATCGAAATCACCGTAACCATAAACAGGAGTATCGGTATACTTCTTAGGGATAGCTTTGCTCAAAGAACCAAACCAATTCTTTGAAGCGTTGTAATATTGTCCTTTAGCAGACAGCTTATCATTACCATTATTGCCGCCCTTCTGCTTTCCGCCACCCTGCTGATCGCCACCGTCCTTCTTCTTACCATCGCCCTGATTATTTCCACCAGAGGAAGGTTTACCCCAAGGACGTTTCTTGGCAACTTCATCGCCCTGAAAAGGTCTCTTTCCGGAGCCTCTTCTATAACGACCTGAATTCCAGTTTCCGATATGCATAAGATAATCTTCGGGTTCTTCTGTTACCGGGCATTTGTACTCGTTATACATTCCTTCTCAAATCCCCTTTCTATTTAAATTTTCGCTTAATGTTTCTAGCTTTATCCTTAACGAAAGTTTTAGCGTTATCGGCACTCTTTGCGTAATGACCAATGAGACGTTTGCCATACACAGCAGCGTTGTCTCTAGCAGCCTTATTAACTTCGTCGTTGGTAAGCCTTCGAGTATCGATCTTTCTAAGTTCATTATCGGTGTTAAACATTATCTGAGGAGCATAAGTATGGAACGTCGAATATTTAAGGTCATTTACGTCAAGTATCGATCCATAACCCTTTTTGATCAGATTGTCGTAAACTTTCTTACCACTATCATAGTAGAAATTATATTTAGTTCCTGTAATCTTAGAAGTAGCTTCGCCCCAGTCAGTCAAGCCAACATTATAGAACTCATATCCATAATCACGCATCTTACGTTCGTAATTAATGCGATCTTTAATGGATCTGTTCTTGTTCTTATCCGCTTCTTTAAGTTCTTCTCGCATCTTTGAAAAACTTTCAGGATGCCATTCGGAATGGAAATCAACTTTATCCCAGAAATCCTTCTGAAATTCCTTATCTCCTCTATAAGCTTCCATGAATGCCTTAGCAGCGGTCTTCTTGCCAGCACCTTTGATGTCCTTTTCAGCAACGTAATGCGTCTGATAAGAAGGAAGATCTTCACCAGCTCTGCTATTTTGAACTTTGGTATAGATACCCTTATAGAAGTCTGCGTCGTGTTTATTAATAGACATCCACTTACTTTGATGCTGAGGTCCATTAGGATTCTTACCAATGTTATAAATGTCAGTTCCTTTCGGAATCACGTAATCAGCATCGAGATCCATAAAACTCTTTCGATTTCCATGTTTATCGACTTGACCTCGCTGCATTTCATCCATAATGTTTTTACCCATATCAGTAGCGGCAATAACATCGTGAACACTCTGATCCAAAGCATTGTATTGGCTCGGATCTTTGTCAAGAACGCCCTTAACAATCATAGCTGCTCCGACAGTAGCCAAAGCGCCACTAACAAAAACAGCCCCAGTAGCTATACGCTTTACACGTTCTTTTTCGCTTCCAGCACCAGCTTCGTCTTGATAAGGACGTTCTCCGCTTCCCCAAGGATATCGGCCTGAATGACGAGGAGTACCGTAATGCATTAACTCATTTTGATAAAAACTTGGGATCATTACATAATCCAAATAGCACCCCTCCTTTATAGTTTATTCTGTATAATAAGGATACAACTCAAACATACTACGTATAATGTATCACAGTATGATACATTTCAGTTTCTCGATCCATTACTTCACTTCCTTAATCAAACATTTCAACGTTGACCTTGTAAGCGTAATATGCATCGAGCATAGCTGCCACACAGTCAATCTTTTCTTCTCGACGTTTCTTGTATAACTTTCTATTACCATTTGTGTCTTCGAGCGCAATACAATGACCCATAGTAAACGACAGAATCTCCTGATCAAAGATAAGCATGCGTTCACTGGCGAGTTTCTTGATCTCACCAAGAGGAACGCTTTCTGTCTTAACGCCCTGTTGAACTTTAGTCACACCGAACTGGGTATTCTCACTACACCAACGATCGACGAATTCACGAGCGTTATACGGGTCGAAACCAAACGATCTAACGTCGTACTCATTTTGAACGATGTAGTTATCTAGTTCGTCATAGACAGCCATCATATCGAGAACAGCACCATCCATAACAACAAGAGATCCTTCAGCAATAAATTCGTCATATTTGTCTCGTAGAGATTCATGAAGCCTTCGATAGGTCAGATCCGTAATGTAGTTACGAGTCTTAATTCCAAAGCAACCATTACCCAAAGGAAAGACAAATGTAAATGCACAGAAGTCATCTCCCTGTGAAAGGTCCGCTCCCATAGAACAAGCCATCTTCCAGAAATTCTTCTGAGGAAACTTCTGTATTTCTTCAAGTGTAAAGAAGTACACAAAGCCTTCCATCGGTATACCGAATCTCTTAGCTAGTATATCGTTTCGTGCTGAAGGAACATTCTCAGCTCTTTCAACCTCGCGCTGATAGGTATCATAAGAAACAGTCTTACCAAGATTAGGATTAGCTTTGATCCACATCTCAGGCTTACCAACTTCATCAATAGAGTCTAGCTTATACCACCAGATACTAACGTGATCGTTCTTGTATTCGCCTCTAAGGATCTTGGTAAGCTCCATTTTGATTGAATCGCCAATACCGTTTCTTACAGTACCTTCTGAACTCGTTGCAAGTATAACATAATCGTCAATCTTAGCAGCACCCTGTTCAATAGCGCCTATAGGGTCTTCTCTAATAGGACAAGACAGCCACTCGTCAACCGTATTGTATTTGGATCTGTAACCCTGAAGTTTATCGATACTCATAGGTAAGCTTACAAGAAGTGAAGCTGTCATAAAGTTCTCGATGCCCTTCTTAGTGGAAGCTAACTTCTTCCTAAGAGCAAAATTGCCGGTAGTATTTTGAAGCGATCCTTCCGTCAGTAACTTAAGTACAGGACCACGAGCTCTGAGTATAGCAGTCTTTATCGGGTTAATAACTTCCTCGGACTGTTTCATAGTCGGAGCTGTCGTAAGCTGGAACGTTGTAGATCCATCCACAATAATGCCGTATGCCTGTACAAAGCTCTCATACAAAGTCTTAGCAGCTGATCGTCCTATGATGAGATACTGCTTGTTAATTAGCCTTCTCTTAATGTCTTTCCATACGTAACGACCGCCTAATCCATGAGGGAAAGGCTCGAAAGTCTTAACGTGTTCAAAGTAATACCAACCGAAAAGCTCTTCGCCCCAAAGTTTAAAGCTATCAAGAAGCTCAACTGGGCTACCATCAGTCAGCGTTAATTCGTTCTCGCAAAACTTGACCCAACCCTCTACTGGATCCGGATCGTAATAGTATTCGGGATTTGCAATGAAGCCGTCTATTCGCTCCATTTCCATAGAGACTTCGTGACTTATAGGTATCAAGCCTCGTAATACGGCATCCCGAAACTCGCCATAATACTTTGGCACAGCCGTATTAGATAGCATTTTGAACTACTCCTTACAGTGCAATAGTCTTGTTCGGTTCATTCTTGCTAATGAAGATTACGCTCTTACCGTTATCGTTAATGATGTACTCGGTATAGTGAGTATTCCTAAGTATGTCCTTGATCTGCTTATCTTCGTTGGCAGTAATACGCCCATCGCCAGCAAGGAATTTTGAGATACTCGATGCAAGAGCATTAAGTATGTCGTCGTCTCTTCTCTGCTGGTTCTGTCTACGCATCTGAGAATTCTTAAGACGCTCATCAGCGAGTGCCTGTCTGTTATCAGCGTCAGCCTTCTTCAGCTTAGTCTGATTGTTCTTATACATTGTGTCGTAAAGTGAGGCACCAGCGTTCCTAAGACCTTCGCCAGCACTCTTCAGCCAACCTCTATGCTGAAGCTCATCATCACGATCATGGTCATACGAATCGTATTCATAGATAGCCATTTGCGATATACCTCCTTGAGTTTACTTCTTCTTAGGTATTTTGACAGTAGCATTATTGTTGTATATACTATCCACCAAATTACGTCTATTGAGATCGTTCTTAAACTTAGCAAGTTCGGAAGTCTTGAGCCACTTAACGTCGTAACCAAGATTACTAGTATTGACGTCATACTTCTTAAGGTTCTTAGCTCCCCAAACGTCAGGTTCATCAAGACCTGTCTGTTTCTTACCTATATGCGATCCAACGCCAAAGCCAAGACCGCCAAGAATACCAGATCCAGCAACACCAGCCGCCGCAACTGCAGGATTTGCAAGACCAAGACCACCTATAAGACCGAGACTAGCCGAAGTCGCAGCTCCACCCGAACCAAGAATAGCACCCATACGGAATGCAGGATTCTTCATAAGTTCAGCTCTAGCATCTTTCTTGCCCTGTTTCTCCAGATCACGACGTCTCTTATCAGCATCACCTACTGCAGCAAGCTTAGTATTACCCTTTTCGTCAACATCAACATAATTCAAGAGATAACGCTTCCTACCTTCAGGAGTGAGGGTACCATCTTCGTTCTGATAGCGCCTAATACCCCACTTCATGCCGAATATGCCATGATGATAGAGTTCGTCATACATGGGTTCTGATTTTGAACGTTCAAGAGTGTCGAAGTAGGAGTGTTTTAACATTTTCGAAGCCTTTACTTTGTTCTTGTAATCGTCGGCTCTCTTTTTACGGTTCTCGTCATTCAGATAGTCATCACTAAATGAACCCTTCGGACGAGCTCCTGCGTTTGCCATATGTTTATGGTGATAACGACTTGTATCCTGTATCATAGCTTTAGCAGTATCCGCTTTAACCATCTTACCGTCTTTGTATAGAATGTAATGATTACCAACAGGACTTTTCTTCATAGTAATTTCGCCCTGAGGAGTTACAGTATCCAAACCGTTTGATGTAAAGTTAAATGGAACTGAATTACCATTGGTGTGATAGGTGTTGTTGTATAGTCTAAGTAAAGCATTAAACGTTGAAACATCGTTGCTATCCAAATAATAGTCGTTGTATTTGTTCTCTATCTCATTTGAATCACGCAGCCATTGTATTCGATCTGAATCGTTCGAATCCGAAGATTTACCAGTCAATAATGTCTGATTATTCTTTGCGTTCTTCGCGTTTCTTTTGTTTATAGCATGATAGAGCTCTTTTGAAAGAATAGCTGTAGTCAACGAGGATTCCTCCTTTCGTTTTTGATCACTGAATGCCACGATACTCTTTCATAGCGTCCATAGCCTGTTCGAAGAGGTCTTCCATACGCTTAGCAGACTTGAAATTCTCAGTTTTAGCTTCGAGAAGTTCAACTTGTTTCTTAAGTATCTCTCGTTCAGTGCGTTCTTTCTCGGTCGCAAGCTTCAAGTAATGCGTAATCACCTGAGAACTTGCTGTTCCGTCCATTAATTGCTGCTCGGCAAGGTCAACTGCTAGTGCTATAAGCTGATTCTCACGTGCTTCAGGCGTCATAGCAGGTCGTTGAGGCCGTTCACCGAGAGGTCTAGGTGTCTTCTTAGGCACTTTCAGTCACCTTCCTATCCTTTCTCGTATAGTTTTCATTTTGTGCGCCACCACTTCTATACCCTTTTGAAGAGTGTTTTATATGAGTTTATAGGTCCCGTATAGGAGCGATTATACCAACCGAAGCCAAACCGAAAGGAGAAGACTTGGCAAGGACCCATAAACCCATATAAAACACCCTCCAGAAATATCCGCCGGAGAAAAGTGGAAGACCGGCGCGATATGGGAGGGCATGGATTTTCGAAGGACCCCTCCCCCTCTCACAAAAGAGTTGGAGAAGTCAAATCTACGAAATTTTTAACGAAGTTTTTACAATTTTGGAGAGATTTTGTAGGTTCTTCGAAATTGTTACAGAGTTCCGTAAACGAAATCGAGCGCTCGAATCGAAGCGTTTAGAAATCGAAGCAAGAGACTTCAAAATTGTTACCAAAATCTTCACAAAAAATTGTAATAGAAATTCGTCTGTAAGGTCATACCTCAAACTCATCTTCGAAATTGCGGACGACCTTTGCATAAATATTCAAAGGATCAGCCTTCACTAATTCGTCGATGCCTCTTTCAAGTTCGGAATTCATTTCTTTTTCGGTCATACGATCGCTAACGCTAGTAAGTCTATCCAAAATTTGGCAGCTTCCATAGCCTTTGTCACAATCGAAACGATACCATTCGTTGAAGTTTTCGAAAGGATCGTATGGGTTATCAACAGTTGTAATAGCTACTCTTCGCATACGAAATCTCCTTTCTTAATCCTTCTTGTTAGGATTCATATAATTTATTACGGTAGATCTTGATACGCCAATAGCATCTGCTATCTCAGTATTACTGTATCCAGAATTCTTCATGGCTTCTATTTTATTAATTTTAGCCTGTGTGAGAGCAGGTCTGTCCTTAGGCATAGCGTACTTTCGAAGTTGATCTTGATCACACTTCTGGAAGATGTCAGACTGTTTGCTACTATGAATTGCTCCAGCCTGAATAGCTTCCCATTCTCTAGGCGTAATGTCTATCTTTATAGATTTAGCACCAACTTCTTCACGCGCTTTAGTCATCTCTTGTTGCGCGACCTTCTTACGATACTTATTAAGTTCAGTCTTACCATAATCGGGATGATCGTCCTTATAATATTGCATACGCTCATCTATTCTAGCATCAGCTCTAAGTTGGGCTTGTCTCTCACGAGGTCTGTTCTTATTAACCATAAGAAGTTTCTCGTCAAGTGACTTAACTTCAGGAGCATACTTAGCAGCCGCCTCTTTACTATAAGTCATAGTCGGTGTATTAACAGCTGTCTTTCTCGCATAATTAGCCAACGATTTAAGTTCACTAGCATAACCAGCGTATGCTTCTTCTTGCACAGTACCTGAAGAAAGAGTATAAGGATCTTTAGTAATAGACATCCTATCAACCTTGGTAAAACGTTCAACAGTCTTACCTTTCTTATCCTTATAAAAACGTTCGCTATCAGGAGCTGTTCTATAGGTTATTTCGCCGGTTTCTTTATCTATTATACCAGAACCCTTCCTAAGAGGTATTCTAGCTTCAGAACCTGCCATAGTAAGAAGTGTTGATGCACCGGTACTATAACGCCCTGTTTCAGGATCAATGTGTCCTTTCCAGCGCTTAGTAAGAGCATCAATGTTATTGTCTCTCTTAGAAGCTTCATAATCTAGATGATGCTTAGCAGAGTCAATGACAACCATAGAATGTTTTGTAGCACATGCAAGTTCCTGATCAGAAGCGCCCTTAAGAGTCATGTCCATAATAAGATTTGAAACCATACCCATTTGCTTCTGCTGATCAGCACCCTTCTTCATGATCTTATTTGAATAACCAGTAGGAGATTTAGGGTCAGGAATACCGGGATATGCCATCTTAGTATCAAAGTCCTTAAGACCATCAAGAGGTTCTCTATTAGTTACAGACGTAGCTTTATTCTTTCCAGTAGGTAAAACAAGAACTGTATCGCCATCGAAATCGGCACCAGAAAGTCTTTCTGCTACATGTGCATTTATACCGACTGCATCCAAAGCATTAGCTCCAAGAACTCTCTTACCTTCAGCATTCTTGTTATTAACTGTCAATATAGGTATCTGTCCAGTGTTCTCGTGAGGAAATCTTACAAGAGCAACTTTCTCACCATCTTTATAGTTCGGAGCATAAACTTCAGTATCCTTAATATCGGTAAGAGGCAAAATAACCTGATACTTCTGTCGAGGTAATGCTGCTGCAGACAATGTCGCCGCATTCGTATCACAGTCTCCAGCAAAATCCATTAAATACTTCTTTCGAAGAGAAGGATTCTCAAGAGCCATTATTTCGTCAAGTTCTTCTTTTCTGTCAGCTATAGACAATTTAAGCTGTGTCTGAATAAACTCTGGTTTCTGCTTAGCCAAGAACTGAGAAGGTAAAGTATCAGACCATTCATTCCAGTCGCCTTCTTCTCTTGTTTTATTTATAGGACTAAGCTTCATCTTTCCTGTTTTAGGATCCTTATATTCATATTGTCCACCAGCAGTAACTTTAACTACTTCACCGGTTTCAGGATCGCGATATTCTTCTCTTTCTCCAGTCTTAATAAGCGCACCAAAAGGATTCTTAGGATCCTTCTCGGCAGGCTTAAGAACACCTTTGCCGTTCTCGTCAGGCATTAAAGAAGTTCCGCGTTTCTTGTTGGAGTTAATAAGAATATCATAACCTTCAGGAATGTCATCAGAATATAATGCCATTCCCTTAATATAGGCCTTACCGTCAACAAGAGTTCTTATCTGAGCATAATGAGAATTACCGAGAGAAAGATCTTCAACACCACGTCTTATCTCGATAACACCGTCTTTGTCCTTACCACCATCTTCAGCATATCTAACATAAATACGCTTACTATCAAGTGACGAAGGAGGCTGAGTTTTAACATATGTCGCTCCACCATCGTGAGAATGATAATCATCGATGGTATGAATTTCTTCATGATAGAGATCTTTCTGTTGTGTTCCCGGAGGTGCAATTACTCTTATTGTTGTAGACTTACCCGGATTCGTAGGCTGGTTAACTCTTCGGTTAGATACAAAATATCCATCAGCTTGGCAAACAATAAGAGCCTCATCAAGCATGTTTCTAGAACATCCAAGACTAAGCTCTGCTGATTTACCTACATCGATAATACCCTTTTCGTCAACCTTCTTCTTAAGAACTTCAGCGGTTGCTTGAGCACCAGTCTGTTTAGCAATTTCATTAGCACGAATATAATTACCAACAGTCGTGTCAGGAATACCAAGTTTTCTACTTATCTCAAGGTTAGAATATCCCTTCTCGTGAAGATTCTTACAATGAGTAATAAGTTCGGCCCTTCTTTGATTACTAGCGATAGCTTCATAAACTCGAAACTCCTTGATCTCCATTTCAAGTTCTTCGGATATCTGTTTAGCAGTCATTCCCTGTTTCTTAAGTTCATTTACACGACTAAGAAAGTCACCACTATGTTGATAAGGTGCATCACCAGAACCCCAAGGATATCTACCAGAATGTCTCTTAGTTCCGTAATGCATTAGAACATCATCATTAGAATCATTAGAATAATTAGAATCAACAGATTCGGTGCTATTTGAAATATCAACAGGTTCATCAAGAAGACTATTGACATGTTCTAAAATATCCATAATCATGTTCCTTTCATAGTATTAATAAATGCATCACGTTTCTTGATCGTATCCATCATGTCCAAAATATCATGAACGTCTGGCTGCTCAATAACAACATCCTGATTGGTCTGATATATACGAAGTTCTATCTCGCAATCAACAGCTTTGTATTCGCGATAGTCAAGAAAGAAAAGAGCAGCGTAAATCATAAGCTGTTCTATCTTTGGCTGGGATGCTCCAGTCTTTAAGTCAAATATCCGCAAGAAATTCTTCTTATCATTGAAATCTATAGCGTCAGCATGTCCGAAACAATTGTCGCTAAAATATAAACAAACTTCAGGGTCCATCCTATAGCCTATAGCATCATTGACATAACGACACATATTGTCATACATATCATCAAACGGAATATAGTCAATGACTTTGCGAGGAACACCTTTGTCAAGAAGGCTTATAAGAATATCGCTCTTATTCTTCTTGCTCATACGGTATCCAATAAGAGGACCTTTAGCTATACGCTTAGCTGCTTCGTCATGCATCAACGTTCCAATTGTTTGAGCATACGAATTACAAAATCGTTTCTCAAAGTCATCGTCTTCGTCATAAATCCAATATGACTGTGACGGGCTCAAGACAGAGTGTGAACCTCTAAGTCTTGAAAAATTCTTCCATTGCATCGAGTGTTTCCTCCTTATTCTCAGGATAAATAAATCGAGCAAAGGACATAGAGTCACAATGCTCGACATAATAATCCTGATTCGGTTGGTGTTTTTCATTGGCGCTCTTCTTACATTCAAGCATTGCCCACTTATCACCATACATCACAGACAAGTCAGGAATGCCCTGAATATAATTAGCGTCATTCTTTAATACAACACATCCGTCAAACCGCTCCTTGATTTCACGAATGAGATTGGCTTGAAATTTATTCTCTTTAGCATTAGCCATAAATATCAACAACCTTAATTACAAGTCTTTTAGTTTTTAGAATGTTTGAGTCAACCATTTACATCGCATGCATCGACAAACAAATGATGTAAGTCATAAGAAGACCACAAGAAAGCAAGAGAATATCAACAGTCATTGTTTGTTACATCTTGTCGTGAGAGCCAACAAAACACAATTGTCAATATTCATCAAACAACCAACAACTTAAAGGAGATGAGTTGTCATGGGCAAAAGAAATGGACAAAAGAAAGATATAAGATTGGAGGTATATCTTCATGTCGCTAAAGCTAACTAAAGCTAAGGAGTGAAGCTCTAAACCGATTAATAGAGCAGATCACCTATGAAGAATCCTGTTAAGAATTCAACAAACCGAATAGAAAGGAATGGGACACGGTCAACTCAAACACTCTAAAAACTAAAAGACTTAAAGAGAAGTGTAATACCTCTCATTTTGCGTAATCAACATAAATTCGCGTTACGCGAAACGCTGGCATTTTCTCTTCTCTTCCATAATATAGCATGTAATTTTTGCGAGTTTGTGATAGTTTTGTGAAAATTGTGAACAAATTGTGAACAACAGCAGAAATCGCCCGAAAATAGGTCGTGAAGAAGAAAAATTAGTTTCTATCCAAAAATCCAGTTTTATTTCTTATTTATTATACGCGAAAAAATCACTAAAAATAATAAAAGGGTAGAAAAAAACTGGTTATTTGGTTAAAAAATGAACAAATGGCTTCCCTACGTCGTTTGACGCCAACCACTTTCCATACCAGTTTTGGTTTTTAACCAGTTTTGTGAGCGAATTTTTCGCGTTACGCGAATTTTTAAAAATCGACTTTCAAAAATAAGTGGTTTTTTGGCAAAACTGGTTATAAAACTGGTTATAAAAGTGGTTAGAAAATCGCCTAAAATTACACAAAAATACACTAAATTTCAGTGAAATTTGCCTGTCAAAACCTTAAAATATCAACAAATTCATGCCCACACGACCTCTCAACCTACGAAATTATGAACAAATTATGAACAGATTTCTCATAACGCGAAATAATGACAAAAATAAGAGACCGTGTAAGTAACTAAAAACGCCCAAAAACACATTAATTTAGACCAAAAACACCTTAAAATATCAACAAATCCGACCTAAATTAAAGCGAAAAAGAGAAGAGCATGTGTTCTCACATACCCTTCTCATTGGTTTTACTCCTCGTCAATCTTCAACGTAATAATATTATTAAGCGTCAAAAGACCCACGATATTCTGATTGTCGCCCTTTACGCAGGTGACAAGCCATTTTCTGTCATCGGAAATAAAGACATCATTCTTGTCCTTATTTACGCTGAACTGAACCTTCTTGCCGTTCTCGTACATTGCTGCAACATTAATCTTTGCCATAGTGTTTCCTCCTAAAATATTAAAATATTAAATATTGATTTGGCTTTCTTGCCATATAAGAGTATGTACATTTTGCGATACGCGAATTAATTACAAACTGATACACGAAAAACTAAGAGGCCATGTATCAATCCTCAAATATCAACACGACCTTTTAGCCGTGAAATTCATTCTTCTTCAATTATAACATCATTGCCGAATATTGTTTTAACATCTGTGTCGTTTGAAACAGTCACCTTCATCTCATAACCATCTTCAAATATCACCTTAATAATTCTCATAATATTCACTCCTTATTAGTTATTAATTGAATACTCAATGGTATTCCATATAAGAGCGTGTTATATATGCGAACTTCGTTTACTTTAAACTAGATGCGTGTCATATATGCAAATATCAACAAAGCAAAAACTAAGAGGCCATGTATTTTCTACACGACCTCAGTCTTTATTTAATCCTAGTCGTCGTAATTTTTGTATAGCAATTTAGCAAATATTTGATTTATTGGGTTAAAAAGCCACATAACAAACCCGATATCTTTATTTTTGATTATAATGTAATCGCGTTCATCGTCGCAAGATGCATAACACGGATCTTCCGCAATATGCATTACCGCTTCTTCGATTACACGTATCATATATTTGATACCGCAGTTGTTAAATGGCGAAATTTCACCTTTAAATCTTTTCATTTTTCTTGCCATAAAAATCAACTCCTTCCATATAAGCGTATGTAATATTTACGATCTAAAATATCAACAAAACAAAAAACAAAAGAAGATGTACAAACGAAAAAGAGAAGAGGCTGTGTAAGCCCCTTCCTTTGTTTGGTTACCGCTCAACCATCCTAGTTCTCAGGGTTTTTACTTCCTTAAGATTTACGATTCCGACCACGGTATCAGTATCGTCCTTGAGCCAAGTGAGGAAGTAGTCATCGGTCACGGTGTATTTATACTGTGCCGTGTCGATTTCAAACTTCTCATTCTTGCCGTCCTTGAACTGAACCTCTACGTTAATCATTCTCTTTGCCATAATTAAGTCCTCCTTAAATATTAAGATATTAGTTGAAGAGTAATCCTCTCCATATAAGCCGGTGTAAAATTTGCGAATCGCGAATTAAATATCAACAAGATAAAAACTAAGAGGCCATGTAATTTCTACACGACCTCTAGACCTCTATTAGTCTTAAGCCATCTTTTTTAGGCCCATAGACTTATCTGGCACCTTATAATTTTTATTATTATTGCGGTTTCTGTTCCTGTGTTTCATCGAGCTTTTTCTCAATTTCAGTAACTGTTTTATCAAATGCAGCAATAGCACCCTTTTGTATCTCTGCACTACGCTTCATAAGATCTTGAGTAAACGAAATGCGAATATTATCAAGCTTTTCCTGAAACATTCGTTCTTCTTCCTCTTCTTCGCGCTTTCTATTATAGAAGTAGTCAATGGCTAAGAATGTGCCTGCAACTAAAGCACTACCTATAATAATCTTATGAATATTTCTCATAAATATCAACACCTCTATCTATATTACTCATCAAATATCCCATCAAACACAGCTTCCAAGTCTTCCATCCAAACAGGAGCCCCACGACCAAATATCAAGAAGTCTGTCGTCACGTCAAAGAACAAAGCCAGTCTAGCAAGTGACTCAGCATTAGGCGTACGTTTACCATACTCCCACTGAAATAATGCCGACTTAGACACACCGATCTCCTTAGCTACTTTCTCAACCGACAAACATCTCTTCTTCCTAAGAACATAGATTCTCTTACCGAACTTAACCGGGTCAAAGAAGAAATCCGCTTTACCCGACTTAAAACCATGTTCACGAGCTCTTTCAGTCATCAAATATCAACTCCTTCTCGCCTCTCAGGTCTACGATAATGATACGCCCTATACGAATCAGGTCTACGATAGAGATATGTCATATGCGAACTTCCGCTATTAGGATTGAATCTATCTCGATAATTGTTGAGTACATCAGCTGTATAGTCCATCTCGGCTTTAAGGTCTATTCCTGCTTCCTTAATTGCGTCAAATATCATTACCTGTTCATCAGTCGAAAGAACATCCTTAGAATATTCACGATATGCATAAGGTATGATAACAGGACCACCCTCATGATCGATAAATCTTACATAGAAATCCTCTTCATACTTAATAGGATCGGGACCAAACTCAGCAAGAATCTCAATCTCTATCGACGGAAGCTGAAGAACATACTTAGCATCATCCGGCACCTTCTCAAATGTCATCTCACCATCAAGAGAATGCTCATTATACGAATAAAACGCTGTCATATCCACGAAACCATAACCAACCTGCTTAGAAACACCAACAATATGCTTAATCATAACTAATTTCCTCCGTTTTCATGTAATTTTCACACAATTTTCACAAAACTATCACATAACTTACACAAAACAGCCAATAGATAGCTTATTTTCCACTGTCAACTCTATTCTCTAAATTCTCTCAGTCTCGACACTGCATCTTCGCGAATATCAACAGCCACTGCATCTATGATCTCGCTACAGCTATCACGAACCGTTTTCTTCTCTGACTCCCTCTGCTTCTCCTCGATCTTCCTAAATATCAAATCAACCAGAGCCACAGCTATTGTCCCACATATAGCAGTACACAAAAGTTTCTCAGCGTTAGTCATAATTATTCTTCTCCTTCCAAATATCAACACTATAATACTCCACGAACTTATTGACAGACAGCCAATTGTCGCAACCACGATCAGAACATGCTTGATTGTAGTCGTCTATTAAGTCCTTATACTCGTCTACCGAAGCTTTCGACACACCAAAGATGTCACTAAGAATATCAATCACTTCTGACTCGTTGTTGTAGTATTTATTACCCGTGTCATATAGTTCAAACACTTTACGATCAGTATCTGTAACCTCGACTGTCTTCTTATCAAATATAACATGACCCTTACGATGCAGAGGTTTGCCACGCTTACCGTATCTAATCGCGTATGTTGTGCCTGAAAGATCTGCGTATGCATCAATGTAATAATTATCTTTGAAGTCCGGATACTCAAGATCACAGTTATGTTTTACATAGTAAAATCCACCTTCTTCCGTAGCCATCAAACTATACGAAATATCAAGGCCTAACTTTTCAAACATACGATCCCATACATTAGGCATAGGATCCCACGCAGTAGTTGTCGTAAGACTAAGCATGGCATTACCACGACTATCCATGCGGTAATTCCTCGACCAGTCTTCAGGATACTCATCGTCATAATATCCATCAAGCAGATCAAAACTACCACGACATGAATAATCCTTACCGTCATCAGGCGTCTTTACATAGTGACCACTATACGATTTCTTATCAGGCACTATCTCAAGAAGCCCAACTTCAGCAAGCACATTACCCAGCCACGTACGACCGAACCCATAATCACCTATGACAGAGTTTCTCTTGGCATTCATCAAAGTCTTATAGAAAATATCAATATCCTCACGACTACCATGAAATATATAATCTGTCCAGCACCAATTAGGCATAAATTAATACTCCTCTCTGTTATTCATTAGTTTTAGGTCTATCAAAACCGAAGTCTATAGTATAATCATTCCTATCAACTGCACACTTAGTCAACATCCATATATTATCGAGAAATTGACCCATTTCCTCATCAGAAAAATCTGACTGAATAAGCATTTCTGCTATCTCATTCATTGTATCTGCTATAATTGTATTTTCCATAAATTAATACTCCTATCTATTAAACAATCGGCTCACTCTTTTTGACCGACTCATCATGCGGATCCACTCCGTTTATAATGTTACACATGGCGTTTTTAAACAAAACACTAGCTTCTACTTTATCGACATCTGTATAGTCACAAATATCAATCCATGATTCCAATGAATGAGACAGTCCTTGCAACACCCAATGATCATACGAATGAATCATGCGATACTGAATAATGTCGTCGGTATTAATATAGCCAAACTCTACATCTCCATCCAAGTCCTCTATACATCTGATTATCATAAAATATCACTTCTCCTTAAATTTACCAAATATTCAGAGCGTATCGATAACTATAGGATGTTCTCTATTTGCTTCAATAATTCTAGTAGCAAGATCAAGATACATCCAAATATCAACATGTGCAGCCAGAATGTTATCATACGCCGCAACTTGATTACCCTCGCTTATCTGACCGACATGTATATTTCCATTAAAGAAATATAAACTATCTTCCATGTAAAGTCTTCTATCATTCTTGATAAAGTCTACATATCTAAAACATACATAAGGGTCCTCAAAACCTCCAACTTTAACCGGAATAAAAACTTTAGGTATACCGGCACCAACGTTTATTAGAATTCTTCTATCGGGATCAAATTCGATTTTTATTGTGTTTGTCATAGTGGCTGTGTATATTGTATTCATATTCATAAATATCACTCCTCCCAAGATCCGTCATAAGCAGATGCTTCTTTAGCCATAATCCAAATAGTATCAAGAAACTTATTAATATCCTCGTTAGTGAGTTTTGAATTCATAAGTAAATTACTAATATCACTCATGGTCTGATCAATAACATCCTTAATTTTATAAGGTTCATCATTAACGGTTGCTACTATCTTTTCTCGCTCTTGCATAAATATCAATCTCCTTCCTTCGAATCAGACATGTACACTGTTCTCGAGCATGCCGGACATTTCATATACACGTCGTAAGGAAAACACGGTGGAGTGAAATTTACCTCATTACGCCTAGCCGACCATTCACAGTCACAATCCGGACAAGTAAACTTAAACTCTTCCTTTTGGGACTTAACATTGCCTAGTTTATGTATAGTCATAAACATTACTCCTTTCAAATATCAACAATGTGCGTTAAACTAAAAGAGAAAGGGGATGTTACTCCCCAGTCTCGTCTTTCCAAGAGTCAGGTATCTTACCTTTTTTAACTTCTCGCCTTTCATATTGATAAGCTTTCATTATTGATGTTACACTTCTTTCTAAGGTTTCATGTTCAACAACATTCATGTCCAATTTTAATTGTAATGCAGTTATGCTTTCTTTTTCTGCATCATAATCATTTATCATGTCCACAACTTGTCGTTCATAAACTCCTCGTATTCAAATAATGCATCAATAATCGCCTGTTTCAATACGCTTTCTTTTTCGATATTTGTCATAAAATATCAACTCCTTTCATATAAGAAGATGTATTTATTGCGACTTCACATAACCTTAAACTTCTCATCCAACGAGATCCCATATTCTGCCATCTCACCCACAAGCTGAGAGTAAATATCAACAGCGTCATATGAATCGACTTTCATAAGGCACTTAAATCCGTCAGGACAATCAAACGACACTTCAGAATTGTCAGATGAACCCTTAAATATCACAACTGCATCAGTGAGCTCCTGCCATTTCTTTGCGTGTGTGATCCTAGACTTCACCCGAATATCAGTCGAACCTCTAGCATCGATCTCGACGGGTACCTCATATGTCCCATCTGCTTTTGTTTCAGGGGTACGGCTAACATCATATTTAACCTTAATCATAAAATATCAACCTCTCTCTACTGCTATATTAACTAGTCTTTCTCCAGCTTTACCAACCTGAGTTATTTCAGGACCGATTTGTGTCATAAGATCAATAAATTCCTTACGACTAATGCTCATATCAGAAAATATCATTTTTATCCGGCCTTTCATATCTTTGAACGTACGGGTAATTACACTGAGGACAACTAGTTTCCCAAATCGTTTTATCTGATTCAAAATATTTCAGATATTCGTTGCTGAGAAACCAAATATCACAATGTGAACAATAAAACATTTTAAAGTCTTCGATGTCCGCTCGTTTATCGAGTATGAATTTCATAGAATATCAACCTTTCTTTAAATCTTTTAAATTGTATGGTCCGTAAGTTGTCCGCAGTTAGGGCATGCCATATATACTCCAAATTCCATATAATGTAGCCACGGAGGCGTAAACTTAACCTCGTCTCATTTTGCTGCCCATTCACATCTAATTACTGTCATAAATATCAATCCTCCTTATAACTAAAAGAAGAAGAGGATGTTACTCCTCTTCAACATAATCATCATAGTCGTCTCGCCAATTGTTATCATAAATTTTTCTCACATCACGAAATTCATCTGTGTCTTCAAAATACTGATCCCATGATTTTTTCCTATATTGAAGAGTCGCATTAATAGTCCTTTGTCTAGCAGCTTCTCTTTCTGCCATCCAAGGATCTATGTAATTCATTTCCTCAATAATGTCATTATATAATTTTGAATTAAGATTGATTTTCATAAGTATTCCTCCTTTTATTTAGCGAGATTTCTCTCATATAAGGAGATGTATATGTTGCGACATAGGAATATCACATCCCTAACTCCACACTCGGATACAAACTCTTAACAATCTCATGTATCAATTCTTCTTTACCAATACCGAGTCTATTGTCTTCACCATCTTCGCTAATATACACAGGCGTTGTACTATGTTCCTCAGCATAGTAATATAAATACATAGTTTCTTCGTTATGAATGAGTAAGAAGAACACCCCTCGAGCCTCAGGATACTTCTCACTTAACTCCTTACACTCGAAGGGAATATCAATACTGTCTATTATCCTAACCCATCGATCATTCATTGTTGCAAAGTCGACCATAATAGTTTCATCTGTACAAAGTTTAACATTCATAAAACATTACTCCTTTCCATTACATAACCCTTGATCGTACATGAATTCGTCAAGATAAGCCTGCCATTCTTCTTCTGTCCAGTCTACTTGATGAGGTTTAATTTCTAATTCGTCGGTGTGATAACCACTAGTCGGAAGGAACCCTTTGGCAACGATACAGTATTTACGAGGTTCGTCACCATCATAGTCAAGGTTTCTTACTCTAATATAAAAACAATCAATTGAATTAATATTAACCCATGTACCAGTTCTAGTCCTAATGAACTTTAAGCTTCCAGAATCAATCATTGTTAGCATCCTCCTTATCTCTATAAATAATACTCCTCGCAGCCTCAATCTCTTCTTTCAGCTGTCCATTAACGAGAAACCATTCTAAAACATTCTCTTTCTCGTCTACATCAAGGCAGTCGGTTAAATATAAATGCTCGACTTTAGAAGGCGTTTTGCTAAAGGGAGTTTTATAGCTAAGAAAATCGGATAGCCAAATACCATATTTATCCTCCACGAACGCTATCCAGAAATCCTTACTACCATACCCACAAATATCAACAAGGTCATCACTCACGACCGGATACTTGACCATGGGATGATATGTCTTTTTGTCATCGCCAGCTATCTTTGCATAAAACCAACTGTGCTGAATTTCACGATTAGAATCTATCTGTATGTCGATCATAAGCAATTTCCTTTCATAAATTCATAAATATCAACTAAACGACTTAATCCTTAATTAAAAAGTCCACTGACACTTTATACAAAGATGCTAACTTTTTAACGCCATCTAAGTCAGGTTTCCTATATCCGCTCTCCCAACCACACAGAGTCGACGGAGAGATACCAAGATCTTTTGCCGCATCTATGAGCCTGATACATTTATCAAGCCTCAATTGTTTAATCTTCTTAGCAATGTTCATATCATCATTAATCCTTTCCCAAATATAAATGTCGCTTAGGAGCCTTAGATTCACCCTTAGTAACCTTCGACTGACAAATATCATTCTCCACGACATGTTTTTCACCAGTACGATCGAGATGATTACACCAGACGAATCGCTTAATTGCTCCGCCGTCTTTGTAACCCCATTGTGCATAAATACAGTCTATGCATTGTTTGTGGTCGGAAAGCATCACGACTCACCTCCTTCTTGCAGCATCTTAGTATATCCAGTTACAATAAAGAGCTTCTTCATAGTGTCATTTAGCATTCTAAAATACTCATCACCTGACATACCCAGAAGCTCTTCAAGCCTACGATCTCTTTCCTCATTAGACATACCGTTAGGATTAATCTTAGAGAATATAAGTTCAGGTTCCTCAAGAATTCTCTCATGTATGCTAATGATCTTACACAGATCAACCTTGAGAGACAACCACGTAGCCTTTATCTGAGCAGGAATATTATCCACCACGAGAGTTAAATCCATATTGTCACGAAGAGATTTGAAACCTTCAAGCTGATTAGCAAACTCAGAAACGAGTCCATCATCATCAAGCGAACTATAGCCACTGACTAGATCGTTTATATCCCCTTTACGACCCTGAAGTTCCAGATTAGCATTAGCGAGTTCATCAAATTCTTCCATTGTACTTTTATTAACATACATAAGACAATTCTCCTTTATCATCAAAGATTCGGCCAAATATAAATAGTTATGTCTATGTCTTTATCGTTCTTATCAAACTCCTCATAACATACCGACGATTGACGCTTACCTATGATCGAGATTATTCCCTGATCATACTTGTAACAAGCTTCCTCCTCTTTTAGATAAGCTTTAAACTTCTCGTCATCAGGTATAACACAGCTTTCGTCTTTTCTCTTAGCATCCGTCTCGCTGTAATACAAAACCGCTCCCATAGGATATCAATCCTCCTCATCCAAATCAAGTTTCTCAAGCGCCCAGTCAAATATCCATGATGCTTTACGTTCAAGTTTACCAAATTCGTCACATAGCTCCCTGACCCTAGGCGACAGAGAGCATGCTAAATATAAAAGACTCACCGGTCCGATGAAAGCCATGATGAAGAACACTAATTCACTCATCTTCGTCATCCTCCTCGTCATCTGAATCATCACGGTAGTTGACAGTGTATTTTTCATCGTCGCTATTTCCATCATCCATACCGTGAATCAAATACTCATCATAGAGATTATCTATAGTCATGTCCATTAGTCATCCTCCTTTCTAACTAAATCCTTGAATGTCCAGTCTTCTATCTTGCATAGTGTTTTCTTAAGGACGTCAAGATAAAAGGCCTGTGTGATCTCCTGTGCGATTTCGTGACTCACATCTTCGTTCTTCGTAGATGCTCTTACCGGGTCCTCATTAACCTTTGTAATACCTCTAACCACGACAAATGGCAGAGCTATAAAGACACATATATAACATATGATCTTGAATGCCACGAAAACCACGAACTTAAAGGGAAACAGAATGTACTTCATACGATCAATCCTCCTTATCGTCATCCTCATTCTTCTTGTCTATCTCATCAAGCTTAGCCGTTATACCAAGCTTAGAATCGACGTAATCCATAAATCTATCTAAAATATCAAGGCCAATAATGTATCTCCTGACATAATCCCATATAACTGCCGACATTTTATTAGTGTCTTCATCAGTGATACGTTCATTCAAAGTGCCATTTGCAACTCCCTGAACCGCCACACGAATAATCATCAAGAAATATAAAGGCACACACAAAACAGTTAATAGTAGATTAATAAGTCCTACTATTATGTATATTATGAATAGAATTAGTTTAAATATCATACTAACACCTCCATAAAACGAATAACGGGAAAAGAGCATGTCAACAGTCCAACTTATTGGCCTATAAGTCGAATCTGCCATTAAACTCAATTCCCTACATCCAAATCCAAGTCATAATTTAACCTCCTAAATTTAAATTATTAACCGGTCCATAATATACGGTGTATTTTTTGCGAGGTGCGAATATCAATCTATCCTTTCTTCTAACGTTCCATCGTTTATTTGCCTTCCGCATTCAGGGCAGAACTTTGGGTAATACCAGCTAGAGATCGTTTCACCGGACGCGTAAATGTAAAGTTTGTTATCTTTATCTTTAGCCGTATACAAGCTAGTCCAACCATCATTTCCTATGAGATACTCGGTATCATTTACTTTACCCGTGCTTTTTAATGAACAAAATAGACAATCCATAAATATCAATCCTCCAGCTCATCAATCACTATTCCATCTGTTACGACTTTAATGATTATTTCGTCATTAGTTGCCTCATAACTAATATCGCCTCTAAGTCTTTCAGCGTTTGTCTCGGGATTAAGTGACCATCCATAAAGAAAACCGATCTTCTTACGAGGAATAAGCATTAAATCAGCAAGCTCATTAACAAATATAGGTCCGCCATCAATCTTAGCACGGTCACAAGCCTTATTAATAAAGTTTTCTATGCATAACTCGACGAATGTCATATTAATTGTACTACCATCAGCAAAATACGGACTTCTCTTATCGAATATCAATGTAATCATTCTAATTCTCCTATCAACGCATCAAGTTTTTCAACTAAATCCTCAGCTGACTGTCTGCATACTTTAAGCTGCTGAAGACATTCTTCGGTATCCCAGTATTCAGGTTTACCTTCTTCGGGATCTTTCATACAGTTAGTATAGATCATCTTTATTATTGTATATGCCGTGTTAGCCTCTCCACCACAGCAACAAATCTTAGAAAAAGTATTCATTCACCATACCTCCTAAACATTAGCTTATCGAGGTCGTTCAAATATCCATTGAGATCGACCCTCTCTGTTAACAGCTGATCGAGAATATCATCTCTTTCCTCATTAGTAAGTGCGTACGTTATAGCTCTACCCTCAGCTATGTCCTTGGCTGTATAAGACGGTATGACCAAGAAATTAAGCATCTTAGTCTTACCCGTTACCTTGTCTCTAAATACCACAGCCGACCAACACTGATTAGCCGCCTCCTCTATCTCGATAGGCACAAAAACAACTGGGAAATACTCATCAAGTACCTCCCAGCCATCTTTAATTCTATAGCCAATATTCGGACAGAACTTAATTTTCCTCAACGTATCGAACTTTACTTTCATAAATATCAATCCTCTACCTATAAACTAAAACTCACAAATTCTCATACTTATCTCTAAAGTATTCATGCTTGGTGGCTATTTCGTCCATGCAAATCTTAAATCTAAGATATGTCCCGAGATTAATAAACTTCTTCTCATGAATATCCTCGATAATATTCTGCACGAATTCACATGTAGCCAGCATAGAGAGAAGTTTACCCTTGTCAACCGGAGTTAGCTGAGTTTTACCAAGTTCTTTCATCAGACCGTTTTTAGCCATCTCCAGAGACTTACGAGCCTTAGTTACGTTATCTAAATCCGAAGCCAGACAATCCTCACTCAGCTCGAAGTTAAGATTGTCATCCGCCTCGAACATAGAATATACCTCTTCTCTTACTTCCTCAGGCATACTCTGAACCCTCGCTAGTATTTGCTCTATGCTGAAATCTAAGTCTTCACGATCATGTTCATTCATAAATATCAATCCTCCTTAACGTTATCCGGCAGCTTCTCCACGAGTTTCATAAGATCACTCCTACATTTAAGAAGCTTCTTATACCACTCAAGATATGGAGCGACATCATCAATTAGTTTTTTGTGGGTTCTTGATGGTATCTTGGCTCTAAGAGTATATCTTACCCCTCCACCACTAAGTCGATTGCAGAAATTACGGAACTGACCATAGTCTCCACCGTTCTTCTTAATCACGGTATGTACAAATCGATTGATTCTAGGATTAAATATGTCCTGTACGAAGTCAGAAGGAATAGCTACCTCGGCTTGATTAGCCATCCTAATTACCTGATCCCATACGTTATCTTTCTGAACATACGCCCAACCATGTTTCATTCCTGAAATATCATTGCGTACAGTATCTACTTCAAGAAGAATATAACAGTCTTCATCAGGAGAATCTATAACAGTATTAAAATCAGAACATGTTCTTACTACATGACCTGAACAGGAATACTCTGTAACATACTTCTTATCCCAGAGAACCCTGAGTAAAGGATAGATTTCCTCATCACAAGGCCACATACCATAAATATCATTGTTGCGATGATGCACACCTTTAATTATAGGATGATGACTAAGTGTTGTAACATACAAACTCATTCTTTTACCTCCTCTTTAGGTACGGCTTTGTTGTATGTGTCCAAAGCATACTCACTCCAGCCGGGAACATCGAGATCTGCCTCGTCATGCTCAACCGCTACATAAAGACAATAAGGAAGAGCATCTGACATGTTAATCTGTCCCTCCTTATACGTCTTCATGAGCTTTTCTTCTGCTTCTGTTTCGTCCTTAGCCTCAATGATGAATTCTTTGAGTCTGTATTCTTCGATTAAAGTGTAAAACTTCATAAAATATCACGCTCCTTTCGCTTCGTCATAGGATTTGCTGGAAAGTTCCTCCTTAAACTTCCAGTAGTTTTTCCTCATAAATTCAGTGCCACGTGCCCAAATGAGACCAGCCTTCTCGAAACCAACGTTCTCACAGTCAGCTATGATTTCACGAGCATACTCCTTCGCATTTGAAGAAGTTTTAGTTTTGTTCGTGATGAGACCCGACTTAAGAGTAACGTTATATTTATTGTTCATATAGACAACCCTGTTACGATTCTTAAGGTCATCCATAATAAACTTGGAGTTCTTCAGACCGAGCTTAGACAGAGCTATAGAGATATCATCTGACTTAGTCCACCCCTTGTTAAACAAGAAGCAATCCGTCGCCAGAATATAATCTCTTGTAGGATCGAGTCTACGGTAATGAGCATACGATCTTTTCTTAGACTTCGACCCGGACTTAGCTACCTTAGCAGCTTCAGCACCCGGCTTAACCGAACCGAGTTTATGTGTTACTGTCACAGTCGGAGCAGGTTCGCTAACAGGTATAGGAGTAGGAGTCATCTCTATTATTGTATCACGATCCTCGGTGCTCTCAGTCTCCTCGTCGTCCGAAATATCATTGTCGTCGGAATATGTTATAGCCAGTCTCGAATAACTAAGAAGTCTCTCATCATGATTATGTATCTCGTTTCTTACACTGTCAACCGTCTCAGGATCATCAAGAAAATCTTCTACGGACTGATGAATCATAGCCGCAAGATACTTCTTGAATACGTCCTTAAACAGTTCAGGTGTGAGGAACTTATCATGAGTGTAGTTCTCTATGATGGTCGATACATTAACTGTTATGGGGCAGTCACAAATGATGTTGCTTGTCTGACCGTCAATATCCTCGAGAGAATATATCCAGTTACTACTATATTCGCCGTTATGGGTCATCTTGAGAACCACGATACGTCTGTTGTTTGATGCAATAATAAGATAAGGTCTATTCTTAGTTATGTCACCGTTGAGTGCACTAGTGTTAATCGTTGCAAATATAATCTGACCGGGAACAAATTTACGCATGCCGTATTCTTTCATGATTCATTACCTCCGTTTTTCTTTTTATAAATATTAAAATTTATAGTCAACTGCATCTTGTCTATTTATGAAGAAATGAACACCGGATGCGCATTCATTCCATCTATTGTCATCAAAATCATTAACTTCAATAATTTCCCCGACACGATAAATAAAATCATGGTCATAATGGCTTCTAACGTTTGGAATATCAATAATATTTCCTTCTATGTCCTGAAATTCAAGAACTATAGCTTTAGAACATCTACACTTTCTTCCCGTAGCAGACGATCTTTTAGCATCCTCGGTTATCTGTATTTTAACAATAACCTCCGCGATTTTATATTTAACTGCTTTCTTCCAACCAATAAAGGATCCACTATCAGGACAATTCATGGGAACATAAGGAATGTTTTTCGCTCCACGCAGGTCCGTTCCATACAGGTCAGTTCCATACAGGTCAGTTCCACGTAGGTTAGCTCCATACAGGTTAACTCCACGCAGGTTAGCTCCATACAGGTTAGCTCCACTCAGGTCAGTTCCACGTAGGTTAGCTCCATACAGGTTAACTCCACTCAGGTTAGCTCCATACAGGTTAACTCCACTCAGGTCAGCTCTATACAGGTTAGCTCCATACAGGTTAGCTCCACTCAGGTCAGTTCCACGTAGGTTAGCTCCATACAGGTTAACTCCACGCAGGTTAGCTCCACTCAGGTTAGCTCCACTCAGGTCAGTTCCACGTAGGTTAGCTCCATACAGGTTAACTCCACTCAGGTCAGCTCCATACAGGTTAACTCCACGCAGGTCAGCTCTCATATTTTCCCATCCATCAGTATCTTTCCTGATCCAATGCTGATGATTGTCAAGTATAATTTTAAGTTTTTCTTTTGAAATATTATTCATAAAATTACCTCCTAAAATATCAATCATTCATTCATAGTTCTTCTTATGCCGTTGCCCACACCAAACACCATACTGTAACGCCTGCATTTTAAGTGTGTCAGGGCTTATTCTAGTATGATGTTTTTCGTAATGAAGTTTTGCTATTTCGCTCCAATCTTCTCCTGTTTGTTCCATCCATTTGTCAAGTTCAGTCATCTTATCAAAGGCATACCTCCATCCATTTACTCGATTGCGTTTATTATTGCTAGGAATATCTTCAATATCCCAACGTGCCCCACATGCTCTCAGAACTAAGTAAATATAACCGTCTTCCTCATACTCAAGATCGATGTAGTTGTTAGTCTGAGCGTATGTATCCTCAAACACTGCACCTGATGCTTTTTCCCATCCCGGAAGATGACAAATAGCATCGCACTTATTCAACGCACAAATATCAAGCTCGAGCATGTCTTTACGATCCCACTCCGAGTCATATCTCAGCCACGAAGGATTAAATACTGAGAAACCATACTCTTTTAGTTTCGCTTCACATCTGTCGAATGCCTCTTTGTTGTCGTTAGGATAACCTCTCATAGGTCCAGATATAAATACTTTCATTAGACATTACCTCCTAAAAATATAAAGCGATAAACGAAAAAGAAGAGAGTGTCTGTATAAAAACATACATCACTCGTCTTCCATTAAAGAACGTGTATTTTTTGCGAAGTGCAAATCACGAAATAAAGAAAAAGAGAAGAGGCTGTTAACCTCTCATCTTGGTTATAGCCTCTATCTTCTTGAAAGAACCTTTGCCGAGCATAAGCTCAGTTATTTCTTCTTCAAACTTCTTGTCTACTACAGGCTTTGTGTTTGAAGCCATTTTCTTCATAGCTTCTATATAAAGTCTGTTCTTATCATTAGTTCTCGTCATAATAATTCCTCCTTTTGCATTAAGCAAAGTTATTCTTCTCATATAAGAATATGTAAACTTTGCGAATCGCGAATTAGACAAAAGAAGAGAGCATGAATAATCACACTCTCTTATTAAATATCACTTGTCAAGTAACATTGCAGTTAATACTCTATACGACTTCTGTATCATCATCGCATGATTTTTTCTAAGATATTCAATATTAGCTTTGTTCGAACCGTTGAGTACATCAAGTACGCCTACCATATCGTCGGTAGCAAGTGAAGTTTGAATCTTTACATCATTAGCTCTCTTGTATCCCTCTTCACAAGATATAACAATTCTGTCGTCCCAATCAAGAGGATATCTCATCTGCATACGGGCAATGTTTCTACCAAGTTCATACATGCATATTGGCTGATCACTTTCCCCGCCACAGAAATACATCGAGAAAATATCACAGGCTTCAAGAGCATGGAACTCCCACTCGATCTGCTCATGTGCTGCATTAGGATCACCTATAGGAAAGTTCTCACGTCTCGGGTTAAATATCACGAGATTCTTAGTAGACTCTTCGGACATGCTCGACAGAATATCAATAACCTCTTTCTGCCAATCAGGACACTTGCAAATTCCACCAGCAAGGAATACTGCTATTTCATCTCCATCAAGTTCCCAAGATTCAGGTGCTGTAATTACTCTCATAAATCGTTACCTCCAAATATCATTTTCCAAATAAATCTTTATACGATTTGATAAGCCAGCTAATCAGTCGACGAATATCATACATCTTATAGCATATGTCATATTTCTTTCCATCGACTTCTATAGCAAGTTTAATATGCCAACCATTGCTTCTGGACATTGTAAATATCACAGGCGGATCGTCATACCATATGCGAGCGTTGTCATATGTATGGATTTCGGTTTCTTTGTCTTTAACATCCTTATCATAGTCAAATGTTTCAAGTGCACCGTTTTCGCATTTCCAGAACATTAAATATCATTCTTTCTTATTAGCAAGATCGTATCCAACGTGATACTTATTACCCTTAAAATCCTTAGCAGGGCTCTCCACGTTACCGGTCTTCTCTGCCTCGATCGATGTCCTTTCTTCTGTCTTTTCATCTTCTACCTCTTTGACCTCCTTCTTGTTGGTCATACGTTTTTCCAGACGAATATCAATAGATATCTTGTAAAGCTCTTTAGTCCCAAAGAGTCTGTGGAAACTAGCAGTCACAGCTCGGAGTATCGTATCATAGAGGTCACTACGATTGTTAAGATCCTTGTCTGTAATATCAAGATGTATCTTCTCAGGTGCGGGCTTGTCAACATTAAAGAATTCTTTTATCATGGTTAATCTTCTCCTTTTTATAGTTTCAATTTCTTCTATCTGAAATATCATTATTTACTGCCTCAAGTCCAAGACTTTCACGAACTGCGTTAGGTATGATGGCTTCACACGACATTGGAACGTTTGAAATATCAATTTCGTCATCATCGTCTATCCCAGCCAGTGTAGCCAGATTACCAGTAAGCACCTGACCACGACCGATATAGACAGTTGCTATTTCGTTGTCTATCACGGTAACTGGTTTAGATGCTTCCCTGTTTTGTTCAGCCAAATACTTGAACCCCTCGAAAATATCATTACGTTTCTCGAGTGAGGGTTTGGTGTTTACATACTTTTTCTTATGCATGTCATGTCTCCTGTGTTTCGATGTCGTCGAATACGATAGGTATGCGGTTATGAAGTTCGTCAAATATCAACTGTGCTACCTCTCTCATTTGAGGATGTGCCCTGTTCGACAAACGAAGCTTAAAGAAATGTCTCCACTCTCTAAGATTCATAGACATAATAATCTCAGTCTTGAGTGAGTTCGGCAAAATATCACGAGCTTCTTCAGGTCTACATCTAAGACCGTTTACAAGGAATATATAAGTCTCTTCGGCATTCTTCATTGAGTTATACCAAACTTCATATTCCTTACTTCCTTCATCCCAGAAACAAGGCTTGATAAATATCATTTCGCCTGTGTATGAGCAATACCTAGAGCTTTCTTGTGAATATGATGCAAGCCTATGACGTACAATCTCATGACTTATACCTCTATCGCATACGACTCTTACAGTGATCTTTGCATGCTCCAGTACGCTCTCATGTCCACTCTTGATTATTGACTTCACGAACCTCTGAGCGCTATCCTCGGTGATCTTGTCTTCGCTCTTATAGCATACTCGACCACATAGTTCGATCAGCTTTAAAATATCAAGGCCATCTGGACAATCCAGCACCTCGATATATGGTTTAATTATCCTCATAGTTCTTTATCACTTCCTCAAGCTTTTCTATTTTTTGTTCTAATCCTTTAACTTTTATTCTGCATTCGACAAGAGCTGAATTGTAACCATTATTAAACATCCATTTACCATATTCTTTAACACCTTTTTTACGTATTATCTTGAAATATTGATCAGTTGATTCAAAGAAGTGCATGGGATTAGTGTCTTTGGTTTCAAGCATTAAATATCACTCCTTTGGCGGTTCGGGAAGTGGCATCCAGTGGGTGACTAATTCACCATAATTCCACCAAAGATAATCTGTATTATCTGCAATCCAGTCCACCTGTACACCATATTTTGCAGAATATACAAGGACTTCCTCATACTTTTCGGGTAACCTGTCTTTGACTGATACCCAGTAAATTTGTATTTTGATACGTTTGCCGTCTTTTGTAGTAATCCATTTACTTTTACTCACAAATATCACTCTCCTTTGGTGGTTCGGGTAACGGCATCCAGTGGGTAACATCCGAAGAACTTAAAAATTGTTCTCCACCAGTCAGAAGATAACTGTCAAAAAAAATCAATAACCACTCCTTTTTTATTAGAATAGACTAAAACTACAGTGTTTGGTTCGGGCATCCTGTCTTTTACAGATATCCATCCGCTCATTCTGCATCACTCTCACTTTCGGGCATAGGCGGTAAAGGCATCCAATGGGTTACGTCACGAGTAACAACGTCATGCATTACCATCCAGTCTTTGTATTGAGCATTATAAAGCGCTACGAAACGACCTTTCATTGTGTGAGAATATCCAAGACCCGGAAATGAAAATTCGTGTTGAACTATAACAAGATACTCGCCGTCGTACTTCGGCAACTCATTGTCGACAGATTTCCACTGATACGTGTTAATCTCAGCACGACATCTTTCTAGTTCCTCTTGTTCATCTCTTCTAATAAGTCTATCGATGTCCATAAATATCAATCTCTCCTCAACGTATCTATGATCCAATCCATCTCGCTACGATTAAATATCAAGTTCTTAGTATCAGGTTCTGTCATCTCTCTAATAAACTCTTCATGACAATCATTACGGCTATTCTCTTTAGCTAGCGCATAGGTAGTGATAGTAACATGAAAGTCAATAGATTCATCAAGGGTGCCATATTGCTCTCTAATATTACGTATGAACTTTCGACGATTAGATTTCTTGCTCATCAAATATCACTCCTTGCTCCCCGCAATAGGTTTGCCGCAGTATGGGCAAAAGTTATAATCAAACTGCTCTGGTCGCATATAGTATGCTCTGCTAACTGTGCATCCGCACACAGCACATTCAAATTGATTTGCATACCCTCTTGTATCTGTGGCTATCGGCTTAAACGTAGTTGTTTCGTGCTCTTGCGGAATACAATATGTGTTTACTTTTGTTTGCAGATTAACAAGACCTACATTATATCCGTTGTTCCACATCCAATTACCAAAACTACTAATTTTCTCATCGTGCATATACGGTATAAAATTTTCGTGGTGATTGAAATGTTCGGGGTTAGTGTCGTGTGTCAGTTCCTCAACCCAAAAGTCTACATTATTCATTCTGTATCACTCCTTAACAACCAGCTTAGCATTTACTTTTCTAAAAGTCCATTTGTTGCCCGGTCTATCTAATTCGTGTTCATAATAAATTTTACCGCTTTCTTTACTATTCATACTTATCGAACCGAGTACGGTGAAACATTTA
>Ga0310690_10000405_pt1 | contig 94722 bp, 128 predicted proteins | sample AusTroGonzalo_MG_2_FD_207661 | JGI IMG/M metagenome (GOLD analysis project Ga0310690, IMG submission 207661) | Bovine rumen microbial communities from tropical cattle in Woodstock, Queensland, Australia - Gonzalo_04 (v2) (version 2) | ecosystem: Host-associated > Mammals > Digestive system >...
ATGATATTGTAAAAAGAAGTTTTGTGTTTGTAGATTTCGACCCAGTAAGAAAATCTGGAACAAATGCAAGTAACGATGAGTTTGAATTGGCACACAAAAAGGCACAAGATGTTTTTCGTTTTTTGCGTGAAAAAGGTTTTAGTGACCCAATTATCAGTAAGAGCGGCAATGGGTTTCATCTCACTTTTAAGGTTGATATGCCAAATGACGAAAAAACAACGGAAACAATAAAACGTTTCTATGAATATCTTGCAAGTGTTTTTTCTGATGATAAGGTGGATATTGATACCAAGGTGTTCAATTTGGCGCGTCTTTGTAAGTTATATGGAACGATGGCAAAGAAAGGTGCGAACTTAGAGGACAGACCTTGGCGTATGTCGGAAATCATCTATGTACCCAAAGAAATCAATATAACTGACATAGAAAAATTTGAATCAATTGCTGCATTGTTGCCAACAAAGGAAGCCCCAAAACCAATACAAAGGAATACAAGAATTGGATATGGAGAGCAATTTGATTTGGAAAGTTGGCTAAATTCGCATGGTATTGAATATAGAAAAAAACAAGATGGAGCGTCAACAAAATATGAAATAAAGACATGCCCTTGGCACGAAACTCATTCATCAAACAATCCATTTTCATCTGCGCTATTCCAAGACGCGGAAGGGAAAATAACATATACGTGCGCCCATTCGCATTGTAAGGATAAACAATGGAAAGATTTTCGTTTGTTCTACGAGCCTAATGCTTATGATAGGCCAGCGTTTCAGCCACAATATGCACCACGTCAATATGCACCGCAAAAGCCGCGTTACGAAATAAAGGAGGAATTGCCCGAATTGGGTAAGAAATGGCTTACCATGCCCGACATTCAAAGTATCGACCTTGCAAGCATCGAGGGCGTAAAGACGGGATATGTGGAACTTGACCGCAATATCGTTCAATTGAACTACGGTGAGGTAACTCTATTGTCGGGAGGAAACGCGAGCGGTAAATCCTCGTGGTTGAATTCTTTATTTCTCAATATCATCGACCAAGGCGTGCCGACGGCATTGTGGAGTGGCGAGTTACCCGAAAAGATTCTTAAAAGCTGGATTCAAATCGCAGCCGCAGGAAAGGATAACTTAAAGATGTCAAGCTACGGCAACGGCAAATACTACGTACCGAACGGCATCAAGGCGCGTATCGACGAATGGATGCGTCCGTTGTTCTATCTCTACAATAACGAATACGGCAATACGTGGGAGCAATTGTTCCATGACATGACCGAATTGTTAAAAGTCGGCGTTCGCGTCTTTATCCTTGATAACCTCATGTCTTTGGATATAGATTTACTTGAGGGTGACAAGAACAATAAGCAAAAGGAACTTATCTTGCAAATAAAGGATTTTGCTAAAAGGAACATGGTACATATCATCATCGTCGCACACCCGCGTAAAACTACCGCATTCTTGCGTAAGAACGATATATCGGGTACTGCCGACTTGACCAACGCCGTAGACAACGTGTTTATCATGCACCGTGTTTGCAACGATTTCTTTCGTGTTGGTGCGGAATTCTTTGGCGAGGCTACGATTAACCAATTCCGTAGTTTCGGTAACGTACTAGAGGTGGCAAAGAACCGCATGTGGGGTATTGTAGACCTTATGGTAGGCATGCAATATGAAATCGAAAGCCGTCGTTTCAAGAACACGTTGGACGAGACGATACACTATGGATGGGAACGCGAACCTGTGCAGGGCACGATGGACTTTAACACTAATCCGCAACCAACCGCATCACAACCGCAAAGCAAACCCACAAAGCCCAACACTTTGTACTATGGCGGTGATGACTTACCGTTTGCGCCACCAAGTAGCGACGATGCACCGTTTTAAAAATGTGTTAAACTTTGGTTAAATATTGTAATTTACTTTGTATATTTAAAACCAAGTTGTAAATTTGCACCACGATTTATTTATTAATAATTAATTTAAAGGTTTACGAAAATGAAAAGTTTAGAAAAGAAAGTTGATGAACTTATGGAATCTTTGAAAAAAGACCAAAGTGCATTTGTGATGTGCAACAACGAAGATGGTCTTTTTTTCTATTCCTACAATTCGAAGGGTGACGAAATTGCGGCTGGAATAGCTACAATCCTTTCCGATTGGTTCGACGATGGGAACAAGCACGCAAAGAGAGCGGCACTTGGTATCGTGACGGCCATTCATGCAATTGTTGAAATAGGCGGTGATGCTGGCTTGGCCGTCGTAAAGGCCGTATCGAGCGGAATGGTCGATAGGCTTTCTTCAGAATTCCTCAAGGAAGACAAAGACGATGATGACGATGACGAAAATTGCGAAACTTGTTCAGCAAACCGCACTTGCAACTTGCCGAAGGCTATCCAATACCGCGTGGAAAACGGAATACCAGCGCCAAAGAAAGGCAAGAGGTTAAAGAAATCGTCTTGCAAGGAAAATTAGTTTTTCATTGTTATGGGCGGGCATTGCAAAAACAACACGGCAATGTCCCGTCCACGTTTTCATCTTTAGCTATGGCCATTGAAAATATAACGATATGTTGCAACGTTGGGTGCGGTGAAAGGCTTTCATGCCAAAAGTTCGCCCGCGCCTTGGACGTAAACAGCGGCAAGGTCAAGACGGGCTACGTGATAGTGGAATGCGACAAGTTCAACCAATACGAAAAATAAAGCCCGTAGGCGCGTTAAAATTACATCGGTGGACAACTATACCACAAAAGGTGTGAAATGTGCTTAGAAAGGCTAAAAAGTGGCTTAAAAAGAAAATTTGTATGAACAAGAAAGAATTGAAAGAAAAACTTGAACAAGCCTCGTGCAATAACGACGGTTTTGAAGTGGTTGTTCTTGACAAAGAAGGGGGTTATCACGAAATAGACGATGTTCTCTTTTCAAAGCATGGCTCTGGCGTTCTAACAGTAACGATTATTCAAGGAAAAAAATTTTTGTACTAAGTCGTATGGCCTCATTCAGTGTAATTGGATTCATAAACAACATAAAATACCTGCAAGACGCCGTTCTTGTGTTCATCGACGAGTACCACAAGGGGTATAGGAAATCCGACGGTACGGTGGTCGACGACAAGTACTTGACGTTTAAGACGGTTTGGAAGCCATACTTCAAGAAGTATGTCTCGGAACACTTCGCCAACGGAATGCTTGTGCAAGTGAAAGGCGAAATGTTGCCATACGAGATACAACGCGGCGCGATAGTCGACGGGTATACGGTCATCGGTCAGCACATCACGCTTGCAAGCTACCCACGTTACGGCTTGAAACAAGAACAACGCATGATTAAGGAAAGCCAAGAGCATGCAAGCGACATCATACCAGACATGGATGCATACAACAAACCAGATTTTTAATATATTAACTCTAAAATTTTACAGGATTATGAAGAAAGAGAGAAAGGATTGGGCACAGCTTGACGTGAATGCCTTGGAGGAAATCAGAAAAGAGCGCGACGAGCTTAAAGAAAAGTGCGAGGTGATGGCAAGGGATGCCGCCAGCATGACCGAGGAGTTTGTAAGGCTAAAGAAGGAGATTTCCTCGCTTAAAGGACAGAACACAAGGCTTAAAAGGGACGTTGAAAGATACAAGCAACTTGACTGCGAGGGGGACAAGCTTAACGAGAAACGTATCAAGGAAATCGACTATCTCAAGGACATGCTGGAAGAAGCCAAGCGTATCGTCGGCAACAAACAAAAAGTCATCGACGGCCTAAACGACCAGACTATGGAGCTGCGCGGGGCGATTTCGCAGCAAGAGTCGCAAATCAAAGACCTCCGAGGCGAACTCGGCGCGTATGAGGCGAACACGGAATGGTTCAACGGACTTCCTTGGTGGCGCAAGGCTTTCACGAAGCTTTAAGCCGCATGGCAAAACGAAAGTGCTGTTATCCTACACGGATTGCAGCACTTTTTCGTCTTATCGCCACAAGATAAAAGTAAAAGTATTCAATTATAACCTAAGTTCCTTGTCGAACATCCGCACCTTGTCGGAAAGACAGAACTTTCCCACCTCCACGCTTGCGGCTCTGCCGTACTTGTAGATGATGACCGAGGATTCCTCGTCCACGTCGTCAAGCGTGATGCGCGACTCGTCAAATAGATACACCCTTACGTGGCTGTATCCGTCGCACACAAGGTTGGCCTTGCTACGGTTGCTCACGTAAAGCGTTACGCATTTTGTCTGCGGCACGATGATGTCCCCGTTGAACCACATGAACGAGCACACGTCCTTGTCGGCCATGAAATCGCCGTTGCCCACGAACAAGCCGTAGGTGTAGCCCTTTACGTTGTCCGCGTCATGTATGGTGTACCCGTTGATGTAGTCCTTGAAATTTTTTTCTATGTATTCCCTTGTCACGCCCTTGCCTTGGTAGGCGAAAGTTGCGGTGTGGGGGATGCTTTGTTGATTAAGTGATAGCCTTAAAAGGTTTTCCTTACTATGGCGTGCAACTTGCCAGCGACCTTTGTAGTCGGAACAGAGATTCGCCAACAAGCTATTTTTGTAGTATGTGTCTAATGCGTCCATCCTTGTTTATGTTCTATGATATTAATTCAACTTTTACGGCCTGACCGCTTGGGTTAGACCATCCTTCCAATATGCCCTGTATCGCCTGCTGTGTCTGATACGACGTCTGTAACTGCAGCAATATCTGCGATACGCTTCCAAGCATGGCGTCGCCGCTCATGTTGTCCACCGCGTCACGAATCTGTGTCAAGAGTTCGTTATGCAGGTAGACTTGCTGCGACACGCCGTTTAGGTATGCCTCGATAGCACCAGCCGTCGTCTCGGTTACTCCCTGAATACCTTGTTGTAGAGCCGACATCTGGTTGGAGGCGGCGTCTTGGCCAAATGTATAGTATCCTGCAATCTTGTCGATGATTGCCTGCGCATACTTTTCCTTGAACTCCTCGCCAGCTTGTGTGTAATAGTCCAACAACTCTTCGGTTGCGTTGACGGAAAGGCTGGAGCTTTGTGAATTGGCATAGCTTAGTTGCTTTTTGAGCATTTCGATATACATGTCGCGTATTGTGTCGACTTGCGACCATATACGTGGGTCGCGCCAATCAAGCCCTTCAAGGCCAAGTTGTTTTGCGATTTGATTCCATGCGTCGCTTTCGTTGTCTATGATGTATTTGACGGCATCGTATGCGTCGCTTGACTCTATCTTTTCTATCTTTGACTCAAGTTCGGAAATCTCCCTCGCGTTGTCGCCAGTATATTTTTCGACTATGCTTTGCGCGCCTTCCTCTACGGTCTTGACCCAGTGCTGCAGTACTTGGCCGAGTATAAGCTTTGTCACCATGCTGTCAATCATGGAAGCCCACTTTTGCTCAAAGGCATCCATTGCGTCCTCTCCGTTCTTGAACGCGCTAATCATGTCGGATATTAGGCTTTCAAAGAAATCGGCGTGTGACGATATGCTCAACAGGTCGTTGATGGTCTCTTTTGTCGCATTTGCGATTTCTTGTTCCAAGTCCACGATTTCCGAACGCAAGTCTCTTATCCTTTCTTCGTCACGGTTCTTGCTGTCGCGCGACTGCTCAAGCTGTAGCTGCCGCCTCAGTTCTACAAGCTCCATTTCTTTCAGGCTCTTGGTGGTTTCCTTTGCCGCAATGGACGTAGCACCGTAGTATTGCTCTGCAGCATAGGAAAGCCGCTTGTACGCATTCTCAAGGTCTTTGACGGCATTTACGGATTCGTTCACCGCGTCGGTTATACTTGCGTTGCCTGACCACTCGTCCCAGAACGTGGTGACAAGTCCCGAAAGTGTTCCTGCGACACCGCCAATAAGTGCGCCGTAGCCACCGAACTGTGCGCCTATGGATGCACCTTGGCCTCCTTTTTCAAGCACGCCCACGATTTGGTTGATTCGTTTTGCGGCAAGCGAGCCGTTCGTGCCACTAAGCGCATCCATCATATCGGTGAATATCCCCGTGGCTTGTTTTGCGGCGTTTATGGCGTCGTTTATGCCGTTTACAATGGTGGATGCGTCAACCTTTGAGTCACGTTCTTTTAGCTTTAATAACTTGTTGTATTCATCAATAAGTTGCTTTAGCTTTTTCTTTTCGTCTTCGGACAGGTCTGAAAGACGTGACATATAGCTGTCGATAAGGTTCGATGTCTCTTCGAGTTTTTCGTCATACACGCTTGCACGCATGTTGGCCTCATCCATAGCGTCTGCTATTGCATGGAACGGGTTGCCCTTGCGTATCTGCTTGTGCAATGCCACAATTGCCTTATTTATCTGCTTGGTCTGCTTTTCGGTGAGGCCGCCTTTTTTCTTAAAATCTTCGAGCGTATTGACAAGACCCTGTAAGGATTCGTTGGTCATACCAGCAAGGTCACCAGTGGCCACAAGCCATTCGGGTCGTTTTTGGAACTCTTCGAACGACGCTTGTGCTTGACGTTGCTTTTTCATGTTTTCGATGGCATCAAGCAACCATTGTGGAGCACCTTTCGCGATAGCAATTTCACGTTCACGTTCAGCATCCTGGGCTATGTTGGTCATCTTGGTCTCGTACTCGGCGTACTTTTCTAGCAACGTGTTCCAATCTTTCATGGTGTCCGTCACCTCTTTCTTGCGAACATCCCTTGTTGCAAGATAACCTTTAAGGATGGCGTCATACCACTTTTCGTTAATTTCGCCCTTTTCCATTTGTTCCTTGAACATGGCCATGTCATCCTTGGTAAGGTTGAGCAAATTTGGAAGTTCAAGCGTGGACTTGTTTTCTTTAAGGTATTGGTTCAAAAGCTTGGTGTATTGTGCGGCATATTCCTCGGCATTTTTTGGCAACGTGTCCAAGTCAATATCAAACATGTCGGCAAATATTGAACCAAGTTCTGGGTTCGCATCCAATTCAATGCCAAGCTCGTAATCCTCTTTCAGTTTGCTAAGTTCGTTGTTAAGACCGTCGGTAATGCGCTTGTAGTCTACCTTGGTGATTTCGCCATTTAGATTATTAATGGCCTTTTCAATAGCTTCTACGCCCTTTGTATTGCCTTGTGTTTCTGCGAGACGCTTCATTTCTTGAAGCTTTGCTACAAGGTCGCGCATTTCCATGTTGGCTACATCTGCACCTTCAAGCCCGCCAATACCGTACTTTCCAAGCGTTTTCTTTACATTCTTTAAAGACGAGCCGTACATGTCTGTGGCTTTTGCAATGGCCGTCTGTGTGTCTACGCCTTCTTTTTTGTAGTCCTCGTAACGCTTTCTAATATCAGTGATAAGCTGTATTTCCTTGGTGAGCGCATCACCAAGCACGTCTTTTTTAGAACCTCTACCTCCCTTGTTTTTGGCCTTTCTTAGTTCTTCTTCACTAACGCCCGCCTTTAAAGCTTTGTTATAGGCTTCTTGTGCGGCTGTTTCTTTTTCTGTTACAAGTGTTTGGTCTGCCGTGCCCTTCTTAAACTTGTTTCTTGCTATATCTGCTGCTTCAAGCGCCTCTTTGTATTCTTTTAGAGCCTCGGATGCTTCACGTCTAAGCGTGGTGGACTTTCTTGCTTCGGCTTCGGCAATTTTTTCTTCATAAGCCTGTCTATATTGTGCAGCGCGTTCAAACAATTGCTGTGTTGTATATACTTTGCCATTGCCAAAATCAACCGATTGTTTGCCAGCTTTTTGTGCATTTGTCGCCAATGCTGTAAATCGAGCGGCTAATTGGGCAAGTTCTTTAATGCCCATTTTCTTCATCCATTCAGGCGCACCACTTGTTCTTATCTTAACCAAAAAGTCTATGATGTTTTGACCACCATATTGTTTTAAAAGTTCTTCGATTTTCTTTGTAAACTTTTCCGTATCATTGGCGGCTTTAATCAGGCTGTTTTGTGTTTGTTCCACACGGTCGTTGAATGTTGCGCCTTGTTCTGCGGCTTCTTTTTCTGCATTATACGACTTTTCAAGTGCCGTGTTGTATTTGTCTTGTGCTTCTTTTGCTTCCTTGATTTTCTTTATGAAATCCGCAACAATGTTGCTATGAAAGAATAGCGAATCATCAAGCCAAGCCTTTGACACGGTTTCCTTGCTGATGCCGATTTTAAGCATCCGCTCCTGTATCTTTTCATAGATTTTGTCAAGACCTTTTTCGTATTCATCGCCAGTCTTGTCAGCAATCAGCATTATGTTGTTTTCAACAATATCACTGATAATATTGGCTATTGCGTCGGCATTTTGGCGAATCTCTTCGTTACCTGAAAGGAAAATGCTTTCAGTCATTGCCGATTTCAAGCTGTCACGCATTTCCTTTTTGGCTTGCTGTGTAGACGTTTCATATCTCTCGTTGCCTTGTTCTATATCATTGAGATACTTGCGTTCCAAGGCCTCTTGCTTGATAAGGCTTATGGCAACCTCGCGCTTTTTGTTGACCTGTTCAATTGTGTCCGTTTCTTTTATCTGCTCAATATTGTATTCGCCAAGAATACTATTGAGTTCACCCATCACTTTTTTGTAGTTTGACGATTCTTTGGATATGTTTTGTAGGGTATTAAACAATGTCTTGGTATCACGAACGGCTTTTGCACCTGCTTTGCCAAACTTTTCAATATTGTCCGAAGAATCGTCAACCGAATTTCTGAACAAAGTAAACATGCCTATTGCGGCAGCGACGGCAGAAATAAGCAAGCCAAATACATTTGTTTGACATGTAAGGTTGAATAGTGCCATTGCATCACGTGCCGTCTTAACGGACTTTGCAAGTTGAAAGAATGCCTTCACGGCTTCCCAAGCAGCTAAAGACTTGTTCACAAGCGACACGGTTATGGCTACGGCCTTATAAGTGCCAAATACAACGATTAGTTCTTTTATTACGGATGCGACTGCACGCCAGTTTTCAAACAATAGTTTCAAGCCCTTTAATGGTGCTCCAAGCAAGTCTTGGTTGTCTTGCCCGATTTCGTTCAGCATATTGTTCCAAGCAAGGGTCAAGTTGGCCATTTTTACCTTTAGCGTGTCGGCTTGCTTTGCTTGGAAGTCGAAGAACTTGCCGCCTTCGTCCGTGACCTTGTTGATGACCTTCATTACATCTGCATAGGATACCATTTTCTTTGACATCATGTCAAAGACTTGTGACGTGGTGACTATCTCGTCTCCAAAACGCTTTTCCTCCGTGTACATTTGCGCCAACATAGGCACAATGGCTAAGCCTGCATTCGCAAAGTCACGGGCGTCTCGTGCGTTGAGAACGGTTTGCGCACGTATCTGACCTAAGTTGTACACCAAGCGTTCCATCGGCACGCCCAAGGCCGCAGAAATGTCCGCAAGGCGGCGCGTCGTGTCCACAACCTCTTCCTCGGCAAAGTTGTAAGCTAACAATTGCTTTGCACCAGTTGCCAATTCCATTAACGTGAAAGGCGATTTCAAGGCCATTGCATTCAGCTCGTTGAAAATTTCCGAACCGCGACGCATGTCATCTATTAGGATTCCAAGAGAACGTTCCAATAGTTCGTATTGTCCACGTATTTCATAGATTTCCTTTGTAAAGTTGGTGATAGCACCAAGGGTTAAAGCGTAGACAATACGATTGCGGATATATCCAAATGATTGCGCAAGGTAGTTGTTGGAATGGGTTAGTTGTATATTCTTACCCATTAATTCTGCCTGTAAACGACTAAGGCGTGCATATTCATTACCTATATCCCTAATTTGGTTTTTGTCATTTGGATTAACGCTCACAAGTTTCAATGCTCGCATTTTTCTTGCGACTGCGTCAAGCGATGACTCGTCCATACCAATAACGTCTTTCAACGTCTTCGGCTTGGTGGACGTTAGCTTGTCTATTTTCTCTTTTGTGTTTTGAATGGCCGTCGTCAGGCGGTTTTGTTGTTGTACGCTAAGTTGTGTTGTACCAGCATATTTATGTTGTAGTCTTTCAAGTTCTGATAGTTTGGCTTGTGCATCTGCAAGATTCTTTGATGGCATGGTCATGGCATCGCCAAGTTCCTTGCGGATTTTCTTGGCCGCTTCGGCTTGCGTGCTAAGACCTTTTTGTTCGGAAAGAAGTTTTCGTTGTTCTTCAATTACTTTGTTTTGGTTGCGCAACTCATCGGTGTTTAGTTCAAGGTCTTTGCGTTCCTTTTCAAGTAGTGCAATTTCTTGTTCGAGCGCACCAATCGTGTTGTCCGCATAAGCAGCCTTTCCGCTACCCTTTCCACCACCAGTAGCAGCGGATTGGGCGGCAAACATGGCATCAAATGATGCTGACATCGTTTTCCATGATTCTTTCATCAAGTCCACGGAAACCTTTTGTGTGACGGCAAAATCCTTCATTGCACCTTTCATCAAGTCCATAGACGTGACGAATTGGCTTGCCATTACGCTTGTTTGGTTGCCGACATAGTTGACAAGTTCGCTGATGGCCTTGCGCAAGTCACCATCTTCAAGTTTTCCGATAATCAAAACATCATCATTTGCTGCCATAATCGTAAATATTATATCGTTATTTTAACCTTTTTGTTTCTTTTCCTTGTGTACTGGAATGTCGTATTCCTCACCCTCGGCAAGTTCTGGTATGTTCATGCCATCAAAGAAGTTCTCTAACTTTGTCTGTGCCTCGTACGCTTCCTTGTAATTCGTCCAAGCCTGTTTGTCCGAACCATACAGGTACTTGGTGTGTGTGTTGTCTATGGCCATGAACTGTACTTGTGCCGCGCTTAACCGATATAGATAGTCATCTAATCGGTACTGTGGGTATGCTCGGAGGAAGTCTGCGGCGTCCGCAATGATAGTGCTTCCATAAACCGTGAGACTGTCTCCTCGGATTTCTTCTTCCGCGTCAGAAGTGAATCCGTAAGCGTACTCACCGATTTTTTCAGCAAAAAAAAACCCGTCAGGTCGATGGACTTTATAGCCCCAATAATGATAGCCGCCCATTGGTTTGCATCATAGGTGGAGTTCATCACAATGGTTTTCATTTTTCTTATGTAGGCGTCATTCCTTTCGTCGGCGTTTTCCGCATCGGGCGTGAACATGTGGTTGCACAGCACTATCGCCATTATCTCGCACATGGCATCCAAATCCGTACACAAGGCCGTCATTATCTTTTGGTCGGTATCAAGCGTCACGTCCGCTTTTTTCATTTCCATCACAAGTCGGCAAATCCTATACACCGAATAATAGCGCATGTTCTTTACCTTGTATTCCTTGTCACCAAGACGAACCAAAGACGGTGAATCGTTGATGATGTCAAGGATGTCCATTCGCGTGTCTATCGTGAAATCTTTCAACACCGACTCTTGCTCGTTTTCCTTTGTTTCTTTCCCTTTCATGTTTCGTGAACTTTAAGTGTAGTCTTTACACCTTTTAATTTCCGTAAACAAAAGGGGTGCAATTATGGGATTGTTACCCCGATAACGCACCCCTCACGTTCACGAAAATAAAAGAATTGTCTTTTGGCCTAAGTACGGTTCTTAATCTTGTACATGTGGTCTGTCGTAACGGCTTGTGCGCCTTCACCAGTGGTTGTCTGGTGAATCATCGCAGTGATGCTCACGCTGTAGTTCAACGCGCCGTCGGCATCCTTCTTGATTGTGCCCACGGTGAGACCCTTGTAGATGTAAAGAGCCTTGTGTCCACGCTGGAACTCGAGTTCCCAAGAATGCTCGGTGGTGTAGGCGTTGGGCGCACCATCGTAGTCGCCGCTGGAATCGACAGAGCCGCCGAATAGCGTGGTAAGGTCTGAAAGTGCGTAGTTGGCCAGCTCGAACGTCATCGTGACGGGCTTGCCATCATAGAAGATGTCGAACGGAGCATCGTAGAACTCGGCCTCGATTTCGGTTGCATCAGGTGTGTCCTGACCAACGACGAGACCCTTCAAAACACCCATCAACGGAGTGGTGGCATCGGAGCCAACCGTACCGTACTTCAGCGAAATCGCCTTAACAGTTGTTTTACCCATAATTGTATCCTTTCTATTTTTTTTAGTTTGTTTGTTGTTTATTGCTTTCTTGGTCGATGACTACAATGAAAGACTTGATGAACATGTGGTATTGATTTCCCTTTATACGTTCCTCGTCGCCTTCCATAGACAGGACGCTGTCTTGCATGATATAGTATCCGCTTTCATTTTCGCTGTCAAGGTTGTCCACAATTGCTTCGATGATTGCATCCTCGAATGCCTTGTACTTTTCCTTATCAAGGCGTCCACGCGTCCGTTTGGGAACGTAGGCCGCGATTTGACAGCGAACCCATCCGTAAGCATCGCAACTAAATTCGGATTCGTCATACACGTTGCCGACGTTGATGACACAGAAGCCGTTCTCGGCGTCATTAGCCGTTGTTTCCTCGGGCATTGACATGTTGTATAGGTTGTCCGTGACATCTTCGAAAACACCGTCAAGGTATTCGTATATCGATATGCGTGTGCTATCCGTAATCATTGCTTAATACTTTGGTGGGTCTATTTCAAACGTAACACTACATAGCGGGCTTAAAGCGTGCTTGATGTGGTCGTAGCGTTGTGACAATACATCGAAATGGTATGGCGTACCGTGAAATGTATAGCCTTCTTCCATGTATGCGCCATAGGGTGCAACGGCGGCAAAGACTATCTCCCATCCGTGGTCTACGTCCGACTTGTAGCTCATAACGAACTTTCGTGCCAATTGCCGACCGTTGACGGGTACTCGCATCTTTGGGCTATACTCGTGCAAGAACGAATTCTTGCGAGCCTGTTTGTTTCCATAGAAACCAAAGCCCTTTCGTTTGCCGTCTTGATACACGCACCACACGTAGGAATCTGCGAGGTTGGAAGTTCGGTTTGAAAAGCCTTTTGTATCGACTATCCTTACGATTTCTTCCTCGGCATATTGGATTAGTCTCTTGGTCTGCTCTTCGGCCATGCGCTTGTAAACGCGCTTTCCGAAAAGATTTCCGTTGAACCTATAACCCGTCTTTGCCATAGCGTGTATTGATTACCATTTCTTGCGTGTCACATAGATGCTCACGCCCATAAGTTGTGAAGGTTCGGCATTGTCTACCACAAACTTAATGGTCTGTCCATAACGTACCAACGAAATCTCGTCTCCATTAACGGGTATCACATATTCGCCGACATCGTTCTTGGTAAGCGGAATGGAAACAACGTAGGATGCGGTTTGAAGCACATGCCCTTCGTCATCCGTCACCATCGTCTCGTCCATCACACCACGGTATATTTCAACCACGGTGTCATCCGCGTCACCTTGTCCTTCAACGACTCTTGTGATTACACCAGTATAGGGATATTCAAGTATCTCGTCACGTGTCATGGCCATCCTAAAGTTTGTCTACATCAACAATGGGAATGAACTTAATCTTGCGCCTGACGCTCTCAAGTATGTCTGCCTTTTCGTCACCGTACATGTCGTAAATCTTAATGGCGTATTTGATTTTCTCGTCTTGATAAAAGTCACGCTCGGCTCCGATTGTCTTTTGGTAGCCGTTGTGTGATTGTTGCAAAGATGCAGTATCAGATGGCCTTGCAAGCACTGCCATGTAAATAAGGTCTGCGGACATCAAGTCCCTGTCCCTCTTTGTGACAACACTGTCATCATAGACATCGGCTGTCGGTTCAATGCCCCTATCCAATGCTATCTTGACGAAGTTCTTCTCGGTGAAAGAACTATACATCGTTGATGATTCAAGCCATTCTAATACCGTCATCTTTACTACATTTATTATTTATGACAAGAAAAATTCTTTTTCGCCATGTAGATTACAACACTTGGTTTTTGCGCTTAGTCTGCGGTTGCGATGTCAACTACGACGTGGTAGAGTGACTCGTTCAGAACAGTTGCGTAACGTCCAAGCACGTCCGTGTGGTATGACTTGAGCATGCCGTTCGGTGTGACCTTGTTGATGACGTAAAGGAAGTTCTGAATCTTTGCCAACGAGAATTGGATGGTCGAATTGACCTCGCCGCTGCGCATAAGTTCGACGTCGGACGTCTCGGCGTGTACCAATACACCTGCGTAGCCAAGGGGACGAAGAACTGCCGTATTTGCCTTCCAACCAGTTACGTCGGTAACGGTGGTAAAGTCTTGCACCTTTGATGCTTGCTTGACCACGCGAATCGGGGCAATCTTGGAAATGGTAGAACGGCTGTATGCAACGAGCTGCTCCCAAGTGATGGTGTTCACGTCGACGCCAGTGCCACCACCGCTTGTAACGACGATAACCTTGTCGGGTGCGTAAAGACGGATATAGCGGTTCACCTCGGCCTTGAAGAACGAGTTGTTAATCAAGATGGTGCTGATAATGCTATAGGGGATGTCCCACTCCATCGGAAAATCCTCGGGAAGGCTCTTGGCTTGCTTGAAGTCATGCTCAATCTTCTGCATCTGAGACGGGATGTCGCAGTCGCCTGCAGACCAAACCTTGGTTCCAGCCTTCTTAAAGTTTTCGATGGGGATATAGGACTGTTGCGTTGTGCTTACGCCGCTAAAGCCCATCGTAGACGTGATAGAACCCGTTGTGCCCTTAAAGAAGATGGTGTTGGTGTTTGAATAAGCACCACCATAGGAAAGTGTCTGAGCGGCCATGTAAGATGCACGGAAGTTGTGTGTCTTTACAAGGTCTGCCACACCCTTGACGAAGCCCGTGACAAGGTTTTGGTCGTTGGGGTTAAGCTCGCGAAGACGTGCCTGCAATTCTTGCTTTGACATAGAGGTTTCGAAAAGTCCCTTACCGTATTGGTAGATGGAACCAGTCTTTTCCTCCCATCCCTCGGTGTCGAGTTGTGCGGTTTCCGACAGCGGAGCCATTGCGTCGGCCATAGGCACGATGCGATTGACCTTTTGGCGAACAGTCCATGCGGGGTTCTTTTTAAGGTCTGCCATGTCAATCTTGTACTCATTGCCCTCGACGGTAAAGTGCTCCTGCCAGAAGAACGAGTTGGCTTCGATTTCGATGGTGTTGTCAATCAATGTCTGGAGAAAGCCTGCGTTAGCCCCGTCCATAAATCCCTTTTGGTACAATTTTTCAATCGCCTGGTCAGGAGTCCATTGGTATTTTAATGCGTTTGCCATAATCTTTTCCCTTTCTTTAATTTTTTGTGATTAAATCCAGAAAATACCATCGATTAGCGACTTGTTCTTAGCAAGAACGTACTTAGGCAGTGGCTGCATACGAGCAATCCAAGCCTGCTTGTTGTACACGGTCGAGATGGAATAGTTGGCGTTTTGGAAACCATAACCCTCGGTAGGAAGCAATTCCTCGTCTTTCTCGATGAAAGTGTTGGGGTTAGTCACAAGGGGCTTGGCCGATGCGGACTTTGCGGTTCCAGTAGCCTCGACAAGGATAGCACCTGCGTCAAGTGCGCCAAGCGTGTTGTCAAGTGTGATGGTGAACTTCTCGTTCGCCTCATCATACACAACGGCGGTAATCTTTGCGGACTGACCTGTGTAGTCGGCAAAACTTTCTGTGGTTGTTGCCACTGGTGTCTCGCCGCTACTGTCGATAGTGGTAGTGATGGTCTTTACCGTCAAAGATTCAGGTGCGACCATAACAATCATACCAACCTCTGGTGCGTCGCTGTAGCCGTCGCCATTGATGACATACTCGGTTGCGTCGCTTGATGCTTGTGCCGTCTTAATGGCAAATGAGCGGAAAATGTAGCAACCGCCCATCGGTGTGTATTGCACCAATTGGGCAGCCCACAACTTACCGAAGCCTTTGTTGGGGTTGAGGATAGTGCCACCAAGCAGTACGTTGCCGCGCTGCTCTCCGTTCGAATCTTTCACCCAAACATGCTTACCACCACGCACTTTGCGCGATGTCTCAAAGAAATAAGCTAAGTTTGTTATCATAACGATTTTGTTTTAAAAAGTGTGAACTAAATCTTGATTTTAGGGATAGAACCAATAACTTCTTCGTCTTGTTTCTGTGAAACTTGCGGTGCAAGTGGCTTGATATCCCCGATACTATCTTTAAAGATTTCTTGGAAACGTGCCACAAGTGCATCTGCCTGTTCCTTTTCCCCTTTATCTAACTTGACCTCGTAGCCCTCGGCGTACTTTTCGAAAGACTTGTGGAGGTCTTGTCGGATGCTTTGCTTCGCCGTCGTAAGGATAGTACCAAGCTTTTCTTGCTTTGACTTTTCGTCCTTGAAAGCCTTTAATTCGTTAAGTTGGTCTTGGATTTCCTTTGGAATCTTTGGCTCGTCTGGCGTAAGCGGTGTTTTGATTTTCTTTTGCAACTCTGCAATTTGGCTTTTGTACCCGTTTTCTTTCGTGGTGAACTCCGTAGCCTTTACGGTTGCCAATTCCGATGCGCTTGAAAAAGCCGTGTTAAGCGCAAACTTTAACGACTTTTGGATGTTTTCGTCGTTCACATCCCCGTCGGCATTTGCCTTTTGGAAATGGTCTGCGAACTTGTCCTTGAATGCGTCTGTTAGAGTTGCCGTGGTGTACTGTTTCTCCGTACAATAATCGTTTACTTTCTGTAAAACTTCTTCTTTTGTCATAGTTTTCTACTATTTTAATTAAACAATGTGTAAGTTGTTTGGGTGCAAAAATAAATAATGGAAATATTAAGAAAATATTCGTTTGACACTTTTTTATAACAATGTATTGTTTTATTATGAACTTTATTTAAAACAAGTGTTTTTCGCATAAAACAAAAATTAATTTTGCACCAAGAAATTTCTAATTTATAGTACCAACTTATTCCATAAAGCGTATGTCAAAGAAGCGTAATGACACGGTATTAGCCCCATTGGAGGATGGCAACCAGCGTTTGGCCATTCGCTCTAATGCCGATATTGTATGCTTTACTGGTGGTACTGGCGGCGGCAAGTCCGTTGCACTTTATTATTCTCCAATTGCACACCTCGCCTTGAATGACAACGCAAAGATTGTATGCTTTATGCGCAATATCTCGGATTTCTGGGGTGCTGGCAAGGTGAATGATACGTTGAAAAAGATGTACCCGTTGATTGACCGCTCGGTGAAACGCCAACCACATGACCCGATAGGCGAAATCATTCGTAACAATCAGGACATGGGTATGAAATTGTACAACGGAAGCGAGTTGAAATTCCAGCAATTGGACAACGAGAACCCTATTGTCATTGACAAGATAGCCAAAGGTTTGCAAGCAAAGAAGCTTATTTTTGACGAGTGCAACAAGTTTCTTTGGCGCACGATTTCAACGTTCTTCCCACGATTGCGTTCCGACACAAGCGGAAAGGCACAAGTTTATTTGGCTCAAAACCCAGAACGTGAATGCTTTATGCGCAAAATGTGTGGCAAGGGCGAGCATGGCGGCGGGTGGATAAATGATGATGGCACTGTAGACAAGTCTATGGATGGTGTTGTCATGTTTTTCTTCATGCCCAATGGCGACTACGAGCGAGCCACATGGGGGCGCACAAAGCGCGAGGTTTACGAAAAGGCAAAGTCTGAAATCGACGAACGCCTTGCACAAGACCCCGACATGACGTACGAGGATTTTATTCTTTCAATGGCATTCTTTACGTTTGACGTGCGTGATAACAAAAAAATGTTGGCCAAGAACAAGGGTTATCGCGGATTGGCTGCTAACTCAGCAACCGCAGCATCATCCTACTCGGTCAATTGGAACTACTCGATAACCGACGAAGAGGAAAACATTGAAGACCTTGTAGGCGTTGAACTAAGCCAATTGGACGTTGAGCGTATGTTCCGTCCTACGGGCGTCCCAGCCGACAGCACGTTATTGATGCGCCGTATGACGATGGATATGGCATCTACGGGTTTCGACAATCTTATATTCAAGTATTGGGAGCTTTGGTCACACTATGGATGGATTTGCCGTGACATACAATATTCGATACACAACACGAATCGCGAGGCCGTCATCATGGCCATATCGTTTCGTGACAAGCACGGACTTTCCGAAAAGGAGATGATTCTTGACGTACAAGGCTTTGGCTTCTTAAAGGACTGTTTCCCAAGGGCAATGCTTTTTAGTGGCGCTGGTAGCCCGTCAAACCGTGGAAAGGCACAATTCAAGACGATGAAAGACGAGGCAAGCCACGTTGCAATGGAAATGATTCAAGCGGGCTTGATACACTACGAGCCACGGCTTGCACAAGCACACTATGACCACAAGAACATGAAGCGCGAGGGTGGCACTACCATCCTACGTCACATGATATTCGAAAGCCGTATATTCCAATTCCAAAAGACACCTAATGGACGTTTGGAGATGTTGCCAAAGGAAAAGATGAAGACATTACTGAAAGGCATGTCGCCAGACCTTATGGATAATATCATATTGTTGTGTGGCGGTACGATATACGACTGCCATAGACTACTGCGTGATGATGCTGGAGTGACACGCCGTCGGATGCAAGCCGAGGATATGTTGTCATTCCTTAACGTCAATGGGCAAGAGCAAGTTGACACACGCATCCATCGTGTCAAAAAGATACGTAATGCAAGTGAAATATTAAACATTTTAAGCACCATATAAGATGATTAGACTGCATAACATCAATTGGTTCATGGAGGAACCCACAAGGCTTATGATGATGAAGCCTTTTACACGTGGCGGTTCAATGAATGGACACGGATACGAATCCTCCGAAATCAAAAACAACACAACGCTTAACACTGGCTTTGCGAACCTTACGCTGAAGCCAATATCACAAGACACGTTCATTACCGAGTACCGTCCTGACTTGCATCATATTATACTGAATCAGTCTATACCACACATCAAGGTAAGGATTGATGGCACGCCGTTGGATTGCGGTATCATGGACATGACACAAACGGCATCGTTCCAAAAGCTAATCCACTCGGCTCACGTGCGTTCTTTGACGGCCAACCCCTTGGAGTTCAACCTTGGAAAAACCGATGCCGAAAACGGTGGCATTGATGCTTTCGAAATAGTCAAAGACGAATGGGCTTCCCGCAACATGGACTGGTGGCTTTCACAAGCCATCAACACGTGCAAGCAACTTGGAAACTGCGGACTGTTGTTTCGCTACGACAAAGAAGAAAGACACGTTGTAGTTACCAATTATAGCTATGAAAATGGCTATCAGATTGTCCCAAACTATGATGAATATGGATTCGAGGTAGCCCGCTCGTTGGTATATGACTTGGACGGGAAAATCGTCATAGACACGTATGACAACAAACTACACTATCGTGTGATGCAAGGCGACCAAGGATGGGAGATTGTAAGCGAGAAACATGGGTTCTCGCGTTGTCCGTTGCTTTACAAGCGTGGCAAAGTGGCTTGGGAATATGCCGAATCCACGATTGAAATGTGGGAACTTATGGCCAATATACAAGACATCGCCTTGAAACGCTTTGGAACATTTGCCCTTGTCTTTACTGGCGATATGGACACGGAGTCGTTTAAGCGTGATTCTTCAACGCTCATCATCAACCTTTCAAGCGACACGACTGGTGGTAAGCAGGACGCAAAGGTGTTGGACTTCCCCGAACCACAGACGATGGACGGGTATTTGAAAACGTTAGAAGAAAAGATTTCACTTTTCTCGTCAACATCTTTCATTACGCCAAAGGACATCACCACGACGAATAGTGGCGGCAATGGTATTGCGTTGGCCATGTCAAATGACTACGCTTTGGCGACACAATCGGCCTTGGATTGGCGCAAGTTCGTCAATGACATGGTGTACTTACACCAAGAGGGGCTTGACCTCGAAGGAAACGATGGAAACAAGTTTGCAAAACTACATATAGGTGCTAAGATTGTGCCTTGGTCATTGGAAACCAACAATACCAAGATTACCAACTTGGCAATGGAGGCAAAGTGGCTTTCGATGCGCACAATCATCGAAAAGTCGCCCGATGCTGCACCCGACGAAATGGAACGCATCATTGACGAACGTGGCTCTTTGATTCCGCAAGACGGACTTGACAAAGAATCACGTAAGGCGCAAAGCATCGCCAAGAATCGTAGCGACGAGATAATTGACAATCGTGTAAAGACAGGAATGTCATAACTAAAGGAAAGGAGGTCGTTAAACAATGGAATGGGGTGAACTTTTGAATTGGATTCTTGGCATACTTACACTTATAGCAAGTGGCGGCTGGTTCGTCAACTGGCGGGCGCACAAACGACAGGAGGATGCCAAGGCGATTCAGTCAGAGCAAGACATCTACCAAGAAATGCTCACCGACTTGGAAACGCACAACGAAAGGCTTCGTAAGTTCAATGCGGAAATTAGCGATGAATGCGAACAGCTAAGAAAACGTGTTGCCGAGAACGAGAATAAGTTACTTAAACAGGACGACAAGTTACGTGAACAAGAAAAGAAACTTGCCACGCAAGAAAACAAGATAGAGTCGCTTGAGCACCGTCTTGAACTGGTGACCGAAATGATGTGCGGCAAGTCAAATTGCCAACAGCGCACAAGGGTGTTTCTCACCCCAGTGGACGATGATAGCTTTATGACAAGAAAAAACCAAGAAAGGACATGACGCTCATGAAAATTAGTGATAATGGAATAGCCTTGATTAAAAGGTTTGAGGGATGCAAATTGTACGCCTATAGGGATTCCGTTGGTGTGCTGACAATAGGCTATGGTCACACGCGTGGCGTAAAGGCTGGCATGGCAATCACGCAGGCGCAGGCAGAGCAGTTCCTTAAAGAGGACTTAAAGCCGATAGAAACCCTGTTGAACAACATGCACATCAACTTCACGCAAAACCAGTTCGACGCCCTTTGCAGCTGGATTTTCAATCTTGGTGCGGGCAATTTCAACGGCTCCACCATGAAAAAGCGCATCGTTTCGGGTGCTAACGACACGGCTGTTACGGACGAGATGATACGGTGGACGCGTGCTGGCGGCAAGGTGCTCGCGGGCTTGGTCAGAAGACGTGCAGACGAGGCGAACACGTTCCTTGGCCGTACGGTGTACTATGTGAATGGATTAACGATAAAGAAACATTAAACGAGTATGGCAGACATAGCGAATGAGTATCTTGTAAAACGCGGCAGCCAAGACTTTGCCACCATCGCGTCGCTTTTCGAGGGCGTGAGGGTGTTGAAGATAGACGGCTTTACGTCGGTAGGCAAGCCAATCAACATATACACCGCGCAATGGGTCAACGCACAGGGGGAGGACTACATGGTGACTTCCCAAGAGACGATAGACAACGTTGAGTACGATGTCGTTTTCCGCGAGAACGTGGACTTGGCGATAACCTTCATCGTGGGTGACAGGTACGCGCTTCCAAACCACGTCATTGACGTGCGACAGAGACACGATTCGTTCATCGCCTATATGACGGACGGGGAGTTGTACGTCAGGTCTGACTATGCGGGCAGGACGATGCGGTGCGTGTGTCTGAAGGAATACAAGCCTACCACGGAGAAACTTCACCGTCCGAGGGGCAATAACTATATCATGGGCACTATTACCCTGCACACCTTGGACGTAAGGGCTGGAGACGATGACGGCTATGTGGCTAACCCGTACCGTCAGGCATCGGGCGGCGACACGCCATCGCCCACACCGACGAGTACGATATACACCGACAACGTTTACGACCGTGGGCTTACGGCCTACCAGTCGGAACTAAACAGCGTGTTCATACAGCACACAAAGGTGCATCTGCAAGTGGTTGGGACAACATTAATGATAACGACACAATAATAAAAAGAGATACGGAATATGGCAAAGACACTTATAAAGCATGTGTTCGGAAACGTGATGCGGGTGGCAATACCGCTTACGATGCGCATACGCACGATGACGGACGGGCACGAGACGGAGACCGAGTCTGACTTCTATCCGAACCTTGAAAAGCCGATGGAGGTGAGGCTTATGCGCGAGGGCGGCTACACTAAGTCGTACACACCCGATGTCGTTGGCAATGTGATGACCATCGAGGATGATGCGACGCTTCCCATAGGAACGTACCAAGTGACCGTGTTGTGCTATGACCAAGAAAACCGTCCGTGCCGCTATATGGTGCGCGCAATCATACAGGTCGTGTCACCTACTGCGGACGCAGGAATCGAGGCTGGCATTGAGTTCGACACCATCGACTATGTCCTTGACGGCGCGGTGTTCTTCTATGCCAAGGGCGACAAGGGTGACAAGGGCGACCAAGGGTACAGCATATCATCGGTCGAGCAGATAGAGACGTCGCACGAAAGCGGCGGTGTGAACGTCGTACGTGTCAACATCGAGGACGGACGGCACTACGACTTCGAGGTTCGCAACGGCGAGAAAATCCATGCGACCGTCGAGGGGACTACGCTTTTCATCTAATGAATAACAACTAAAAAGAACAGGATATTATGGGAGTTTTAGACCACATCAACTTAGACGGCACTGAATATGACATTCAGGATGCTGGCGCATACCGCAAACCACAAGGCGGCATACCGAAGTCAGACCTTGCCGACGGCGTGAAGGAATCGCTGACCAAGGCCGACCAAGCCGCGCCTCAGTCAAACACCTACAACAAGGGTGAGGTTGACACAAAGCTTTCCGAAAAGGCCAACGCAAACAATGTGTACACCAAGACGGAAGCGGACGAAAGGCTTGCGCAGAAAGCCAACGCGTCGGACGTCAACTCGGCCATCGGAAGCATCAACGCCAAGATTCCGAGAGATGCGTCAAGTGACAACCTACTTGCCACCGAGTTGTTCGTCAATTCAAGCATTTCCACGTCAACGGCAACGTTCCGTGGGACGTACAACTTGGTAAGCGACCTTTCATTGGCCGTCAACGCATCGCACGAGCAGATTGCGACGAAGCTTGGAACGGTCGTGTCGGGTGAGGACAACAATGACTACGCCTTTGTGCAGATACCGACGTCGGCAACCACGCCTACGGTCATTTCAAGTGTGGAACGCTACAAGTACAACGGCACGTCTTGGGCGTTTGAGTATGCCTTGAACAACAGCGGATTCACGGCGGCACAATGGGCTGCAATCAACAGCGGCATCACGTCGTCGCTTGTCACAAAGCTTGGCAATTTGCCGACAAGTGCCGAACTTACCACGTTGTTGAACGGCAAACAGGACGTGATACAGGACTTGCAGACGATTCGCAGTGGCGCGCAGGCAGGTGCGACAGCCGTACAGCCGTCGGACATCGCCGCAACGCCAGATTTCATTGAAGAGGAGATAAGTGCGGACTTGACCGACGAGATTGACCGCATACTTGCCGTCTTGTACCAAGCCTTGACGGATGCAGGCGTCCAGATTACGGCGGCACAGGAGGCGGCGGCACTTGCCAACGCAAAGGCGGCACTTGCACAGCAGGCGGCAACGGACGCGAACAGCGCAGCCGCATCGGCCAATACTGCCGCCGCGAATGCCAACGACAAGGCCGCATTGGCCAACACCAAGGCAGGCTATGCGCAGACTCAGGGCGACTATGCAAAACAGCAGGGCGACTATGCGAAGTCGGAAATCGACGGCGCAAAGGGCAGCTATCAGTCCTTGGATGCAAGGTTTGACGCTATGGACGAAGACCTTTCTGAGGTTTCGGGTGACGTGGATGCCTTGCAGACGTTGGCTGGGAACTTGGATAACGAGGTGGAAGCGGCACGCGGTACATACCAAAACCTTGACGCAAGGCTTGATGCCATCGAGGAAGTGGAGGGTGACGTGACCTTTATCGATGAAGCCGAGGAAACGTTCACGTTCTAATTGCTTGAAACATAAAGAAACAACTTAAAAAATATCAAGATTATGACTACAAAGACAGGTTATTTACAGAAGAAGGGCACGCAGGACACCCTTCTGCCTAAGACTAAATCGACGTTGGTTCAAGATGTAGCCAAGAGCCAAGCACTTAGTCAGACGCTGGTTGATACCCCCGACAAGGATACATTGGGCTATCCTGCATTCTCAACCGTCACCCCATACGCCGTTGGTGACATAGTATATCACACAAACAAGCTTTGGAAGTTCAAGACAGCCCATGCCGCTGGTGCTTGGAACGCAGCCCACGTAGACCCGTATAGCGTAAAGGGTAGCACCGATGCCTTGGAAACCGAAATACAGACTCTCGACGCAAAAAAGGCTGACATCGACGGCAGCTACCCCACGTTGGGTGCTGGCATTGCAGACAACCTCTCAGGCCGTACTTTGGTTGAAGGAACTTTCCTTGAGCGCACTACTGGCGGGGATGCAGAAGTGGCAAACGGTCTTGGGCAGATTACAGAGGTTCAGGGTAACAGCTTTAAGTTTAATCAGCTTGTACAGAATGGGAATTTCGCGGACAACTCTGCTCCGACTGGATTATCGACTGGGTACATTACCCTAACTGTGCAAAACAATGTTGGCCACGGCGTTGTAAGTTCGCCGAATCAGTATTCTGGATTTGAATTCTCTCTTTCCGCGTTGAGACCTGTTGTTGGACATAAGTATATCGTATTCGCCACGCTGAAAGATTATGGTACGGCGCATTTTACGCACGTTGTGTTCGGCGGAGTACAAACTTATATTACAGCAACGACATCTTTTTCTACGGCAAAGTTTATCGTCCAACCGGTTGAAGAGAAGCTTTTGAGATTCTATATCGACACAAGTGAATTATCCGCCGGAGACGATGCTTTTGATGTCAAGAATCTTAAAGTCTTCGACCTTACCCAAATGTTCGGTGCTGGTAATGAACCTTCTACTGTAGAAGACTTTGAGGCATGGCTTGCTGCTAATGTTGGTCTACAGGAATACTATGATTATGATGCTGGTTCTGTTATTAACAATAACATGACTGGTATTGAATCTATAGGCTTTAACCTCCTTGACCCAACAACAGGTAAGGCAGAGATTATCGGAGCCTATAGTGAGGTCTATGGCAACTACTATGGCATAACTGGCACTCATGGCACAGTTACCTTCACAGACAGGCTTGGTAACACATCAACCATCACTCCTGATGCTGACGGAAAGTTTGAGATTGATGTTGCTGGTACGATTAATGTTGCAGACCGTGGTGCTGACTGTGCTGTGTTCCTTTGGTGGGACGGAAATAAGGTTGATTATGAGCCTTATGAAATCCATCAGGCTTATCTTGATGTAACTCATATCTATGGTAAGAAGAATGGTGCTGGTGAACTCGTAAGGGTATGGCCTACTGGTATGCCTAAAGTCAATGACATTGTTGATGCTCTGAAGATTGAGAATGGTGCTGTTGTGGCTAAGAGAGCGATACAAGAGGTTGATTTAGGTTACTTGACTTGGCAAGCCGTAGGTGGTATTGATAATACTTTTAAGGCAAATAAGACCAATTTGGGAATGAAGTGGAGTGGCTACTTAATTTGCCCTAAATATACACAAGGTGGTTCTTCAATGAATGATAAAGAAATATATAACGGTGGTTACTATGGTGCAGACCATTTTGCAATCAAAAATACCGATTATTCTGATGCCGCCACATTCAAGACTGCAATGGATGGCATTCTTCTTTACTTCGAGCTTGCTACTCCTGAAACCTATACAGACTTAGTTTATATGGGTTCTGACCACTTTGTCGATGGTACTCCTGTAACTCTGCCTGTCAATTATATAGAAAACAACTGGGGAGTAGAGAGGATTCTTCCAAAGAACACTTCTGAGGTTAAGACTGCTCCTGCTACGCTTGTATGTAAGTACAGCATTGATGCCGTAGAGGAAATGGATACTATCAACACACGTACTGCTGACATCAATCCTGATACTGTTCCTATTATAAGCAAGGCATTTGCATATCTTAAAGGTGAGATAGACGGTCTTAAACAGCTTCTTACCAATGAAAGAACTCTATTGAGAGTACAGACTGTTGATTCTGTTGAGTACTATCAGTATGGTGTTCCTTTTGCACTTATATCTACTGTGGCTGGTGCTCCCTCTGCTGCTAATGTCCCAACCAACTGGGATAACAGCACTATGGGTATATGGACTGGTGTTCCAAGGTTTGTAGGACAGGTGTATATTGACCAAGCTACTACAGGAACTAAGGTTTATCTTGCCACAAAGGTGACTAATGCAATTTCGGATTGGGTTGTTCTAAATTAATATTAACTATTAAAAAGATAAGACTATGATAGTAAAATATACAAACAAGGCTGCTTATGATGCAGCAGGCAAGCCTACTACTGAAAGTAGGGTTGCATTGATTGACAGTACAGACGAGATAAAGGTTGATGGTATCAATATTGTTACAGAGACTCCTATGTGTGGTGATGCAATCTATCATGATGGCACTAAGGTTGTGTTTTTCAAGGGAGGTGACCAGCTTAACCATAGCCTGCTTGCTTCACAAGGATTTACCAAAGTTGGTGCAGTCGTTGGTAAGGTAGGTGATAAGACTCTTGGTATTCATGTTGATGCTCAAGGTAATTTTAAATGGTGTGATTGTGTACAGCATGAAATCACAACCGTTAGTTCTACAAGCATAACTATAAAGCTTGCAATGGCAGGTGATTATGCTAATCCTGTATCAATTCCAGTAACACTCACTTCAGCTGAGATTAATGCAACATCTGCAAGTGAGATAGCCACTGCCATTGAAGCTGCTGGAAACACTGGTTATGTAGGTTACGACAACCATAAGTGGTGGGCTTTCTATGATGAGGACAATAGTAGGATTATTGTTCAGAACGATGCTTCTGCTGACTATAGGCAATACTCTACCGCTATTGGTGGTACTGGTAGTAATATTACTGGCCAGCTATGTGTCTATGGTGATATGCCCGCTAACAGCACTCTATTCAGAAAGAATGGATACAGTGCTTCTTATGGTGGCATGAGCTATGATAAATTCTACAGTTATTATAGTGTCAGTGGAAAGACCCCTACAAGTAATATGACAGCTGGCGGTGATGTTGTGAACGAAACCTCTTTCAATACCTCACAGTATTGTGCAACCCTTCGTGAGCAATTTACCACTTATGCTAATTATATTGCAAATTGCATGGTAATGTTTCCACAAAAATATGGCTGCTTTAATCTTCCTGATGGTAAAACTCTTACTTACAAGTATGGTGATGATACATTTACCAAGAAGGATGGCACTATTGCTTATAAGTATCCTGCCATGCACTCTGCAAAGACTGTAGGGTTTAGTGATATACCTAAGATAGATGTTGGTGATTGGTATCTACCAGGAGTAAATGATGGTATGATGTTTATGCCTGACGATAAAAGAGATATTATAAGTGCTACTATAGGTAAGATGGGTGGTACTCAGATTACTAATTCTGTCTCCCGATGGTTTTCGCAGAGGTATTACAGCAATAATGCTTGGTTTTTCAGTGGAGCGTATGGTTCCTTGAGCACCAACGGTGTGGGTAACAGTTTTCGTGTGCAGGCAGTTGTGCTTTTATAATTAACCCTTAATGCTTCCTATCCCATCCCCGAAGGGGTGGATAGGAGTATAAAGATAGTATGAACTATAGAAAATATAAGGATTATGATGGGTATCTACAAGATTATTCAGTAAATGCAAGATTAAACAGAAAATATCATTTAAACATAAAGAAATATAAAAAGTACAGTTATGGAACATGCAACAATAAGTCAGTTACAAAATGGGCTTTATGAGATTAAACCCGACGCAGGTTATGAAGTAAGAACTATAACAGGCAACAGAAGCTATGGTGTGGTTCAGACAGATGATTTATCACAATACTACATTGCCGAGAAGGGAGTCACACCTACACCCACACCGCCAGCACCAGAGCCTACAGACCCGTTGGAGAGGGCAAAACAGAGAAAGATAGCAGAGATTACAGCCTATGACAAGTCTGCCAATGTGAACTCTTTCTATCTTGGTGATGCCATCATGTGGCTTACGGTTGATGAACGTCAGCAGATTGCCACACAGATTAGTGCCAACGAGGCTATTGGTAGAGAGTATATGGGCAAGTGGTTTGGAGGCCAAGAGTTCGCATTCCCTATTGCCTCATGGAAACAGATGCTTGTTGCTCTTGAGGTGTATGCAGGTGATGCACTCAATGTCACTGAGGCTCACAAGGCTGCTGTAATGGCACTTGAGAGCATAGGGGCTGTGGAGAGTTATGACATAACTGTCGGGTATCCAGAGAAGCTTAGGTTCTAAGCCTATGACAAGGGAGGAATATACAAGGATGGTTTGGGAGGAAACCGTGCAGAACGGCGGTTGCTTTGGTCGCACGCTAATGCTTATGGTCATTGCCGTCGTGTTCTGCATGGCTTTCACGTCCTGTGCCACACGCACAAAGATTGAGTACCGCGACCGTGACGTGTACCATTACGTCACAAAGGTGGAAAAGGATACGGTGACGGAACGGGTGCATGACAGCATCTACATACACGCCAAAGGAGATTCGTTTTTTGTTGAACGGTGGCACACCAAGTACGTGGATAGAATCGTCTTGCGCACGGACACTATGTGGCGCGACAGCATAGTTACCATACGTAAAGAGACGACAAAGGAAGTTGTTAAAGTTCCAAAAATATACAAGTATTCTTTAATTATTTCAATTTTAGTTATTATCTTTGCAACCATAAAGTTACTAAGATGGCTACGGGTGATACATTAGGGCTGAACAGGACGTTCCCGATATACTATGACGATGACGGCACTAAGACGCCGTTCCATGACCTCGTATTAAAGAAGGCCACGTTCGACAGCGTGGTCATGTCGCTTGGTGACAAGATAACTGGCGACGTCTACTACAAGGACAACACGCTGGCTGTCACGATGCGTGAATACATCGAGTTCAAGTGGAACCCCGACGATGAAGAGGAGGTTCCCACAAGGTTTGTGCTTGTCAATCCTCCCACGATAGTACGCGAGGGCATGGCGTCGGACAATGTGCAGCTGAAGGGAATGACCAAGTACTCGTTCACGTTCTACCATCCGATGTACATGTTGGGCAATTTCCCGTTCACCGACGTTGCCGTGACGGATAGCCAGAAATACTATCTTTCCGAGAATAAGACCTTCCAGTGGGTGGGCAACTTTGTAGACCTTGCCACAAAGCTCAACAAGAACCTTGACAACACGGAATGGTACGTTACGATTAATGTCGCGTCGGGCGTGTCTTATGACATATACAAGCTTTCCGACGTGATGACGTTTGACAACCAAACCGTTGCCGAGGTCTTGAAACGAGCCTACGAGACATGGGAAGTGCCGTATATCATAGACAACGCAAATCCTTGGGACAACGAATATTCGGAAGGAAAGCTTTATAGGATAGTGTTCGGATTGCCCAACCAAGAGATATTCAGTAACGTCGGCGGGCAATATGTGCCTTTCGTGTTCCATTTCGGTAAGGGCTTGGGCTTGAAGAACAACTCCCGCACACCACGGAACAACAAGATTGTCACGCGCATAGCGGGCTACGGAAGCGAGGACAACATACCGTACGGCTATCCGCAGATTCCTTGGTACGGAAACCCCGACTGGGACTACACCATAAACAACAGCGGGGAAGACCCCGACAGCTATCCGCTGTACATGGGCATCATGGGCGGTAGGTACGTGAAGCTTATCAAGCACCCGTTCACGCGCAACCACCTGATGCCATCGATATACGTCGAGACGTTGTTCAACAGGCTCAGTCCGTACCTTGCAAGCGGCGCGACCAACCCCAACTACGACCCCGACACAAAGCTTATAGACTACTACGACGCCATAGACACACAGGACGAGACTTGGGACAACCCCATAGTGCCGTCCGAACCGTCATACGAAATACACGAGTTCGGGGACATCAAGCCCGAACTTGGAGAGATACGGCTTTTGGACGTGACGTCCTATGACAACAGCATGATGGACGCCATATCCCAAGTGGCTTTCCTCGACTTGCTTGACGGATATTACAGCGAGTCCGAAAACGAGGACGAAAAGGATGCGATTAAGGCACTGAAAGAGTCTTTCCTTCAGAACGATTCCGACGAGCAATGGAGCAACCAGACGCGAACCACATACCAATACGACTGGCGTTTCCATAGCGACGGCTATTTCAAGTACGTCACGTTCAAGTCTACGATACTGAACTTCGAGCACACCGTACTGCTTAACAACTCCGTTATCCCCACGCCCGACTGGGACGATTCTATGGACGATGACGGCAACTACGTGCAGTCGTACTTCAGAATGGTTCTTCCCGCGCTTGGGTTCGACCTCTATGCCTGTGCCGCAATCACGCAGAAAATGTCCATATACATGCGCAGCGGTGCTTGCATAGGCTGTACGTTCCCCGTTGCCGTTGACTGGGAGGACTACAAGCGCAACTTCTACAACGCTGATGGCGAGTTCGACCCCGTTATCCATAATCCGAATTTGGAAGAGGATGATGGCCATGTTCGCGATGGCGATAAATACCCCGATAGCACGTCCACGTCCATATCCGTTGTGGTGAAGAAGGAGAACACTACCTTCGGCAAGCTGATGCCGAACATATACCAGCAGCCGCACGGAGAATCGCTTGTCGGCGCGAACGATGGCGACAAGTTCGTTATCTTGGGCATATCGTTGCCGCAAAGCTACGTCACGGGTGCTGAGAAAAGGCTTGACGCGGACATGCTGCAGTACATGCACGACAACAACGTGTACTACTACGACTATCCGCTGAAGTTCGACGAGCATTTCCTTGCAAAGAACGCCAACATACTTGCACAGATGCGACCGAACGTAATCGCGAGGTTCGAATACTGCGGAGTGGTTCACGCCTTGTACATCAAGCAGCTTACCATAAAATACGGTGACAAGCCGTTGCCCGAATACAACATCACGCTCACCGATGACATAGAGATTGTGCTGAACCCGATAGGTCAGGTGACAAGCGAAGTGTCAAGCCTGCGCCTTTTGATGGGCGAGGGCGGTGTGGGCGCGGTGAACGACAACCGCTACCTGCGCAAGGATGTTGACGATACGGCACAGGGCTTGATACGGCTTATACGCGGCCTGCAGGTCGGCGAGCGCTATGTCACTGGGCTGTTGGGCGAGGGCGGCATATTCCGCATGGACGCCGACGGACGGACTTATCTTGAGTGCGACCGTATGTACGTGCGCGTAAAGGCTTACTTTGATACCGTCGAGGTTCGCAAGTACAAGCACAGCGGTGGCAACCGTGTGGCATCGCCTGCGGGAATGAACTGCTCGCGCGTCGAATACTACACCTCGAACGGCGTGCTGACGAACGACGCAAGCGAGGCAGATTTTTTCCGCTGTTTCTTCCGAGCCGATGACAACGGCAAGAAAATCACCAACGATTTTGAGGTAGGCGACCTCGCGTGCTGCGAGGAGACGAACGTGGACTCAACAAGCCTCCAGCAGCATTACTATGCAAGGCTTGTGACAAACGTAAGCCAAAGCCCTATCAACGAGGAGCACTACATAGACCTTTCGAATAGGCATGACGCAAACGGGAACCCCCAAAATGTCACGATTACCGTCGGACAAAACTCCTATACGTATCTGAGTTTTGACACGGGTTCGGAACCTCCTATTGCACAAGATGACATTGTACAAATGGGTAACATCTGGGACACCACGCGTCAAGGTGCAATAGTGGAATTTGTAAGCGGCGAAAACGCCCCGTCTTATCAGATATTCCAAGGCATCAACACGTACAACCACAACGGAAACATGTACATATCCCTTGGTTACGATTCGTCAACGGCACGAGCCTATATGAACGTCTACGGCGACATGTATGTGGGTGCAATACCAGCACAGGGTGAAACGGAAGGCAGTACATATATTCACTACACACAAGGCGACGGTACGCTGCTTAATCCTCCGAGGCTGAAGATAAAGGCTATCCTTGACATTGGAAGTATGGTTGATGACAACGGTACGGAGATACCGCTTTCACAATTCGTAGAAAATAACCGCGTCTTTGGTACAGGGCTTGGAAATGTTGACGCTAACGGCTATCCCATACCGCCTTACAAGAAAGGTGACTTGTGGATAAACGCCAATTACACGCCTCCGTCGGGGCAAACGTCACCAAAATACGAAAACGAGATACTTGTATGTGAGCGTGATTCGGGCGTAGACGCACAAGGCAATCCAGTGTTTAGTATTGGTGACTGGCAACTTGCCTCGGACTACAACGCGTATCGCTATCTTACGGACGTGCTTAAAGCCATGACGGGAGGCACTACGCAGATTGCTGGCGGTCTTGTGCTTTCTTCTATGGTGGCGTTGCGCGACACGGCGGCCACACCGAATATATGGAGTGGTATTAGCGGAATGTACAGTGCCAGTTCGCGCGGCTATGGCGTGGCCGCATGGTATGGTGGCGACCCGATAGACAAGGAATCACTCATAGCCGACTATCAAAGGAATCCCCCTGCAGGTACTACGCTTGAACAATATCTTGCAAGCTACCGATACGCAAAATCACTGTTCCGCTTTGACGGTTCGGGTTATGTGGCCGACGGAAACATATCATGGGACGCTTCAGGTGAACTGACGGTAAAAGGTGATACGGTCAAGACCTCTTATCTGTATATTGGCAATGACTTGATAGACTTCTCTGAATACTTGAAGGTTTCGGACGCGGCGAGCAACTATGTCGCAATTGATGTCTTTGAGGCAATGTTCAACGCTTTCAATTCGAGCGACACGAAGATAAACGTTGCCGACATACAAGCACTATCTGGAAGCGCAAGGACTGCGGCGCTGGCCACCATAAACAACATCAAGGCATTGAAGGCTTTTTGGTCTATGCAATCCCTTGCCGCGTTCGGTGCTTCGTCGGGTAGCGGCGGTGGCGGTGGTGTTACTTTATACGAACCGTTGCTTTCCATCAACAACATAAATAATGCGCCGACGGTTGCCTGTGTGCTGGCTTACAATGGCTCTTCGTGGGGGTACAAGCCTCTTAATGAGTTTACGACAACCGTTGACTGGAGTGACATTCAAAACAGGCCATCGACACAATCGCTTTTCGGTAACGACTACTGGACTTCGGGTTCTCCTGTAAGCGTCGGCACATCGACTACGCCCGCAGCGTTGAGCTATGTGACCAACATAGACTCGTTGCTCTATTTCGACACCACCAACAGTCGCGTAGGAATCAATACTGGAAGCAGTTCTATTTCAATGGAGGGCACACTATCCGTAGTAAAGAGCGGAAGTGATTTTGCCATTGACGCAATCGGACAGTTAAGGCTTAAGTATTCTGCCACATCAAGCGTCTATCAATATGTTTCCATTGGCTGCCTTAGTAGCACGACTACAGAAACATCTACACCGTTCATACGTTTCAGAGACCCGCTCAACAACCTTTCGGACGTAGCCTCACTGCAAGTGGTAAGCACAAGCGGGACGATAACGGGATATAACCTTGTACTTAGCGACAATACCCGACAGACGAGAATCCTCGGAACGTCCGTTCGTCTTTATGCCACCAACTCTGGCGGTGGCTACAGCCCTTGCCTACACACATGGTCTGGAGGCAGGGTTTATATACAAGGCAACCTTAACAATAAAGATGAGGTTGACACCGCAAACTGCGACCTCGGTGTTGACAACTCGCTGTTCGTAAAGAAGATATACCTCTACAAGCCAAACTCTAACAACGACACAAACGCCATCTATTTGACCATTGACAACGGCTTGGTCAAGCTGAACGGCTCGTTCTTTGCCACGGGAGGCGTAAGTGCGTTGGGCATGAACACAAGCAGTTCTGTGCTTGTGCTGAGTGATATTGTGAACAGCCTTAACCAGTCCTCGCTTGCCGCACCGACATCGAACGTGGCAAACAGCGCACTTGTGTGGACGGGCGCGGAATGGGCTTATTCCGTGAACACCACGATAAGGACAAACCAGTTGACATCGACTGGCTCCATTGTGTCATCTAACGACTTGCAAGTAACGAATGGAAAGGCCATTATCGGTGGCAGTTCGGTTGACAGCAACTATCGGTTGAAGGTTGTGGCGAACAGCGTAACGGTAAGCAGCGTTACAACGCTCTACGGCATCCTTACGACGGGTCTTATAGAGGCTACAGGCTACAAGGTTACGGGGAGTGATGATACATACGTTCTCCTTGCTGGCGGTGGTACGGTGGCACTCAGTAGTATCGGTGGTGGTAGCGTGGATAGTATCTCGCTTACAAGTGGTGGCACAAGCCTTACCCCAACGAATGGCGTTATCACTTTCCCAGCCGCTACAGCATCTGACTATGGTATCATAAAGGTCTCCAATGTTTTGACTTCATCTCCAAATATCATTTCGGAAACGGGGAGTGTAGCAAGATACTACGCGGTACAACTTAGGGCAGACGGGAAAGCGTTTGTGCATGTGCCTTGGGAAAATACGGATAATGACACAAAGAATACAACGGGTACAGGCGTAACACAATCTTCATCTAATTTTTATCTTGTTGGCGCAAGCACAGCAAGCGCAGATGGCGTTCAGACGTACACGCAGGCCAACTGCTACATGAAGAGTGGGCTTTTGTATAGCGGTGGAAATAAAGTGGCTACTGAAACATGGGTAGGCAATCAAGGGTACTTGACAACATCTCCTAATTCGCTTGCCGTAACAACAAATATTTCTGTTGGTGGCAATATTACTCCAACTACCACAAATTCATCATATCTTGGTTCATCGTCCTTAAAGTTCAAGACGCTTTATGTTTTCGATGTTAGCGCAAGTGGAAATATAGCAGCTGCTGGCACTTTGTCCGTAACAGGCAAAAGTACGCTTACTGGTAACGTAGGAATTGGAGGCGACCCCGATGATAGTACCTATAAACTAAAAGTTAACGGTCACGCATACCTTGGTGTGGATACATATCAAGTATGTATAGGTTCGGATAACATTCAAAGTGGTTACAAACTTTATGTCAACGGAACGACAAAGTTTGATGGCAATGTAGGGATAAATATAGCCCCCGACAGCGGCACTACTTACAAGTTAAAGATTGACGGAAATTCCTTTGTGAAAGGAAAGATTTATTTCTATGTAGATAGTAGCACGACTATTAATATGGAAAAATATACGCTTCCGAGTGGCAATTACCTTAACGTCAACGCCACTGGAATTTGCGTCAACGGTTCTGTGATTTCTTCTGATATGAGAAAAAAGAATATTGCTGGTGACATTAACGATTTAAATATTAATAGTATTGCGTCTGCACCTGTCTTTAACTTTACGTGGAAAGACAAAGACTATGGGGATGGAGTGCATGTTGGCACATCCGCTCAATATTGGCAAAATGTGTTGCCAAACACGGTGCTTGATATGGGAGAACGTGGTCTTACGTTGGACTATAACGCTATTTCTATTGTTTCCGCCGTCATCACCGCCCGCAAGGTGGTTGACCACGAGAAGCGTATCAAGGAACTTGAAAGCGAGAACGAGATTTTGAGAAAAGAGTTGGAACAGTTAAAATCAGCGTGATATGCCATACAACAGAAGCACAGGAAAGATTACGGTAAACCCGCCATCAACAGGGCAGACAAATCCGCTTGGTGTTGACATCGTGGACATTATGCAAGCCACAGGTTGCAACGTGCCCGACTTGGGCTATTGCATTCTCTATGGGACAATCAACATCTGGTCGAAGTTCAAGCCCGTGTGCTACAACAGCAGGGACACGTCAGACCAATGGAACTTTCAGCAATTAAAGTGGAAGGATAGTGCTAATTGGTACATGGGGTTAAGCAGTCAGCTATACGGCATCACGCCGAGAAGTATGGACTTTTCTGGTTGGAACGAATCAACGTTTATAGGCTACTACGATGGAGGTTTAAACGGATGGACTTACACAAAGCCAAGGGGTATCTTCACCATATCGGGCGTACAATATCCGTTCCGTGAGACTGACTTTGCAGGCTACAACGCAAAGGCAATTCCACCAGTGGACTATCTCAGCGTTCCCGCAAAAACATCAGTAGGCGAAGGTTTGTATATAAGAGTGAGTGCCGCCATAAACCTTGACGGTAGCGGCTATGACAGCATCTCGCTCGCAGACTTGAACGTCGTAGGCTCTGGCACAAACCTTTATTTCGGTGCGGTATTCATAGCCAACGACTCAAGCGCAAGTCCAAGGACACTCCTTGTAACTTCCGACTCCGTAGGCGGTGATGTGTTAAAGGCGCAAACGTCTGGCACTATGCTGCAAAAAGGAAAGACTTACAAGGTCTATCCGATACTTAGCACTCGTCAGGGCGTTATCTCTAATGACATATACGTCACTCACGGCGAAACACGCTACACATGTCCTAACTGTCCTGTACTGGAGACTATGGCAGTTGACAAGACAGACCAGCTTGACATCGACTTGGATATAGTCGCTATGCTGACACAGGCATACACCTACAATTTCCGTGTGATAAACAACAATGGTGCAGATATGCTGAACCTTGCATACGCATACAATCAGTCGTCATCTACGCAGCCGTCATCGTTTACAAACTGGCCTGTAAGCACAACCGTCGGCGCTCACTCGGTTTCAAGCACGTTAAGGATTCAAAACCTACAGACGGCAAACACATACATGTGGATAAGGTTTACTTACGGGTTATTGCAATACTACAAATGCTTTGGCCCCATATCGCAGTACACCCCACTCAGTCCAGCATCACAAGTAACAACATAACATCACAATAAACAAAAGAAATTATGAAACAGACTATCAAAACAGAAAAGATTCTTGCCGCTTACAAGGTAATATCAATGGCAAAGTATGCAAAACTCGAGGATAAAGACAAGGTAAAAGTGTGGAAGATAGCCCGTGCGCTGAAACCCTTTGCCACCAAGTTCGACGAGGACGCAAAGGATGCCGCAGACAAGCTAAAGCCCACAGAGGACTTTGCCGAGCGTTTACAAAAGGCACAGGACTACGAGCGCATGATAAAGGAGCCTAACCTCGATGCGTCGAATCTACCTATGGGTGCTGCTGAATACGGGGCATTCGTAGTGGAGTTTCAGAAGTACAACTTGCTCGTAGGCAAGGCTATCAAGGAGTTTGCCGACAAAGAGGTGAAACTGGACTTCGAGCCCCTTACAGAGGATGCATTCGGCAAGTTAATAGCATCGAACGATTGGACTATGGAGCAGACTATCGAGATAGGAGCCCTTATTGTTGAATAACCCCTTAAAAACGTAGAATCATGGAGTACAAGAAACCACTTTATTTTATCTTGCTCGCCCTTTGGCTTCTCGGTCTCGTGGGCGGCGTTGGCTACACGCTCTACTGTGGCGCATATCCCATAGCCATAGGCGTGGCCGTTAACGGATACCTTTCATTTGACAAAGTGAAGGAGATGTTCGACTACATCAAGTTGTAGGTAACACAGCACAGTCTATGGACTGAAGCCTTTTTTCAACGAAGGCGGTGACATCGTGATGGTGTTGCCGCCTTTTTTGTTTGTTCACACCTTGTTTTGGACATCAAAAAGTCCACGATTGATTTTCTTTCTTTGTGTCGTATATTTGCACCGTGTAACGTTACAACATTAATTTCCATTAAGTTAAACAACAAAAAAAGAAAGGAAAAAAATATGGCAGAGATTTATCAGTTGCCCGAGAACGGCAACAACAACGGAGGATTTGGTAACATACCTTTCTCTATTCCCATTGGCGGCTTTGGCATGGGCGGTGGTCTTTTTGGCGGCAACTACGGCATGAACGGGATTGCTGACTTGTTTGGACTGGCTATCATTGCTTCAATGTTCGGCTGGAACAATGGCGGATTTGGCAATGGAGGCTTTGGCGGAGGAAACTCAGGCGCGGCTTTCTTGGCTAATCAGCTGTCGAACGATTCGGGTCGCGAACTTATTATGAACGCAATCACCAATCAGGGCGAGGCATCACGCACGGCTATCCAGACTTTGAGCACGATGCTTGGTCAGGACTTTAACCTCGTCAACCAAGGTGTTCAGACTGTTCAGAACGCATTACAGTCACTTGCATTACAGCAGGCCGTAAGCGTGCCGCAGGTTATCAACGCTATCCAAAGTGGTAATGCATCAATGATTAGCGCATTTGAAAAGTGTTGCTGTGAGAACAAGCTGCTTGTGACACAACAGGGTTATGAAAGCCAGATTGCAACCTTGAATCAGACTAATCAGCTCGGTTCACAGGCAGACCGCAATACCAATTCATTGCTGAATGCTATCAACGCACAGACCGTTGCAATGAACGACCAGTTCTGTGCAGCCCGCGAGCGTGACATGCAGGCAAAGATTGACACGCAAGCAGACATCATAACTCAGCTTCGTGGTCAAATCGACAACGCAAACCAGACTGCTCAGATTACGGGTTATGTTAATTCACTGATTGCTCCATTGCAGGCAAAGGTTACGGAGATTGCCGACAAGCAGCTTCCTACCGTACCCGTTCAGTGGCCACAGATTCAGGCCGTGAATACCACACCTTACATGGGCGGTTTCAATGGTTTCTACGGCAATGGATTCGGCGGTAGCGTAGTGTTCTAATGATTTAAGGATAGGAGGTTAAAGGCATGATGTGTTTAAACAATATAACAACGAATGCTGGTGGTATTCCTTTTATCAATTCCACTAACATCACCGTCGGCACGGAAAGTGTTGACATTGCACTTGGTTTCCGTCGCATCCAACCAATAGGATATTTCACGGTGCGGCTTACGGACGCAATACCTGAGGCTACAACGACAACGTTACCAGTTACTCTTTCGATGAACGGGGTGACACGTGCGTTGACCCTTTTTGACGGAACACCTGTCACCGTTGCCGAACTTATCGGCGGCACTGGCGTGTTCCTTGTGTTCAACAACCGATTCGACAATATCTTGCAGTTGATGTCGCGTACAACCGTTTAACTTAGTAATTAACAATAAAAAGTAATTAACAATGGATTTTTCATCACTCGGACAAGGTAGTCCTTTTTATATTCTCCGCCAGGGAGAAAAGCCGATTCTTGAAGTCGGCACAATAAAGTCAAAGACGCAGCCGCATGTAAAGTTTCCAACGCAGACTCCGAACCTTATGACAGGATTGCAGACACAACAGGTTATTGATGTGACCGCAACCGTCAACGGTAAGGACGAAACGTTTAACGACATACCATTGGGCGTTGAGATTGCCGCAAAGGGTAATGTAACATTTAGTGGAAGTCGCGAAGCGATGCTACAGGCGGTTGACACCATGTTACAGACGTCGCGCAAGGCTTTAGACCAAATACCTTACCATAAGGGTGTCATTGCGGAATCTGAAAAGATGCTTGAAGTATTGAATCCGCGTTATGCAGAGGAAAAGAAACAAGCACGAACGATAAGCGACTTAGAGAAACGTCAGGCTGCTACCGACGAGAAGTTGGACAGTATCTTGAAGATATTACAGAAACTGGACTCTCCTTCTCCGAGTGGTGTTTAATCCTTTAAAACAAAGACGACTATGGGATATATTTTTGTAGACAAGGAAAGCGACGGCAAAATGCGTAACGACATGCGCCGTTCGATGCGTGGCGGCTACCGTCACGACGGCTACGTGCCAATGATGCACGGCGGTACGGGTTCTTACGAACACGGCTACCGTGTAGGCTACAAGCACGGTTGGGAGGATTCGGAGGACGATATGGACGAGGAAATGAACATGCGTCGTGCCCGTGATTCAAGAGGCCGTTATATCTAATTAAAGCAAATGGGGGAGATTCTTGAATAAGGGTTTCCCCTATTCAAAGTTTAACGTCAAAAATTGAATAAGGATTATGGCAAATACAATGATGAACTATTTAATACCCGAGGACATGGAACAATACTTGTCATACTACGGTTGTCATTTCAATAAGTTGCTTTGTGAATTTGCAATATCGAAGATGCGCCGTGACGACAAGGTGAAGGGTACGTTGACAAAGATTACGCCTGTGACGATAGAGGAATTGAAAACAATGTTAGAGAAATACAAGGTATCGATAGACACGAACGAACAATACGATGCCTTGTATTTGGCAAACATGGTCAAGGCCGACTTTTGGGGTTCGTCCATCGAGGACGAGGAACACATGGTGCGGTATATCCAAGACGTTCTTTGTGACCCCGACGGATGCGACGGACTTGTTTTCTGCCGTTTCCTTGGCGATTGCTCGTGTAAAGGCGTTATCATCTTTTGGGAACAAATGATACATTCGGCATGGTAACAAAGTACATTGATATTGATGGCAAATGGGGCGTTTTGATTTCTTATGATTTCGATATGCTTGATTGGGATGACATTGCCGCCGTCCTACATTCATTTGGCCTAAATGAAAGAAAGATACAACGTGCAATACGTGTACTTTCTACACCAAATAGCGGATTGGCCGTTTCAAACGATGAAATACGTATGACGGCTATCTATGTCGGCAAAAGCACATCAAGGGCGCAATTTTGGAGTACCGTTGTGCATGAATTGAAACATGCGGCAGATGCTATCATAGATTATTATGGCGAACCTTTAGACGGCGAATCGTCGGCCTATACAATCGGGTACTTGATGCAAAGGGTGGTAGAGGAAATTGCCATACCTTGCAAATAAGGCGTTTTAAGTGCGTTTTGTGTCGTTGCTGGATAAATTGACGTGTTGGTGGTATAAAACGGCCATAATGGCCATAAAAACACCAACACGTTTTTAATCAACAGGTTTCCAAATATATTCTTTGTATTCCCTTGTTTTACCAATGTAGCAGTTATAAATACCGCTATAAGATATGCCTGTGGCTATGCTGGCCTTATTTATACTGGGGAACACATTCAACAATATACCATCTTTAGTATATTGGGCAACCTTTTTCTTATGTTCTTTTTCGCGTTTTAACCACGTAAAATCATCAAGCCACCCTCTGTCTTTTGAATACCTAAAAACCCTTTTTTCATTTTTATAGAAAGAATTAAGTGATTTGTATTTCTTTGCAATTTCTACACATTCCTCATACGTTCTAACTCTTTTAACGTTTATGATTCTCCCGTTTAACCAATAAAAATTAGACAAGAAACCTTTTCTAATAGACCTTTCGTAAGCATAAGGGGCGTATTTTTTAAAGTCACCAACATTACTATATTTTATTGCTTCGTTGTAACATTTTTCAAAATCCCATTTTGCTTTAGGCTTTCCAGCAGAGACATGTATGCCCGTTTTTGCTATGTTTATTAAATTCCACCCTTTCTTTTTAGCCGCACCGCAATAAAAACTTTCCATTTTTATTCCATCTTCTAAACTAACATTTCTTTCAAGGATGGTCATTCTTGGTATTTCTACAGAATTAGTTTGTGAAAACTTGAATACAGCAGAATCTTTATCTGTACGATGTTGCTTGTCTCGCGCAATCAAATTGGTTGTTCTACCAATATATACACTTTTCAAGTCTTGAAAAATATACGCATAAACGTTGTCGAAGACGAAATTTTCATCCTTGTAAGCCCAATCCAAAAGAGACATTGCCTTTTCTATTGTGTTCGCGTTGTCTTTCTCACGCAAGAAAGAATTATCTTGCTCTTTGAGTTTAGAAAACAAACTTGTGATTACGTTTTCATATAACTCCATTTTTTGTACGTCGTCCATATTTTTGTCGAAATTAAAAATGTCGAAAAATTGCAAGGTGGCAGGGCTTTCGACTTACCTTTTCGGTCGGCTCATGACTTCCGACCTATCCACTTTGCAAAGGTACGAACTTTATTTTAAATATGCAAGCATTTAACAAAATTTACGACGGGTAGAAACACCAAAGGTTTTTAAAAGTTTCGCGAACCATTAGGTTGCAAGCATCACTGGGTATGTAATTACAGATAGCAAAAGTCTTATTCAAATCCAATTTCATTTTCGATAATTCGTTCTGAATAAACTCTTGCCCAGTCATAAACAGCAATTCCGTGTTCGGTGCTTTAAAATACTCGAAATGAAAGTCTTTGTCAAGCCACACAGGTTCTATTGCAATGTGTCTTGCATGTGATTGGAACAAATAAGATTGCGAATTGTACGCACAACCTATGTCGATGACTGTCCAATGCTTTGGAATCATCTTAGACAAATAGTAATACGTCGCACCACCACACATACAACTCGAGGCATCAATCTCTGCCGACGCATCCGATTTCATAACACGTTCGATTTCCTTTTTTGGTATCAACGACCATACGTAGTGCATGTAATCCGTAACGACTGGGTTTAGAATCATTTCGGGATTGACGCGCTTAACGACAATGCTTTCTTTGCTTTTAATCCAATTGCCGTACTTTTGCATGATAAACTGGATATTGTCTTTAGCGTGTTTCTCGCTATTAAAGAATCCCAATAGATATTGGTCTTCGTTATTCTGGTCTTGTTTTACAAGTTTCCACGATTTATCTTTTGTTTCTTTCATAACGTTTTCTCCATTTTTGAACTTTTGTTAATGTGAAACTGCTTGGTGGTATAAGAACCATATCGCCCTTTGTAATTATTGGCTTACCCGAATTACAAGATTTTCCTTGAAATTTACTTTGCTTTTCCATCCTCGTAATCGTCCAATCTGTTATAATATTCGTTCGTCAACCATCCGATAAGATAGGCATAAGCCTCGCCGTCGGCATCAAGTACAACACCAGCACGTTTCAAGATGTTGTGTGTGGCATGAAAAATCTCGTGTGCAACAGTTAAGTCTTTGCGTTCTTGACCTTTCCGTATGAATACAAACACGTTTCCGTTGTCAAGCTGCGTAGTTAATCCATTGCAAGAGTTCTTGTCTGCAATATCCTTGCGTATCAGCTTATATTCCTCATCCGTAATCCTTGTTACATTCCGATAGTACAAGTCATCAAATTCTTTCTCGTCTATGCCTACGGCAAATACGATGCAATTCAGGTAGATGTCTATGTTAATTGTTTCTATCATAGCTTTGACGGATTAGGATAGAAACGGCGCTCGTTTTCCGACCATTTATACACTTGGCGGCAATGTGGGCAAATGCAGTCAATGCCAGCATGTGCCTCGAATTCATGGTTACAAGCCGTGCATAAGGCATTAAAGGCATCATGGATTTGTATAAAATGCTTTTGAAAAGTGTCGCCACTATCCAATGCGCCTTGTTCGTACATCATCTTGATAAGCGAAATCACGTCCTTTACGCTTGCATCGTCAAGGTTGTCGGCACTACCAGCACGATTATGCAATAGATTAGCCAACAATTGCTGAACGTCCGAGCCGCTGAACTTGTAGTCCTCCAACGTGGACGCCGATGCTTGCACGTCCGACTGGTAGTTTTCCTTTAGGAAGTCATAGATATGTCTGCATTCTTGTTGGTTCAACATCACGTCGGCATCTTTGGTGAACCTTGAAAGATATTCTTGCTCTTCTTCGGTACCAGTTTCACGAACAAAATTCTCTCGGTCGTAAATCATGGCGTAGGCCGTCTGTGGGTCTTCGCCAAGCACGACTTGTGCCACAAAAAGATATTGCTTAACGTCAAACGTTACACCACGTGTAAACAACACGTTTTTACAATCCAAATAGTTGAGCATTTTCCTGTTATTTATCCGTTATAGTTACTTTACCCTTTCGTTCATAGATTACTTCACGAAACACCCATTGCGTACGGCCTTGGCGCGAGTTGTGGTCGTAAATCTTGTTGACCATAAGCTTACGGCGCAAGATGTAGTCTGGTAGTTCTGCTGTCATCTTGGATTTGAATTCCTCGACAATAATCTTGCCGTTTTCCTTGTATAGGAAATCGCAATGATAACGTGCCTCTTGTTCTACAACGCGCTCGTCCCAACGAACTTTTGTCTTTAGTTGTTTTTTGACAAGCTTGATGACTTTCTTGATGATTCGAAAACCTTGTTGCAAGCGCAGATGGCTAATTTTCCCCTCACGTTGTAAGTGTAGCAACAGTATATACCTGTCTCGTTCATAGCGACTATCAAAAGTGATGCCCTTGAACACTACCTTTGATGCACCATACTTATTGTTGTCTCTTGAATTACCGAAACGTTTCATTGCAACAAATCGACGTATTTGGTTTTCTTTAATCCTATAAGCGACATATCGTAGCCTTGTTCCATGTATTCGATGATGAACGACAATGCCTTGTCAATGTCGGTGGAAAAGAAAACAACCTTGTACTTGATTTCCTTCTCTACTCCGTCATCGGTTGTGAACGTGTCCTTGACCTCGGCCATGAACATCTTTTCATTGTCACTTGACCTTGTGTTTGCCACTTCCTTGATGCGTGAACGCTTGATGTCCGTCACGTCAAAGTCCTTTATGGTGTCATAGTTAAAGTTCTTGAAAACCTTGTGTTCAACCTCGCAAAACAAATTGCAATTGTCCACGATGTACCAATCTTTCTTGGTGACTTCATTACCATCATCGTTACGTGTCTTGTACTGTACTTTTACTTCGTGTAACATAATCTTTTATTCCGTTTTTAGTTCAACTTTTACGCTTTTGGGTGCTATGATGCGCACAACGTTTTCTTGGGTGCTTGCATTTGCCTTGTCGCGCATTTTTATGATGTGCTTGATAATTGTCCACCGCTTTGTCCAAATCGGCTCTATGGCCACCATAATGGCCATTTTGTTGATGCTTTGGCCTATTCCGTTGGCAGTAAAACTACACCCGCTTCGTTTTATCGTCCTTGTGGCGATTTCGTCATACGTTTCATTTGTCATGTAGCGTATGGCATACCAATAAAGCCAACGTGGCTGTGCTATGCGTGCTTGTGCCGCGTCCGAAAGCATTTCCGATACCGTAATGTCGCACAATGCGGCGATGCAATCGGCTATGTATTCTTCAACGTCAGTTTCGCACTTGGAAAGATATTCGCAGGCTTTTTCCAAGTTCTCTTTTTCAAGCCGTTGCCAGTCGGATTTTATCTGTTCGTCTGTTTTCATTTCCTTTCCTTTGCTTTGGCTATGTTTTGTAATAGTGTTTGTTCCTGTATCGGGGCACGTTCCACGTATAGGTTGAGGCGTTTCATGTCATTTCCAAGAATCTTGTCCCAAATACCTTCGATGTGGAACTTGAACCGCATGAACATGAACTCGCCCTTATACGCCACAACGCCGTCATTGTTGACTTGCTTCTTCATGTAGATAAGCACTTGTGGTGTGCGTTCGCGCGTGATGAACGAATCCCTTTCATAGTTGTATTCCATGATTGGGCGACGCTTGATGAAAAGGTACACCTCGTTGTCTTTCTTGAAATACTGTCCTTCAATGGGTGAAAGGTTTACGCCCTCCACCCTTAAAGAACCCACATAGTAACCATCCTTGGCTCTTTCTATGTACCCGTTTACATAGCTGTCGTAATCCGTCATTCTTACTCAAAGTTTGCTTCCATTGTCCAACCACGGCAATTTTCCAAGAGGCGTTTCAATGCCCTACCTTTGCCTGTGTTTGGTGAACACGTCTTCATATCTTCCAACACGTATTCTTCCAATTCCGACAACAATTCGATTATCGTATAATGCCCGTTATCGTCATAAGCGCTGTGCCAATCGGTGTTCTCGGTGTTGGGGCAATCACGTCCATTTTCATCATCATATTCGGGGATGTAGTCGCTGGTCTTCACCGTCACAACCTTTCGCATGGTGAATTCTGCTTCAATGTCAAACTCTCGAAGTGGTATGATTTTCTCGTTAAACGGCGCGTCAGGGTCGTTGTATGCGCCCGCAGGATAGAAGTCACTTTCAGCCATAGCACACACGTTTATAGCAAGAATATGGGCATCAACAATGAAACATAGTCCTCACTTTCGTCAATGCTCTCGGGCTTGAACAAACCAGCGCGTGTCGCATCTTTCAACATGATACATACATTGTCATCTTCGATGTTTGCCAGCACGTCCAACAAATAGCTACCGTTGAAACCTATTGAAAGTTCTGGGCTTGCGTAGTCGCAATCGATGCTTTCATCTGCCGACTTGCTATAGTTGATGTCCGTCGTGGCCACCGTCAAGTTTCCAATCGAGAAAGCAAGGCTTACAAGTTCACTTACGGCATCGCCCATCGGAAGTACACGTTTCAAAGCCTCTATTAGGTCATTCTTTGGTATGGTGACTTTAATTGTATTGTCCGTCGGGATAATGCGTTCAAGTGTAGGGTATTTTCCCTCAAGCAATCGTGCCATCATCTTGAACTCGGTGTTTGAAATGGCCACACAACTCGGAGTGAATTCAATCTTTACATCATCGCTATACCCATTAAGCAAGCCAATAAGCAACGTCACGGGTTTCTTTGGCAACACAAAGGCCGTTTCGCTTTCGCCATCGCCAAAGTTCTCAATGGTCTTATCGACATAGCGAATAAGTTTCTGTCCATCCGTAGCCTCGGCTATCATCCCCGTGTTTGAGAAAATGAAATGCACGCCGTTCAATATTGGACGCAGCTTTTCGTTGGCTACGGCAAAGTTCGCCTTGCCAATGGCACGGATAAAGTTCGTTGCGTGCATTAGAATCGTCTTTGCATCCGTCATGTCCATCATTGGACGTGGAAAGTCCGTTGCATCCTCGTACGGCAACGAGAAACGACCCTTTTGATACGTGCCTTGAACGGTGTGTGTTTCCTTGTCAAGCGTCATTTCCACTTCCTTGCCTTTAAGGTTGGAAAGCACCTTGAAAATGTCCGTTGCGAGAACACAGAACGTCATGGGTTCGTCGGATTGAATACAAGGGACTTTGACCGTAAGCCAAATCTCGCTATCCGACGCCGTAATGGTAAGCCCACCGTCTTGTCTTGTTTGGAACACCACGTTACCAAGTATTGGTAGCGGACTCTTTGAATTTACGACGCCTACAACCTGTGCAAGTCGCGGTAACACTTCGTCTGTACTAATTCTTAATTTTGCCATAATTTATTGTTTTCGTGAATAAAATATATGAATTTTTGTAGGAAATGAGGTAGTCGAAACCCCTACTTGAAGGCCAAATCTTCACGTGTTACCGTTACACCAATCTCCTGGAACTAACCACTACTTTTATCTTTACCACGCCACAATGTAAAAAAGCTACTCGGCCTCACGGATTTTCGCTTTCGTGGTTTTCTTAAAAACAAATAAAGATAAGCTTTGTTTTTATGCAAAAGTGGAACTACTACATTTCACAATGCCTTGTTCCGTATCGCGTATTAACTTAAATTTATAGGCATTTATCCAAAAGAAAATTTATCAAGTGCAAAATTACAACTTTCATTCGTAACTTGCAAATGTTTTCCGATATTTAACACAAAATTAACACAAATATAACATAAAGTTACATTCGTGTTATTATTTTCGTGCCCTTGTAGACCAAAAACGCACTAATAATGATGTTGGCCAAACATATTATGTATATGTATTCGGGGTCAAGTTCAAAGTCAAAGAAAGACTTTTCAATTAAAGCAATAAAAGAATAATAACAACAAAGTTTATTCCAAATGCATGTATTTGTTGCGTGAACTATTACAATTAAAGCAAGTACAAATGGTATTTGATATTCAAAATATTCGCCTATAAACCATGAAATAGGAACATTTGGTATCAAATATCCATCATATATAATAAAATCGTTTGTAGCCAACGCAAATATTGTTTCCAAGTACGATAACGCTATAAGCAAGCATAGCATAAACGGGAAACATTTACTACCAATTATAAAAGCCTTTCTTGCTTTGATAACGATAGGATTTTCAACCATGTTATTTTCTTTTTATTTTAATCTTAAATGTTGGGGCAAGACTTCTTGGCATTTGTGCTTGCATACGTGGGTATGATGTCGTGTCGGTTCGTGCAACACGTGTAGCATCGTTCTTTTCAACGATACGAGCACGTTGGGTAAGTTTTACCTTACCCTTTACGCGCTTTCTCGCTTTTGTTTTAGTACGGTTTTTCCTTGCCATTTTTTATCTTTTCTTTTTCGTCTAAACACGCCTTAATCAAATCGCTTTTCATGGCAGAAAGTTTCTTTTGTGTTTCTTCGTCAACACGAGGACAGCCTTTGCACCATGCGTTAAGATTTGGTGTGTCTTGATTAAATTCGGTAGCCCAAACACAATATTCCTGCCAGTCTTGGTAGGTTTCATAGGAAACATCATTCTCTACAACGTAGCGCATATCGTCGAAACCAATAAAGATATTGTCACCGTAGCACCAAACGTCACCGACTTCGTCTCCAACAAACCAGCCATTTGCTGGGTCTAAATCCCACATGTTGCAAAGCTCAAGGAGGTAGCTATTGCAAGCCACCTCCCAATTTTCCTTGATACGCCGTTTGATGGCATCCATGACCTTATATGCCATAACATCTTATTTTTTGGGGTACTTAACCAAGATTCCCTTGTATTTGCCACGTTGGTAGGTCATAGTTTCCCACAAGCCAGACTTGATTTGGTTATAAATCGTCTGCTTGGAAGTCCCTTGCCGCTTTGCGACCTCGGAAACGCTTAACATTTCATATTCATTAGTTTCCATCTTTCTCGGCGTTTTCCTTTAATGTTGCATCAACGATGGCGTCTTGGATAGCATCGATGTTTTCCTTGGCCTTTTCCTCGTCGGTTTTCTTTGGGAAAATCACATGTGTTTTCCAACCTTCGGTCATTTTCTTCATCGATTCACAAACCTCGTTGACGAACCCGACGTTGGTAATGTCTTCAACCTTTTCCGACAGTATCACCTTGTTACGTGCAATATTGTGCAAGTAGGTTTCATGGACAAGGAACGATTCGGCTTCCGTTTCACCAATTCCAAACAATGGTTGCCATATATTGTTAAGCCACAAGTCGACGTACCAACAAACGTTGAATTCCAACTTGTCCTCTTTGTTGTTAAGCACATCAAGCAGCTTTGCATAAGAACGTGTCACGTTACCTTGTGCATCCTTGATAGTACAATCGTTTTCCAAGGCTATTTCGATGAAACGACGCACATAGATAAATGGCCTTGATACACCTTGTGACGTTATGTTGTTGAAAACATGGCGGTGGAACATTGTGCTAACAATGGCAAAGTCACCCGTTACTTCAAGTTTCAAGCCCTTATCGTCAAAATATACGCCTTGATAGTCCTTATCTTTAGGCACGAGCACGATGGCATTGCGCATACGGCGTTCCATCGCACCTTTTGTTTCTTTCTTTTGTTTCTCCATAAACTAATTTTGTTTTGTTTCCATGTTCTTTATCCTCGCATCCAATTGTTGTATTACGTTTTGTATGGATGCCGTAGGGTAAACCAAGGCCACATCCCTTAGAACGGCCAATTGTGACCTTAGTCTATAATACTCGTAGTCATTCACCATAACAAACCCTTATTCGACACCTGATGCTTTCTTTTGGTCTGCATAGATAACCGCCAAGCGCATAAGTATTGTGTCATGCGTCTTTGGCACACGCCCGCCTGTCTTGTTTTTTTTATTGTAGGCGGCGATAAAGGCAATGGCTTCCTCGTCCGACGTGATGTTGTCGAAATAGTATGGGGTTGGGGGATTTTCCAAAGCCTTGTCGTCATCATGCTTGCCCGCGTTGATGATTTCATCGCCTTGATGTGCCAATTCCTCGGCTTTCTTCTTTGATTCATCGTCCAAGTCGGCATCCTCGACACTTGTTTCCATATACTCTGGGACAACAAACAGTTTCTCGATACCTACAAAAGGTTCGCTATTGAACACCTTGACAATGTTAGGCTCGCTTTCCTTTGTAGGTTCAAACCTTGCAACGCCATAAGCTTTCTTACCGAAAGCCAACGAGAGCACGGCAACGGCTTTTGTAAAAGGTGATGTCCCATCCCATTCCTTTAACGGTATCGACGGAATGCCAAGGTATTGACAGACTTCTTTTTCAAACATAATATCCATAATCTTGTAACTTTTAAATTAAACAACGGTGCAAATGTACGCAATAATTTTAAATATACCAAAAGATATTGGAAATTTTAACAAGTTTTTTGCTACATATTCTTCACGTTTTCAATTTGCATTAAACCAAGTTTAGTGGGCTGACCATTCTTGTCACATTCCACAAGTGCTTTTGTACGCGCGTCAATCCTTACCCACCGATAACCTTTCTTGATTTTCTTAGCTTCAAGTTTTTCGGCACGTACGGCGGCATTTTTATCCCTTTCGCGTACAACGTCCTTATTTTGAATCCAATTGTTTGATAATACAGCCATATTGTTTATTTTTTAACGTTTACAAGTCTACCTACGGTTTCGTTGGCCTTGTATGCCTTGAATGGCGTCACCTCCGTCTTTTTTTCCACATAGTCGCGCACCACGCTTGCGGTGTAGATGTTGTCACGGTCTTCTGCGGACAGTCTTTTGGCGACCATTATGGCTGATGCCTTGTCCATATCCTGCTCGACACATGTCTGAGTGTGTTCCCTCGTATCATACTTGGTCACACACCACGATTCCTTTGGCTCGCCTACTGTCTTGCCGTCAACGACGGTATTGCGGAATGTGTACTGCTTGTCACCGACATTTACGCGTATAGCCACGTCAAGCCCGTCGTCTTCGATGCGCTGTGGGTCGCCAAGTTCCCATTTGTATGGCAGTTGTGCCCATTCCATGATGCGACGGAAAAGCGTTTCGGTTTCCTCGTTGACTTCGATGCCAGCATTGCCGTGCGCATAATAGCCCGTCCAAAAGTCCGTGAACTTAGTGAACGCTTTCTCGTAGTCGCTCATCGCCTTTGCTATGTCGTTGCGACGCCCACCGAACTCCGACAACAGATAGTCTACGCCTCCATACACGCGGTTGGCTGCCATAATGGCGGCATGCGTTACACAAAGGAGGTTGGAAATCCTTGTAAAGAATCCCAACTCCTTCGCATTCTCGAAGCTAAGTCCACGGACGCCAGTGGTTCGGATGCGTTTGATGACATCATCCTCGACAACCGAAGACTCGCTCAGTCCAATCATTGCTTTTTCCATGTGCCTATTTGATTATTGCCGTGTAGGTATTACCCTGAACAAACACAACGTCGGCGTCCATGAACTCTGGCACGACCTTGTTCGAATAGCCGTCCTGATACAAGAGGACGTTGGTATAGCCTCTGTCCTTGTTCCAACCGTTCTTGTCCATGTCTGCCTTGCTTACAAGATTTCGCCCGCCAAAGCCGTTAATAACATTGTTACCGTAAAGCGAGCCGTCGGCATTGAAGATGTTACTGCTTTCGCTCGGCTTCAGTGTGAACGTAGCCTCCTTTCCAGCGGCAATAGTAATCTTCTTGCCGTTACCCACAAGAGGTGTCTTCCATCTGTTGTACCAGCCTATATACGGAGTGCCGTCCTTGCCACCATAATAGAATCCGTTCTTGTCGGGGTTTGCGAGTACAAAGTTTACATTATCGTCAATGGTCACGGACTCTTTTTTGTTGTTCTTAATCTTGAATTTGAAAGATATGACCGTAGCTGGAGTCTTACCGCTTGGTGTCGGGACAGGTGTTACGCCATTAACGATGTCTTTCGCCTTGTCAAAACCACTTTGCAAGCCCGACATAGCGTTAATAATGGGCACAATCATACAGCCAATCATACGCCCATAGATAACGTCAGATAGCCAATGGTAACGAGTAATGTTGCGACTTGTTGCGACCATGCAAGCACCTTCCCAGTACTTCTGTAGCGTGCTGGGGTTCATCTGTGCCAATAGCATTGCCCCTACCCATGTCTGTGTGGTGTGACCACTGACATACGAACGCGGGAACTCGTAGACAAAGCCGCTTGTGTTGTAGCACTTGTTGTATTGTGCCTCATCATCTGCGAAGATACAGCTAATGTCAACGTTGTAGATGGCATTAAGCTTATCGCCCTTGATTTCGCTACGGGCATCGGTTGGCATCTTCTGACCACCGCAAGGTCTTACACGGCCATATTGGTTATCAACCGTTGCCGCTCTACCATTATCAGCAATCTTCATAACTGTGCTCATATACTTCAACGCGTCCGTAGGCGTGCCGTAACCCGAACCTACAAACATCTTATCCTCCAAATCGTAGAAGCATCCGCGAATCTCAAAGACATCATTTGTGGCGGTGGGCTTCTCGTTAGTTTCGCTGAACCAGAAATACTGGTATTCCTTGTTGTTACCAGCCCGACTACCCATGTGAATGCCGTCAAACTTGACATATTTCTTGCCAAAGAAGAAATGGTCTGTTGCACGAACGGCGGCAGATGCCTGAATAATAAGTTGCTTTTTCTCTTTTGTGTAACTGTTCCACTCTTCAAGCGTTGTCTGCGCCTGCATGTTGTAGTCGGAGGTGATTATTCTATCGCAGACTACATCATCATTATAGTTGTACTTATACCAAGGCTTGGAATAGTCACCGAGCAGGAACTTGTCCTTTGGCTGTCCCTCTTCCCAAGGTTTTACCCGTCCGTTATCGCAACCATCGGCAAACCAGCCAGCGGCGGCAGGAATGATAGCGTCCGTATTCACAATATACCCAAGATAAGTCATCGCTCCATCGTCGCCCTTGTAGCCGAGACCGTTCCAGTCGCTGGCGTTGATGGCCTTGCCACCAAGTTCCTTGCGCATGGCATCAATCTGTGCCCATGTGTATTGCTTGTGCAAAGTGGAGTATAGCGCACAAGCGACGTTTCTTGCAATCATCGGGTCGCAGTGCATATCCAAGCCCGTGATAGGCACAGCCCTGCCACCACCGATTTCGTAGGCCAGCTTGAAAAGCTCTGTCTGACAGTTGGTCTTCTCACCGCTTGTAGGACAGAGTTCGGCAAGGCATGACGCCATAAGCGACGCACCAAGGCAGTTGGCGGCCTCGTACTTGTAGGTCTTGTCCGTGCCGTGGTAGTCGTAGATTTCCTTGTAGGAGTCTTTTTTCCACATCCAAGAATCCGTGTCATCCCAAGCAGCGCTCGCCATTTTGTCCGCATTAACAAGATAGTCGTAGGTCTTAGGAGTCCCCGACTTGGATACCTCCTTAAACCCAAAGTTTTTTAGCACAGCGTTCATCTGTGCCAACAGTTCAGAGAAAGACAGGTACTTGCCTGACGGCTGCGGTTGCGGCTCTGGCTGCGGCTGTACGTCTTTTTTCTTTGCCTTGATGGTAATTTCTTCACCAGCCTCAAGGGTAATTACATTTCCATTTACTTCCATAACTTTATAAATTAAAAGGGTTTGTTACGTCTTCCATGTTCTCTCACAAGCCACCATATAGCCAGTGCGCTAAGTACAAGCATCACCACAAGGAATGCAATTGCTGGCGGCCATCCTAATTCTGACAATTTAATCATAATCACTAATCTTTAATCTCAGTTGCAAAGCAATGCTCTTCATTCTCTAACTCTAACAGATGGACTATCCTAAACATACCTTCCTTGTCAAAGAAAGACACCTCGCTTCTTGAAGCCACCATTACTATCTCGTCATTCTCAAAGGGCTTTAGTTTCCTTACGAGGTCTTTGTACTTTAGTTTCTTTGCCATATCACTTCTCTTTAATCCTTATAACTAATTCTTCCAACTCCTTCTGCCTACGTTCCTTGCAAAAGCGACAGTTGCCTTTGTGGGCAAGAAACCCCTTATATGGAATTAATCTAATTACATATTCACAACTATCAAACTCAAAGACTTCAAAATCACCATCTTCAATAGAAGCGACAACATCTTTTTGGTCATAACACCCAGCCATCATGACAGCTGTAAGTGCCAATAATATCAGTTTCTTCATATTACTTTTCTTTTGCGTTTTCTTTGCTTGTAATCTGGTTGTCCTTTTTAATAATGACAGTGTGGAATCCGACCGTATAAAGAGCAACAACCAAGCCTAACCAATGCCAAAAATCCGTGAAAAAGAACTCGCACAAATATTTTGTAATTTCCATAATCAAATACGCTATTCCTCCTTTAACTTGTTAGCAATTTCCTTGTACAACTGTGCCCTGTACTGCTCTGGCAGCCCATAAGCCTTATTACCTTTCTGTAGTTCTTGGATTAAGAAGTCAGACTCTCTTGTAAGCCATGTGACAAGTTTGCTTTTTTGCCATTGAGCACCAGCATTGAAAGCATACATAATTGGTGCATAACAACCTCTACATTTATCTGGTAAAGTTGCAGGTTTCTTGCGGTCATACTCAGAATTAGCATACTTTTGTGCGGCTTTGTCCAAATCCTCGCTTATAGGCTCTTCTGGAAGGGAGTTAATAAAGCTAACAAGACTTTCTAATTGTCTTATAACTTTGCCACAAGTGTCACTTCCTTGATGAGTAAAGGGAGATAGCATTTTTATTTTCTTTTCAATCTCGGCTCTTATTTTCTCTTTGTCTGTCATAATCAGTCCTCCTTATTTCTGTGATTCCACATATTTCCATTCATCCAGTTTGGTTTTTCTCAGATTCTTTTTGAGTTCATCGGCAAGCTTACCGAAAGCTGCAAAAATTAACTGATACACATCGTCATCCACCTTTGTAAACTCTGTATAGTCATTGTAGTGTGGATTGTTCTCGTTAAGATAATGCGTTACTCGACATATTACCTTTGAACCATTATAATCTATCACGATTCGCATCTTCAGTCCTCCTTAATGATTATCAGTTTTACTTTATCATAAGTATGCAGCAGTTGAAGCTGTTGAATACCAGGCCGCGAAGAAACAACTTTGTTTCCAAATCTGTTTACTGATATTCTTCCTGGGACTGCATCCTTCATCATCTGCTGCTCTTTCCAATGCGCACCATAAACAACGGCCTGTTTCATCAATTCAGCCAATTCTTTATAGTCTTCATCATCGCTGAAGCCCTTAAAATCGTATGCTTTCTCTTCCGCATATTCTTCTGCGGCCATATATAGATTTGCCTGCGGCTCACAAGCCTCCATAGCTTCTAATGTTTCTTTTGCCATATATCAGTCCTCCTTAAAAATTATCAGTTTAACCTTATCGTCATTCTTTATTTTATGTCTGTCACAATAATCCTTCAACTCTTTATAGTCTGGGTATATGTTAGGGAAGTCATGTCCTATAAATGGATAATCAATATTTCCGTGTACTGTATCCGTCATTATTATTTGTTTAGCAACATCAAATCCAGTAAGAATGCCATGCTCATAAATCTGTCTTTCTCTTTTAGACAACTTGGCCTGTCTTGAATAATCTGAGATAAGCGTATTTATAACTTCTTTGTTACTCATAACTAAGTCCTCTCCTTTCCATATAGGTATTCAACACTATGTTCTAATACGCTTGTGATATGAAAGTAACTCGGATGATTTTGCAACTCTTTTGGAAAATGTCTGTTGAGAAAATCAATATCATCTTCTATTACTTGCTTATACCCGTCTCTATTTAATGTAATGCTCATAAGTTAGTCCTCCTTAATAACTATCAGTTTAACCTTGTCTCCACAATGCAATCCATTTAGCTTGAAATTTGCGTCTGATGCTGTTCTTACAGCCCCTGTCCCATCCCAAAACTCCAAGCTACAGACTCCTTCTACAGCCTCTTTTATCATCTGTTCCCTCTGTAATTTCATACCATATTCAATGGCGTCTAAGAATGTCGGCATCCTATTGTTTTTATCAATATGGCTTGAAACAAAATTAGATTCCATTTCTACCTGCTCGTTGGTAATGCTATTGCAATGCTTTATCCTGTAGGCTTCCATCTGCTGTTTCTGCCATTGGGCGAAATGGCTGGCAACTTTTACAACCTTATCATAAGGCCACTGTCCTTGTGCTGCAAACGGCAAAGAATAAGCAAATTTCTCTATCTCTTTTTCCAAGTCCTCGCTTGCAGTTCTTATCTTCTCTTCCTTGCTCTCTGGAATAAAGTCAGCGCAAATACCTTTTGCTTCTGCTTCTGTTATCTTTCCTTTGCTTACCATTTCTTGTAAGTTACGCAAAGTTTCATTATGTAATTTTTCGTAATCCATAACTATTCAATTTTTATATATTCCTTAATAAACTCCAATGTTTCAGTATGCATTTCCTTGTTCTGTTGGCCGTAGTCGATGGTCTTGCTCATGGGGTTGCCTCTTTTCTAAGTCTTTTCTCGAATTTCTTCACCCAACTGCACTCGCCATAGTTTTCGCACTCCTTGGTGTCACATAATAGGCAATAGACATCGCAAGCCTTCTCGATGGAATCTTTAATGCCTTCATTATATCCTTTCACAAAGGCTTCTCTTTTATCATGGAAAATGAATTCCTCGTGGTCGGTGTAGGCTCTCTTTGCTTTTTCTTCTGCGATTGTCATAGTCGGTATTTATTGTATTTCAATATTATCAATTACACTTTTGCACCCATTACAAAAACCTCTTAAATAAGCGAGGTCTTCCGTATATAGATAGAACCTTGCTGCCTGCCTGTGAGCAACATCTTTCCATCCTCTTGATTTTTCAAATGCCGTCATTGTCGTTTGATTTATATTGTTATACCTTTTTCTTTTAGCATCGTCTCCAATACCTTTTGATGTTCTTCTGGCATTTCCATAAATTGCTTTGCCATCCGAATCTCTTCTTCTCTCTGTAGCCGCATAAACTGCAACTCCTCTTCTGTGTATACGTCGTTAATACTACTCATTGTTACCTCCTTTCTCTATTGCTTTTCTAATTCTTTGTTTCATTGTTCTGCGGCTTGATTGTGTAGAATAATCTTCCCACCATGAACTTACCTTCCGATGATTTTTATCATAACAATGATAGTCTTTCTTACCTACAAAAGCCATAATTCTGTTTATTAGTCCGTATGGTTTCATTTCTCTAATGCTTTTCTGAAATCTTCTGCATAATAATCGTTTATATGCTTTCTAATGTATTCACAAGCCTCTTCAATAAATTGCTTGCGGGCAACAGAGAGAAGGTCTTCTGAGTATTCCTTTACAAATTCAACATCAGTAAAGTCTGTATCTTGGTCTGACTTGCATACATAATAGTGTCCCACCAAATTGGCAAGTTCTTTCTCAAACTCAGTCAACTCTTGCTCACTTATCTTGGTCACTTCGGGGTGACTAAGTTCTTTCTTTTCTGCGTCCCATTCGTAACCTTTTTCACGCATTGCATTGAACAAGGTATCGCGTTGTTCTTTGGTAGCAGGGTCAATAGCATCTTTAAATATTGTAAACGCAACATCATTAACTGAAAGTCCTCTATCTGAAATTAGTGCATGATAAGCTATTTCATGTTCTTTTCTATTTTTCTTAAAGATAAATATCCACTGACCATCTCTATATGAAAGCACATCACCGTCCTTGGCATCCTTAATGTCAAATTTGTGATAATACTTTTCTACAAAGTCAAATTCAACTACATCTTCATCATTATGAATGTCTCTTGAAATTCTATATTTTTCTTTACCTTGTATATTTACTGTTTCAAGTATTTGCATGAATCGAGCATAATTGTTTGGTTCATTTTCACACAGCCAATCCCCAACCTTAAACTTGTGTGGGATTTCTTCCTCTGTTGCTGGACGGAAATATCTTTGAAAAACAGCCCAATTATTACAATTGTATCTCTGTCCCTTATCATCAAGAATATACCCGTCAGCAATACCTTTATAAATATTGCCTTTTGTAATATTTACATTATCTTTAATGCACATATACCACATTCCTTTCTTTATCTTGAAAGGCTCAGGCTTAATGCTGACTATCTCTCCTTTCTTAATAGCATCCTCGTAAGCATTATGCAAACGGTGACCTATTAGTTGAAGTGCTGGGTATGTGGAATTGTGCAATAGGGTTATTAGTGACTCCCACATCTTTGTGTTGTCTATAATCGTTTCCATTCCTTGTAAACCTTATCAAATTCTTCTTCTTCCAAATGCCAAATAACATTCTCAAAAAGCAACGCGTTGCTGTCTGGAATAACTGCTAATATACGCGTAATATCTAATTCAACATAACCGTAGTTGGGCCTTGAAACGTGTACTTTTACTATCTTTACCATAATGCTATTCTATATTTATGTAGTCAATCAAAAGAATGTCGCTATTGCTTCCTTGTCTTCGTATCCTGTGGTTCATGACCCTTGCATACAGCCACGGCCACCACGCAAACCACTTGCACGAAACGGACGCATATTTCTCATCGCAAGTCGGGTCGTTGCCGAAGCGGTAGTCAACCTCCCAATTATACATATTACGTCCGCACCAGAAGCGTATATGCTTGTATTCGGACATAATCACATAACAGAAACTCTGGAAGAACGGCTTGGAAGGCTCGTACTGCTTCTTTGTCCTTACCTCATGCAACACACGCACCATACAGTCCCCCTTTGAGTCAAGAAACGCAAGGTCGTTCGTTAGCTGGTTCTCTGTTATGTCATATTCGACAATGCCGTGCGCAACCCTGAATCGCCACAGTCTTTTCCACCTTACACGCAGGTCAAAGCACCTTACGCCAAGCTCATACTGCTCGCGTATCGTCTTGCACTGGCATCTGGCCATGAAAGCCAACGGACGCATCCACCACTTCCGAACTGGAAGGTAAGACCAACTATTATGTGAACCTAATACCATCGCATCAATAGCAATAGATGTATGTAGAGTCCGCAATCACTATGGTAGAATCCCTTGGCGTATAAGCCTGAGTGAACTTTGAAAGCTCGTACGACAGACTGTCACGCTGGTGCTCGTAGTACTTAGACTTGGCCGCCACACGCATCGCTACGGCCATCCAAACCACCGTAATCACAAGTGACACAAAAGCCACGGCAAGCAACGGCCTGCGGCGCACGAAAGCCGTAAATACAATCCACAGCTTGTACGACAACGACACAATGGCGGCTACCAATGCGAAAAGAACGTCGAGAATGCCGTTTAAAAGCCCTGTGGCGGCTTTTCCCGTAAAGGATAGCCAACCATCAAGGCTTGTGAAAACAATGCGCTTAAAATCGATTTCCATTACACTTATTCGCTAAAGTTCTTAAACACGCCACCTTTATTCACAAATTCCAAAATGCTGACTACAAAATAGTCCTTGCCATGTACCCGATAAAGCTTTGGGTCAAGGAACATGTTTTTATAGTCTTCATCAACAAGCACAAGGTGTTTCGGGAACTTTCGTTCACGTTCGATACCGCTATGCGAGTGTAGATAATTCGTATTCTTGCTCATGGGCTTGCAGTTGTTTTTATTTGTCGTTGTCGGTCACGTCCACAAAGTCAGCAAACTTGTCCGCAATGGCTTGTGCCTTTGCCATATCGATGTCCGCTTGGTCGCTGTCAAGATAGGAATACTTGTCACGCTCAAACATGATTGACTGGTCGGCCTTTATTGCGTCTGCCATCTCAACCGACAACGGGGCATTCTTGGAAAGGTTCAGCTTGACTACGGTCTTGCAAGCCATGTCGTTGAAGTCGGTAGTCCATTTCGATGCGGCCTTGACGCGTGAATCTTTCGAACGATATGTTTGGGAATAGCGCAAGGCGTGTGCCTCCATTTCCTTTAATGACATATAGAAAGTCGATTCTGCGCCACTTAAAAGACGGAAATAGCTTACATAGCCTATGATGGGCTTCTTTTCACGTTCCTCGGCATCATCGATAAAGTTGAACTTGCATTCGCCAGTCAAACGGTTACGTGAGACAAGTTCACCCTCTCGTACGTCGGTTGCATTTGGTATGATGGCAAACTGTCCGCTACGCAAGGCCAATTGCTTGACACCCTTGTAACCCAATTGGAATTGCGCCACGGTCACGCCGCGCTTATTGTCTTTATACGGGAGAACATACGCGAAACCAAGTGAATTGTCCAACGGAAGGTTTAGTGCCGTGGCCTTCATTGCGGCGAACATCACCGTGTACGGGTCGCAATCCTGTAACATGGTGTTGTTTGCTACTAAGGCCGTGAGGTTGTTCACAAACGAACCCTTACGCTCGCCAAGGACGTCTGCCAAATACTTTTGTGTTGACGGGTTGGTGATTGTCTGATTGAACAATCTTAATCCCGTTGCTTTCTTTTCATCTGCCATAATCTTTTCCAATTTAATGTTAGTTCTACTTACGTTTGTTAATCTGCTTGCGCTTGCGTGCTGCTTGTCTTGCCTTTGCGCTGTGCATGTAATACTGTCCGAATACCTCGGCGTTGCCGTGCATGTAATACTGTCCGAATACCTCGGCGTTGCCGTGCATGAACTTCAACGGCTGTGATGGATACTTTGCCATAATTCAATCGTTTTTGTTTTCGTTATCTTTAACCTTAATATTCACATAGCCACCACGCTTCGTAGTCTTGGCGTACTTTGCGGCAATGGCCTTTGCCTTCCGTGGGTGTTCCTTTGCCATGTCATCGAGGTAACGCTTGTTGTCGAACGACTTGCTTTCCGTCGGGTCAACACGTGTAATCGAAAAAAGGTCATTCTTTATAGACTTTATGTTTTTTTCCTGCATAAAGTCGTAGAGTTTATTTTTGAATTCATCGATACGTGTCTTGCGTTCCTCGATTTCTTTCAAAGCGACCGCAATATCCTCGAATTGTGACTTAACGGTTGCTGGAAGTAGATTCGCGTCCACTTCGTCACCATCATAGTACTCGGTGAAATCCTCTAAGAAGGCATCCACCATCGCCATCGTGCGCTTGATGTCAAAAAAAGACGTGGACGTAAAACGAACTTCGTGTACAGTCAGACGTGTCGGGTCTATTTCAAGTGCATCATCGGCTAATAATTGTGCCAAGTCCAAGCCCTCGGTGCTATAATGTACCAAGAAAACCTTGACCGTCCAACCTTTGCCAAGTGATTCGCAAATTTCCTTGCCTAAGACGTGCTCGATGAACAATTGCGACTTGTAAGTCTGTCGGGTTTCCTCGAACGAGAAACGTGTTGTCTTGACCTCATAGACAAACAGCGTACGACGTGCATCGTCTTTCAATACGAGGTCGGGATGTGCAATCAGCTTGACGTTCTTTGTTGAATACTTTGTGGATTCCCATCGCGGATTCGACTCATATCGGGGGTCGTTGGCCTCGAGGTGCTTGTAGATAAGCATTTCCATAGCGTCACCTGCTTGCACCGCCGCCGTGCGTGGAATATCCTCTTGTGGAATCAAGCCCTTGCATACGGCCAATCGCTTGTAGGCCGACTTAGGTACATAGCCCAAGGCACAAATCTGTTGTAGCATGTGACCGTCACTTGAACCCAAACACCCAACGCGAGATTGGGCAACATCTTCTTTGTAATCTACCATAATCTTTCTTATTACGTTAATAACTAATCTTGTTTTGTCTCTTCCGTTTTCTTTCGTTTCATGCTTTTTGTCTGTATAACACCGATGTCACGCACGATGATTGAAAGCTGTATGAACTCGACGCCCTTGTATTCTGTCTTGAACGACGATATGCGTCCAAAGACCGTGACGCGCATGCCACGATGTGCATCAACCTTGCGTAGGTAGGCCAAGGCGCGCTTGTCAAACACGGTCGTGCGGATGAAGTTCTGTGAATGCGTCCTTTCCGTCATGTCGCTCATTTCTTTGATAAACGAATCGACACAAAGCGAAAAAGTGAAATATTCCTTCCCCTCTTCGGTTCGGCCAAACTTGGCATCATCGCCAATCAGACCTTCAAGCCATACTATGTTTTTGTCTAACATGGTGCAAAAATACAAAAAGATTTTGAATATGCCAAATAATTTGTGATTATTTAAGTTAATAAATCAAAATGCGGTTACTATTATTTCATAGTCCAGAATATCCGTGTTGTTAAGACCAAAAAAGTCTATCACGTATTCAGGCGTCACGTCACCGATATATTCCGTTTCCAACATGCGGACGTTGCCATCCACGCCACGTTCCTTCATTTTAATCTTAAAATGCGTCATAATTCGTTCTTGTCTTTGTCTTTTTCTTCTTTATATTCATGTATCGCTTGCTGACATAGTGTGTCGCAAAGCTCGTTATAGAAATTCCCGTTGTGGGATTTCACCCAAGAGTAACTTACGGACACGCCACGCTTTTCCACAAGTTCGTCAAAGAGCCTTAATAGGTCATTGTTCCTGTATCGCAAGCAACGTCCGCTACAGGCGTCAATGGCGTACTTTGAATCGCAAACGATGGTACAGGCCGTGGCATCATCGGGCAACGCATACAAGGCACTTATAATGGCTTTCAACTCGGCGCGTCCGCTTGTATCGCCCATGACTGTTTGTTGCATGCGTCGTACTTCCTTTTTTGTCGATGAATCAATCATCACGTAGGCGATTGCGCTACGTTCATGTTCAGGGTAATATGCCCCGTCGGTATAGAGTAAATAATGTGCCATAATTGTATTTGATTTATATCCATCTAGCGTTATGTTTCATCTTGTCATGTTCCTTGAGACGCATCAATAAGTCTATTTCTTTTTTGCTCTTTCTTTACTTTTTTCTTTTTACTTTTCGACAACTTTATTCTTGATTCATTTTGCTCTATTCTATCTAACAACTTTCCGTTTAATACATCTTTGTCGCTTATACGAATCGTTGCTATACCAATTTCGGCAAAATCCTTATCGCGTTGTTTGTCGATTTCTTTTCGTCCTTTATGATAGCCTCCATCAATTTCTATTGCAATACGTTTTTTGGGATAATAATAATCAAGAAAGTAACATCTTCCATGTATTCGAAAGAAAACTTGCTTTTCAATACTTGGCAAAACCCTCTTTAGTTCATGACCAGCATCAAGTTCTGCTTTGTTGCATTTTTCAATCAACTTTTCAGTCGTAGTCTCAACCCATTCAACAAATACATCGTTCAAGTCCTTATAAGATTTGGCTTTCTTTTTTCCGTACTTGAAACCGATTAAAGACGTATAAACATCCGTTTTCATTTTTTACAAACTAATTATACCATGTGTGATTGTGTACGTATTTGCGTGTACACTATATAGGTTATTCTTAGTAGCAAAGGTATAACCTAGAATATGACGATACCATACTTTAGGTGCATAAACTTGTTCTATATTATTATGCTTAACAAGCAAATTCTTGTTAATAGCATATTGCATAACACGAAAAGCCGTTCTTGCGCAATTTCCAAGTTCTGATGCTATACGTTTGTATGACAATCCGTATTCCTTATACTTGCCATCGCGGATAATTCCTTCACGAACGAGACGTTTCATGGTTTTTCTTGCAGCCTTACAATTCTGTCCCTTTTGAGGATTGGTTGCAATCTGAATCGTGCGTTTGATAAAGTCCTTACGTGCTTGTATGAGTATTGCCAAGAAAGAACGGATAGAGTTATATACGTCTTTGAACGAGTTAAAGCAAAACTTGTCAACACAAACATTTCGGTTATTCGTGTTTGAAGCAAGCCTACTTATAACCAAGTGTTCTTTGTTACTACCACAAAAAGTAACCCAGCCGTTTTCCAAAAGGATAGGCAAGTATTTATTGATGGTAGTAGCGGAAAGCCCAGTAATATTTCTTATTTTATTGATAGTGAAATTCTTGATGATAGAATCGCGACCAACCTTGAATTTGAGATAAATAGCAAGAGCCAACGCTTTTTGTTGCATCGGCTGTCCTTTAATCCCGTTTAATATTAGTCGTCTAACTTTCATCTTATAGAAAAATTACAAAGCCACACATATAATGAACTATCCCTATCAAGTAGGGCTGGTACTCAATAGGGATTCGTTGCTATGATGTTGGCTAAATGAAAGCCACTTTTTGCAATAAGATTCCGTTACTTCAAGCCCAGCCCACTTGTTTCACGGTGCAAATATACGATGATGTTTTGAATATTGCAAATAATTGGGAAACATTTAACCCATTTTAACTACCAATGCGTACCATAGCCGTCATCTTCGTCATCATTTTCATCATCTTCGTCATAACCACCATAGTGGTAGCGCTGGTTGGCTTGAAACGCCTCACAAGTTCGACAACGATGACCACAAAAGTCGCCTGAACGTTCACAGATTGCTTCAAACTGTGCGTCATTTAAAATCAAATGTGCCATATGCTTTACACAATGCTTGTTATTTCAACCTTGAACATGTCATTTTCCAACATCCCTCCAACGTCGTTATGGTTGCACCATCGAACCGTGGCGTTCATTTCGTCGACGCTTTTTGTGATGTCAAACACCTTGCGACCAAGGAAGTCAATAATGAATTCAGTGACGTTCCCAGTGCGCTTGTCAGTAAATCTAATCATTTTCTTTGCCATAATCCTAAATGTTTTAATTGTTGTTACTATAAAGTTCTTTTGCTCGTTCCAAGACCTTGTTACGACACGTCTTATCCAAGTCGCCGTACCACGAGATATTTACGTCATGCGAGTACTCTTGCTTTTCAAGCCACTTGTTGTATATATGCAAACCGAGGTCGTCGCCGAAAATGTGTTTTGATTCCGTCATTGACCAACGGTTGTACATATAGTACATAAAACACTCAATATCGTTATTCTTTGCCATAGCCGTTAACTCCAATAGAATCTAATATAATCTCCTCCATAAGGCAATCTTGCACTACCTTTTTCGATAGTCACAATCTCACCACTCCAAATGATGTAATTGTCATCGTTGTACTTGGCTCTAAGTTTAGCCCGAGCCCCATTCTCATTCTTACATATTTCGACCAATCCTGTAAGATAGTCTCTGCAATTTCGCCTTACCACAAAAAGCATGTCATAGCCACACCTCTCATAGCCGTCACAACCTTTTACGTTTTTTACATAGTCGTAACCTGGAATATTCTTGTCAATCATAATAATATTAATTAAATTGTTATAAATACGTTTTTAAAGCGTTTTAAGCGGTTTTTTAGGCGCGCGATGGGTAAGTATCCACCGAACGCCCGAAACCCCGCCACAAAGCCCTATTTCAAGTCTTCGGGCTTGATGTAGTAGTCGGCCACACGTTTACGTGGCGAAACCTGTAGCTTTTCGGTCACAATGGGCAAACCCTCTTCGCGCAAATCGAAGATGATGGCCGAAAGGCGAAGCGAACCAAAGCGTCGTAGTGCCTCTAACGGTGTCAGGTGATTACCTTGCAACAACCATGCGCGTACCTGCGTCTTTTGTGTTGCCGTCGTTTCTGGATTCCAATTCTCGTAACTCATAATTCATTTTATTTTTTAGTTAGTAAATATGCCACGTAGTCGTTCGTCCGTTCGATTTCCGTGACCTTGATAATCTCGTAGTCGTTATTCAAGCCGAGGAATGTTATAACCTTGTCAACCAAGGTCTTTGTCCCTATAATGACGTTTGCGTTTACACGTGTATGGCTTTCCTGTAACGGCACACCTTTCTCGTCGTTTAGAATCAATGCGACGTCGCCTTTCTTGTTCTTTAACAACGCTGCATATTCATAACCGCCACGCGCCTTGATTTCGTTCGAAATCTTTTGGTTGAACGTCATGCGTGCGCAGTTGTTGCGTGTGTTTACTGATATTTCGTTGTCCAAAAGTCGCGAGCGCTTGCTCTTGCGTGAAATGTCCAAGAACTCAAACTCGCCAAGGATTGACTTCTTTTCTTCGGGCTTGCCCTTGATATATGTCTTGATGTCCATGCGTTCAACGTCATCACCTTTGCCATCCGTGTCGCCATCCGAAAAGTCCAATAGCGGTGCATCTTCCTTGTTCGTTGCGTCACCCATCTTGGCGATTTCCTCACGCGTCTTTTCACGCAAGTATTCCTCGGCCATTTTCGTCGGCGGTGCGGTAGGTGTCTTGTCCTCGCAACCAATCAGCGCCAGGTCGATGCCAAGGCGCATGGCTGCCGTGAGTCGGGACTCCTCTTTCCAGTGCGCAGCCGCATCCCAATTGGTGCGAAGAATCTTGGACATGCCCTGTAGCTTGTACCACTCGTCTGCCGTGTAGTTGTTGCGGTTGCCCTCGTAGAACTCCATCCAAAGGACGGTCATCTTTTCCCAATATTCATAGCCGTAGTCGGTGTTGATAAAGAAGATGAAAGCCTTCATCATCACGTCCTCGGGTGCGACTTTCTGTAAATACTCCTCGATACTAATCGGGTTCGTTTTGTAATGATTACGGCGGTAGGAGCTAATCCATACCGTGGTCATTCCCTTACTTCCAAGAAAATGCTTGAACAGCGCAATCTCAAATGGTTTCATAAAACTAATTTTAATTGTTAATAACTTGATAATATTTAATCGCTTATTTCAACTTTATAGTTGACGAGAGAATTATAAGCACGTTCAGAAATCTTGTCTTTATATATTTCTGCAACTTGCTTTATATAACGTTCCTTTGCGTTTTTGTAACAAAATACTTGTGTGATATGCAAGAAAAATAACGCATTTTAACAAGAATTTAGTCTATTTCCTTGCCATACTCACAAAGCAACGCATCGCCGACAATGAAATCGTCGTTTGGCTGTGTGGCCAACTGGTACGTCGCCGTTGCTATTGCGTTATAGGGAAGGTTAAGAAGCTTGCCTTCCTCGTTAACGACCATAACCTGTCGGCGGTTCAAGTAAACGCATTCAATCCAACCGCCAACGTACTCTTTTAACTCTTTAAGGGAAAACGTCTTACCCTTGTCCTTTGGCGACACTTCAATGACCTCGCCATTAGCCTTAATCCACTTTGCCATCTCTTTAAATTTTAAAGTTTGAATCATTAACCGTGACGCTTGTAATCTTATGTCCTACGTAAGCATCAAAACCATAGGCCACATCATAAGGGTTTTCGTGGAATCTTTTCTCCACGATTCTACGTGCATCGTCTTCGCTATCAGCTATGACGTGTATCCGCTTAGACATCGTAATGTCCACATCAATCGTAAACTTCATTTCTTTTTCTTGTTTTTGGTTTTACGTTCCCTTTCCTTAATCTCGTTTATGTGGTGGTAATCATACACACCACCGTACAGCTTTGTCTTGCTTGCGACGTTACGAACCGTGCGCAAGTCGTATTCACCCAATGCCACATAATTTGTTCGTGCCACGTCTTCGCCCAACGCCAATTCAAACGTCAAGTCAACATAATGCTCGCCATCCACCAAGTTCCACGCATGCTCAATGCCTAACGCACCGTTGAATATCGTTACCTCGCCTTCGACGTACTTGACGCGTTCGGGGAAAAGGTTCGTTAGCTTGTAGGCCGTGCGATAGCACATCTTTGGCTCTATGTCGCAATAGGTTTTTATCGCTCTAAGCTCGTCACTCGTGAACACGTCTTTCACGGACACGCATTTCACGGTATGGCCGTCCTTTAACTTCTTTTCAAAGTATTCGTGTTGGCGTCCGTCGGTCAATCCAGCAAACGTTCGCCAATGTTCAAAGATAATATTATTCTTTTCCATAACTCAATGATTTTCTAATCGTCTGTATGTACGCCGCGAGTTTTACTTGACGTCTTTTCTCGTCCGTTTCCGTAAAGTCCCACCGTGCGAACGTAGCACCCGTATCGTCCATATCCTTGTAGTCGGCCATCAAACGCCACACAAGGTCTTTGTTTGTGCCCTTGGTGTTGATACAAGCCCAATCCCATTTACGCGGGTCATCGCCCGTACAAGCGTCCTTAAACACGTTCCTAAGAACCTTTAAGAATACCTGTACGTCGCGTGACTGTAGGTATCTTTCATTTCTAAGCTTTCCTTTTTCCATATATTCAAGTTTTTTCTTCTCGTCAGATTTCCTTGCCCATGCCATAGCCCATTTGTCGGATGCACCACCAGTTTTCTCCCCGCGAGCCTTCTTTGCGGCAAGTGCCTTTGTTGTACGGTCACTTGTAAGCTCGCGCTCGTACTGCGCTACCGACGCAAACACGCCAAGCAAAAGAGTGTTTACTTGTGGCATATCGCAGAAATGTATCTCAATACCAGTGTTAACGACCTTGAAACAAAACTCAACGTCGCGTGCCAGTCTGTCAAGCTTGGCTAACACTAAAGCACAATCATTCTTTTTACAATAGGCAATGGCGTCGGCCAATCCTCTACGGTCGCGATGTGTGCCGCTTTCAACATCTCTAAACTCAGCAACATTTTCACCGCCTTGCGCCTTGATAAAGTCTCCACAAATCTTTTGTTGGCTTTCAAGACCCAACCCGCTGTCCCCTTGTTTCCGTGTTGATACACGAATATAAGCTACATACTTTTTCATGCCACAAAGTTACAATTAAATTTTAAATATAACAAATACTTTAACCTTAATTTAGACCTTTAACACTTATTCGTAAGTGATAGTCCCACCGTTTTCCTCTACGCGTTTTAAATACGATTCGTACGACTCTTTTGTGTCAAACTCTTGACTGTCCGCATAGTCGTATGGTGAGTAGCAATTCATAGCGTACTTCAACTCGCTTATACGTCTTTTTGTCATCAACCCGTAGGCCGTAACGTGCGCGGTGCAACGTCCATAAGGAAGGATATCAGATTCGTTCCATTCCTCAGTTACAAAATACTTATCCATAGTTCTATCGTTTTGTTTGTTAATACTCGTCATAGTCATAGTCAAGAACAGACTCGCACGCCAATTCACGATAGCTGTCAATAATAGCGTCGCGCTCTTCGTCTGTTTCGTACGTTTCACGTAGTACGCAAGCCCAGTCATAGTCACTACGAAGGCAAGCGAGGTCGTATTCGTACATTTTCATGCGGCATTCCTTGTATGTTCCGACGCAAAGCAAGCCAGTCAGGTGGCCGTTCCACGTCTTTGCGCATACATACATCACTCGGCGAATATCTCCGTCATCCGTGACTTCGACCTCGCCGTCCTCAATTTGGTCAATCGCTTCACCGTTGTCAAGTTTAATCATCTGGTGCTCGCGCAACCAATTGTCATGCTCGTCAACGTCGTTAATGTAACTACGCATCAAGTCTTCTTTCTGCTCCTCAATGCTTGGACGATAGTCCCAATTCGGGTGCGATTCTCTGTACGCATCCGTGTTCATGTACTCTTCCCAGTTCATAACTATAATATTTTAGTGAAACATGTTAATTAAATCTCGTCATTTGTTGTGGCGGTTGCCGCTTCCATCACGGCTACACTGGTCAACTTGAAACCGCCTACCATAATAGCATCAAGCCTCGTCTGATTTCTCTTCCTCGACCATCCTTAAAGCGTCATTAAGCGCATCAACCAGCTTGCCGTGAATATCGTACAAGGCTTTTGATTCTTTGACTTCGTTCATGTCTTTTGCGTCCATAAGCACGGACAAGGCCATAAAACCGACGCAATGAGTGATTCGCATCAACTCTTCGAGTGAAAGACTAACACCAAAAAACTTTTCCATAAAACAATAAATTTAAAACGTTAATAACTAAATAAAACCTTTATTTTCCCATCTTGAAAATTTTGCCACTAAGAATCAGTTCGATGAATCCTATGATTATAATCAACTCCATATCTCGCATTTTTTTAGTTCTTAAAATACTTTTCCACGTCACGCCATGCACCATTAACAACAGGGTCGCGGAACCCTACCTTTGCGTCATAAAGCTCCCAGTGTGCGCGGTCGCAGCCATGACTACCTTTTTCCAAGTGTTGGGCACAAAATAATACTTCGCCCGTCTCGATGTCACAAATCGAGAACTGGTCGTAAAGAGGCCCGACCATCGGACAGTTGTTCTTGAAGAATACATATGTTTTGTTTGCGTCAAACCTTTTGCTATCCTTGATGCTTACAACTTTCTTGCCAAGGTATTCAGTCTTCAGGCGCAATGAATGTACTCGGCAGAACCAGTCATACCAGCCAGCCTCGATTTGAACTCTTGTTGAATGTACGTTGAAGTCGCCATCTAAAAAGCGACTACAAAACTCGTTAATTGTCATTTCCATAATTACTCCTCCTATTTCTTTGGTTCTTTATAATAACACGTCACCTTGTAGCCACAACGAGCCATGTGCTTCAAAAGCGTCATTGACTCTTTGTAATACACGTTAAGACGGATAGACACTACCTTATCATCAAACATGCACCCCCGGTTTTTGATGCAACGCTTCAGATGAGACTCGTCATTATAGAACGTGAAAAGCTGGTGCATCCAAGGCCGTTTCGGGTCGCTCGGATTCTCTATCTTATAGACGTATAGAAATACGGCAAGGCAATTCCCCCGCCGTATCTGAATCTTGTACTTCCTTTCGCCTTGTTTGATTGTAAGCATCCCAAGAAGCTCGCTTGTGTAATGTATCATAAGCCCTCCACTTTTATTTTGCTACCTCGTACCACTTGTTCTTGCTTATCATCTGCCCATTACAGTATGACAGCTTGTTCTTGCTACACACATCGACGCCAAGGGCGCGCAGGCGGCTTCGGGTCGTTAGCGTGTCCCTACTTGCCAAAGTGAATTCTGTCATGTCCTCGGCCTCGCTGTAACGCCAAATCATGTTGCCGTGGAGACGTACCTCGACATGCGTCATTCCATACATGTCAAGACGGACGTTAACCTCGGTGTTGCCACTCTTAAAATACTTGCGCGACTTAACGGCCTCGCACATAGCCTTCTCGATTTTTCTCATAATAGTCTATTCTTTATTAATTATATATATTAATTATTATAGGCCACACATGCGTGCGCATTATAGGCAGTCAAAGTACCGCAGAATCCTTATGTTAGAACGCCAAAAACGACGCCAAAACGCGGGAAAACGAAGACCGCTTGCATACAACACAACACACCAAGCAAAGCCGACAAGCGACCACAAAGAGTCGCTTAGAACCAAAGCAACGGCCACTAACAAGCAGCCGCTGCATACTACATAATTAAGAATATCTTTCATTTTCTTACCCTCCTATTCGCTTTTGCGTTAATACTGCGGAGCACCTTGCTGGCTCCTTTGTAGTCACCACTCGCCTCCATTGACAGAATAGCGTCATAAGCGGCATAAATCTCTCCTCTACTCATAGTTGCTTTAATATTTAAATTTCATTGCCAACGTAGCGTTAATCGCACCAGTCATATAAGCCATAAACTCGGCTGTACTCTTGCGCATGTCGAAACCAAGCGCGCCACGGCTGTGGCGTCCGTTGTCAAGATACAACTCCCAGCCGCCATACTGCGCTTCATAGTCTGCGGTATATTCCTCGCCGACAACTTCATTAAAATACTCCAGACGTCCCATCACGTCCGCTTTGCTTATTCGCTTCATAATTTTATCTCCTATTAGTTAAATTAATACGTTATATTTGATAGTTTAAATCGCCGTAAAAGCGTCATAAAAGCGTCACCTTATAAAGTACCCACGGACGCACCAACGGCACGCCCACGGGCACGGGTTAATTTATAGGGGATTAATCAAGATACTGCCATAGGTACGAGGTTTTTTCTTCGTCGCCCTCGTAATAGTCATACATCACATCACGGACACCCTCAAAGAGTAGCGAGTAGAACTTAGCCCAGTTCTCGTTCCCGCGAGCATGATGTTCCCACGCCTTCCAGTTGACGCAAAGCACGAACTCGGCTATATATTCTATATTATCACGCCACTCAGTAATGGCTCGCCGTGTCGTATCAAAAACACCACGCCACGACTCGCACCATTCACCGATAGACAGGTCGCTCATAAACGTCGTTTTGCGTTCACGCCCTGACGTCTCGGCAAGCTGTCGCTCCATACAGCGCTCGCTGATTGCGCCATATTCGAAAACGTTAGTTACTTTGTGCCCCAGCCACATCTTAACGGGCTCTAAATTTGCGCCGTTCATTTCTTTTAAAACTCCGCCGAAAACGTTCTTTAATTCGGCCTCTAACTCCTTTTTGTTCATAATAAATGCCTCCTAATTTTTTGATTAAAAACTAAATAACTCAATCTAAATCATATCTTTAATTTGATACCTGTTTTTGACTATAAAACACCACGGGCGCGAGCCGCCGTTTGGATTATCAAAATAACACGTGCAACGATAGAAACCGCCACGGACGTACATTTCAAATGCCTCCTTTGCGTCCGACGTAACACGCGAATAGCTGTGCTCGGCTTCGCTTTTTCCATACGAAAATACAAAAGTTACGTTTTCCATTCTGTTACCTCTTATAATTAAGTTAATACTTTCATTTTAACGCCGTTTCCGTGGCCGTGAAAACGTTTGTACCACGCCGACGGTGTACGTATCCACATAAACAAAGAAATGCGTTTAAATCGCTTTAAAATAAGTGTGGGCGCAAAGGTCTCGCTCCTTTGTGTCGCAGTCGACAGGGCAAGCCGTCGTATCAACGGGCAGCCCTACTATACGTCTGCACCCTCGTTTTTAGGGGAGGTTTATTTTCCCCTCCCCAGAATGCGCTCGGCTATCTCGTCCGCCGTCAAATTAAGTACGTTCCCCGTCGTAAAAAGATAATCGCATTTTATTAGATTTTCATGCATGCGCTCGAGTGTCTCCTTTTCCTCTTGCCTGTCTAACGGACGTCCATATCCTCCTTTCCACTGTGATGTTATAAGCTCTTGTTTCGTCTCTACCCAGCGAAACCAGTGACGGCGAAAAAACGAAGGATTAACTAACGGGTAGGCCATACGCATGAGGTCAAAATCCTTTGCACTGTCCTTAATGCGTACAAACGTACCAACTGACTGCGAACTGGTGCAGCTCGTGTTTCCCGCGTATAGGTTAACACGCACGCCGCTTCGTTCCACGGTCTGAATGGCCTGTGCCATTTTTGCGCCTGCCGTGGCGAGCCGCTCCGCACTTTCGCCTCCGCTTAACGATACACTATAATACACCGTAACTACAGGCTTTTTCACTTTAATAGTGTTGCGGCGATACATACTTAACGGGTGTCCCTGTACGGCGGCAGGCACGCAGGGACGGCTGCCAACAACACTGCGGCGTACCTTTGCCTGTGCGCGCTCCTCGCTATTCGTTGACGCGGCCTGTATCTTTTTTAGGCTCTTTGTCACCTTTGAAGCGCTCTCTTTGTCACCGTATAATGCTAACTTTGTGGCCTCCTCGTAACTTTCCGTCCCCGTCCAACGGCTACCCTCTTCTCTTGAATAGAACGTACCCCAGTTATCTTTTTCCTGCCGTCCGTCGATTGTGGCGATAAAATCTGCCACGCTATTAAAAGACTCAAACAAATAATTCATAGCTATAATATTAATACGTTTGCTTTTATGATTTTAGTGTATTAAGGTGCAGGCGTTTTAGTATTCAATCGCCTGTACCTTTTTGAATGCTTTCGCATACTTATTACCAGCCGCGAGCGCCTCATCATTATGCAGATAATCCTTAACGATATTTAGCTCGTCGGCAGTGAGGTATGTGCCAAAAACGTCTGTAAGCGTCTGCGTGAGGTCAATCTCCTGCGCCATATCCTTAACGATTTCTTTCATCTGTCGGGGTGAGGCGATAATCTGACAGCCTACCTGGCGCTTCACACGGCGCAAAGCATGCACGAACTCGACGAGCTCGGCGTCACCGTTAGCCGAAGCCATATCTATCTCGTTACAGTACCCGTGGTATCTCGGTATAAAACGGCCGAGGCTTGAAATATCCATAGTATGGCGGGCGGTATAATCGTCCGTGCCGCCACGGCCACAGGTGTTACCTGCCGCGATACAACGGAAGTCAGGGTGCTGCTTTACCGTCCCACACGGGAAAGCAAAGTAACCGTTACATGCACTGTTAAGGGTGACAAGAGCATTTTCGTCGGAGGCGTCAAGCTCGTCCAACATGAATAAGCCTCCCTCGGTGTATGCTTTATAGAACTCCGTTGGCTGATAGCAGCCGCTGGCGTCGATAAATCCTGTGAGCTCAAACCTGTCGAGCGTGTGAGCCTGATAGTGGAAAGCGAGACCCAGCGCACGGGCAACTTGCTCGGCCATCACGTTCTTACCGCTTCCCGTGGGGCCATATAGATATACCCACGAGCCACGAGCAACACGGTTGCAAACATCATTAAAGTTAGCGTGGAACACCTCGCCCGCCTCGGTTTTCACTTCACCCTTCGGGCTTTTTATCACATGTACTATGGTCTGTGGAGCACGGCCACAAATGGCCTCAACACGGTCAGCCAACGGCTGGATACGCTCCATAACAGCTGCCGTTACATTTGCTTCAACTCCCGAGAACAATGGTGTGAGGGCTGCGAATGCCTGCGCTGCGGCGTCAAGAGTTGGGACGGTGCTGGCCTTCTTTGGCTCTTTTTTGGCCTTCGGCTTTTCGGGTATTACCTCCTCGACGGCCTCGGTCTCGATTGTGGTCTCCATTTCGACAGGTGCCTCGGCCGTTTCCGTTTCGGGTACGGCCTCGGTCTCGGGCGCCTCCTCTTGCGGAGTTTCCGTCACAGGTGCCTCCTCTCGTGGCGCACGGCGGCGCTGGCCGGTCAATAACTCGAAGCCCACTTTAAGCTCCATAAACGTGTCTCCTTCGGCGTTCGTCTCGCCCGTCGAAATAAGCGGGTACTTTGCCAAAAACTTTGCAGACGGAGTTCCATTTGTAACAATACGACCTGTCTCTTTGTCGCGGCCTGTCTGACTGATGTTGATAACCTCACCCGTTGTTAAGTTCTTAACTTTAATCATAATTAAATCTCCTATAAATTTTTAAGTTAAAAAATAAGTTTTGAAAATCACTAATTTTGTGGCCACGTGAAAAATCATAAACCACGTTGGCCGTGAAAACGACGGAAAACGGTACTGTCACCAGCGCCTCCGTTTCCCGTCGCCTTATATCGTTTTATTGATTGTGATATACTTTGTTGTTTGGTGTATATCATACCCAAAGAAAAATAAGATATAAATAAATCCGTCCATTCCTGTTTGTTATTTATTGTTTAAGCTGAAGCAACGGGGAATGGCCTCACCCTCATCTCCAGTGTTTTCTAAAGATACTCCGCTTTGTCGAAATTACCGCTATATAACATTATAACACGTTCAATCAATCGTTTTATTTTTCCTTTGTTGTTATCGTCTATAATTACCGCGTTTCGTTTGTCGGCCACGTTTCACCGTGCCCTGCGTTTTTCCCTGACGTGAAAACTTTAAAACGTCCCCTTTCCCACGCCTCGCCACGTCCGTATCAATAAGCTAAAGCATTTAATCACCGTGCAGTTGTTGCCAACTTATTGCGCCCGCCATAGACCGTTTATCTGACTGCCGTCCGTGGCCGTTGCAACCGTGCCCGTTTAATCGTTAACGTGACTGAGTTTTAACACGTCGGCCTCGCGGCTCCCGTGTTCGTATTGTTTCAACATATACCTCGCTTGTTGCTCCCCGCTGGTGCCTGTGTCGGTGTGAGGTTTTTGAAACGGCCCTCATCCGTTTTTCAGTGCAAAGATAATATAAGGTATACATATATAAAACGATAAAAACTAAAAAGTTTATTATTTTAAATCTTTTCTATATTCATAAACGGAAATTAAGTTAAAATTTAAGCTATTGTTACAATTGAAACACTTTTTTATTTTTAGACAGTTTCTAAATAATACAATTTAATTTACACGTATTTTATTAAAATGCCTATTTACAAAGGTTTTCACGATAATTATCAAAATAAAAATAGTTTACGAATAATTATTTACATTTTTACGTAAACGTTTACGTGATTGTTAATATTTAATTAAAATTTACATATAGCATGTTATGTTATGTGCTATATAGGTATCCATATATATTATATATAATGTACGTGAGGTATAATACCGCGCATTTATAGCATGTTTTCACGTGGTATTTATACCCGTTTTTATACCTTTGTTTATTCATGTATAAACGTGGAAAAATGAATATTTAAACGGGTACGTTTTCACGTGTCCCCGTTTCACGTTTCCAAACACACTATATTTGCACCCCGAAACGGCCAAAAATACCCCTTCTCCCGCGAACGCGATAAAAGCCCGCTGACGCGTTAAAACGAGCCAGGAGGTATAGCTATACCAACTCGGAGGCGTTCGTCGATTGTGGGCGATTTTTCACAGTCTTCGCTATTCTGTGCAAAAACCTTGTAACTTATTGATTTATAGATAGTTACGGACGAAAAAATTAGGGGTTACGTTTTGTTGTATATTTTCAAAACTCAAACAGATCATGTGACACACCTTTGTTTATAAGCATTTCACACATGTTATAACATATAATAAGTACATATAATTGTAATATAATATTCGAATTTTAGTGTAAAAAGTACACTTATTATGTACTATATTTTTACGTAACATGATGTTATATGTTTGCGCTATGCCTATATATTTACGTAAACGTTTGCGATAAATGTTTCTTTTTCTTATTTTATTTCTTTTTCTATATAGTATATTTATTCATTATATTATTTATAAATATTCATTTTTTCTTTTTTATGTTACTTTGTTCTTTTTCGCATGTAACATGATTTTTTTGTGAATAAATGTACATTCAACCATATATATCAATAATACCCATTTATAAGGTTTTAAAACGCATTATATCCACATATAGAAACGTGACACTATAACTAAAAGCAAATGTGATATAGAATGCTTTATGCCCACCGTTTTTGCTTTTTTCGCCGCATTTGCGTTCCTCGCATTATGAATACTCGCTATTTACTCATAAATGCATTAATGCGTGATATTATTATAATGAAACGAACATTTTATTATCATAAATGATTGATTTTCAATAAATTACAAAGGTTTAGACGGGGGGGGGGTTATTCTCCGCTTGCATTCGTGTGGTGTCAACAACCCATTTTTCAGAAAAAATTTTTAAAATTAAATTTTTCAGAAATCGCCCAAAAGAATGCGACTGATTGCCAATCGACGTGTTTTTTATTAAGGGTAACTATTTATAATGGGTTTACTTTTTACGCGTACGCGTGCGCATGCACGTGTAATACGTATATCTTATATATATGGAATCTTATTATAAATGGGTTACTTATTATATATGGTAAACTTAGTTATATAGGTATCTTATTTTATAAGGAATATACTTTTTTAATAGGTAAACTATATATATAAAGAATTCTTTATAAAGGTTAAAGTTTAGTTAAAGTTATAATATTATGCTTTATTATTTAAATTAATATATTAAATTTGCACCCAAGTTTTAGTTTTATATAGTTTGTTTATAATAAAAGAAAGTTATTATGTACATGACGAAAGAAAAGAAATGGGAGTTGTCCCGCAAGGTAGGTCTTTTTGGTTTAAGTGACCTACGCAAGTTAGCCCCTATTGGTGACTTAGGTTATGAGAATGGCTGGTATCCTCCGTTTTGGTCGTCCACACACATGTGGTTGGATGTTATGCTGCCTCGTTTGATTATGAAGGCGTTTTGGGAGCAGAAGGACAAGTACGGATTTGTTGTGGATGGTTATAGTAGTGGTTGGGCTAATACAGACCACCATTCGTGCTGTAAGTCTTTGTCTTTATACTGGCACTGTGATTCAAGCGGGTGATTGGTTATGGCTATGAAGGAAAATCTTATATATACTGGCGTTTTAGGTGAGAGTCTCGAGGCGTTTCTTCCTAAAGTCATTGACAAGGCAATCGAGCTTGGCTATGGCGTGTACGTGGAATGGAACGGTGTGGTTTTGTACGTCACCAAGGACGACACTGTGGATGGTCTTATGAACGAGTATTATCACAAGCTTCACATCCTTGACCTTGACGGAATGGAGCAACGTGGCGACCTTGTGACGAAGCGCGAGTTCGTCACTCGTGTCTCGGAGTTCATTTGGGGTTGGATGAATACGAATTTGAACGAAAAAATAAAGTTTTGTTTATGATTACGAAAGAAAAGATTCAAGAGTTTATTACGCGTGCCTATGACACGGCTTGCGCGCATGGCTTTCATGACGAGGAACGTAGCGACGAGCACCTCTTGATGTTGGTCGTTGGCGAAATCGGAGAGATAGTCGAGGCTGACCGTAAGAATCGCCATGCGAACCCTGTCGGATTTGAAAAGTGTATTGGCATTGGATATGGCCAACGGTTCAGGGATTACGTGAAAGATTCGGTAGAGGACGAACTTGCCGACGTCGTTATCCGTCTTTGCGACTATTGCGGCAAACGTGGCCTGATGCCTGCGATGCCCGAAAGCGGTGTTTTGGAAATGCCCGACGAATTTAACGACATCTTCGGCCAAATGTCTATATGCGAGCAATGTTTCTCGTTGTCATCGTTCGTCGTTGACATGGCTAAGTACGCGGACAAGAAGACAAAGGAACATGATTTGGGTATGATTTTATCGTTCTGTTTTGAGTTTGCCCGTTTTCATGGCATAGACCTTGAATGGCATATCGAGCAAAAGATGAAGTACAACGAAATGCGTCCGTATAAGCACGGAGGTAAGAAATATTAAACAGTTACAGTATGGAACGAAAGAAGAGTAAGAGCCGCGAGCAGTTCTACAAGGCTTATGAGTTTTATCAGTACCCCGACGTGGTACACGTCAAGAAAGACAACTACCGCTCCGACATCGTTTGTCTGAAGGATTTCGGTTCTGCCTACATGGAGGTGGTCAACGGCCCGCAGGAGGACACCGAGATTTACGTCAAGCTGTCATCCTTTGTCAAGTATGCCACCCGCAAGATTGGCTTGCACATCGACTATCTGAAAGACGATATGCAGAAACTTGGCACCGAGCTTGGCGGCGACTATCCGTATGGATTCAACAGCAACCGTATCGAGGCGTTGCATACCGCCATCGGAACGCTCATCTGCCTGCAATCGGAAATCGAGAAGAATGGATTGTCGAAACTTATGGAGGACTGACTATGCGAGGAAAATATTGCGGTTTGTACGCCTATTTGCAAGAAAAAGTACCCTTTATGTGGTGATGTAAGGGAAATTGCGTACATCGACCTTCGGAAAGTCGTTGCCGTGGACGAACCATTGGGCGTGGACGCTAAATGCTTCAAGATTTACTTCGATAATGCCATTTGGCGTTTGGACGTACGCTGCTATGGTGAGTTTATAACCGATTGGCTGCAAGTGCTATGAAATATTCAAAGTGCAAATATTGGCAAAAAAGCAAGTTGGTGGGCAACCATTGCCGTTTCATGGGTAGTGAGCGCCCTTGTGAATCCGACCGTCGGAGCAAGGAAGCGAAGGCGAAGCGCGACAGGAAACATAAGCGCATGGAAGCGTATGACAAAAGTAGTAGAAAAGTACGGTATGACGGTAGTTGACCGCGTTGGCTGCCGTCCTAAAAATGGATTACAACAAGTTTAACAAGCAAAATATTAGAAGCGAAATGGAAATTACAGGAAAATTGATTAAGATTTTGGACGCGCAACGTTTCGTGTCCAAGCGTGACGGTTCTGAAATCGTCAAGACTGGCTTTGTCATCGAGACACAGGGGCAATATCCGAAAAAGGTGGCCTTTACGGTGATGGGTGAGGAAAAGTTCCGTGGGATGGCCTTGTGCGTGGGCAACACGTACAACGTCAGCTTTGACCTTGAAAGCCGCGAATGGCAGGGGAAGTGGTTCACGGACATCAACGCATGGCGAGCCTTGTGCATCGACGGGCAACAACAATCACCCGTGCCTAATGCACAACCCGCACCCACACAAGAGTCCGAGAAAAAGGACGATTTACCGTTCTAACGAGGGGAATCATTTATTGTTTAACTTAATAAGAGAAAATTATTATGGCAACATTTACATTAGAAGTAAGCATTAACATTGACATTGACGAGTTCTTGGACGAACTTGACCACGACGAAAAGGTTGAGTTGTTTGAAATGCTTTGCGAGGATTTAGGGCAAAGGACAGAAGAACCAAAGGATGAAAAGTACGTTACTGATTATCTTAGTGGCCGTACGCCATTTGAAATAAAGCGCATTTTGGTTAATGTCCTTGGTGTACCAAACTATTATGCAGACGATGCGTTGCGTAATGCGTTAGAACCAATCATTACGGCACGATGAACCAAGATTTGCAAGCATTGGCACGGCACTACCTTGTGCGTGTGCGTAAGTTGGCCGAACGGCATGGCCTTTTGCCTTGGGTCGACGAGACCATCAAGGCTAACGCGGAAAACAAGTGCGCAGCCACTGAGGACGAGGTTCGTGCCTTGTCCCGCCTATGTGACGATGAAAGGTTGAAGCGTCGTGAAGTGCCGCGATTTCTCGGAAAGTCCTACAGGCGTTGTGTCGAGGACGAGGATTTCGAACACCTTCCTACCCTACGCCACCTTGGCATCTACGACAAGCTGTCCGTGCTTTTGCTTGCCATGAAACGTAAACATGAACGTAAATAAGAAAGATTTATGGAAATGAACTTGTTTGGTGACTATACACCGAAAGCATACACGCTAAAGGAATTGGAAAACGCTGATTTTGGATTCTTTGTTTCCAATACCAACTGTGTTAATGCGAATTTCGGGAATCTTATACGGACGTACACGGACTGCGAGAACGAGAAACCGTTCTATCATCTTGACCCGTTTTACAACACGGCAATCAAGAACAAGGAATACCGTTTCTTGCTTATACAAGCCGATGACGGCGACGTGTTGTATTACCCGTACAAGGTCGTGCGCATCGTTACGACGCGCCAAATACGCTTTTTCGACGTGCCTTTAAGCAACGGAGGCGACGGCTACGCGGAAAAGTACGACGAAAGGCGTAGACGTGTCATAGAAACGCTTTCTATGCACGAATTCGTGCGTTTTGTGTACAAGGACGGCTATTCGCGCTATTTCGACGGCTTGGACGGGCGAAAAACCAAGCACCTTGCGAATTGCGATGAATTCTTCTACTCGATTTCCGACGGCGCGGCGTATTATAAGAATAACCGTTGGAGAAAAAGGCACTTCGTCAACCGCGTCCTTGCCAACCCTGACGTCGAGTTTACCATTGCAAGCCGTGTGAACGTCAAGGAAACGATGGCCTTGCGCCGTCTATGGATTAACGGAATGGCCGCGAAAGGCGATAATGTGCGGGTGTCTACCGAACGTGCGTTTGAATCGTTCTTGCGGAATGTACACAACGGAAACGTGAAAGTGGTGTCGTTGTATTATCGCGGAACGTTGATAGCGCAGGAAATTTTTCTCGTTGATGCCGTACACCGTCGTTGTGAAAGCCTTTATTGTACCCATATTTTCGATTCCAACGGCGACGATGAACTAAAGCATATAGTCAACCGAATGGTGGCCATACAAAAGTTCTTTTCTTGGTCTTTTCTCCGTTGCGTCGTTGATACCGTCTATATCGGCACTGGTGCAAGTGACAAGCTATACGAGCATAAGCTGCGTACTACGGACGGATTCATCAAATATAACATTTGTTAGGGCTATGGGAAGTCTTTTCGACAATGAAACAAGCGTTGTGGCGTTGGACGTGTTGAAACGCGCCGATTTCGAGTTCTTTAAAGGCGGTACGTTACTTGACGCCGACCATTCGTTTGTCATCAACGGCTATTACGGACGTGTGTACAACGATGCGTCGCGTGTTCCGTTCTACCATTGCATGCCGTCGTACAATACAATAACAAACGACAAGAAATTCCGTTTCTTGTTGGTTTCGACTGGTGACGATACCGTTTTCTTTGCTTACAAAATTATCCAAATTCTAAAGACGAAGCAAATACGTGTGTTTGACAAGCCTATTTCGTCTTTGGGAAAGGCCGTGTCGGAACAAGCCGTTATGGACGTGCTTTCATCGTTGACCTTCGTTCGGTTCGCATTTAGCACGAATATTGTGTTTGATGCGGATTTGAAAGACACGGAACGCCTTGTTGAGTACGACAACTATTACTATACCCGCCGTTCGTTTTTCGACGGCCTACCGACGTGGAAACTCAACAAGTACGGCATACGATTGGTCAATGACGGCGATTTCCTTGTCACGACGAAACGCATACCTATGCGCGACGCATTGAAAATACGCGCCGACTTTAACCGCTACCTTTCGGACAACGGCCATAAGATAGCGAAAAACGACGATGCAGTATACAGACTTATTATCTCATCCGCTTGCAAACGCATAAGGACATTGGCCATATACTACAAAGGCGAAATAGTCTATCTTAGGGTTATGATGGTCTACGAGGAACTTGGCGTGGCCTATGCGTTGTATGACATGCAAACGCGGTACTATGACAAGACGGATAAAGTTCTTGACAAGGTGCTTTCTCATAACATGGTCGAGAAAATAAAGTATTTCACGTTCACGTCTTTTCCTCGCATAGACGTTGTTTATATCCTTGGTTGCCGTCCAACCGAACACCGTTTGTTGGCGCACAAGGAAATGATTTGTGACGGTAAAATTGAATATTACATAAAATAACGATAAAAGGATATGGAGCAAATAGATTTATTTGGCAAGGTCGTTGAAAAGAAAGGCGACCTTAAACAGGATTTCGGCACAAACCCGTTTTCGATTCTTGACACAAAGGACGGTCTTTGGCAAGCACGTAAGAAGAAATGGATTAACATGGGCATCAAGTCCGAGGTAGGCCGTGAAGCCGTGACGTACCACATGAAAGATTGGGCTGACAAGAAAGGCCAAGAGGGAACTCTTAGCGGAAACAAGTTACCAAGCGACACTTCAATCTTCGACCCCGTTCTTTGCGAGATGATGTACCGCTGGTACTGTCCAGAAGGAGGGTCGATTCTTGACCCGTTCGCTGGTGGTTCCGTGCGCGGCATCGTTGCCAACTATTTAGGCTATCACTATAGCGGCATTGACATCAGACAGGAGCAAGTTGATTCAAACCGCGAGCAAGCGTTGGAGATTCTTGGCGTGGATAATATGCCACAATGGTACGTCGGCGATTCAAACATCGTTCTTGACCAAAATTGGCAAAAGGAATTCGACCTTGTGTTTACGTGCCCGCCGTATGCGGATTTGGAGGTTTACAGCGACTTGAAAGGCGACATTTCGAATATGGACTACGACGATTTCATTTTCACGTTCGAAAGCATCATGCGCAAGGCGTGCAAGTTGCTTAAAAAAGGCGGCATGGCCATCGTCGTAGTTGGCGAGGTACGTAACAAGCAAGGCAACTATTACGGTTTTGTAGCGGACACAATCAAGCTAATGCAACGTTGCAACGGCATGGGATTCTACAACGACGCGGTGTTGTCTACGTCGCTTGCCAGCGCGGCTTTGCGTGCGGGTGGCAACATGAAATCGGGAAAGTTGGTAAAGGTACACCAAAACGTATTAATGTTTAAAAAATCATAAACGGTTTGGTAGGTTGATAAACATTTCGTATATTTGCAAACGAACTGTTCTTGCCAAAGGTGTCACATGGCGTGAGGTGGGTCGCTCCTACCAAGACATCAAATGAAAGTTTTGTGTACGTCTTTCGTTCGCCATTTTACTATTACAAAAACGTCACGTCACTTAAAGTACACGATTATGATGTCATTACAAGCGAAAACCGAGAAACAGCAAGAGCATGTATTGTCTTTGTTAGACGAACGCATCTGTGTTATTGACCAAACCGAAAGCGGATTTTATATCGACGACTTTATTACATTCGATGATATGGCTGCGGTTGTAGACTATCTTAGAACGTCGGACACGATGAGCGAACTATTCGAAGAATGTTGGGTGGTTTACAAACGCAAAGGTTCTAAGAAAAAATCCTTGGAATATTGGAAGAAACTCACGGACACGGAAAAAGAAAACGTGTTGCCGCATATCAAGGCTTATGTATCTACGCGCGACTTGCAATACCAAAAGGATTTTGAACGCTACCTACGCGACAAAATCTTTCAGACCGTTGTTTTTTCGGGCAACAATGTTGTCTATGACCCGACAAAGTTAGGAAAAGGCGAAAGCGCGAACGATGTATATATGCCTAGTGGTAATTTTAGTATCACATGGGACGACGTATTGAAAGCCTATTTATATATCGGCTATTATAGCGACGGATTCGGCATTGCCGACGGCTACACGGACGATAACCGTCCCGACGGTGCTACAATAGTCTTGAATAACGGACGCGGCACGATTACATGGAATAGTGAAACTAAAACTTGGGATAAGATATGATAGAACTCGATAAAATATACAACATGGATTGTCTTGAAGGAATGCGCCAAATGGAAGCCGAGAGCGTGGACTTGACGGTGACTTCGCCACCATACGATGACCGACGGGAATACAATGGCTATTGCTTCGACTTTGAGAATATCGCACGGGAATTGTACCGAGTGACGAAGCAGGGCGGTGTGGTCGTTTGGGTAGTCGGTGATGCAACCATCGACGGGGACGAGACAGGCACATCATTTCGACAGGCGTTGTTCTTCAAGAAGTGCGGCTTTAAGTTGCACGACACGATGATATACAACAAAGGATGTCAAGGCGCAGTCGGAAATAATAACGGCTATTGGCAGTCGTTTGAGTACATGTTTGTTTTTAGCAAGGGCAGACCGAAAACCATCAATCTAATATGTGACCGCCAAAATGTCGAAAGCCGCGAGGATTTCAATAGCACTAAACGGCAACAAGACGGAACTCTACATAAGACAAACGGCTATTCATACGGAGAACAAGGCAGACGGACAAACATCTGGCGATACTACACTGGGAAGAATCTAACGACGAAAGACCAAATCGCTTTCAAGCACCCAGCCATGTTCCCTGAACTTCTTGCCTGCGACCACATCAAATCGTGGTCGAATGAAGGTGATGTAGTGTTAGACCCATTTATGGGCAGTGGTACAACAGCAAAAGTCGCACGTGCTTTAGGTCGTAACTACATCGGCTTTGAAATAAGCAAAGAGTATTGCGACTTAGCCAACAAAAGATTACAAGAAACAAAAACATTGTTTGATTTACGTAATATAACATAAGATGTTTGGTTTTATGAAATATTATTTGTAATTTTGCAAAGTGGATAGGGTGGTTTGGCCACCATCTGATAAGGGGTAAGCCTATCACCCCTTCCACTTTTAACTTTGATAGGCTTTAATTAAAGAATAGGTAAATTATGGAAGAAATTTGGAAAGACGTTGTAGGCTACGAGGGTTTGTATCAAGTATCGAATCTTGGTAGAGTTAAATCTTTATCGCGTCATCGTATTGTCGGTTGGGCTGATTATGTATCAAAAGAAAAGGTATTGAAGCAATCAACCAACAATGGAGGGTATAATTATGTTTGGTTACACAAAGAAGGCAAAAAGAAGATTTACAAGATTCATAGGTTGGTGGCAACTGCTTTCATAGAAAATGCGAATAACTACCGTTGTATAAACCATAAAGACGAAAACAAGCAAAACAATTGCGTTGATAATCTTGAATGGTGCAATCATTCCTATAACAACAATTATGGAAAGAGAAACGAAAAAGTAAGAAAAGCGAATGGCAAGCCAGTATTGCAATATACCAAAGAAGGCGAATTTGTAAAGGAATGGCAATGCACACGAGAAGTAAAACGTGTCTTGGGTATAAGGAATGTCCATTCTGTATGTAATGGTCTAAGAAAATCAGCAGGTGGTTTTATTTGGAAATACAAAAAGCAATGATAAACGAACAAACAATACGCAAATGGTGGGATATTTTCGTGAAGGATAATACGTTTACGGAAGTCCGCATACTTGGTCGCTTTCAATATAGCGGTTACTTTAATAACGTAGAAAGCGTAATCAATGCCATTAAGCCATATTCCGAAATGGATGACGAGCAAATATATTTTGTCTTAAACAAGATAGATAATGCTTGTTATGGCCGTCAACAAAGCGAAAAACTTGTAAAAAGCCCAAAGATAACAACCAATGATAATGATATTGTAAAAAGAAGTTTTGTGTTTGTAGATTTCGACCCAGTAAGAAAATCTGGAACAAATGCAAGTAACGATGAGTTTGAATTGGCACACAAAAAGGCACAAGATGTTTTTCGTTTTTTGCGCGAAAAAGGTTTTAGTGACCCAATTATCAGTAAGAGCGGCAATGGATTTCATCTCACTTTTAAGGTTGATATGCCAAATGACGAAAAAACAACGGAAATAATAAAACGTTTCTATGAATATCTTGCAAGTGTTTTTTCTGATGATAAGGTGGATATTGATACCAAGGTGTTTAATTTGGCTCGTCTTTGCAAGCTCTATGGTACAACGGCAAAGAAAGGTGCGAACCTGCAAGATAGACCTTGGCGTATGTCGGAAATTATATACGTTCCAAAGGAATTGAATCTTACACCGATAGAGAAATTCAAGGAACTTGCGGATTTGTTGCCAAAGAAAGAAGAGCCTAAACCGATGGCAAAAATGTTGCGTGTAGGCGAACGTTTTGATTTGGAAAGTTGGTTGGTGTCACATGGTATAGAATATCGCAAAAAACAAGAAGGAACATCGACAAAATACGAAATAAAGACGTGTCCTTGGCACGAAACTCATTCATCAAACAATCCATTTTCATCTGCATTATTCCAAGATGCCGAGGGGAAAATAACATATACGTGCGCCCATTCGCATTGTAAGGATAAACAATGGAAAGATTTTCGTTTGTTCTACGAGCCTAATGCTTATGACAGGCCAGCGTTTCAACCGCAATATGCACCACGTCAATATGCGCCGCAAAAGCCAAAGTACGAAATAAAGGACGTATTGCCAGAACTTGGCGAAAAGTGGCTTTCCATGTCGGCAATCCAAAAGATTGACCTTACGCAATTGGATGGTGTCAAGACTGGCTTTCACGAGTTAGACCGCTCGATTGTGCAATTGAATATGTCCGAGGTATCGTTGCTTTCTGGTAGCAATTCATCTGGTAAGTCATCATGGCTAAACACGCTTATCTTGAATATCATTCAGCAAGGCGTACCAACGGCATTATGGTCAGGCGAATTACGACCCGACATCTTGAAAACGTGGGTGCAAATGGTGGCCGCAGGAAAGAACCACCTAAAGCAATCAACGTATGGTGACGGAAAGTATTATGTGCCTAACAATGTAGCGGAACGCATCGACCGTTGGCTCGACGGAAAGTTTTTCTTGTATAACAACGAGTACGGCAATACATGGGAGCAAATTTTCCATGATATGCAGGAATTGTTGAAAGCAGGTGTCAAGGTGTTTGTGCTTGATAATTTGTTTTCATTGAACATCGACCTTTTGGAGGGTGACAAGAATAATAAGCAAAAGGAACTTATCTTGCAAATCAAGGAATTTGCAAAAAAGAACCAAGTACATATTATCCTTGTAGCGCATCCGCGTAAGGTTATGTCTTTCTTGCGCAAGAATGATATTAGCGGCACGTCCGACCTTACAAACGCCGTCGATAACGTCTTTATCATCCACCGTGTCAATAATGACTTCTTTAGGGCTGGTGCGGAGTTCTTTGGTCAAGGCGAAATACAACGTTTCCAAGGTTTCGGCAATGTCATCGAGGTGGCAAAGAATCGTATGTATGGTATCGTCGATTTGATGGTAGGTATGCAATATGAAATCGAAAGCCGCCGTTTCAAGAATGACGTAAACGAAAACGTGCAATATGGATGGGAAATAGAACCTACACAAAGCACCATGACGTTTAATGAACCGCCAAAGCCGCCATATAATGCCGATTGGAACTACCGTAACGACGATGCAAACAACGATATGCCGTTTGGTGCGCCGTCGGACGATGCAGCCCCGTTTTGATATATTAACATAATAAAACTTAAAAGATAGTGTGAAATTTGGAATATTCAAAAATTAGCACTATCTTTGCACCGAATTTCAAATAATAATTAGTTTATTCACTTATTAAAAACAAAACATTTATGAAAACGACAAAGAATTTTAAGGCACTTGAAAATGTGCTTAATGACTGTTCAAACATGGGTGATACGCTTTTCGCCATTTATGGTGTCAAGGGCGCATCGGAAAGCAAGAAAGGTGGCCAACTGATTTTCACGGGCGACCCCAAGATGATTGCCGACGGAATGGTGCAAATCATTCGCAAGTCTTTGGCCGAGGATGCCGATAAGGGTAGCATGGCAATTGCAAACGCATTGTTGAACGCTATCGTCAGTGTTCTTACACCGAAAGACGAAATATCGCTCCAGTTCGCCGAACTTTTGAAAGATGCCATTGATACTGCCGCCAAGCGTCGCTTTGGCAAGAAGATGGCCAAGAAAATCAAGGAACGTGCCGATGAGTCAATTCCTGCACCTCCCGACGATTTCGACCCAAAGTCAAAGGATTGCCAAGAGTGCGAGGACTTTGCCGATTGTCTTTCGAGAGCATTTACGAGAGCAGTTATTCGCCAAGCCGAAAAGCACGTTCGCCAAGCCGAAAAGCTTATTACCATTCCAACCAACGGAAAGGGCAAGGCACGTAAAAACAAGAAGGACGAAAAGTAAGTCTTTGATATGAAAAAGCCGATATTATACGTAAAGAACGCAAAAGGCCGTTACGAAAGGTGGCGCGAACCAGAGCCGCCTTTCGATAACGCTTTATACCGTAAATATGTATATGGCAAAAAGGTGTATTACAAGCCAGTATCTATGTCAATTGAAAAAGACTTGGATGAGGGTGTTTGGGTCATCACAAAGCATATATACGGCAAGAACTATTCTACTGGCCGCTATCTCCGCGACTGTTTCATGTGCCAAAAGGCGTGTGACATTCAAGAAACGCCACTTTCTCAATTAGGCGGTATGGATAAGTTGGCCGATTGGCTTTGCCACAATTGGGATAAACTGCCAAAGAACACGTCGCAATACGACTTTTGCCGTGCCATTGTAGGCTTGTTATTCAAATACGAAAATAAATAAAAAATGAACTATGCTTTTATTTGTTTGTGGTATATTGTTATATGCGTTTATATTGCAATGATAATTTATTTTTTTCACAGAACAATGAATACGAAAAATAAACATAATATTGTCTGTTCTTTGATAAGGATTAATGCTTTTGACAAAAATGGCAATTATACCATAAGCCAAGACGTACCATTGTTAGAGGAACACTTTGACGATATAGATAGTGCAAAGGCTTATGGTGAAAATCATCTTGGAACAAAAATGACGTTTCCGCGTTATTGGGGTGCTGAATATGATTATGCAGACAATGTAGAAATAATAGTTGGATATAAATTGTATGATTCAAAATGCGACGAAGAACACGGAGGATTTTTGTTCAAAATGTGCAACTCAGATACAATATCCGAATTATATAAATTATACAAAAAAGGAGGGCAAACTAAAATGTTGAAAGATTATGGCAAATGAAAATAGTGCATTGAACAAACAAGAAGGTGGTAAACACTACAAAGGATATGCCATCCAGCCTGTGCAATACGCGCACGCTAATCATCTTGATTTCTTTCAAGGTAGCGTTGTTAAGTATGTAACACGTTTCCGCGATAAGAACGGCAAAGAGGATTTATTGAAAGCAAGACATTTCATCGACATGCTAATTGAATTGGAATATGGCGGAGGTAACGAAACTAAGTAAGGCCTTTCGTTAAAGCCCTATTTTCCGAAAAAGCGAAAGAAAGCCACGAGAACGGCTTAATCCGTTAGCGGTGGATAAGTTGGCCACGACGAATATAAAAACGCAACAGAAACGACGAGAATAGCGAAATTTAAAAGATTATGGCACAAGAAAGCAAAATAGATAGCCTAAATTTGTTTGATATGCTAAATGTACCGCCGATAGACGTTAAAAAAGTCGTAGGTGGTAAAACGTGCCGTACTTGCATCCATCGAAAGCGTTTTGCGCTAAATGAATATTCGCCAAAGATAATACAATGTTGTGAAATGAAACCGTCGAAACGTAGCAATAGCGGATTTGTGACTATCAAGGTTACAGACACGGCTTGCTATGCTTACGCGGAGGAAACAAAATAAGGAATTATGGCAGACTTTACGGTCACAGGATTTATAAACACGGTCAAATACCTACCAGATGCGGCCTTGGTGTTCATAGACGAATTTAAACGCGGCTACAAGAAACCTAATGGCGAAACGGTCGAGGATAAGTACCTTTCATGGAAATGCGTATTTAAGCCGTATTTCAAGAAATACATCAACGAACATTTTGCAAATGGAATGTTGGTGCAAGTTAAGGGTGAAATATTGCCTTATGCAATCCAAAACCAAAACATCGTTGACGGGTATTCCGTGTTAGGCCAAACACTCAATCTTGCTTCTTTCCCACGTGCAAGCGTGAAACAAGAAAACAAGATGATAAAGGAAAGCCAAATGCACGATACAGCGACACCCAATCTTGATGACTACAATAAACCCGATTTTTAGTGTTATATAACCCAAATATTTAACTTAAAAAATTACGTAATTATGAGTTCAAAAACAAACATGGAGCAAACCATTCAAACCCTCAAGGGCGACAACCAAGAGTTGATGAAGGAAAACGCCTCGTTGCAACGTCAAATCGGCGGCTTTAAGACATCAAATGCAAATTACAAAAAGCAAATTGCAGACCGCGACCGTGCAAATAGCAAACAAAAGAATTTGTACGAAAAACAATTAAGTGATTTGCATGACGAAATTTCCAAGACAAAGGCTTATGCAAAGGAGGCCGACGAATTGAACGAAAGCAAGGCCGCAACGATTGAAACGCTTAACACCACAGTCAAGGAAAAAGACCGCGTTATTGCTGGCCTTCAGTCGCAAATCGCCGAACTTAACAAGCGTATCGCCAACAACGAAAAGAACATTCAAGACCTTACTGGCGAGCGTGACGTTGCCATCGCAAACTATGACTATGTTTGTGGGTTGCCTTGGTATCAAAGAATGTTCTTCAAAGGCAAGTAAAATCTTTGTTGTTAAAATTGCCATAAATGTTAAGTGGTCACTATCCTCGCGGACGGTGGCCACTTTTCTTTTCGCTTGTTTGTTTGGAATCTGAATTTTACGCAAAAAGAAATTTAGAAAGATGTTAAACCGAGAAATCTTATGTCGTGGGTGCGTCAAGACAATGCAAGGTAATAGTACCCATCATGTATGATTCGCTACCCCTACCAAGTTTTTGCGTCGTAGGCTTGTATTCTTTCAAGCAAACACAATGCGCATACTTGTTTCCCATGTAGGCCGATTTAATCCACACGTCCGAATTGGTCATGTAGTTTACAAAGCCGTCATGTTGTGTCAATACGTTAATCGTTGACGAAGCATATTTTTGCTTAACGATAAACGTTATTTCAATATCGGTATTCTCGCGGATAACGACAGGATTGTTGCTACCGTCCAATGTCGTAATCAAAAAGTCCTCCGCTTGGTTGTTCACCCATTGCGCCGTATAGACGTTCACTGGCTTTCCCTTTGCATTGAAACCATCGACTTTCAACACGGCCACACCGTCAAACAACGTGGTAATATCTGCGAAAGTACCGTTTTCCGTATTTTTAGCGTAATAACGCCCACTTGATTTATTTGCCATAGCCTATTATAGTTTTAATTGTTTATCGAACACTTTTACGTTTGCAAGGCAATATTTGCCAAGTTCAACTTGTGCCTTATCCGAATATTTGTAAATCACTACCTTGCTATCCTCGTCGGCAACATCAATTGTAACCTTGCTATCATCAAACAAGTAGATGTGTATAGAATTGTAACCTTCTGGCGAAATCTTGATATAAGAACCACAACCAATGTATATTGTAGGACATTTTGTTTCATTTATGCGTAAAGTCATATTGTTTGCCCACATATAAGCAGAAACGTCAGTTTGTGGCTTTATAAAAAAATCACTTACACCTACCCACATTTCATAAGTATATCCATCCACCCCGTCCGCATCGTTTATGACCTTGTTTCCGTTGATATAATCGCCAAATGTTTCTTGTATGTATTCCTTACTAAGACCCATGCCGTTATAGCAATAGTGAATGAAATGTGGTAAACTTTGTTGAGCCATAACCAACTTTACCAACTGTTCTTTGTTGTCATGGCAAGCCCTCCAACGGCCTTTGTATTCGGAACAAAGACCATTGGAAAGCGCGTGTTTATAATAATTGAATAAATCTTGTGCCATATTGTGTTTACGAGTTAAGTTCTACGACGATAGCGCGTCCGCTTGGATTAAGCACACCTGTCAAAATCGACTCGATGTTTTGTTGCACTTGGTATGATTGTTGTAATTGCAAAAGCATTTGTGACAAAGTACCCAATTGCACATCAAGGTCGAAATTGTTAAGATGGTCGCGGATTTCTTGCAAGTAAAGGTTTTGCTCGAATACCCTTTGTGCTACTATGTTCATGTAAGCCTCGATAGCACCAGCGGTATCTTCGGTAACGCCTTGTATGCCTTGCTGTAATGCTGACAATGATTTGCTTGCATCTTGACCGTACTTAATACCGAAAGCATCCATGTAAGACTCAAAAATCTCTTTTACCTCGCCATACCATTCATCTTTGCTTTGTCTTATTCCTTCGACATCCTCTGGTGTAGGTAATGCGGCTTTAGTGTAAAGTTCTTTAAGTTTTTCAAGATAGCCTTCATATAACTTTCGTGTTTCAGCGTCAAGTTCGCCAGCAAGTTTCTTTTCCACGTATTGCATAAGAGAAGCAAATGTTTGTTGCCCAGTTGGTAGGTAATCTTCATCTTTCATGTAACCACCATATCCCCAACTAAAGAAAGCACCAAGGAGATTTGCCCAACTTGTGTCCACGCCAGTAAGTTCATCCCAAGTCATCGTTTGTTGGTCGGCACGTTCTTTTGCTATCTTTTCAACACGCTCAAAGATTTCATTAAGTTTGTCGCCGATAACTTTAGACACGATGGCTTTCATAATCATGTTATCCACCATGTCCTCAAACGATTCTTCGTAGGCTTTCATGTAATCTTCACCGTTCTTGAACGCCTTAATCATAGACGAAACAAGCGTTTCAGCTGCATCTCCGACGCTGGAAATATCCAAAAGGTCAGTTACGATTTCCTTTGTTGCGTTTTTGATTTCCAGCTCCAAGTCTATGATTTGGCCTTTCAAGTCCTCAATCTTGCTTTCGTCACGATTCTTTTCTTTGCGTGATTCTTCAAGCTGTAGTTGGCGTTTAAGTTCTACGAGTTGCAGTTCTTTGTTGGCGATTGTTGCACGCTTTGCGCCTACTTCAGCAATGCCGTATGCTTCATCAGCTGCATCTTCAAGTAACTTATATGCGTTTTCGAGACGTTTAACGGCAAGCACGGAATCTTCGACTTGTTCTGTTATATATGCGTTTCCACTCCAAGCGTCAGCAAATGTAGTTACAATGCCAGATAACAAGCCAGCAGCAGCACCGATGATAGCACCATATCCACCGCCAATTTGCGCACCGATAGCAGCACCTTGGCCACCTTTTTCAAGTATGCCTGTGATGTTGGAAATTGTTTTTGCAGCGTCGGTCATTTTCTTACCGCCTAAAGCATCTGCCATTTCGCTAAATGCCGTTGATGCTTGTTGGGCTACGGCAATAGCGGAATTGATACCGTCAACAATAGTAGTTGCTGACACCTTGCCGACGGCGGCTTGCTCTTCTTTGAGACGCTTTAGTTCCTCGCGAAGTTTCTTTAGTGTAGCGGCCTTATCTTGCGAAAGGCCGTTTTCACGTTTTTCTTCCTCCTCGAGTTCCTTTATTTGCTGTTCGTATTCCTTGATGGTCGGCGTATAGTCATCCATTCTTTCCTTTGCCTCTGCGATAGCGTCGGCAATGACATTGAACGGATTACCCTTTCTTTGTTGCTTGTAAAGTGCAGATAACGCTTGATTGATTTTCTTGATTTGTTTCGGGTCGAGATTCTTTGCCTCTTTCTTGTATTTTTCAAGTCCAGCAATCAATTTACCCAATGCTGATGCAGTAAGGTCGGCGATATTCCCAGTCGCGGTTATCCACTCTGGAGAACGTTGATATTCCTCAAAGTTATGTTGCGCTAACGACTGGTCACGTTTGCGCGTTATGGCTTTAATAATATCAGCACCAGCACCGTTCTTTCTTGCGGTTTCCATTTCGCGGCGATAGGTGTCCTCGATTTGCTTACGCTTGTATTCGTATTCAGCGTATTTTTCGAGCAACTTATCCCATTCCTTGACTTGCTTTTTCGTTTCGTCTTGACGCACCTTATTAGCATACGTGACATAAGCCTTTAACGACTTAATCATTTCGCTATTTGGGTCTTTCTTGTTAAGTTCTACCCATGCGTCGAAGTTCTTTGAGTTAAGCATGTCAAGCAAGTTGAAAGCGTTATCGCCTACAAGTGCATCAATCTTCGATTGAAGACGTTTCACGACATCATCAAAAGTACGCGGAAGTTGCGCAAGTTCATCTTGCGACAATCCCATCATATCAGCGAAAATTCCACCAAGTTCGGGATTTGCGTCCAATTCGATAGCCAACTCGTACTCGTCCTTTATCTTTCCAAGTTCACTATTCAAACCGTCCGTGACCTTTTTCATGTCATAGGTCTTTGCATCAACGGTAAGTTTTTGTATTTCAACGTCTAATGCTTGCAAAGACGATGTTTTCACCTTACCGCTTGCTAACAATGCCTGGCGTTGTTCCTCTAACGATTGCAGCAAACTACGCACATCCTTTCCTGCGAAATTAGCGGCATTGAACTTGTCTATACCGAATTTCGACAGAACTTGATTGATACGTATGATAGTAGCCTCGTAGCCCTTTGATGCAAGGTCGATAGCATCCATATTGGAAACGCCAGACTTACGCAACTTGTCATAGTTGCTTTGCATCTCGCGGATAAGTTGTAGTTCTTGCTTTAACGCTTCGGATACAACGTCCTCGGGCTTACGGTTTCCACCTTTACGGCCTTTCTTTTCCTCAGCATATTGTTGGTGGAACAAATCAAGCAAATTCTTTCGTTGTTGGATTTCGCGGTCATTTGCGGCAATCTTTTCCTTAGACCATTGTGTATCATCAAGCGCATACTTTTTGTTTTCCTCGCCCAATGACTTAATGGCTTGTTGTTGCGTCTTAACCCACGATGAAAGATTGTCATTGTTCGTAGGTAAGAAAGCACCACCGCCAAAATCAAGCCCACCAACTGCACCGCCGATGCGTTGATTGACCTCCTTTTGGAAATCAGAAAGTTGTTGAACATTAAAAGCAATGCCGATGTGGATTTTCAACTTGCTTGCGTCGGCCACCATGTCAGAAACTGCTTGGTAGGCATACGGCATACTATCCTTAAAGTATTGCAAGTTTGCGTCAACGGCTGCTTGTTGCTCGGAAGACAAAGCCTCGTTGTTTTTAATCCAATC